>ERZ767114.822-NODE-822-length-15958-cov-3.327687_pt1 | contig 15958 bp, 8 predicted proteins | sample MGYA00374952_ERZ767114 | MGnify/ENA primary metagenome ERZ767114 (study PRJEB28939, sample SAMN06267156) | marine metagenome | isolation source: Columbia River Estuary | place: USA:Columbia River Estuary, USA | collected 2012-05-05 ...
TTATATCTGCAGATGGAAAAAGACCTCCTTTATTTGTTGTTGGTGCTTCTCCAATTCCAAGTTCTAAACCTGAAGTAACACTATTAGAATTGGTTACTTCAATAATCATCACTTCAATTAGAATGACGGGAACTGCTTTGTCAATTTTCTTTAAAAATGATTTAAACACTTCTATTTTTTGTGCATTTCCATGAACAATAAAAGCATTCTGCTCTACATCTGTTGTAATTTCTAAACCTTCAGTAATCTTTTTTGGGATTAAACCGAGTATGGCTTCTGATTGGTTTGAAAAATTTTGAAAAGTACTTCTGTTATTTGCACTACTATTATTTGTATTTGCGCTATTAGTATAGCTTCTATTATTATTATAATTAGAATTATTAAACCCAGTATTAGAATTCTCCACACTTTGGTTAGAATTCAAGCTTCCTGTATTGCTTTGTATAGGAGCATTCATTATTTCTATAGAACGATGTTCAAGAGGAACAACAACGGCTCCCAATAAAGAAGATTGATCTTCTGCACCGAAATAATAAATATTATTAATTTTCTTGTAACTGAACGTTGTGTTTTCTAAAATTTTAGTGAGCAAAACAGCATAGGTAATATTATTTGCTTTCACTGTTGCATTTCCTACGGAAATTAATGGTGAACTGGTAAACATGTTAATTCCTAAATCTAATCCAATATCTTTAATAATCGATGCAATTGCTATATTTTCAAAATCTACATCTAAAATTTGCTTTATGCTATCTTGTACTTTAAAATAAAAATTTGAGTTGCTATATCTCGCAGGTTTTTGTCTTTTTGTATCTGTAATTCCTTTCTGATTAGGACTTGTTGCACTTTCAAATAAATAATAATTATCTTTTGTGTTGGTTACAGATAAATTATTCGCAAAAGCTATTTTATCTATCGCACTTTTAAAAGGTTTATCTTTTATATAAGAAGATATTTTTTGATTTCCAATACCTGGTGCAAATACTAAATTTTTACCTGTAATGTCTGTAATTTTTTTAAAAGCAATAAATAATGTGTCGTTTTGTAAATCAATAGAAAAGAGGTCTGCTTCTTTGTTATATTTTGCTTCAATATTTCTTGAAACAAAAGGTATCGTATGTTTTTTTATACTTAAGATAGTTCCTAAAGCATCAATTGTTAAATTATATTCTTTACAAAGGTGAATCAAAACATTTTTAACCCGGGCGTCCGTAAAGTTTTGTGATACTCTAATTTGTTGCAAACTAGGATTAATACTTACATTTAATTTATTCTCCTTTGCAATTGCTTTTATGAAAACAGGTAGTTCTGTATCACTTAAACTAAAATCTACTTTTTTGTTAAGTCCCGGAATAGTAACCGATAAACTGTCTAATATTGTCGTTAACTCTTGTATTCTATCAGTATCTTTTTGCCCAAAAGAAAATTGACAAAAAAGTAATGCAAAGACAAGAATAATAGGTGTTTTTATAATCAAAATTTCAAAAAAATTAGTTAACAATAAATCCGTTGGTGCTGTAATTTGTCGCATAATCAGAGTTAGAAGCTTTTACTCTCCATTCATAAGAGCCTGCTGCTAATTCTTTGGTAAAAGAAGTTTTTATACTTATAGAATCTAGTAAAACCTGTGACGCTTTCTGAAAATTAGGTGTTGCAATTTGTATTTGATATGCATCTACATCTTCAATAGCATCCCAAGTAAATACAATAGATCCATTTACTACTTCAGTAGTATTAATTGGTGCTAATAAAACCACTGTTCTATCGGAAATATCTTCTACAAAAATTGCCTCGCAACTTAAAAGTGAACATAGCATAACTAAAATAAGGAAACTCTTTTTCATAATTACTTGTGTTTTTTAATCTTTAACTAGTTCTATCAAATTTTTGTCTTGATCTATTTGCCAAACATTGTAAACTCCATTTCCATCAAAATCTGTAATAGCAGTTGCTGTTGCTTTAAAAGAACTGTTTGTTGCCTGTATAATTTCGTATTCATAATTAGAATTCCCACCTTCTTTTACCGTTTTATTTGGCAAATAATCTATTGTATTAAAGTCCGTAGAATATTTAGAATACATAAAAAAATAGTTGCGTTCTAAACCGTGAATATGTGCTAAATTCTGTTGGGCTTCCAAACTTTTGGTTTTTGCTATTATTGGCATTAAATTAGGTAAGGCTATTAAAATTAGAATTCCAATAATAACCAAAACCACCAATAATTCTTGCAAATTAAAGGCACTTATTTTTCGTTTTAAAAAATTCTTTGGTTTTTTCATAGACTTAAAACAAATAGAATAATTAGATTTGATTGTGTTAAAATTTCATTGAATTATTGACTGATTTTAATATCATTTTTGGAATATTTAGAACACAAATTCACAAGTATTCACCCATATTTATAATCTTTTATATATTTTAAAAACAGAGGTAATCTAATACCAACCGAATAGAAAATCCGTAAGGATTTTTGAAAGTGAGCCGGCACTAGCAATTAATTTTATACGGTGTTTGTCATGTTTTTTAGTATTATTCATCCAATGTCCTTATGTTATTAGATTTATATCGTCAACTATCAAATCAAGAATTTTTAAAGTATCATCTCTCTTTTTTGTCAAAAAAGATAATAGTCGTTAAAGCATTAATTTTTGAGGTTTTATTTCTTAATCTTAATTGTTTTCTAATTAGTTTTCCGATTTCTCTTAAGATTCAGCAGATCTTCTCAATTGTTCTCTATTTTCCTTTATTCTGAATGTTTGAGCTGTTATATTAAGTGTTAAAATGTCAGATAAAAAATTAAACACCTCACTACTTTTTTTTAAATAGTAACAAACATAATAATTGATTGGGCGATTAAAAAAATAAAAAACTATAAATAAGATGGAAGGAATAGTTTTTACAGAGAAGAAGATATTTACTCCGTACATCCCATTAAAAAATCTTGATCAAGTGTAGAAACCCAAATTCTTTGAACTATTTTTTTCTTTTTTATTTGCCAAAAAAATGCAAACAAGTTTACATAAGTCGGGATTCACTTCGTGCATCCCAAATCGTATGAAAGACCCAGTCCGCAAAACGTCTTATATAAAATAAAACATCATTTAAAATCTGTATTGAACTATTTCTGAAGACTTCATTAATACTTTATAAACTTTAACAACGTATTTTTTGAACCTTCACTTATTTTAAGAAAATACATGCCTCTTTTTAATTTACGGACATTTAACTTGAAGGTATTTGTATCATTACGGACTTCTTGACCAGTAAGAGCATATATCTGAACTTTAAACTGACCCGATACCCCAGATATATAAAGTTCATTTTGAACAGGGTTTGGATATACTTTCACTTCAGTTTTAACAAATTCATTAAAAGAAAGTCCTGAGGTATTTTTAGCATTAGGACTTCCGTTAGGGGTATTACAACTCCAACTTTCTGGCAAAGCATTGTCTAAATCTGGTGTCGTTAATTCTAGGGTATTCCCTGTCTGATCTGCACAATCTGACCAAGGTAATTCATTGGTATAGCTAACTTCATCTTGTAGAACATTATTCGCATTAAACAACCTCACAGCATCAGAAGTTCCAAAACCAAAACCAATTTCACCGATGTAGTTTGTTATTTCTGGATAGACTGAAGTAAAGTCTGAAGCATCCTTAACAAATACTAAATATCCATCACCCGGAATAACAGTACCTTCTGGTATGATAAAAATGTTTTCGTCTTTATTATCTTTAATTTGCCAATTAGATAGATCCTTAGCGTTCACATTCGGATTGTATAATTCTACCCAATCATCAGCATTAAAATCATCACTAGATTTATAATTAATCTCATTGATAACTAACGGTTTTTCACTGGTAGAAACAGTAAAGTTTGGAATTATTTGAAAAGAGCCGCTTAAGTTAATATTTATTGTTGCATCATTAGAATAAAGATCACCACTCCAATGGGAAAACTCAAAACCTGCCTCTGGAATGGCTGTTAGTTGAATAGGGACTGTTTCAAAATACGCTCCAGTCCATGAAAATTCTTGGATTTTTAGATTCTCATTAACTGCTACAAAACCTTTGGAGATAGCTGCGTTTTTTATAGTTATTGGATGGGAATTTGGTAGATTAAATACAGATTTTATATGATTTTTTGCAATTTCAGGTCTTCGATTTGCAAAATTTTTCATCAAATTAATATAGTACCCCACCCATCCTTCTATGTTGGTAATATTGTTACCAAAATTAACAAGAGAGGGGTCGGATTTCCAACGATTATAATGGGCGTTTATTTCAGGTTGAATCGTAGTATAAATCTGATCGATATGCGAAATCACATTTGCAGATAAAAATCGAGTATTTAATTCGTCTGCATAGCGGTTAATAAACGTATTTCTGAATCCAATATTTGAAATTAATTTTCTAAACAAGAGAGTTGACCAGGGTGGATTAGGCCAGCCTGGGCCATTAGGATTCAATGCAAAGCTTAAGGTGTCGTCAGTGTGGTTTCCTGTGTTGAAAAAGGGTGCAAATCCAAAATCTGTATCATACATAATCCAACGCCATTTTCCTGATGGATGTTTCCAAAATTTAATATTATTTCCGGGCCAATCAGTGTTACTAAAAAAAATATTTGAAGCTTGATACAAGGCATACGCCTTTAAATCTATTTGTTGAGCTACATATTCAAAATTTGAGTCAATAGTTAAATCGTTGGTATTTATAAAATTAATTAATTCATTGTATTCATCATTATCACCCTCAATTTCTTCTGCATTATTCGTGAGCAACGTAATATCATCTGCATTTATATTGTGCTTGGAAGCCAATGAATGCTCATTGATTTTCTCTCGTAAATTATACATTCCCCAATACGTTCCATTTATATAGGTTGCTACAGGATTGTGTTCAAGAAAATCTTGACCAGATCCTCGCATTAGACTTGTTAACGTGATATCTTTCATTGAAGAGCGCATCCAATCTTGACCAGAATTTCTTAGTATTAATGATTGAAATTTACGGTAATTGAGTGCATCAAAGAAAGGGTGCTTGAATTCAGAATCCCCATATTGACCTCTTGCAAAAAGAGAGAGAGAACGCTGGCCGTTTTGACCTCTACTCCAGCCCCCAAAAATTTTCACACCAGCATTAAACTCTGCAAAACGATCTGTTCCGTTTTCATGATAAGAAAAATGAATTGGTCGCTCCCAATCTTCCCAAAAATTTGCTCCGAAATAAGGAATGTTTATATCGTAAGTTCCCTCAGGTCCAAAAACATAAATACCGGTATCTTGATCAAAAAAATGTCTTGAATCCGTTGTTAATAGTACGACATCTATATCATGATTAGCCCCTATGATAAACGATTTAGTATTAATTGGTGAGGGTAAATAATTTTGTGAAAATATTTGAGCGCGCACACTCGTATTCTCTTGAATTTGAATGGGATTCGAATATATTGGAGACGTTTCTAAAGGAGTACTTCCATCTCTAGTATAGCGGATAACTTCATTTGAATTATTCCCAGAAAGTGATAAACTTATGGGGCTGACTAGGAGTCCTCCCTCTTGCGAAAAGACGACTTCATTTTCTACGACTCCTAAAAATTCATTGCTAGAATTCTCACTTCCTGGAGTCGTCTCAAGAAAATTCACCACTGCTTGAGAGTTTTTAGAAATACCTACAGAGGTATTTGGTGGAAGTTTTTCTACAATAATTTGATCAATGATTGTTCCTGAAATATCTGATAGAAAAAGAGTTTCTGACGTTGAAGATATTTTAAAATTTGTATGAAAATTATTATTTGAAAACCCCAAAATAGCGGGAGGTTCAATACCTATATCATTCGGTGTCAAAAACACTGCTGACAAAAAAGGAATGATTGTAAAATCGGAAGAACCAGCACTTACATTATGTGCTTGAATCGTTAATATGTTTTCTCCGTCATTTAAAACTGTACTAAAATCAGAAATCAGAAACCTCTCGGGAGTCCCTCCTGTATAAATTTTTGCCTCGTGATCAGTAATTGTTCCAGCATCATAAGCGGGTGGAACACCATTGATATTTGCTCGTGCTACTTCAGTACCATTTATATAAGCAACAAAAGCATCATCATAATCCATGTCCAATATCAATGAAGAAATAGCTGTAACATCGGGAATTGTAAAAGTCTTCCTGAGATATACAGACCTTGAACCAGTGGGTATCATTGTAGCATCATCTCCATCTGCATAGCCAAAACCAGAATTACCTTGAGCCCAATTAGAATCATCAAAATTTAAGGCTTTCCAATTAGAACTTGGCTCAGAAGTTGGAAGTAAATAACTGAAAATATCTCCTTGATTGATGAGGGTTCTCGAATAACTAATCATTGAACGATCTTTTGACGAAGCCCATAAAAGAAAATACGCATCAGGAGAAAGTTTAATATTAGGGAATGACCACTTTTCAAGATCATTTGCATCATCAGATAGAAACCATCCATTGATGGAAATATCTTGTGATCCGTAATTGTGCAACTCTAACCAGTCTGGAGTATCCCCATCTTCATCTATATAAACAGAATTAGAAGAAACTACTTCATTGATCCTAACTGTTTGAGCTGTAGTACTAATTACACAAAAAAAGAAACAGCATACTAAATACCTCATTATTACTTTATAAAAAATCAAATATAGGAAGGTTTATTGTATTCATAAAACATTAAATTCATTAGTGAGTCTTATGCTTAGGGGAAAAAAAAAGATCATGAATTTCAAATTAAACACCTATTGTAAAAGGTTTATTGATAGTGAAGTTTCTGATGAGAGGGATGTTAAAGAAGATTTTTCAAAATATAAGGATGAAAGTTTCTTGAATATAACAGAAGAAATATTAATATAAAAATTGTTAAATTAGTTTCTGTACATGACGAAATATTATTCAAAATAGCAACTTATTACGTATTAAATACACTTTAAAAATCATTTACATATGAATGAAATTTTAAAAGCGAAACAAGTTTAACATTTATAGCAGCAGAACCTGTTCCTAAACACAAAAATTATTTACATAAAAAAATTAGATAGAATTTTCGAAATAAAAAATTAATTTTATTACTTTTTCTTATTAAGATACAGTTTATAAAACCTCGACAAATTCTGGTAAAGTCAATCCATCGCATGGGTTTACCACATCAGGGTCATCCTCATCTAAATTCAATTGGGTATTATCAGTTGAGCATCTAAAAAATAAGAAAGTCAAAGAAAGCATTAAAATAAGAGCTATGGATCGTTTTATTTTTTTCATATATTAATTTTCTAGTTCAATAGTGATTGTTTTTTGGAAACTATCGTTAATTTTTAAAACATAGGTACCCATTTCAAGATTTTCAAATTGAGCCTTCTCTTCAGATGTATTAGCGGTAAGTATTTGGTTATCCTTCTCTAAAGTTAAAGACACATTGTCCTGTTCAAACATCACCATAATGGCTCCCTTAGAGGTATCACAAGTCAATACATTTTTCTTAAAATACCTTGGCGTAGGTTTTGAAATACCAAAATCTGATTCAATACTCCCATAATGTTTGTTAATTTCAAATGGGAACGTTTGATCGGCAATTGTAATTGTGTTGTTATTAGAATCGTAAATTTTAAAGGTCACATTTTCAGAGGTTGAATTCGAAAACACTGTTAAATATGCAAAATAATTGTCTGTAGATGCTGCATAAATCAAGTTTGCAACCCCCCGACATTCATTCCCTACAAAAGCCCCTATCATGTCGTTTGTGTCAGATAATTTGGTTGCATTTACATTTAAAAATGCAACCATTGTCATTGTATATTCAAATTCATTTTCATTCACTTGCCACGATGGTGGCTGCGCACTTAATCTTAGCGAAATAAGACACATTATTATAATGACGATAAGTGTGTTTTTATTTTCCATCTAAAATTAGTTTATTATAATGTATCTCATTGTCTATCGTTGTAGTTAACAAATAGGTTCCGTTTGCGAAATTAACAGGAATCTTTATAAGGTTGCGACCTTTTTTAATTTCAACTGGCATGTCAAGCAACAACTGGTTTAGCATATTGTGAATACGCACTTGCGTTATTTGCTCATTTTGAGCAGAAAAATCTAAATACACAAATCCGTCCTTACTAGGGTTAGGATAAAATAGAAATTGAGCGTTAGACAAATCAATATCATCCTGGTCAATTATGTAGGGATCTCTGGTTGTTCCTAAAATTGAGTCCGCACCAAAATTAATTGTTTTTGAAGTACGCTTGGTTGTATCTCCATCACCGATATGAAATACCAACAGTTGATTTTGACTTGTATCGCCAACTATGGTCATAAAAGATAACTCTTTATCATTTACCATCTGGGTTACGGAGTGTCCATGTAATTCTCCTGCGGTATTGTATGCATATACATTTGTATAACCGTATGGTAATTGAATAACAGCATTCATATTTTGTGAGAATCCATTAAACGCGCTTTGAGTGCCTGAGCTACTTTTAGCAGAAGTACTTACTACAGCTTTTTTTCTTTTACCTCTAGACAAATAATTAGGATATTTAAATTCTTCCATTTCCGAAGAAGATTTTAGCATGTACCCTTTTCCTTTTTCTAAATAAGACAGGGTTCCTGTCCATCCATAAAATTGATCATAAATAGCAAATTCATTTTGAGATTTGATCACATCATTCACTTGGGCATTAAAATTAGACAATGCTTCCGCTACTCTTGCACTCTTTCCAATGACGTAAGGAAGCCAGTTCCAGTTTTCGCGGATTGGGAATGTCCAAGTAGATATATCTACGGGAGTTCCTGACACATCTAAGGTTTGTGCATTTGCTAATCGTACTTTATACATTTTGCTTGTACTAAAGCCTCCATTTGAGCTTATACTTCCTGACCAACTGCTATTGTTCGCATCTTGAGGATCGTTAAAATACGTCTCTAAAAGAGAGGGTGAATGGCTTAAAATTAGATCATTTGTTTCAAGATCTAAATTTGCAGTAGTGGCATTTACACTTGAAAAACTAGCGCTTTCTAAAGGAAATGATATCCAAGTATAGCCTTGATTTAAGGGAATACTTTGGCTTATTCCTCCTGTATTCTCGAAGGTGGCAGGAGTAGCATTAGAACCTAAAACTTGATTTAAAACAAACTCTGTTGTTATATTTTCGTTCAATGTTGCTACTAAGATTTTATCTTCTGAAGAATCCCAAATATTGAAATTTAAAATTTCACCAGACGCTGTGTTTGAATAGACAGTGAGGTAAACAAGATACCCATAGTTCGCGTCATAAATAACTTGAGCCACACCCCTTAATTCATCATTATAAAATACGCCTACTTTATCTTTTAAGTCTTCTGCCAATACATTATCAATGTTTATCTGACCTATAATATTCATACTGTATTGAAAATCATTTGGATCTAGAGTCCAATCAATATCAGAAAAAATATTTAATTTTAATTGAATTTTTTGATCATAGCCAAATTCAGTACTTAAAAACAAATCTTGTTCATAATCACCTGCAGCCAAATTACTATCAACTGTTGCCGATATTTCAATACTACTATTTGGAGCTAGTACTCCGCTAGATTCACTTAGCGTCAACCAACTAGGAACATTTAACAAGCTAAAATCTTGAGTGGTTCCTCCAGAATTCACAACAAGAATTGTGTATGTTTTTTCATCTCCAAAAATCATTTCAGCTTCTGAAACTGTTTTGGCTCCGTCTATATACCAATCAACTTGATTTTTATTATAATAGGCTGTCCAAGTGATGGGTGATGCTTGCTGATTCCCTGACGCATCAAACATTCTGTCAACCGTAATATCTAACACTTGACCTTCTATTACAGCCAGGCTAGAGACTACCGGCTCCATAATTATTTGATCGCCATTGATCACATGACTCACTTGAAAATTAATGGTATTTCTTGCAGGTTTAACTGCTGGTCCCATATCATCATAATTTGCTTCACCTGGCCCACCAATCTTTGATATATTATCGGCAGTAGAGTTCCCTATTGTACGGGTATATATTGGCCCATCCGAAGAGTTTGGGGTTATAGGGGCATTCATTCTTGCATAAAGCATTAAACCTGGGCTATCTAAATCAACTTCAAAGTAACGATCTCTTTCAATTTGTTCAAAAGATCGAACTGTATTCCATAGTCTTAATTCATCAATTGATCCACTAAATTCACGATCTACTATTTCTCCTCCTTGACCTGTTTGACCTCTCGCACCGAGCCAAATTTTACTACCAGAAAAGGCTGAAATATCTGATACAGGATGGGTACTTACCAAGTCTGCATCTAAATACGTTTTTAAATTACCTAATCTATTGATTAGAATCGAAACATGATGCCATTGACCATCCGTTATACTTGTTGTGGTAAGATTATAAGAGTTGTTATTGCTTTCAAAGGATAAAATTCCATTGCTATTTAAGTTTACAGCCCATTTTTTTCTTATTCCATTTACTGCCTCATCGGTGTTGTCTCCTCTACCATTAGAAAAAATAGTCGCGTCTTGAGTTTGATCTGTTTTTACCCAGAAAGAAAGTGTTGCGTCCATTTCTTTTGTGAGTTGAACCGATCCTACCGCATCTAAAGTTAGGTATTGATTACCTGAAAATTCATAAGCTTCTCCTTTGGGTTTGATAGTCCATGTGGTGTTTACTTGCGCATGTTTGAAACGTGCTTTATCATATGCTATATCTCCATGACCCTCGTTCATTGGCCAATAACCTACCAAACCAAGTTCATTTCCTAGATACTTAGTTCGCATATTTGCATATGCGTTAGACGAACTTAAGGCTTTGGACCAAAGTCTTACATCGTGAAGATTTCCTCTAAATGTATCCCCTCCAAATACCATATCTGCATCAAAATTATATTGCACATTTGGAGGTGCTGCCTCTTCATATGTTGTGGATGTAGCATCTCTGTAAATATTCATACTTCCATCGGCACTGTCATATGTAAATGTATAATGATGAAATTGGTCATCGTGTGTGAAGTCCTTAGAGACTGTATATTCTCCAAATTGGAAACGGATTCCATTACTTACCAAATCAATATTAATTCCTCCTTCTTGCGCTACAATAGTGCCAGGATTAGGAGTATTTCCAGTATTCATCCAAAATTCAAAGCTAAAACTGCCTGTTTGTATATAAGGATTTTCTATGGTTACAGTATTTGAGGGACCGTTGAAAGAAAGAGAGACATTATTATCAATCTCTAATTGGTTGGTTTCTCCTGTAATTTCGATTATACTGTATCCTGAGGTATAATAAATAGCTTCGTTGAAACGCATAGATAGATCTTCACCAATACCTAAAATACCATCTATTGGAGTTGGGGTTCCAAAAGCTATGGGACGCGATAAATCTATTTTGCCTGAAATCACTTCAGAAGTTGTGGACGTGCCGTTTTCACAATAACTAATAGCACGGATTTCGTACGACCCGTTTTGAATGTTTTGACCTTCAATATCCCAAGCATAGTTAATTGTACCCTCCTCACCTATCAAATCAATTTGGGTTTCTCCCATAACATTTGCAGCATCTAAAAGAGGCTGGGTTGCATAATAGGTTTGTAAACGCGTCCATGTTGAGGAACTTGATTGTCTAAATTCCAAGTCTATTTTCTCTAAACCAGAAAAATCAGTATTGTATTCACTTAATTGTATTGCTAACGGATTATTACCTTGCGAAGTATTATACACCCAATTATCTAAGGGAGCAGACACCACCACATTAGAACAAGCAGGCACAAAATAAGCAGAAAGGATTACAGAATCACTTATGTTACTGTCACAATTACTTTCAAAAATAATTTCAATATCCTCATAAGTATCATTATCTGAATCCAGAGAAGATTTCTCAATAGTAACAACAAACTCAGTTATTGCTCCATTTCTAAGTGCTGGAAATGGGATTCCTTCAGATACATTAATAATTGCACCATTCGGATTTGTTTCTTGGTTGACTCTTAAAACATAATCGGACTGAACATCTGATGTACTTAAGTTTTCTAATCTTACTTTAAATTCAGCTGCAGCATATGAGGGAACATTATTCTCTATATTTTTATCCGTAGTAATTTGCGGTTGTTCAATTTGTTGTGTAGCAATACTTAAATCTTCTTGCTGATTTTCCCCTAAAGGTAAAACATTTGGATCATCATTTGAAAAACTATAAAATAGCGATTTTTCAGCAGCTTCGTAAGGGCAGGATGTACTTCCCCCTTTGGTGATGAAAACAGGTCCGTTCCCATCAAAAGAGTTTACAACATCAACACTAAAATAATTTCCAGGATCACTATCAGCAAGTGTGTAAGAAATAGATTGAGTAGTTGTTTGTTCAGATGTTGAAGATATATTTCTATCGTAACCGTCATAACTACCTGTCGTAATTACCATTCCTATTCCTTGTAAATCGGCTCCTAATTCATTAGATAAAGCAATTACAGAAGATAAGTTAAATGATGTTGAGCTCGAGTTAACGATGGCAGTTTCAATACTTCTCGAAACTTCGCCAACCCCACTATCTAAAGAAAAATTGTCGGCAAAGCGGGCGATTATTAATTCTCTTTTTGAACGCGCTGATGATAAATTATTCGTTAGTATTAATTCTTCTTCATCAGCAGCTCCTATATTATAAAGAAACGTCTCACGTAAATCTTCGAGCGCTGCCACTAAACCATTAATCTCAATGTCTACGTTTGTTAGTAGCTCTTCTAAGTAGCTTGTACGAAAATTTAAAGCCCTGTACTTTACCTCTTCGTTTTTTTTAATAACCGTTCTCCACAATTTAATTTGCTCTTCGTATTGTGGTACAGTGTAAATTTTCTCTTCTGGATTTGGAGAAATTACACCATTATTTATATCAGCAATTAATGATTCGTATTTTGGAATGAGTGTATTGAGAATATGAAACTGAGTATAGGTGAAAGCGGTAGTTTTACTTTCATCTTTAATTACAGAAAGCGCCTTTTGTTTGCCTATAAAAAATTCAACATCCGATTCACCACTAGTTGAGGTTGTAAGTCTCATATTGTTTTCTGTTTGAGCCACACCGTCAATAAAGACGTTTGAGGTAGCTGAGGCTCTCATATCTACATTCCAATAAAAGCCCATGTTAATATTAAAGGAATTACCTATGTATACATCGGCATCTGCTCCTACCATATTTGGTTCGCTACTTGTAGAAATGCTTTGAGTAAAAGTATATGTTTCGGTTAGACTGGTTCCATCTGAACTAGAAGTTGTTTTTGAAAGCGACGAATCAAGAACGTTTACGACAGCACCACTAATTACGGGTCCTGCTAAACCACCACCAGCAGCAAAGGACGCGCCTAACGAGTTCGCAGTACCTAAATATGTATTATCAGAATTTGTTAAATTCGCTTCTGAAGTAAATGAAAAAGTTTCCCCCTTGTGAATGGTTGCATAGCTATTAGATCCTGGAGGATCTCTTAATATTATAGCTGGTGTTTCGGGTGCCCATGTAATAAATTCTTGATTATCATTGGATATACCTCCTAAAATAATTCCTTTTCCTATATAACCATTCGCATTAGTCCCACTATTATTTACACGATATTCAATATTTATCGTTTGTGTGTTTTGATTTATTACTGGTTCTCCGGCTCTAAATGTATAATTTATAATACTTGGATCTCTTTCACTTACAAGTATAGAACCAGAATCATCCAAAGCTAAGTTGTTCGTTATTGCAAGTTCCCCATCTGTTATTGGGACTTCAAAGTAGAGTATGTCATCGATATCATCATCTATATCTGCATCATTATTAATATATTCCTGATAACGTTTCATTTGAATAGAATACGTTTGAAATTGTCTATATATTAAAACCGATTCATCCTCTTGCGAGTCACTCGTTAACTTTACATCATCTAAACTGATTGTTGTTCCATCTGCTTTTTCCAATTCAGTTTCAGCCGTTTGTTCTAAGACACGTAAAATAGGATCTGACACGTAGTTGAAATTTCTGTTGTGTGTATAAGGTCTTCCTGTTATAGTTTGTCCATCAGCATATTCATAAGAAGGAATTTTTGGAGTTTCTATTATTGAAAAATCTGCCAGTTCAGTTTTACTACTTGCAATTATTTCTAAATTAGGATTAGACATAATTCTCACATCATCTGTAGAAAGAGAATACTGCAATGGTAACAAAATTTTACGGTATTCGCCTGTGAAAATATTTGTGGTATCAATTGCTTTTGTTTCTTCTTGAATATTGCCTCCTGTTGGCTTAAAGCCAAAAGTAATAGCTGCTTTTCCTATATTATTAACAGAAGTAACTACCTCGGGTGGCAGTTGAAATCCGTTTGAATCTGTAAGAATTCTTTCTACCGACTCTATATCACCGAATCCTATTGTTTTTGCACTTTCAACAGCTCCACCAACAACTCTACCCACAACGGTTACTTTTGTTTGATCGATAAAAGTAACGAACTCTTCACTATCTTGAAAAAATTCTTCTAAGTTGTCGTCATCTGTTGTGTCGTCTGCAGGAAATCTTCCTGAATACGCAAATTCATGTCCATTTTTTCTAATACTTATAAAATGATTTCCTATTGGGACCTTAATTATAAATTCTCCTTCACTATTGGAAACGATAGGCTCATTGTTAGCGTCTAATACAATCTGATTGTCTATGTAAATATTAACTCCTTCAGAGGGGATATTTACATATTCTTCTAAATAATTATCAGTATCGTCGTCCGGTGTTCCATTATCATTAAACCAATACCGCCCTTTTTGATAAGCTACGTCACCCCCTACTTTATAAAAATTATAGCCTTCTTGAATAACACCAGTTATAGGAATGTATTGACTACCAGCATCATTGAGTTTTTTACTAGGATCAACCTCCACAAAAGATTTAAATACCCCTCTCGAATCATAACGCACCTTCCCTTTAAATATAAAGGAAGATTTGTCTATGAAGTTTACGTTATTCGTTACTGAAGTAGTTTCTCCAATAAAAATTAATTGTTGGCCAGGGTCAAACTCATGAACTCCTAACATTGGTGTAATGGCATACGTTTCTCCAACACCACTGTATGGGATTGCACTGATGATATAATTTCCATTGTCATCTGTAATTCCCAAAACACCCAATTGAGTTGAGCTAGGAGTATTCTCCCCAGAAACCCAAACTGGCGCTGTTGGTTCTGTTTCTTCAGCAGTATAAACGGCAGCATTGTTGTTATTGTAGTTAAAACCCGCGTGTGACATATCGTACGCCACGTTTCCTTCGGCTTCATCCATTCTTAAATAAGAAATTAAATTGATGTCATTACCATCAATGATACGCTTGTAATCCTTATATACATCAGTTTCAGGTAGTGCGCTATTCCAAACTCTAATTTCATCTATGTACATGTTCATGTCGGGACTATAAAATTGTATGTTCGACCAATTATCAAAATCAATATTAGTGCTGGGTACGTCTACTGAAAAAATTGGCCCTGGATCCTCATCTGAATTATATCCTGTATCACCAACTGTTAAGGCTGCATTAACCCTATCTACATAGGTTTGGTCTATTTTTCGGCCATTTATATACAAAATTGGGGTATCACCGTCCACCATAGTTACGGTAAAATGGGTAAACTGAGATTCAAAAGAATCTATAGGTATTAATACATCGTCACCTCTTGAATTGAGCCTGCCTGAGGGATAAAAGTTATAAAGTTTAAATACATTTCCATCACCCCAAGGGTCAGTTGTTACATCAACCTTTAGATAAGGTAAACCAGAGGGGTTAATCGAAGGGGGGGCTTCTGCATCCTTATCCCATGTAACGTTCACCCTTGCTTCTTCATCTCCTAAGGGATTTTTTAATGTCTACTCGAAATATTGGTGGAATTATTTCTGCTGGAGCTAGTGATGGAATTCGAACTGCGCCCACTTCAGTAGAATACCTGTG
>ERZ767114.825-NODE-825-length-15936-cov-3.369885_pt1 | contig 15936 bp, 12 predicted proteins | sample MGYA00374952_ERZ767114 | MGnify/ENA primary metagenome ERZ767114 (study PRJEB28939, sample SAMN06267156) | marine metagenome | isolation source: Columbia River Estuary | place: USA:Columbia River Estuary, USA | collected 2012-05-05 ...
GCAGCCAGATGATGACCGCCTGTGCCAGCAATTTGGTAATGCGCTGGTAACGGTCCGCCCAAGGCACCGCGACCTCCATCGACGGCACCACCGACGTGGCCATAGAGGTCAGCACCGACCTGATTACCTGGCCGCAGAGTTACATCGTTCCCGACGGAGCGCAGACCCAGGCAATCGGCGTCACCGTCGTCAAGAATACTTCTGCGGGCTACGACACCGTCATCCTCACCACACTCGCAGGTCCCGATGGGAAAAAATTCGCCCGCCTCATGGTGACTCCATGATCCGCAAGAACCCAGAATCTTGCAACTGTAGCTCTCTCGTTCCGGCCAGGGTCATGTGACGCATTTGCGTCACATGACAACAACGTCGGATACTGTATAGTTGTGCATTGCTAGCCCGAAATGATGGCAAAAAACGCTTCGCAACCAAACCAAATAAAAAACAGACTATGAAACTACTACTGACATTTCAAAATTCTAGCATTCAGAAAATGATGAAAAAACAGCTACTCTTGATCGCTGCCACAAGCGTACTCACCGCCTTCTCAGGAAGCCCCGCACAGGCGCAAACCACTGTTACTCCAATCTATACAGCGGTAGACACCCCGAAGTTTCTCAAAGGTTCATGGTATTCTAAGACCATCCGATGGAATGGGGAGTTTCCGCGCGTCACGTGGAGTGAAGCGTTAGTCCACCTTAAGGGTGATTCCCTTGATTATAACATTTACGGTTTCAATGGCACATACAACAGAGACGAATTCGAAATTCGTAATTACGGTGGTTTTCTCCCCACCAGCCAGGATGGCCAGGGGAAGCCGGCGAATATTGATAGCTTCACATACGTTTATCAGCAAACAAAAACCTCGGCTAGGCCAAATGTCTTCGCTATCCGGGTAAGCAACCTTCGTGGTCAAGAACGCTCTCTTGAACAAGTCGGCAGTGTCGTGCAAGGGTATAGGTCCGCTGTAGCCGAAGGAAAAGTTGGACTGATGCTCCGTTCTACCTTGGAATGTGATTCGCCGTATGTGATGATCGCGCTAACGAATGAGGAGGGCCCGCAGCTTTCGGTTCGGGACAAAAAGGGTGGTGCTGCAGTTACAGTGCCGCGGCCCACAGGGGCGACATCTTTCACAGATTATAAATATAAGAGTAAATATGCGGATATACAGCTTTCGTGCGATCTGACATATAACGTAATTAAAGCTTACGTTCAGTATGAGGGTCAAACTGAGCCGTACCTCTTCGGAGAGGTGATAGTTAAAAATCCATCCCCATCCTATTATGTTGGCTTAGCCGCCGCCGCGAACACCTCGGCCGATTCCAGGTGGTCAACTCCGTTTCTTGGCACACTTAAACATAATAACAATAAAGACCCTCAAGGTAGGACGTACAAACAGTGGCAGGGGGGAGACTTGGCGTCCTTCTATAGGCTACGTTCAAATTAAGGGTGATTGTCTAAAAGTGAGCCCCCTGTGTGAAACTAGGCGGAATGGGGGGCTCACTTTGATCAGTTCCTCATCTATAAACAAATCGCCTGTAAGATTTGTAAAAAGAGACAGTCCTTTTATAGTAATTTTCTGTTGTAATATTGGAGGCTGTCCGTGGAATCCGGTGGTTTTTCCTTCAATCGATGGAGAGGTCGAGCTTGCCAAGAAAGAACAAGACCCGGATGCGAAGGGCGGCGAACGTCCGCAACCCCCTCGCATTCGCGATGATTCGGGCAACCAGTGAATTCATCCCTTCGGAAGCGGCGTTGGTGATCCGGTGCTTCAGATAGTTCAGCAGTCCCTGGAGCCGATTCTCCAACATTCTAGAGACCTTCTTTACCGGTTCGAGGTTGGAGCCGTTCACTTGCTTGCACCAGTCTTTGAAGAACTTCACCGCAGATCCCTCATAGATATAATCCCAAAATCCGGAGAAGCTTTCCTTAAATCTCCATGCCTTGCTAGTTTCCAGATTGGCGTTGTAGAGGCTTTGGAATGTGGGTTCACAACGCAGGTCGGGTAAATTGCGCAGCCAGTCGAACTTGCTGTTCTTCAGAGTCTCGTCGCCCTCTTTCATCAAGGCCCGGTGCTCCGCCTTGCGCACGTCATCGACGGCCTTGTTCAGGTAGGCGCTGATGTGGAACTTGTCATGGACGATGTCAGCGTTAGGCAGCATCAGGTTGACTGCTTTCTCAAATGCCGCCCACATGTCCATCGCCACCGCCTTGACGCCGAGCCGCTGCTCGCCAGTCAGCGTGTCTAGCAATTCCAGCGCGTTGTCCGTCTTGCGGCCCTCTACCAGATCCCAGACACGGTTGTTGTCCAAGTCATTGAGAATGCTCGCGTAAACATGGCCGCGCCGGAAGCTCTTCTCGTCAATCCCCGCGTGTTCGATGACCGCGTCTTCTCGCCGGAGCAAGCCCCGCTCCACGGCCGCCTTCATGATGTTGTTAACTGTCTGCCAGTAAGCGTAGTCCGAAGCGCCATCTGAAGATTCTCGCGGTCGCGTAACATAGCCGTCATAGCGTTGCGGATTATGACCGCTACGAACCACGCTATCCTAAAGTCCGACCGCCGGGGCCGACTCCGCTACTCCAAGGAACAGAAGTCCGCCTTGGTGGAAGCCTACCAAACCAGCGGTTTGAGCGGTCCGCGTTTCGCCGCGCTTCACGGTGTGAACTACCAGACCCTCGCCGGCTGGCTTCAGAAGCGCAAACAAACCGCTTCCACTGCGGTCAGCCGACAGACACCTCCATCCCCCTTTTTACTGGTCGAGGCCGAGTTCCCCGCGATGCCACACACCGGAGCCATGGAACTCATCCTACCCGGCGGCGCGAAACTCGCCATCACCGCGCCCGGTCACATCCCGCTGGCCGCCGCCCTCATCCGCGAACTCGCCAATCCGCGGCCATGCTGAGCTTCTCCAGCAGCCTCAAGGTCTTCGTCGCCGTCGAGCCCTGCGACATGCGCCGCAGCTTTAACGGCCTTCACGACGCAGTCACGACCACGCTCCGGGAGGACCCGCGCAGCGGCTCCATTTTCGCCTTCACCAACAAGCGCCGCACTCTGCTCAAAATCCTCTACTGGGACGGCAGCGGCCTTTGGGTGTTAGCCAAGCGGCTTGAAAAAGGTACCTTCGCCTGGCCCAAAGGCACCGACATCAAGGACGGCAAGCTTCGGCTCAACACCACCGCTCTCGCGATGTTGCTGGATGGCATCGACATGCGCCACGGATGCGAGCGACCATGGTATCAATTGGGCTAAAATAACATAAAATTCCGCTAGTTGCGGCACGCCTCCTGCTACTGCACCTGTCGTAAATGGAAGATGCCGAACGCCAACAACTGCTCGATGAAAATGCGAGCCTGCGAGCCGAGATCGCCCAGCTCAAGCAGACCATTGACACCCTCGTCCGCCGCATCTTCGGCACCAGGAGCGAGACCCTCGATCCCGCCCAGCTCGAACTCCTGCTAGGATCCGACCTCGCAAAAAAAGCCCCCGCCGCCCCCGCAGACCCCGGACCGGCGGCTGAGATCCCCACCCATCAGAAGAAGGCCAGCAAGCAACCCCGCGCCCCGCGCATCCCCGAACACCTGCCCGTCACCGAGCAGATCCTCACGCCTCCCGAAGTTCTCGCGGAACCCTCCGCCTGGCGACGCATCGGCGAGGAAACCCGCGAGCAACTCCACTATCAGCGCGGCAGCTTCAGTCGCATCCGCAACGTCCGGCCCAAGTATGTAAGGATCGGCGACCCGCTGACCAAGCCCGTCATCGCCCCGCTTCCGCCAAACCTTCAGGACCGCTGCATCGCCACACCCTCCCTCATCGCCGAAGTATTGGACAACCGCTTCGTCTGCCACCTTCCCTACTATCGGCAAGCCGAAATGTTCGCCCGCCTCGGAGTCAACCTCCACCGCAAGACCCTCTGCGACTGGGCGCTGTTAGCCGCCGACTGGCTCGCCATCATCTACCGCGAAATCCAATACGAACACTGGCGATGCACCTACCGCCAGCTCGACGAAACCCCCATCGACTATCTCGAACCCGGTCACGGCAAAACCAAAACCGGCTACCTCTGGGTCTCCAACATCCCCGGCGGCAGCGTCATCTATCATTGGCGCAAAGGTCGTGACCAGGGCGGCATTACCGACCTCTTCGACAGCGATCCAAGCGCTGCCGCGCATCCCACCGTCATCCAAAGCGACGGCTACAGCGCCTATCCGGCGTGGGCCAAAGGCAAAGACCACATCACCCTCATGGGCTGCCACGCCCACGTCCGGCGGAAATTTTTCGAAGCCCAGGACCAATCCCCGCGCCTCGTCGCCTGGATCCTCCGCCAGCTCGCCCACCTCTACCAGATCGAGAGTCGGCTTCGCGAAACCCGATCCAGTCCCGTCCTGCGCGAAGCAGTCCGCGCCGCCCAAAGCCGCCCCATCCACCAGCGCCTCAAAAAGCTCATCGACCGACTCGCCCTCCGCAGGTCCATCCTTCCCAAAAGCAATTTAGGCAAAGCCATCACCTACGCCCTCAACCAATGGCCGAACCTACAAACCTACCTGCGGGACGGCCGGGTCGAGATCGACAACAACCTCGTTGAGAACGCCATACGCCCCACCAAGCTTGGTGCCAAGAACAGGCTCTTCATCGGAGCCGAGCACGCCGGAGAAAAATCCGCCATCATTTACACCCTCGTCGAGAACTGCCGCCGTCTCGGCATCGACGCGAGGGAATACTTCGAAGACGTCCTCACCCGTCTACCCGCCATGAAAGCCAGCGAGGCCGCCAGCCTCACGCCCACCAAATGGCTAATGGCCAAGAAAGCCAGCCGGGGAAAGTCCGGACACAACGCAGCCTGATTGCATAGCGGTCATAGAACCGAAGAATATGACTGCTACGCAATGGCCGTAGCAAACCCATCCTCATGGCGCTTCGGACTACGCTTACGTCTGCCAGTCCAAGCGCATGATTTCAGCCACCTTGGTGACATTGCCGCAAGCCTGCAGCCAGATGATGACCGCCTGTGCCAGCAATTTGGTAATGCGCTGGTAACGGTCCGCCCAAGGCACCGCGACCTCCTCGATGCTCCCGTCCCGATGCTTCACACTGGGGACATTTGCATTGATGACCGTTTCAAACTGACAGGTGTCCAAGTGCCGCCAAGTCCTCTCCGTCCACTTGTGCAGGGATGCCGCCTGCTTGGTCTCGGGATGCGCCCACTTGGTCGCCCGGTCCACCTCCGCCGTGATGACAACCCGTTTGGCTTCCATGTTGAGTTCCACGTTCACGATCTTCCACGGAGCGGAGATCCCAAGAATCTGACGGTAAAAATCGGTGCTTTTCACCACAAAAGTCTTGCCGACCCCGGACACTTGCCGCAAGAATTTTCACCGAGTTCAATCAAGCCAAAAATTATTTTGAATACGAGGTGGCTCTGGCGTTGGGCACACCTGAGGAAATGCGTTCCGCCTTTTCAAAACTCAAGGATTCCCTGCTCGCGAAATTACCAACCACCGCCCCAAAATGACCCACCACCGCCCCAAAATGACCCACCTTCAATTGGCACAAGTTAAACGGCCGGGTCGCATCATGGTCGGCGCGCTGTTTGCCTGTAATATTCTGACGTGCTCTGCGGCGCAAACCAACGCCAAACCGAACATCATCGTTATTCTGGCTGATGATCAGGGTTACGCGGACCTCGGCGTGCAGGGACAAGTGAAGGATGTTTGCACGCCGAACATTGATGCGCTGGCGGCAGGCGGCATTCGTTGCACATCCGGTTACGTCACCGCGCCGCAGTGCTGCCCCTCCCGCGCCGGTATGATCACCGGACGCTATCAGCAAAAGTTTGGGCTCGACACGATTCCCGACGTTCCGATGCCGTTGGAGGAAGTGACCATTCCCGAGCGGCTCAAGCGCGTCGGCTACGTCAGCGGCATGGTCGGTAAATGGCATCTTGATCCCAATGAGCTCTGTCTCAAGTGGGCGCGCACCCATCTGCCGGATGCCATACAGAACGCAGAGGGCCGGATAACGATTCCTGAAAAATATACGCGTCAATTTTCCTCGCTGGCCCAGGGTTTCGATGAATGTTTTCAGGGTGAGATGCAACACTACCTCGCCACGTTTGATCTGGCTGGCCATACGCTGAACCCGCAGGGCAAACCTGTAAACGAAACCGGTTACCGTTTGGACGTTCAGACTCGGGCAGCACTGTCATTCATCCAACGTCACCATGGCCAGGACGGAAAACCTTTCTTTCTCTATCTCGCGTATTATGGCCCGCACGTTCCTCTGGAAGCGACGACCAATTATCTCTCCCGCTTCCCCGGTTCGATGGCCGAACGCCGTCGCTACGCGCTGGCGATGCTCTCCGCGATTGATGATGGCGTGGGACAGATCGCTGCCGCGCTCAAGCAATATGGCATTAGCGACAACACCTTGATCATTTACACCTCCGACAACGGTGCGCCACTCGGGGCGCATGATGGCCGGCCATTGGCAGATGTCCTGCCGGTGAACAAACCGGGAGCGGCCTGGGACGGTTCGCTGAACACTCCCTGGCTGGGTGAAAAAGGGATGCTGGCCGAGGGCGGGATTCGTGTTCCATTCATCATGAACTGGCCGGGCCAACTGCCCGCCAGCAAAATTTATGATCAACCCGTGAGCACACTGGACATTGCTTCCACGGCCGTCGCCCTCGCTGGTCTGCCGCACGATGACGGATTGGATGGCGTGAACCTGATGCCGTTTCTCACCGGCAAAAACGCCGCCTCGCCGCACGCGGCGCTCTACTGGCGTTTTTGGGATCAGGCCGCCGTGCGGAGTGGCAAATGGAAATACATTCAGGCTGGCAACGCTGCGAAGTATCTGTTCGATGTGACCAGCGACGAACAGGAAAAAAAGAATCTCATCAAGCAGCATCCAGAAATCGCGGAGACCCTCGCGGCAAAACTGGGCGATTGGACCCGCCAACTGGCTCCGCCTGGCGACCCTGACCGGCCGCTGAACGCTCAGGAGCAAAAATGGTATCAGTATTATTTTGGTTTGCCGGATGATTAATAAAAGCGGTTTGCAAAGTGGCGTCAGGCTTCCCAAGTCAACAATCTTTGCCCGGTCCAGATTCTCCGCGAGACGGTTCATGAAAAGGTAAATGAAATCTGCCGACTATTCTACTGCCCCTGCAACTTGTCATGTGACGCAAACACGTCACATGACAAATGTCGACGACCATGTAAATACTGAGACGGAGTCATTCAACTCCCGACAAGTCCAACAAACATGAGCCACCGCTTACAGACTCAGACATCCGCTCATCCCTATTTTCCCACGCCCCGACATCTCGGATTCACGCTGATTGAAATGCTGGTCGTCATTGCGGTGATGTCCCTCTTGCTCACTGCGGCGGGACCGGTTTTTGACAGCCTTGCGACATCCCAGAGCCCGTCAGCGGCGGCGGCTGTGATTTCAGGCCAGCTTGAAAGAGCGAGAAGCCACGCAATCACCAAGAACACCTACGTCTGGGTGAGGTTAGGCAAGGTCGCAGAAGAGCCAAACGACTTTTTCATCGGTGTCTATGAATCGCTCGACGGCACCGATAAAACTACCACAGTCAAAGGAATCTGGTCCGCGCCCCGCCTCCCCAACTTCCGCCTGAGCAATTCGCTGAGTCCATCTCTCGTCCGCCCTTCAGTCCCGTCTGCGGCTCAAGCGAGCGAGGCCAGTTGGGTCCGCTTCAGCCCCTCGGGTGAGGCGCGGATCATCCCAGCGGTGGCGACTGAGAGCAGGATCAAACTGAAACCACCCAGCGACCCTGGCGTCTTGGCGCGATGGACCGAATTTGGCTTGCAAGCCACCCGCCGCGGGCAAGTGGCGGAGTCGCTGAAAAAGGATGTCGCCGCCGTCCAGCTCAACGGCCTGACCGGCCAGACTTTGGATTTTTCGCGATAGATCGAGTCCCAGTGCTCATGAAAATCCCTCATTCGATTTCACCTTCCAGTGCTTCAGGCTTCACGCTCGTCGAAGTCATCGTCGCCCTTGGCATCTTTGTTTTTGCAGTCACCGTACTGATGGGAGTGATGCCATTCGGCATGAAGCAAGTGCAAACCACTTCCAACGAGAACCTCGCCATGACCACCATGGAGGCCATCCGCGATGACCTGGCCCTGGCATCAACGGCGAAAATGACCAAAAGCCTGCGCTACGGTCTCACGCCTCCAACCGCCGGAACGACCACTCCCGTAAACTTCAAAATCAAAGACAACGGCGAAGTCTCCACCGCCGGTGAATCCACGGTGTGTCGCATCATCGGGACACTCCGAAGCCCGCCAGCGGCCGCCCCGGGGCCACTCCAGCTTCACTTGCGTGCCACCTGGCCCTCCAACGCCCCCGCAGGACGTGAAGCCGGTGCAGTCGAACTCGTTTCCGCCTTCCAACCATGAACCACCCTTCAGCTAACCGATCAAGGCAAAGGGGCTTCACGCTCATCGAGCTGATCGTGACCATGGCCATCCTCACCATCATCCTGACGATGGCACTTCAAGTCACCGAGTCCGCTAGAAATTCGATCAAACTCACGGAAAGCAAATCTTCTAACGACGCCATCGCCCGCAAGACTTTTGATCGGATCAATCGGGATTTGTCACAGATGCTCGTCCGCAAGGACGTGAGGATCGAGTTCAAGCCCAAGTCCGGTAATGACGAAATCGCATTCCTCACCCAATCCAAGGGCTTCACCGCAAGTGGAGACATCGGGGAACGGGGTGTTTCACTCGTCAGCTATTCATTGCAGCACGATCCCGCCGTGGGCGAAAAGCTGCTTAGGGGATCGCGCGGCCACCTTTTCACCGACACGCCGGGCGACGCACTCAAGCTTGATGCAGATCTCCCGTTTCCTGTCATTGCGCCGGACAATCTTCAGCTTCTATCCAATAATATCATCCGGTTTGAGGTCGAGTATCTCATTCAGGCTAACACAGGGGTCACCCTTGAGGTCAACCCGCCCGTCACCTCGGAAAAACTCCGTGGCTTGGTCATCACATTGGTCACTCTCGATGACCGGGGGCGTCGTGCCATCAAGCCCGGCACCTTGGAGAGTCTGGCGGCAAGATTCCCTGACGCTGTCATCGCCAAAAACACGCTGACTACCTGGTCTTTCAATCGAGACGCCTTTGCGAAATCCGGTATCCCTGGCCTGCCCAAGGACGTTCTACAATCCATTCGCTGCTACCAGCGGACCTTTCTGATTCCATGAAAACTTATGCCAAGGGTTCCAAAATCCGTCGCTCCCGTCACCGTGGCTTTGCCATTGTCGTAGCCATCTCGTTGATGGCCCTTCTGACCGTGTTGGTCCTCGGCCTGTTATTGCTCAGCTCCACCAATCGCAACACCGCGAACAACGATGTGGCGGTCCGACAGGCCGACAGCATCGCCAAAGCGGCAACGGCTACGCTGGTCTCTGACATTTTCGCTGAATTCAGCGCGGACACGCCCTCTACGCCGGCATCAGCCGCTGATACGATCCAGAGGATCTATCCCGTCAGCAAGGCGACCTCAATGGTTCCCTCCAAGACGTTGAAAGACTCCGCGCTCGCCAGTTCCGTGGATTTTCGCAACCTCGTCAAACAAAGCGCTAGCGGTGTGTCCTTCGCCAAAATCGGCACCACCAATATAGGTCCGATCAGGGCCAGCGCGGTATCGACCCTCACTCCGGCGCTCGATCAACGGTTCATCTCCACCGATTTCTGGAAGAAGCCCGCCATCTTCGCCACCACCGCCAGCCTGACCGCCAGCCAGGTGCCGGACTGGGTCTATCTTACGCGCGACGGCAGCAATCCTACCACATTCAGCACGGCCAACCGGACATCCCTCAACTCCGGCGTCGTGGAGCCGAAGTTCATCGTCGGTCGTTATGCCTGGCAGATGTATCATCTCGGAGGCCTGCTCGACGCGAATGTGGCTCTCTGCAAATCGTCGGATACCGCGGATGGCAAGACCGGCAAGGACTCGCCGTTCTGGGCGGTGACCTCCGCCCTGACCGGTGGAGCGGGGCTTGGCGACGCGCTCGCCATCTGGCGCCATCCGATCGGCAAGACATCCGGCGGCAGCATCAAACTCATCGACGAATGGGCGGAACCTAACGGATGGAACAAAGTATATTCTGATGGCACCAACACCGATCAGACCTTCCTCTCTCGGCAGGACCTGCTCGCCTTTCAAAAACAGAATCCCGCCGCGTTTCCGGCCAGCTTGCTGCCCTGGTTCACCCACGCCAATTTCGCGCTCAATCAGAGCGCTCTCGCCCCGGCAGCGAACCGGCCCAAAGTGCTGGCGTTGGCCAGCGGCGGCAATGATGGCTTCGGACTGGATGACGCCATAAACCCTTCTCACCTCGCGGTTCGATCCGCGATAGCGACTGAGATCAACACCAGCACCCGACCCACCGTGCCGGTTACAGCAAGGAGGTTTCCTCTCGACCGCCTGGCCCTTGTGGTCCCCAACCCACCCCAGGCAGCGCTCGTCCAGAAGTATTTCGGACTGACCTACTCTGCCGGGCAATGGACGTATGCTGACACGAACATCAAGCGCCTGACGGAAGTGGCGACCCTCAATCGCGAGCCAAACTTCGTCGAGTTGCTCAAAGGCACCCTGCCGCTTGGCAGTCTAGGGATTTCGGGAATCGGCCCGACAGCGCCCGGAGCCAGAAAGGCCCTCGACCAATCGGCGAACTATCACATCGTCCAACTGGTCGCCAACATCATCGATCAATGGGACGATGACAGTTTCCCGACCATCATCAATTTTGACGGCCGCCAGTTCATCGGCGTCGAGGATCTGCCGCGGATCTATTATGTTCGCGGGGCTTGTTATCACCAAAGCATCGTCCCGCCAGCGACCTTCTCGGGCTCTCCCGCAGGCCCGCCTCCTGCAGATTTTGGCAATATCTATCAGTCGGTTTATCTCCAACAACCGGTGATCTGGAATCCCCATGCCGCACCGGCCACTCCGCCAGCAGGTGCGAAGCCGGCTAAGTTCCGTGTGACGGCGACCAGCAACCAGGCGGTAGGCTCCACGGCGGTGGATGTGCAGTGTTTGGTATATAACGGTGCTGGAAACCCACCTGTTTTTTGGGCGGGGCTTCCCGGAGGACTGATGAACGACTTCCGCAATGCGAACGGCCCGGATTTCTCCAATAGCCCCGGACCTCAAAGATGGGATGCGACCACCGCCTATATCACCTTTCAGACCACGAGCACCGGGGATGCGTCGTTTCGCAATCCTTATCCTCTCAAGTCGCCGAACTACCCGTCAGGCAGCAATGCTGCCGGAGCGCAAACGTTCACCACCATCAGCCCTACCGAACTGAACTTCACCGACCCCGCGTCACAATCCACACAGGCAATCGGCTTCATGGCGGGCAAGGTCTGGACCACTGACAAATGTCCCGCTCTGGACCCCTCCCTGTTCCTCCACAACGGAGTGCGCTACGATCTGCAGTACCAGTCAGGAACGAGCTGGATCACTTATGACACGATGATTGCCGAACCCAGGCAAACCCAGGACCGTAGCAGCTTCACTCCCCTTGATCGCAGGCACACCACCACTTGGTTTCGGATCGATCCGCGAACCAGCCGCCTTGGAATTTTCGGCACCCCAAATTTCCGCGGCTGGTATTGTGATTCAGACAAAGGTTGGACATGGAAGAACGGCGAAACCGGAGCCCCGGATAACAGTGGACCATTCCCCGGAAATAGCCGGGAAATCGGCAACGCATCCTTGCCCGGGTGGAATCTGTCGAACTTCGGCAGTTCGGTTTATCCACGCTACTTCCAGGCGAATATCAACGATGGCAATGGCTCCTACATCGACGCGGATGGAGTCACCCGCCCCGCCATGGGAGCCGATGCCATAGGAGTCACCGGCCTGCCCCTAGCCACTCCACCTATCACCGGCCCGGCCACCTCGCGCCCGCGCATTCTCAACCGTGCCTTCCGCTCGGTGGCCGAGCTGGGGTATGTCTTCAGCGATATTCCATGGCGCCAGTTGGATCTGAGCCACGCCGCCAGTGCGAATGGTGCTCTGCTCGATGTTTTTTGCCTGCACTCCGATCCCTCCACCCATGATTCGCCGCGAATCACCCGCGGCCGCGTCAATCTCAACGCCGCACCACCCGAGGTTCTGGCAGCGCTTTTTGAAGGCACCGCCAAATCCGTCATCGCAGGAAGTGTCATTTCAGCCACTGAAGCCCTTGCCTTGGGTAAGGCCCTCAACACATGGGTCTCTTCCACAGATCCCACCAAAGGCCCGTTGCGGAGCCGCTCGGATCTCGTCGGAAGCACCACCACGACTGGCAGCACCTTCGCCTCCCAGGGCTTCATGAGCCAGATTTCCACCATCCTCCCTGCCGACAAATCCATCGGTGAAACCCGCGAATCCGTGATTCGCGCACTCACCGACTCGTCGGATACCCGCACCTGGAACCTCATGATCGATCTGGTGGCGCAGTCCGGGGAGCTCGGTGCGGCAAGCCTTCAACAGTTCATCGTTCGCGGACAGGTCCACCGTTGGATTTTTCTCTCGATCGACCGCTTCACCGGTGAGATCCTCAATCAATCTTCAGAATACGTATCGGAATGAAATTCAATCTCCCATTGATCGGGCTATTACTCACGATTTCCGCATCGGCCAAAGAGCCGGATTTCGATGGTCGAATCGCGCTGCGTGCGCCGGCACGCTCCAGCTGGGTCATCACGTTCAAGCCCGCCAAAGCCATGCATGTGAAAGAGTCCGGAAAATCGCGCGCGGCGTCCATCGATGAGCTGCCGATGACAACGGACGCCACCGGTCATGTTCTCACTTCAGTCACGGTGGAGAAATCCAACGAACTCTATGCTGAATTCTCCACCTTCAGTGATGGCACCAAATCACAAAAATGGTCAATCGGAGCCATTCAATTCCGCGAGATCAAGGATGGATCCGTGCTGGCGATGGCCTCGATGAATCTGCTGGATCCGGATTTTTCCGATCACAGCAAGGAAGACTTCGAAGAGCTCGGCTGGTTGAGCAAGGACTTTTACCAGGGAGTGATTACCTACCAGAATCAACCTTGCTTCCTTTTCCAAACCACGAATGACAAGCGTCCGCCAACTCGGCGTGACAATGCAAAGCAAAGGTTTCTGGCAGACTCAGAGACTGACCGACTCAAGGAGGGGCAGGGCAATCTCCCCGGAGCCACTGCCAAGCCGTCCTCCACCCCTGTCCTGGTCATCATCTCCGCTGACACCCGCCTGCCCTTGGTCTATAACGATGGACAGATCCTGCGTACCTACAGCTACAAGACCAGTGGCCTCGAACCGCTCGTGCCACCCGACAAGTTTGCCCGCGAATTCGCCGCCTGGCGGAAATACGCCGCAGAGATGGATCGTGCTCCGGCAGCTCCGTAAGTGCTGGAAACCGCCATGCACGCACTTCTAACATCCATCTTTTCGCGATCTGCCATGCACCGTACTTCAGGAAACAAAACAGCGCCAACTCATGTGGCGCGTCGCGCTAGTCGCGGGTGCTTGGTGGTCAAACTATCGCCATGGTTCACGACCGTCATACGCGACTTGGGTCATCACCGTACTCGCCGCCAATGACATGGCAACCACTACGCTTTCTACTGCCCGTGTTGGTATCGTTTTCATTTTCAATTTATTACTCTTCCTCGGGTCGAGTCGGAGTTCTTAGCGACACTTGATCGCCTCGGTGTGGCTGCTCGGGTTCTTGAACACCCGCTCACTTGACCTGCTCGATTCCTGCGGGTAGCACGACCTTACTGATGACGCTGCCATCCGGTTGCTTGTCATGACGGACGTGGATCTGTCCTTTGGGAGTCGGATAGGTACCTTCCACCCACTTCAGGTTTCCGAGGTGCGGCGTAATTCTCACCTGCACGCAACCCGGTGCCAGTGGCTGAACTCCGAGCACGTTGCGACTCAGCCACGCGGTTGGGCCACTGGCCCAGCCATGGCAAAGGCTGTGGCGAAAACCGATATAGCAGAATGCTCCGAAATCGCCATGGAGATCCCTCTTTCCGGCTGGCACCATCTCGTCAATGGGGCTGGCGTTCTTTGTCCAGTCCAGATCGAAGTCCTCCCAGAATGTGGTCGCGCCGAAGTCCAACATACTGCCCCAATACTGGCTGATGAAATCAAGTCCTGTTTGATAGTCGCCGGCCTCAGCAAGCGCATTGAGCACGTAGAATCCGTAGAATGTGCTCAAGTCTTTCGGTCCATCCTTCTTCAAGACATTCGCAGTGACTTCCTTAAGATCGCGGAATCCGGCAAGGGCGAGCAGCGCGGCGGGCGATTTCCTCCCGCTCGATGCCGGGATGTGCTTGCGGAGTCTTTCCTCCGTCGTCCGACACAGCGCGGCGGTTTCGGCATCGCCGAGAATGTCACAAAGGCGTGCGCCACTGGCCATGGTTTTTGTCATCATCGCTTGCAAACCCTCATGCACGGCAATGGGGTTTTCATACGTCGGCCAGTCGAGAAACCTCATGCCATCAAGCGTTTCCTTGCCGTCCTCTGAGACAAAAGTGCTCAGGCGCTTCAAGAGAGCCGTGAGATACGTCCGCTGCTGCTTGAGATAGTCGAGATCGCCGTTCTGGCGATACCAGTCCTCGTGAATGATAATCCACCACATGGAATACGAGCTGATCCCGTTCATCCACTCCGTCACCGGTGTCACGTCGCGGGTCATGTCGAGACTGTGCGGCACGACCTCGTTGTAACCGAAGACCGCGCTGATCACACTTACCTCGGGATGCATGTCGCCCAGCCAGACGAGGCGGTCTCGTTTGATGCCGTCCCACAGGTAATCCTGCATGTTGAGGTGCACGGTGTAGGCTCCGGTTTTCCAAATCCGGTCGAGGCGCTCGTCGGAGGATTTAAACGAGCCTACATAGGGGATATCACGCAGTTGAAGGATGGCACGCACCTGGCTGAGCTGGACCTCAGGGCCCTCCTTGAGCGCATCGATCCTGACAAAACGAAATCCGCCAGGCCCAACGGTCGTCTTGCCTAGCCATGGCAAAACCACGGTGCGGTCGCGGAGGGCGTGGTCGTTTTGGGCGCCGTGTTCGTCGAGTTCCACCATGGTTTCCGCGACAGACTCACCGAAACGGATGCGGACCGAAGTCGGGGCCTTCGATTTCATCTGCGGCGTGAAAAGCTCGAGTGATCCCTGGATCTCAACACCGAAGTCCAATACCACGCCAGCGCCGGGTTTCAGGATGAGGGGAGCATCCGGTTCGATCAGCACGGCTTGTCCCGATTTAGGCTTAAGCAAATTCGCAGAATTCTCCACGGCTTGTCCCGAAGTCCAGACGACGCGCTTCAGCGGCACGATGAAGGTGGACAATGGACTCTTTTGCAGTCCTTCGGGCGGCTGTGCGTTGCAAGGGATTGCAAAAACGATAGCGATGAGATAGATCAGGCGACTCATGAAATCTGAAGCTAAACACAGATTTAGAGACCCGTCATGTGACGCGTTTACGTCACATGACAAAAGGCAGGAAATTCCCACATTCTTTAACAAAACTCCATTCGCGTCCTCGCTCAGCCCCAATTCGTCAAAACCCGCCACCATCAGCGATGCTGCCATCATTCCGCCCATTTTTTCCGCCCTCCGGTCCTCACATAAGCTGTCCCGGAGGCACATCATCTCAAAAGCAATTTTTTGGCAGTCCCGGCTTTCTCAATCATGAATACCTATCAACTTTGTCTGTTTTTGTGTAGTGCTGCGAGTGCCACAGCAGCGCTCACACCCTCTGCATTGCGGTGTGAATATCTTGAATCTCCACTCGCGATAGAAAGCCCTACTCCGAGGCTGCCTGGGGGTGTGAGACCTCAGCGTATTGAAGTAGTTGTGCCCTTCTCCGGAGCATTGAAGATCGCGCGGAAGTTAAAGCG
>ERZ767114.827-NODE-827-length-15920-cov-5.368175_pt1 | contig 15920 bp, 14 predicted proteins | sample MGYA00374952_ERZ767114 | MGnify/ENA primary metagenome ERZ767114 (study PRJEB28939, sample SAMN06267156) | marine metagenome | isolation source: Columbia River Estuary | place: USA:Columbia River Estuary, USA | collected 2012-05-05 ...
AGAGCCGTAGAATTCAGTTTGTTCGCCTGCAGCGTTGATGCCCGTTGCAGCTGCCATGCCCATGCAGGCAGTGCCGTGTTGATTTCCGTCATCTGGATCAAAGGTGCCATCAGTTTCTCGCAATCCTCCACCTGCAGCGATGCAAATTGGGTCTGAAGGCGTGTAACAAACTGCGTCATAGCCAGCAACGAATTTTTCATTGAGACCCGGATGTTCGTTATCCACACCAGTGTCGACCATAGCGACGTTGATGCCAGCACCGCTCACGCCCAAATCCCACGCGCCCTTAGGATAGACAGAGGAGTTGCTCGCTTTGACAGCAGGCGTTTGAACATCGCCGTAGAACACCACGGCACCATAGTGTTCGACCATCACAACATCGGTGAGGCCCGCAAGGGTTGGGGCAAGAGCAGCATCAATCTGGCCAAGAAGCACAGCGTTCACCGATTCAATGACGTCATTGACAGTCAGGTTGAGCGCTTGTAAATCAGAGAGGTGAAGATCGGTAACAGGAGCCCCGTATGAAAGACCAATGCCTGTTGTTCCTTCAAGCGACTCGATGCTGTCGTGAATGTTGTTTCGATTTTCATCCAGGACGGTTCGTTGCCACCATGGCAACGTCGACTCAAGCCACTCAGCAGCAGCTTGTGCTGGAACGTCACTGGTTGAATCGATTGGGCTCCATACAATGCCTGCAGAATCCATGGCCATCCAATCTGAACGGTTTTGGTCGGCATGAAGGGTGAGTGAGCCTGTGACCGGAGCCATGAGCAAAGCGAACATGATGAGTGCTGTGATGCGACGCATGAGTATCCCTAATGTGACCGGGACAGCCCATATATCATCAAGATATTGGATTCTAGATTCGTGTTTAAAACGCTATGCTGAACGCTGTTTTGATGTAAAAGGTGGGGGCAGAGGGATTTGAACCCCCCCCAGCTGGTTTGGAGCCAGCGATACTACCAAGCTATACTATACCCCCAGTGGGTAATTCACTGATGAAGATCAAGACTTAGCTTGCTTACGAGCACGCTTTCGGCGGCGCAACTTCTTCTTGCGCCACTTCCACCGTTGATTACCGGTTTTCTTCCAAGCACGTGAACCTCGCTTCATGGTGAACGAGCCTCCGACCAGCCCTGCATATATGAGAGCATCGGGTTGAACCACTGAGCCCTTGTGGTCAAATTAGAGCTTACAGTGAGTTATTGTGGCTCGCCGTCGCGCTTTTCCTTCGCTTTCTCTCCATGAAGCCACTTGAGTTCGAGGAGCCGACAGATAGCAGGCGCCCACATCCGTTTGAAGGCAGGATGGAATCGCAAGTCATTGTCCCTTCGAATCATTTCTCTGTACACTTCCTCCACCGCAACAGAAAGATCGGGCATGTGTAAGTTCACCCTTTTTTTCTTTGGAGGCTTATACTCCATTGATTCCCGCAGCAGACGTTCTAAGAAACCAGGATCGCATTGGAACAACTTATTCATTTCACCTCGAAGTTGATGAGGCAAGCCATTCGGCCGTTGACCGCTTTGAACAAATGATTCATCGGGCGTCGCACCGAGAACACGACTTGAGCGTCGACCTTTCGGGCCAGGTCGCCTCTTCAGGGCTGCAGCGTACTCGACGCTAATTCTAAGCGTATGCAAGCGATTGACTTTACTGTCCTCCCATGCTTTGCCGTGAGAAACCCCCGATATTGCATTCTGACTGATCTTGCAATACCGTCGTGAACGAAGCATCTCCCAGGTTGGTTTGGGCTCCATAGCATGTGCCTTAATTTCCTCGTTTATAAACGTCTTGAAAGTGCCATAGTATTGGGATGTTTTTGAAGAGCATAAGCGCAGTACAGCGGTTGATTTTAGGCATTAATATAAGGTAGAACAATAGTATACATAAGTACCTACAAAGGAGAGAACAAAATGATCGGACAAGAACAGACATACACCCTAGCCAACGACGCCAGCCTAACCCTTCCAGCGCTCAGCGAAGGACAACTTGCCATTGCCATGAAGGATGGATGGATCGGCTACATCCGCCACACCGTCCACAACCCGAACCGTATGGGTTGGCCCGACCCAGCTGAGGAGTACACCCAGATGGGTGTCATGCTCCAAGCCTTGAGCGACCGCACTGCGCGTGTCGTTCTCGTCGTGGACGATGAGTTCGCCGTGGGCAACCTTGCGGTCTATGTGGCTGCTTACGCCCATTGGGGCTTTGAGTTGCTCATTGACGGTGCCACGTTCCTGCGAACTGGCGTGACGCGTATCCCTGTTGAGGACGCTGAGCCTACCGCCCAAGCCAAGCCAACCCACGCCCCGGATGTTTGCGGCATGGAGGTGGCTTGAATGTGGCTCTTTGTTTCCGGGGGCTTTGTCTCCATCGTGGCCCACCGCCACCAGCCAATGCACGTGCTTGTGCGTGCGCGCCACCCAGAGCACATCGCTGCTCTCTTTCCCGACCTTGAGCCGACTGTGCTCGATTCAGCAGACTACCGGTTCCGCGTCGTGGTCCATCGGACTGCTGTCCAACGTGCCCTCCACCACTATGTCGCAGGCATGGATTATGACAACTTCAAGGCCAGCATCCGTGATGATCCCTACCACGATGTCTGCCTTGATGTGTGGCGTACCATGTGGGCTTACGGTAAGCGAGAGGGGGGTGAGTGAATGCGAACAAGCCTCACACACCCGCTCTACGTCACGTGGATACCCCTCGAGGGCGATGAGGGTCAGATGGGCATGACCTTGTGCCCGGGCAAGTACCAACCTGTCGCCTCGACCGGTTCATGGGATCGCCAACTCGATGTGGATTTGGACGACCTCGTCGGCATGGGCACTCAGCGACTCGTAAGCCTGGTGACTGATGAGGACATGCGCACGCTCCGCGTCGAAACACTTGGGATGGACACCCAAAGCAGGGGCATGGCATGGAATCACCTTCCAATCCCCGACACCACCGTACCAACGCCTTCATGGCTCGAGGCTGCGTTACCCGTTCTGCAGGAATTGGTCATGTCCGTCCCTTCCGGTGAAGTCGCCGTTGTGCACTGCATGGGTGGATTAAGCCGGGCGGGCACCTTCATGGCGCTGTATCTGTGGATGAGGGGCATGTCAATGACCGAGGCCATTGCGCATGTCCGTGAATGCCGCTCACCCAACTGCATCAACTTCAGCCAACAAAGGTTCTTGATTCGTTATGCTGGAGAATAAGGCGGACGTACCAGGATTCGAACCCGGGTTTTCGGCTTAGAAGGCCAAAGTGATATCCAACTACACTATACGTCCTTGAGTCAAGGGCAGGGCCTACACTTGAAGAAGGTTCAGCAAGAGTCCGTCGCTCAAAGGGGCCTTGCGCATTTGTGGCAACGGCTCGGTTTTCTCACCGTCGTCCGCTTCCATTCATAGCCGCAAGATTTGCACTCCCACTGTTGTTTCGTCGACTCACCGATCACAGCATTGCGCATGCGTTGGAGCAAGAGAGAATCCTTGAGGGCGGGTGAAGGAGCCAGTGCTTGAGTGAGATCATCGTGTTTGGAAGAGTGTGCCATGAGTCCTGCTGCGTGGAGAAATTCGTGGACAAGCGTATGGGCGTACATGCGTTCATCTTCAAGCAATACGGGATGAAGACCAATCGTGACTGGACCCGGATCGATTCGCAAGGTGCGGCGGCGTGCGAGTTCCTTGGGACCTTCTTCGAACCGAGTCATGCCCAACCGCTTGTGTTCATTTTCTAACCAAATCAAAGTAATTCGGTCTTCAATCCAAGGGCGGAAGACTGCATCTGTGACACCTGAAAGTGATTGGATGGCGCGTTCGAGCAAGCCTTCAGGAACATGAGGCGCTACCTCCGGAATGGGAACTTCGCTAAGCACCAAACGTTGCGAAGGTTCGCTGCTCATGGCTCAGCGAGGAAGCGCACCTTCATGAACTGAGCGAGGCGTTTTGGTTGTGTTGCTTTGAACGCGCTTCAACCCAATCAGCCTCAGCCCATGGCTCACATCGGGCCATTGTTCGTACTTCATGCGTGTTCAAATCGAACGCAGAGAGAACTGCGGGTTGGTCTGTTTTGTGAAACACACAGGTATCCATACCGATTGAAGCGGATCGACCGTCACTCAATTTCATACTCGAATGCCATACTTCACCCCAGCGATTTTCACTGCGCGGATACAAGTTCATTGTTGGTGTGTGGCCGAACAAAACGGTTCGTTCCAAATCAAGCGGTTGCCATGCAGTATGAAACGGTTTACGAATCCATAACAAATCCTCAAGCCGTTGTTCATTCATCTCCAGTCTCGGATTGTACCCTGCGTGGACTAAGCGCCACTGGTCCAATACAATGTGTGCGGGCAACAACCGCATCCAAGCCACATCTGCTTCAATCATCCACTCAAGCGCCCCCCTTGCGTCTTCAGGGAACGCTCGTATGTAGGATGCGACAGTTTCGTGCCCCCCATTGTACAACCACTTGGCCATGCCTTGATCCGGATGGTCGATGAGTTCCAATTCAAAATTCTCCGTCATCATTGCCTCATGGTTCCCCTTGATGCAATGAATTCGTGGGTCTTCTCTGGCGAAACGAACCACATCGAAGCTATCGGGGCCACGATCAATGAGATCACCCAAAAGCACCACTCGGTCGTTAATGGCAAGTTCAAGCGAGGCGACCAATTGCCGAAGTGTTTCATTGAACCCGTGGACATCCCCAATCACCCACACACGCCCGCCTTGATCGAGGGTACTTTGTAGGTCGGCTTCGACTCCAGCATCACGAAATTCATCCATATAGAAAACGCATATCACAGTATTTAAGCCTCAAAAATCCACTAAATACGGCAGATAATCATGCAATCCAAAGGCGCAGTCAGTTTCGCTGAGGTGCTACGCCAATCTTTGCCGTGAACAATGCTTATGATGGGAGGGCAGGTCGCAGGGATGCGAAAGCACCCATATGGGCGTGTAGATCAGTTGGAAGATCGCTACCTTGGCATGGTAGAGGCCCCGAGTTCAAATCTCGGCACGTCCACCAGAGATGATTCAAGGCAGTTCTGTTGGCCGTTTAGCCACAAAAGAAATACCAACAAACGCTTCTTTTGTTGGCTCGGCACGTCCACTCTTGTAGAAGCATAATACAACGTGAGTGGAGCATAGAACATTTAAGATTCTACAGAGCTCACGTCAAATTTTGTAAAATTGTTCTCAAAAACCGTATAAACACCACTGTATTACGAACGCACATGCAGAAATGGAAGTACATGCAATCGAACAAAGATGCTGAATGGAATAAGTTTGGCAAAAGTGGTTGGGAAATGGTGACTGTACTGCAAGCCAAAGACGGCTCTTACCTCGCTTTCTTCAAAAAGCCCCTAAACTGAAATCCATTGGTTCGAGTGAATCTTCACTGAACATAATTACGGTTTCACCGTGACTTTGGGAATGATGCGAATCAATTCCCACCGATGACAAAGTCCTTCCAACGCTTCATGTATTCAACGAACACTGGGCTGAGGTCGACATCAAGCAAGTGCTGTTCGGTAAACGGGGGGCGTTGTGGAGAATAGTCTGAATCAGCAAGATGCATCGGCCAATCCGGATGTGCAATGGCAACCCGTGCCACACCGACCAAGTCAGCTCCTTCTTCCATCAGCCATTGTGCATCTTTGGATGTCCATACCGCACCCGTGGAAATGAGTGGTATGTGCTTTGGAACAACCTCAGCAAAGCGATTGGTTAGGCTTGGTCCGTCTTCATCTCCGGCAACTCCTTGGAACACATCCCAGCAGGAGATGTGGAGCATATCGATGTCCATCGTACTGAGAATTTCTGCCAGTTGGAGGCTTTCATCAAGGAAGATTCCTGCCTTTTCGATGATGGGTGAAATACGCACGGCGATGATGAAGTCAGATCCTGTGGCTTCTCGAACTGAAGTAATCATGTCACGCAAGAACTTGCTTCGCCCCATGATGTCGCCTCCCCACTCATCTTCTCTCCGGTTGGTAACACTGCCCAGAAATTGGCAGATGAGATACGAATGCGCACCGTGCAATTCAACGCCAGCAAAACCTGCTTTTTGACAACGAACAGCAGCCTCGGTGAACGATTGAATCATCTCCAACACCTCATCATGCGACAGCTCTCTCGTGTAGAGCCCGTCCATTCCATCTTCAGTGTTCTTGCTTGCAGAGACTGGCTGAACGCCGTTGATTGATTGTGGGGCTCGCATACCGCCGTGGAAGATTTGAGCAAGGCTCAAGGTTCCAGTTTCCTTGAGTTGTGATGCCATTTTGGTAAGGCCTGGCAGTTGGTGGTCGCCCCATACACCCATTTCTCCATCCCAGCCTCGTCCGTGCTCAGTGACGTTTGCTGCAGCGGTCGTCGTCATTGCAAAACCGTCTTTTGCTCTGCGAACAAGCCATTTAATTTCCTCTTCAGAGAGCGATCCATCCTCATGGCTTTGCTTGTTTGTCATGGCGGCAAGAACGCTGCGGTTCTTTAGAACATGTCCGGTTCGAGGTAATGTGAACGGTTGATGTGCTCCCATGGCTGCTTCAAGAAGAGGACACTCTTGATGCTTCGCTCTTTCACATCAAGTTCTCATTCTGCTTCTTCTGGCTTCTCATCTGCGCCACTCGGGTGAGATTTGGTCGGGAAGAACTTATCCATCCACTTTGGAGACCACCAGTTCGCCTCTCCCATGAGACGCATGGTGGCAGGAACAACGAGTGCACGAACGATGGTAGCGTCAAGTAGAATTGCCAAAGCCAAACCGAAACCAATTTGCTTCAAGATGATGATTGATGAAAGTCCAAAGGCGCTGAACACAACGACCATGATGGCTGCAGCACCGGTGATGAGACGGCCTGTCTTCTGTAATCCATTGGCAACGGCGAGCGTGTTGTCGCCCGTTCGTTCCCATTCTTCATGGATACGGGAAAGCATCAGTACCTCATAGTCCATCGACAGCCCGAAAACAATACAGAACATAATGACAGGATTCGTCGCCTCAATCGGCTGTGGTGTAAAGTTGAGCAGGTCTGCTCCGTAACCCCATTGGAAGACAAAGACCAACATACCAAACGATGCTGAAATCGATAGGATGTTCATGACAATGGCTTTGATTGGAATAACAATACTTCGTACCTGAATAAAAATGAGCACGATGGTTGCTATCAGGATGAAGGCAAGGGCAATCGGGAGATTGTCTTGGATGGCCCAAAGCGTATCAAGACTGTAGGCAGCAAATCCTGCAACGTTGAGTGAGGAGGCTTCACCGGTCAATAAGGTGGAAGTGAAATCATTTCGTTCTTCACGTATGTCAGCAACAAATTCGTGGCTCTCTTTGCTCGTACTCGGTCCGTTAATGGCATAGATGACGTAGGTTACATCACCGGAAATGAACTGTTCACGGAGGTATTCTCTCGATGCGTTTTGTTCCGGAGTGAGGTATTCTGCAGGTGTCGACCAGAATTGAACAACACTCGACTCGTTCATACCGACCATCGGCAGGGCGTATCCAAACGCTTCATCGATGCGCTCATCACTCACATGTTTAACCATCCACTGATGCATTAATCTCAAGTTTGTCTCGTTCAGTGGGTCTTCCCCATCGAAGTCGATAACGACCAGCGCTGCGTTTGAGGAACTCTTTGGCCAGATGGTATCGATGTAGTCAAGGCCAAGCCGTGATTCATCATCGGGTGGCAGTGCATCTCTGTTTGCAAGCGAAAACTCGGCTTGGAAGAACGGTAGACCGGCTCCAAGTAAGATGATCAGTGTCGGGATAAGTACCGCCCAAGGACGGTCCATTACGGTGTTGGCAATCTTGGCCCAAACGCCTTCACCATCGTTGTTGGTCTCAATCTTGAACGAGAACGGTAGTTTACGCCCAGTGTTGATTCTTGGACCGAGGATGGCAAGAACTGCTGGCAGAACGATCAGCGAGTAAATCATAGCGATGGTGACGGCTAAAGTGCCACCGATTCCAAGACTTGGAAGGCTTGTGTTCGCAAAGAAAAGCATACCCATCAATCCAATGGCAACGGTGATTCCGCTGAAGAAAACGGCCTTTCCTGCGGTTGCCACACTCATGGCGGTTGCCGTTCGAATATCGTTTTCATGGCGACCCATTTCCTCTCTGAAACGATTGACTAGGAACAAAGAATAATCTATAGAAACGCCAATACCGATGAGGGAAATAATGTTGACAGCGTACTGCGTAACATCAGTAACGTTCGAAAGCCAGATGGTTACACCCATTGCAGACAAGACGGTAAGAATACCAACACCTACGGGTAAGAGAGCGGCGAGAAACGTCCCAAAAACGATAGCGAGGATGATGAGTGAGAGAGGCCCTGAAACAAGTTCTGCTTTCACGAGGTCTTCTTCGATTCTGTGATCAAAAGTATATTCGATGGCCATTCCATCAGTTCTCCACGCATCGAATTGATTATCAATTTTAATCGATTCATAGTGGTCTGCATAGAGGGATTTAGCATCTTTGCGAGACATGTTCATGATCACTCGGTTTTGAGCCCAGAATCCGTCTTCACCCTCATGGGTCAGCTCGGCACGCTCATCATCAGCAGTATCCCATGAATAATCGATGGTTACATCTGGAAGTGCGGCAAACTCTGCCAGTGCATCAATAACCTCTTGTTGCCAGAGTTCAGATGAATCGTTGAGCGTATCGTGCCGTACAAGGTAAACGAATCCTTGAGTGCTTTCGACGTTGGTACCGGATTCGATGAATGCATTGTCCATAATGGCCAGTGCATCAACCGACTCGAGATCGCCTTCACCCCAACCCTCTGCCCAGTCAGGACCGATGGAAATCAATGAAGCCATGCCCAGACAAGCAAGAATTCCGAAAGCGAGGACCTTCTTACGATGGTCGTGAGTAAACTCTCCAAGTCGGAAAAACAACCGGCCTTCAAACAGCGAGGAGTCGGTGGACGATTCCATAATCCGTTGCCGGACAATGGTGTTTATCAAAGGATGTTTCAGAACTCATGCACTCACTAAGTGTTCATGCTAACACTGAAATCTAAACGTCCAGAATTCCACCTTTGACCGCTAATATTCAGCGGACTGAAGTGCCTTCCGTTCAGAAGGTGAACGAACAAACAGAACACGTGGTTGCATCAGCAGCATTCATTGCAGCACAAATTGGGCATGCTTTTTGTTCAGCAGCGGCTTCTTCAGCGGCTGGCTCCTCAGTTGCTTCTTCAGTTGCTTCATCAGTTGCTTCCTCAGCGGCTGGCTCCTCAGTTGCTTCTTCAGCACCTTCGGAGTTCCAAGCATCAGCAGCGGCTTCAAGTTCTGCCTTCTTGAGGTAACCGTTGTCATCCAAGTCGAAGTTTGCAGCGTGAGCCACAAATGCATCACGGTTGCTTTCATCAATTCCAGCGGCTGCCATGACACGGAGTAAGACATCTTCTCTCCAGGAGACCTTTGGTTCAGCATCTTCTTCAGAATCTTCGACAGCAGCATCCTCTTCACTTGCTTCCTCAGCGGGCGTTTCGGTTGTTTCTTCAGCAGGCTCTTCGATTGATTCCTCAGCTTCTTCCTTTGCAGGTGCAGGTGCATCAATGGATTCGTCTTCGTCACCGAAATGAACACCGTGGAAGATGTTTCCAAGTTCTCCATCAATGGCTCCAGGACCGGTGATTTCGAACGAAATCATAATTTCTTCGTCCTTGTTCACCAATGGGATGTTCCAAGCAAGATGAGTTCCATCTTCGCCTTCTTCACTGGTCATTTCACAGTCATCTCGCTTCTCTCCGTTTCCACGGATAAGCCAGTCTTTAATCTCGAAGTTTTCGGGGATGACGTCCTTGAGGGTGACGTCTTTGAGTCCAGTGTCGCCTTCGTTGTTGAACATGATCAAGACTTCATGGCGTCCCTTCCCACCGATTTTCTGTGTCATCTTACCTGCACCGAATTTTCTTCGGTTGTGGATGATGTTGACGGAAGGTGCTTCTGTTGCGTCTCGTGTGCAAACTGGACCATACCGTTCTGCGCTGAATTCGGTTCGGGCAGGTGCGCTGACGGTGAGGCCTTCGTGTTCAGTTGGGCCTGGTGCAACCAATTCGTATTCAATGGTCATGTTCTTACCAGGCTTTAGACCAACAGGGCCTCGGGCTCCGACGGTAATCGTGTAGGTGTAACCATCACCATCTGGTGAACGGTTGTTCTTTTCAAGCGTAATGCCGTTGTTGATTTCTGCTTTGATTTGATCTGCATCGATATCTTTTCCATTCACCTTGATTGAAATCTTCGAAGCATCAGGTGCATCGAACAGTCCAGGGATATCGTCGGTGATTCGCATCAAGTTAATGTCGGCTGAACCGTTGTTGGTTAAGGTCAATGTAGCGTGAACTGTTTGCTTTCGGAACGACCGAAGTCCAGTGGTTGAATACGACTTTGACAAGTCTGCTTCTACGACTTCGAACTTCTTTGATTGCAAAGAAATGGAACCTTCGGTACTTCGTGAGGCTCGAGGAAGAATGGTGTAAGCGAGATTTGTGGTGAAATCAGGCTTTGAAAGCGCCATAACAGAGCGTTCGTCGCTTTCCCACTTACCATGAGGCTTGACATCTTGACGAACATCGCCGATGTCGAACAGCAAGTCTTCGCTTCCCTTCATTCGGACTTGGAGTTTCACCAAATCTACAGCGAACGAAGAACGGTTCTCAAATGTGGTTCGGCAAAGCCAGTTGTCTGGGCGTTCGTCTTCACGTACACGCATGTACGAGAATCCACGGCAGAATGCATCGAGTTCCCGGAAGTTCAAGTTCGAGAGCGTCGAATCGGATGTGTAGGTCGCAGACGCAACACCTGCGTCGATTGCTTTTGTACCGGATACGACGATGGATCCCTCAATACTGAGGACTTGCTTTTCACCTGCAGCCATATCGCCAACATTCCATACGAGTTCGCTTCCTTCAACGGTAGCAACTCCGGTGTTCTCAAACGTCAATTCGTCTGGAAGCGGGCGAGTAACGGTGACACCTTGGATTCCCACAGGGGCCGTGTTTTCAACTTCGAGTTCCAGTGCGACAGGGCCACCTTCTTCACCAGATGCGACTGACATCGAGTGTTCTTGTGAGCGTGCGGGGTTGGTGTCGAGACGTTCTCGTAGAACCAACATTCTCTTTCCGGAGACCTTGTACTTCATGCTGTAGTTCGATCCTGCTTCCAATTCATCAACGGAAACATGGTCTCCGCCGATATCAGTTGAATCAGCATGGTCGAGCAATACATCGATGTCGTAGATTCGGTCTTCAGCAGATGGATTGTTCACGGTAAGTAGACCCTTGACCGTCTGTTTGATGATTTCACCGTCAGCGTTCAATGTAGACTTTTCGACTTCGTGCAACGTACCTTCGAGTTTGTCTCCAAGGACGTCATCAACTTCAGCACTGCTTCGAATTACAGCACCAGCTTGTTCTCCGACGAGATTGTCGGGAGCACCAAGAACTGGGTCAGCAGCAAGTGTGCTCGGCAAAGTAGGAATCTCCTTTGTTTCTTCAACTGATTCTTCGACTGGTGAACCAAGCAATGCTGCACTACCGCCAAGCGTAGAGGCAGCGTCAGAAGCAGGTTCGGCTTCCATTTCAGGCATAGGTGGTGCTGGTGGTGCGCCACCGAGCAGTGCGGAACTGTCAATCGCAGGTGGTGTTTCTGGCATTGGTGGCATAGGTGGCATGCCTGGTGGAGCAGGTGGTGCATCCATTGGCGGTGCATCCATTTCTGGCATTGGAGGTGCAGGCGGTGCGCCACCAAGAAGTGCGGAAGCATCAACAGCTGGTGCAGTGTCCATTTCTGGCATTGGAGGTGCTGGTGGTGCGCCACCAAGAAGTGCAGAAGCATCAACCGCTGGTGCAGTATCCATCTCTGGCATTGGAGGCATAGGCGGCATACCCGGAGGTGCTGGTGGTGCGTCCATGCCAGGAGGTGCAGGAGGTGCATCCATTCCAGGCATAGGTGGCATTGGTGGTGCGCTCATTTCGGGCATGGGCGGCATTGCTGGCATGCCTGGCGGAGCAGGTGGTGCGTCCATTGGTGGAGCAGGCGGAGCGCCCATCTCTGGCATTGGAGGCATAGGTGGCATAGCAGGCATACCCGGTGGAGCAGGTGGTGCATCCATTGGAGGGGCAGGAGGTGTGTCCATACCCGGTGGAGCAGGAGGCATTGGAGGCATTGGTGGTAATCCGGGTGGCATAGGTGGTTTTTCTTCGCTCATATTCAATTCCTCCGTGTAGGCTGCTTAAGCAACAACACCCCCATACTCATTGAGCACATAACCGTTCGCCCCCTTAGTTTAGAAAAAAAACGCAGTTTGGTCGGTAAAGGTGCGTCAGTGCCATCATGTTGATGTAGGGTGGTTTAGAGGATTACACATGGTCGGAATGGATAGTGGCACACCCCCAGTGCTTTTTGTTGTTGGAACTGCAGGTGCAGGAAAGTCGTCGTTGGTAACTTCATTCCAGCGCTGGTCACGCTTTTTAGAGACCGACGCCATTGCAGTCAACCTCGATCCTGGAGCAGAACGCGTTCATTATGATGCTGAGTTTGACGTTCGAGATTTAATTTCCTTGACAGAAGTCATGGCAGAGTATGATTTGGGACCAAACGGTGCTCAGATTTTGGCTGCCGACTTGCTGGCTGCTCAGGCTGGCGATGTAGCTGCCCAACTTCACGCATTGACCGGCGAGGTCATGATTGTCGATACTCCGGGTCAGGTCGAATTGTTCGCCTTCCGTGAAGCAAGTAATCACCTCATCGAAGTCCTTGGTCGTGAGCAATCAGCCATCATTTACCTCTTTGATCCAATGCTTTCTCGCTCTCCGTCTGGATTCGTTTCTCAAATGCTGCTCTCAAGTATTGTCGAATTCCGACTTGGATTACCGACGAAGAACTTCCTTTCAAAGTCAGATCTATTAGAACCGGATGAACTTGAGAAGATTCTTGAATGGTCTGAACGTCTTGAGATTTTGGAAATGGCACTCTACGATGAAGCAGGTGGACAGCGAACTGAGTTCGCAATTAACCAACTGAGAATGATGCAAGAATTCGCTCAAGCGCCCGGTCTTACGCCTCTATCTTCTGAACTTGAAGAAGGTCTTGCAGATATCCTGACTTTTGCTCAAGCATTGTTCGGTGGAATGAGCGATGCACGCGACGGATTCGCCAGTGACATCGAGCATGAAAAGAATTGATTGGCAATTTTTCAACTCATAACACTTAGAAGCCTCCTTTCAATGGAAGGCTCATGGCACAACACCTGCTTGCAATAGACGATGTCGAAGAAGACTTCAAGAAGATTTTGAAATGGGCGATTGAATTCAAACGACTTTGGAAGCAGGGCGACGAAGTTGCTCAGAACTTCATGCCGCTCGACACTTTGGCCATTGGTTCGATTTACGAGAAGCCATCAACACGCACTCGAGTTTCTTTTGAAGTCGGCATTAACCGCCTGGGTGGCTATCCTTTGACGCTCTTGAAAAACGATATCCAACTTGGCAAATCCGAAACGGTCGGAGACACCTCGCAAGTTCTCTCACGTTTCTTAGGCGGAATGACCTACCGATGTTTTGCACACGCAGATGTTGTTGAACTCGCTAAATTCGCAGACGTCCCAGTCATCAACGCTCTTTCTGACAAGCATCATCCTTGCCAGGCAGCTGCAGACCTCATGACTGTACTGGAAAATTTCGATGACTTGGAACACCTCAAAGTCGCTTGGGTTGGCGATGGAAACAACGTACTCCATGACCTGATGTTGGCCTGCGCTATGCTCGGAATCGACATTCATTACGCAATCCCGAAGGGATATGAACCGGATGAAGAAGTTGTCAAGCGTAGCCAAGCACTCGCAGAAAAGAACGGAAGCAAAGTGGTAGAGACGAACGATCCTGTTGAAGCAGTTACGGATGCGCATGTCGTTTACACGGACGTGTTCATTTCCATGGGTGAAGAACACATGAAAGATAAGATCAAATCGTTCGAAGGTTTTCAAGTCAATGAAGAGTTGGTTTCACACATGGATGATTCCTGGAAGTTCATGCACTGCTTACCTGCGCACAGGGGCGACGAAGTAACGGATTGGGTTATGGACCACAAGCACTCGATTGCTTTTGACCAAGCCGAAAACCGTATGTGGGCTCAAATGTCATTACTTGCTTACTTCATCAACGATGGAGCATGGGAAGCCATGGGCGAGTTCATGAGCATCGAATAATCATACGAACATCGTAAGTATGAATCCCATTAGTCCAAGCAGCATTGCCACTCGGATTCGGCCTGAAACCAAGACATCTTGACCTTGGAACAGTGGTCCGTTCAAAGTAATCAGCACTAGAATTGCTGGCGTCTGCATGACGAGTCGACCAAACCCAAAAGGCCCCTTCCAATAGGGGATATACAAACACACGAGTCCGGCCATGATGAAAACATAGGCTAACATCCGAGCACGCTCCAAGCCGATCTTCATTGGTAACGTGTATCGCTCGCCTGCATCTGCGAGCATGTCTTGACAATCTTTGACAATTTCTCGTGCTAAGTTGGTGAAGAAAACCACTCCTGCAACCAGGAACGAAAGGCGTGTGATGGAATCAACAGTGGCTGCTCCGTACAAGATGACTGCAGCGACCATAAGCGAAATCGAAACATTTCCAATGAGCCCCTTCGTTTTGGTTTCAGGCCCTAAATCATAGGTCAACATCAGTGCAACAGCAACGATGTAAATGCTTGCTAACGGCCACCAAGTTGCATCATTTTGGATAAGGAGGTACACGCCACCCGCCATTAAACTAAAACTGAGAATCCACAAAACTACGACAAATTTCTTCGCTGCCTCAAGGGTGATACGTTGAGATGGCAGAGGTCGGTTTGGGTGTGCTTGGGCATCAATTGCAGCATCTTTGATATCGTTCATTGCGTTTCCAGCGCCCATGAAGGCGAGAACAGAAAGGATTTGAATCGCAACTGCAGTCATCTGTTGTTCGGTTAGAGATGCATTGAGCCCAAAAAGAGCGCCAAGTGGAACTGTTATTGCTGCAAGCACCATGTTTTTTGGACGCATCAACTCAATGAACGCCCGAACATCTGCCGACATGCTACTCCCTAAGGAGCAAAGGTCTTGATTCCTTTGTCCTAAGCGCTGGCTATCGACCAAACACAGACACGCATGCGGAATCCGCCGATGTCTGTTCCTTCATCAAAGCCAACTTTGACAAATCGTCGGTCCCGAGCGAGAACATTCCCGAGTTGATTCATGGTAGCTCCCCAACGGAACCGTTGGTTGACATGGTCCAGAATATCAGTTGTGTTCGCTTCGCCAACACTCGAAAGATAGGTCGAAATTTCTTGACGCAATCGTTGGGTTCGACTCATCAGGCCTCACCTCGTATTGCAATTTGACTACGTCGAGTGAGTCCGGCCACCGTCGTGCTCACTAGAGATGTGCCCGATCCGCCGGGTCGATGCCACGGTTGCCACCCAACAGCGGCAAACCGAGATGGGAGCTTACCGCTGGGGTGGGCATAGAGTGTTGTCGATTTCTCTGCCCATGCGGCAGTCGTCGAGTTTTCCATTGATGATTTCATATCACCGAGTTTTAGGTTTTCCAAAGGGTCAAGGTTGTTGTCCATGAATCAAACTGTACGGCACCAGTATATCAAGCGAGGAAACACCCCACGTTTGAAAGTCAAGGGTTGAAAGTATCGCAGCCACCTCTTTTTCACTTTCAACAAAAACTGAAAGTGAACGGCAAAGTGTGCTTTCTCATACCCCTCTACAACCTGCTAAAGCGAGATGGCTAAATACGGGGTGGCGGTGGCAGAACCATCCACGCTCGTATAGTGTAGTGGCCCATCATGAAGGACTCTCATTCCTTCGACCCGGGTTCAAATCCCGGTACGA
>ERZ767114.830-NODE-830-length-15896-cov-5.090461_pt1 | contig 15896 bp, 21 predicted proteins | sample MGYA00374952_ERZ767114 | MGnify/ENA primary metagenome ERZ767114 (study PRJEB28939, sample SAMN06267156) | marine metagenome | isolation source: Columbia River Estuary | place: USA:Columbia River Estuary, USA | collected 2012-05-05 ...
GAGAGGGTAATACTATTAATAAACCAATTGATGCTTTTAACCATTGTATTGATGCAGCACGTTATGCAATATCTTCTCAGTTAAAGAATCCAAATGCTGGTAAATACTTTATACGATAAATGGGAAATGAACAGATGATTGCATTTGTAGAGTGCTTTATACACCACAGAACTGGAAAGCAAGTAAGAATTGCAAAGCCAACAAAACCGAATCATTATTTACTACTTACAAAAGCCTATGAAAATTGTAAGGGTTTTTTTATAAAACATTAACAAAAAAGTATTATATAATTATGAATATAGAGATAAACGTACCAACATCATTAAATGAAATTACTTTAGGACAATATCAGAAGTTCTTAAAGGTAGCAGAAGAAAACCAAGAGGGTAGTTTTTTAAATGCAAAGATGATAGAAATCTTTTGTGGTATTCCTTTATCTGATAGTTATAAATTAAAGATGTCAAGTGTTGAAGCAATAGTAGATATCTTAACAGAGATGTTAAATGAAACACCAGCACACATAGACAAGTTTACATTAAATAGTACTCAGTATGGTTTTATACCAGACTTAGATGAAATGTCTTTAGGAGAGTATGTAGACTTAGATGGTAATGCATCTGATTGGCAGAAAATGCATATTGCAATGAATGTATTATACAGACCAATTGTAACAAGTAAGGTTGGCAAATATAACATAGAAGAATATACTGCTAGTGATTCAGAGAAGATGAAAGCTATGCCATTGGGTGCAGCAATAGGTAGTCTTTTTTTTTTCTACAATTTAGGGATAGAGTTATCGAAGCATACGATTCTTTATTCCAGCAATCAAGCAGAGATGGAGATTATTCAAGAGCAGCTAATTTCGGAGCAAAATGGGGATGGTACTCATCAATTTTTAGTCTCGCTGGAGGAGATGTTAGAAAGCTTGAAGATATCACTAAATTAAATATACATCAATGTTTTACCTTTCTATCATTCACAAAAGAAAAGGCAGAGATTGAAGCACAACAAATAAAAAGTAAATTTTAGATGAAAGGATTTTATCAAGTAACGGAAACAATAAAGAATCAATTATTATCAGATGTAAATGTAAACACAGTAACAACTGGAGACATTACAAAGATTGATTTAAGCAAACAAACTATATTTCCTTTATCACACATCATAGTAAATAATGTAAATAACGAAGATAATGTACTACGTTTTAACCTATCTGTTTTGTCTATGGATATTGTTGATGTATCGAAAGAAGCAGTTGTAGATATCTTTAGAGGTAACGACAACGAACAAGATATACTTAACACACAATTAGCAGTACTTAATAAACTAGCACAAGTTTTAAGAGGAGGTACATTACACCAAGACTTATACCAGTTAGATGGCAATCCTAGTTTAGAGCCTTTCTATGATAGGTTTGAAAATGAGATGGCTGGTTGGGCAATGACATTTGATGTACTTGTAAACAATGATATTAATATATGTTAAAGAACGTACAACAAGAGCTGAACAGATTTGCTAAGTATGTGATTCAACAATCAAGAACGAATCTAACAAAAGGTAAAAAGAATAGTTCTAAGGCACTTTATAATAGTTTAGACTATGACTTAAACGTAAGTCCAAATAGTTTCTCTATGAGCTTCCTAATGGAGGATTATGGTATATTTCAAGATAAGGGTGTAAGTGGTATAAAGAAGAAATACAATACACCTTATGCTTATACAAACAAAATGCCACCTCCAAGTAAAATGGATAAATGGATTGTAAGAAAAGGTTTAAAAGGTATAAGGGGTAAAGATGGTAAATTCATATCAAGAAAGTCTTTACAATTTATGATAGCAAGAAGTATTTACAACAATGGTATTAAACCAAGTTTGTTTTTTACAAAGCCATTTGAGAAAGCATTTAAAAACTTAGACAAAGACATAATAGAAGCATACAAATTAGATGTTGAAGAACTACTAAAATTTACAACAAATGGGAATAATTAACACAAGGAGTCCACACTTTTTATCTGTATCAAATGCTGACTTAGCAACTGCTACTTTAGATATAGAGATTTATACTGGAGATGAAACAACTGGTTATAGTGGTACACCTCAATATAATCTAAGTAAAAAGATAATACTAAACACAACTAAAATATCTTTTGAGATATCAGAACTTATAAGAGATTATATAGATTTAAGTTTTAATGGAGATTATGATGGCTTTGCTGAACAATCTTGTAAATGGGTAAGAACAACACTTACTGCATTTGATGGTAATGGTGTACAATTATCACAAACAATAGATACAGATTTAGCCTTTGAGAGTTATTCTTATTTTGAAGAAGGTTCAAACTATTCTTTTGAATATGAAGGCTTTTTAATGAGCAACAACGAAATGATTATAAAGTCTGGTAATCAAATAAATATACCAGTACAAACAGATAGAAGTGTAACTGCTAAATTTTATGATTCTGATAATGGTCTTTTAGATTCTGAAACGTTTTCTTTATCAGACCAATCACAAGACAAAGTGGTTTACACATCTTATACTGATAACCAAGCAGCAAAGGCAACTATTCAATATACTGGAGATGCTGGTTCAGAAACCTCAACTATAAAAATAACACAATTAAGCGAGTGTAAATTCACACCTTATAAGACAACATTTATAAATAAGTTTGGGGTGTTACAAGATTTGTACTTCTTTAAAAAGTCAGTTGAGAAAATGACTACAAAAAGAGAAAGCTACAAAGCAAATACTTTAACATCAAGCAATACTTACAACACCTACAATCACACAAAAAGAGATTTCAATATAGTAGCAAACGAATCAGTTTCTTTGAGTAGTGGTTTTGTAAATGAATCTTACAACGAGGTGTTTAAGCAGATGATGTTGTCAGAGAAGGTATGGATCACAAACGCAAACAATCAAGTATATCCTATCAATATAAAGACAAGCAACATCACATACAAAACAAGTGTAAATGATAGGCTAGTAGAATACACAATAGAGTTTGATAATTCATATAATGTTTTAAATGACATAAGGTAAATGCAAAAAATACAACTATACATAGAAGGTCAGAGAGTAGATTTATTTGATGATGAAAGTGTTGTACTAACACAAACAATACAGAATGTAAAAGACGTTCAAAAAGTGTTTACAGACTATTCAAAGACATTCACATTACCAGCAACAAAAGAGAATAATAAAATATTCAAACACTATTATAACAATAGTATTACAAATGGTTTTGATGGTAGAAGTAGAGTAAGTGCAACCTTAGAATTAAATCACTTAAAATTTAAGAAAGGTAAAATAAAACTTGAAGGTGTTGATTTAAAGAATAATGTACCTCATTCATATAAGGTTAGGTTTACTGGTAATACAGTTACGTTAAAAGACTTACTAGGAGAAGATAAACTAGGAGCTTTAACTGGCTTAAATTCAAACACCTTAGTTTACAATGCTGCAAATGTAAAAACAAAGTTAAAGGCAAACCCAGCAACAAACGACATTATTGCACCATTAATAACACATACAAATAGATTACATTACGATTCAGATTCTTCTGCTAACTTAGATGGCAACGTTTACTATGAAAGTGGTGGTGGTAGTCATTTGCACGGAGTATCTTGGGATGATTTAAAATATGCAATTAGAGTAGATACTATTATACAAGCAATAGAAACAAACTACGGAATAACATTTAGTAATGATTTCTTCAATAGTTCAAACACACCTTACTACAATTTGTTTATGTGGTTGCATAGAAAAAAAGGATATGTAGAATCTCCAACTGCAACAGAAGTTGAATCTTTGGTTAATACTTGGACTGCAACAAATTTAAGTTTAACCATAACATCAATGTTAAACACATCAACATTAAATGTAAGTGGTACTCCAAGCAGATATACTAAGCTAGATTTAAAACTAAGAACATCAAGTGGGTTTTCTTATAGTGCTTCTGTGCAATTAAATGGAAATGAGATTTACAATAGTGGAAGTGTTACTGGAGACTTAGATATAACAAAAGATGATTTAGGTACATCACAAGGTAGTTATAATGTTATCATACAATCAGCTCAAAACGTTACATTCTCAGAAGTTACTTGGGATATTGGATATAGGCTTTTAGCTGGTTTAGAAACATTTAATACTTATACATCTGCTGCTTTTTCTCACACAAATGCATTTGATTTTATTATCACACAACAGATACCAGATTTAAAATGTATTGATTTCTTAACTGGTATTTTTAAAATGTTTAATCTAACATCTTATATTGATGACGATACAGATGAGGTAATTGTAAAAACTTTAGATAACTATTATGCTGGAGGTACTTCTTACGATATAACAGAGTTTGTTGATAGAGGTAAAAGTTCTGTAAATGTTGCTTTACCATTTAAAGAAATAACATTTGAACACGGAGATACAAAAACACTTTTAGCTAGTAAACATTCACAACTATTTAACAACACTTGGGGAAAGATAGAGTACACAAATGGAGAGAGTTTAGATGGGAAAATATACAAGGTTAAAACACCTTTCTCTAATATGCTTTATGAAAGATTAACAGACTTAGATACTGGTACATTAACATCTATTCAATATGGTCTGTATGTGGATGACAATCAAGCATCTTATTATGGTAAACCTTTATTATTTTATCCAGTTAGAAATAGTGGTAATAGCATATCTTTTTTAGATACTACAAGTAGCCATTCAGAAGTAACGCAATATAATGTACCATCAAATAGTGTTGCATTATCATCAGCAACAAGCAAGTATAATATCAACTTTAATAATGAGATAAATGAATATACTTTAGACAATACATTTACAGATACTTTATTTGAAGCATACCATAAAGATTACATATCTGATGTATTTGACGTAACAAACAGACTAACTAAATTAACTGCTTATTTACCTCTAAGAATCTTACTAAATTACACACTAGCAGACAGATTTAATATTAGTGGCACAACGTATAAGATAAATAGCATAAAAACAAATATGCTTACTGGTAAATCTGATTTAGAATTGTTGAACGACATCTATACACCACCAGCACCAGCAATTCCTCCAGATACAACACCCCCAACTGCACCAGTTGTTTATGAGCCAAGTACAATAAGAGGTACAACGCAAATTTATTTCTGCTGGGGAGCATCAAGTGATGGTACTGGAGTAGGTGTAAAAAGTTATTCTGTTACACAAGATGGAGTGCTTGTACAAAGAGTATCAGCAACACCATATAGAGACTTTTATTGTGTTACAATAACTGGCTTAACAAGTGGGACATCTTATACGTTTGGAATAACTGCAACAGATTTTAATAATAATGTATCAACAACAACTAATTACACAATATCTACATTATGATAAAAGAAATATTAGAGCTACTAAGAGATACAGATTGTAAATCTGAGATAGTACAAATAGCAAAGGGAAAGAATAAGTTTCCAAATAGTTTTAAAGAAGTATTTAAAAGACAAAAACAAGAATTGAAATGGGTAAAAAAATAGTAGTAGACTTAGAAGTAAATTCTAATAAAGGTGTTAAGGAAGTAAAGAAGTTAAACAAAGAATTAAATAACACTAATAAAGAATTAAGTGGAGCAACGAATACTTTAGATAGCTTTACTGGAGGAGCAGTTACTAAGATAAAAGGATTTAAAGGAGCTATTGGTAATTTAGCAAAAGGGTTTAAGTCTTTAAGAGTTGCTATAATATCAACTGGTATTGGAGCATTAATAATCGCTATAACTGCAGTAGCACAAGCATTTAGGTCTACTGAAGAAGGGCAAAACAAGTTTGCTAAACTAATGGCAGTTCTTGGTGCAGTTACAGACGTATTTACTGATAGATTAGCAGCACTTGGTAGAGGATTAATAAACTTATTTACTAACCCAATAGAAACACTTAAAAACTTTGGTAAAAGCATAAAGGAGTTTGTAATGGACAAGGTAGATTTAGCAGTAAAAAGTCTAGGCTTAATGGGTTCAGCTATCTCTAAGTTATTTAAAGGAGATTTCTCTGGTGCTTTAAATGATGCTAAAGATGGTATTGTTGGTTTAAATAAAGCATTGAATCCAACTGTAATTATTGTTGATGCTTTAACAAAAAGCACTAAAGAACTTGTAAAAGAATTAAAAGAAGAAGCTAAAATAGCTGGTCAAATAGCAGACCAAAGAGCAAAGGCAGATAAATTAGATAGAGAATTAATTGTATCTAGAGCTGAAGCAAATAGAGATAGAGCTGAGTTGTTAGAAAAAGCAGTAAATAAAGAAAAATTTAGTTTACAAGAAAGAATAGGTTTTTTAACTGAAGCTGGTAAGTTAGAAGAAGATATAACTAACAAAGAAATAAAAGCAGCCGAATTAAGACTTGATGCTAAGGTAAGAGAAAATGCTTTAGGAGATAGCAACAAACAAGATTTAGAAGAAGAAGCAAGATTAAAAGCTGAGTTGATAAACTTAGAAACTGCCAAGCTAACAAAACAAAAATTAGTAACATCTCAATTAAATGCCTTATTGAAGGAGGAATCTGCTAAGAAAAAAGCAGTTAAAGATAAAGAGAAAGAGGAAAAAAATAAAGAACTACAAGATGCTAAAGATTCAGAAATAAAAAGGCTAGAATCAATTGATAAAATACAAGAAGATTTTAAAAATAGAAAACAAGATAAAGAAGCTGAAACTGAAATACAAAAGATAGAGTTAGAACAACAAAGAACTTTAGAGGAATTAGATAGACTTAATGCAACAGAAGAACAAAAGGCAAACATAAAACTATATTATGCTGACTTAATAAGTAAAGAAGAAGAAAAGAATGAAGAAACAAAAAAGAAGTTAGCTAAGATTAGAACTCAACAAACTCTTGGAGATGCACAAAACACATTTAATCAAATAGCACAATTAGCTGGTAAAGATAGTAAAGTAGGAAAAGCAATGGCTATTGCAAGTGCAACAATTAGTGGCGTTCAAGGTGTTCAAAATGCTTATACAACTGCACAGAAATCTCCAATAACACTAGCATTTCCAGCATACCCAGCAATTTCAGCTGGTTTAGCTGGAGCAGTTGCTTTAAAAAACATAGCATCAATAAAAAGTGTAAATCCATCTGGAGGAGGAGGTGCAAGTGTTACTAAACCATCTGTACCAACTGGAGCATCTACACCACCATCATTTAATGTAGTTGGTCAAAGTGATACAAACCAATTAGCATCTGCTATTGGAGGACAATCACAACAACCAGTACAAGCATACGTAGTAGCAAACGATGTAACAACTGCACAAAGTATGGATAGAAATATAATTGATGATGCAAGTTTAGGAGATTAAAATATAAAATAACACTAAAAAAATATTATATAAATATGAAGTTAATTGAACTTATTTTAGATGACGATGAAGCAATAGGAGTAGAGGCTATTTCTGTTGTTGAGAATCCAGCAATTGAATCAGATTTTGTTGCACTTAAAACACAAGAAATAAAACTTGCTGAAATAGACAAAGAGAAACGTTTGTTAATGGGTGCTTTACTTATACCAAAGAAACCTATTTACAGAAAGTCTGGAGAAGATGAATACTATATTTTCTTTTCTGAAAAGACTGTTGCAAAAGCATCTCAAATGTATTTACAAAATGGTAACCAATCTAATTCAACACTAGAACACAATTCAGAATTACAAGGCTTAACACTTGTTGAAAGTTGGATTGTAGAAGATAAACAGAAAGACAAGACTGCTTTATATGGTTTAGATGTACCAGTTGGAACTTGGATGGGTAGTGTTAAGGTAGAGAATGAAGATGTATGGAATAACTATGTAAAGACTGGTAAAGTAAAAGGCTTTTCAATTGAAGGTTACTTTGCAGATAAAATGGAAAGACCAAACGAAGAACTAAAAGAACACTTGATGCAATATCCTCACACTATGTACGACCCTAAGACTGGTGCAAGTGTTAAGATAATGACAAAAGAAGAACACGATAAATACACAAAAAAAGGTTGGACACATAGTAAGCCAAAACAATACGAAGAAGAATTGGCATCATATACAGACTATCCACAAGGAGCAACAAACAATGCAAAGAGAGCATTAGCTTGGGTAGAGAAAAATGGATGGGGAAGTTGTGGAGAAGCAACTGGAAAGAACAGAGCAAATCAGTTAGCAAAAGGAGAGCCAATAAGCAGAGATACAATTGCAAGAATGGCATCATTTAAAAGACATCAACAACATAAAGATGTACCTTATTCAGAAGGATGTGGTGGTCTTATGTGGGATGCTTGGGGAGGTACTGCTGGTGTTAATTGGGCATCAAGAAAGTTGGAAGATTTAGAGAAGCTAGAAGAACTTAAAAAACTATTATCATAATGAGAGCAGTATATTGTAAATGTAAAAATACTTATTCGATAGATTGTAAGAATACTACTGATAAAAGTTGTAAGACTCCAGAGTATTGGAAACAAGGTATTGGAAAGATAAGTGCAACAGAAGAAGAAGAATAAACAACTGAAAATACAAAATTAATCTTAAATTTTATTATATAAATATGAGTACAAAGAAAAGAGTTTTTAAGAAACTAGCAGAAGAAAAAAAAGTTGAGTTGTCTGCTGAAAAGATTGAATTAGCTGCACCACAATTTAAAGATTTTGGACAAAAAGCACAATCAATTTATTTAGATGCTCGTAATTTAGCTCAAAAGGGTTTGATGGATGTAAAGCAATCTTTTGACAGAGGAGAAAGTAAATTAATACAACTTGAAAACGAATTAGATGCTATTATTTCAAAAGTAGAAAATACTGCAAAAGAAATAGGTGTTGATATTTATTCAACGAAAGTAGGACAAAACATTAAATCAGCTAAATCTGATGTTGAAGAATATAATAAATCTTTTTCAAAAGCTATTAATAAAGTTAAATCTTTAAAAATATAATTAACTAAATATATGAACACAGACAGAACATTATTAAACAAAGCAAGAGTTTTACTTGGATTAGAAGTAAAGCTAGAGCAAATGAAGCTAGATAATGGTGCTATCTTAGAAGCTGAAGTATTTGAAGCTGGTGCAGAAATCTTTGTCGTTGCAGACGATGAGAGAGTTGCAGTGCCAGTTGGAGAATATGAAGTTGAAGGTGGTATGATTATAGTAGTTTCAGAAGAAGGTATCATTGGAGAGATTAAAGAAGTTGGAGCAGAAGAAGAAGCACCAGCAGAAGAAACAGAAGAAGTTGTTGAAGAAGAAGAATTATCAACAGAAACTGCATCTCCAAAGAAGATAGTTAAATCAATATCAGAAGAAATGTTCTTCTCAGAGATTGAAAAACTAAGAACTGAAATCAACGAACTAAAATTATCTAAAACAGAAGTTGTTGCAGAAGAAGTAGTTGAGTTATCAGAAGTAAAGGAAGATAAAGTAGAATTATCTGCTGAAGAAGTTGAAGGAATTACACATACTCCAGAAAACTTATCTGACAAAAAAGAATTAAACCTTTATTCTCAAAAAGGGAATAAAAACACAACAAGAAATAGAATATTTAACAAAATAAACAAATAAAAAATGAGTTTATCAATTACAACAACGTATGCTGGAGAATTTGCTGGGAAATATGTATCAGCAGCACTTTTATCTGGAAATACAATCGCAAACAACTTAATCGAAGTTAAGCCAAACGTAAAATTCAAAGAAGTATTAAAAAGAGTAAATCTTTCTGGTGCTATTGCAAATGCATCTTGTGATTTTACAGATGCTGGAGCAGTTGCTTTAACAGAAAAAATTATTGAGCCAAAAGAATTACAAGTAAATTTAGAATTGTGTAAAACTCCATTCAAATCTGATTGGGAAGCAGTATCAATGGGATATTCTGCTAGTGATAATTTACCATCTAACTTTTCTGATTACTTTATCGGATTAATGTCTGAATCAATTGCAGAGCAAACTGAAAAAGATATCTGGGCTGGTGTAGCTGGTGCTGGAACTTTTGATGGTTTCAAAACTTTATTAAATGCTGATGCTGGACATACTGGAGCAAAGAAAATTGCTGGAGCAGCAGTAACTTCTGCAAACGTAGTAGAGAAATTAGGAGATATCGTAGATGCTATTCCAAGTGAAGTATATGGAAAAGAAGATTTATACATCTATGTTGCACAGAACATCTTTAGAGCTTACAAGAGAGCTTTAGGAGGATTTCAAACTGCTGGATTAGGACACAACCAAGATATGGACATCCAATATTTTGATGGTGTAAAAGTTGTAGCTTGTAACGGACTTTCTGACAACAATGCAATTGCAGCTCAAAAATCTAACTTATTCTTTGGAACTGGACTTTTATCAGACCACAACGAAGTAAAAGTATTAGATATGGCTGATTTAGATGGCTCACAAAATGTACGTTTCATTATGAGATATACTGCTGGAGTTCAATATGCAATCGTTGAAGATATCGTATCTTACGGATTAGGACTATAATCTAATAACAAACAATAATAACGAGGGTAGGTGGTTAATCTGCTTACCCTTTTTTAATAACTTTAAAACATAAAACACAATGGCTTGTTTACTTACATCTGGTAGAGCTTTACCTTGTAAAAGTAGTGTTGGTGGCTTAAAAGCAGTTTATTTCGCAGATTATGGTACGTTGGGAACAACTACAATAGCATCTGGAGAGATTACTGCAATAAGTGGAACACCAGACTTCTTTAAATTTGATATCAAAGGTAATTCTTCACTAGAAACCACAATTAATAGTTCAAGAGAAAACGGAACTACATTTTACACACAAACTTTAAATTTAACTTTACCAGTTTTAGATAAAGCAACACAAGAGCAAATAAAATTATTAGCTACTGCACGTCCTCACGTGGCAATAGAGGATTACAATTCTAATTTCTTTTTAATTGGTTTAGAGCACGGAGCAGAAGTTAATGGAGGTACAGTTGTATCTGGAGCAGCAATGGGAGATTTAAGTGGATTCACTTTAACTTTAGAAGGTCAAGAAACTGACCCAGCATTTTTTGTAACATCAACTGTTATTACTGATAACGAAAGTGCAGTACAAATAGACCCTAACGCATAGGTTTTTTTAATTTTTTTCATTTGAAAAGGGTAGTCTTAATTGATTACCCTTTTAGTCTTTTATTAACTATGTCTTTAAAATCTTTGTAGTTATGTTTACCATAATATTTTACAATTATATCGCAAATAGAATTTGCTAAATCAATAGTGTTTAAATCTATTTTTTTAACTGCTTTTTTTAGTTTTTTCATTATATCCCTTTTAATAAATTAGCTTTAACACTTTCTTTAAATGTTTCAAAATATTTAACAATAACAGTTTTTTTATTCAATTTTTACACTATCATAAATATAAAATAATTTACCTAAATAATTCATAGACAACAATAAATTATCTTCTTTTTTTTTAATATCTGCAACATCTTTATAAGCATAAACATATTCTGTAAACACATCTTGAATATGTTTAGGTAAATTAAAACTATACATTCTACTACCACCTTTTTTAGTATGTTCATCTAATAAGTAAAGATATTCAGAATTATCTCCTATTTTCATTAAATTACTTATACAATAATCTAATTTAGTAACTAATTTTTTTAGCTTTACTCTATCCATTATTTTAGGCTCTTTAATGTGTTTATTGTTATTTTTAAAGCATCAATAGAAAATTCATTAGCTACTTGTAATGAGTATCCTTCTTTTACAAAAACCTCTTTTAAAATACTTCCACAAATCATTAGCACCTCATCACTAAAGTTATTTTCTACCAATTTTACTGCTATGTTTGATAATAATTCTTTCATAATATTTTTGTTTTAATTATGATGTAAATATATAACAACATACAAGTTTTGCAACAATAAAAAATGTTAAAGTTTTGTTAAAATTTATTTTTTGTTTTAAATAAATAAAAATACAAACTTTTAGTATTATATATATATGAAACATTTGTTACCTACATCTGATGCACAAACAATAAAGATTATACCAAGAGTATATTCAACAAGTGTTACCATAAAACTAAGAGATGATAGTACAAACAATGAAGTAACAATTTTACCAACTGCTATAATCAATAAAAATTATGTTGAGTTGTCAAATGTTTATACATTAATTGAGGGTAGGTTTTATGATTTAAAAGTTTATAATGGTCAAGGCTCAATAACAGAAGCAGATATTATTTACAGAGATAAAATATTTTGTACTGCACAATCAACAAACCAATCTAACAACGAACACTATACAATAAACAAAGATGTGTACAAAGAAAAGAGTGGTAATAACGATTTTATAATACTATGAGTAAACGTATAAATAAATACAGAAAAACAACACCATCAAAAGCATCTAGCTCAAAAGTTAGTTTTGTTAATTTGTCATCTTACACATCTCCACAGATTGTAGAAACAAAGAACAAAGAATGGGTTGAATTTGGTGCTGACAACAATTATTTTCAGTTCTTAATAGACAGAGCAAACGGAAGTGCTACATCAAGTGCTTGTATTACTGGTATCTCTCAAATGATATATGGTAGAGGATTAGATGCAACAGATAGTTCAAAAAGACCAGAGCAATATGCAAGAATGTTATCTTTATTTAAGAAAGATGATGTAAGACGTTTTGCATACGATTTAAAGCTATCTGGACAATGTGCAATACAAGTAATATACTCAAAAGATAGAAAATCTATTGCTAAAGTAGAACACTTGCCAATTGAGACTTTAAGAGCAGAGAAATGTGGAGCAGAAGATAAACAAGTACAAGCATATTACTATCATCCAGATTGGGTTAATATAAAGCCATCTGAGAAGCCTTTAAGAATACCAGCCTTTGGTATATCTGATACACCTAAACCAATTGAGATTTTATATGTTAAGCCTTACGAAGCTGGGATGTATTATTATTCTACTCCAGACTATCAAGGTGGGTTACAATATGCAGAGTTAGAAGAAGAAGTATCTAACTATCACTTAAACAATATAATGAATGGACTTGCTCCATCAATGTTAATCAACTTTAACAACGGAGTACCAGACGAAGAAAAACAAACCTTAGTTGAAAATAAAATAAAAGCTAAGTTTAGTGGAAGTAGTAATGCTGGTAAATTTATACTTGCTTTTAACGATGATAAAGAATCAGCAGCAGATATAAATCCAGTACAATTATCAGATGCACATAACCAATATCAATTTCTTTCTGAAGAATCACAAAAGAAGATAATGATATCACACAGAATTGTATCTCCTATGTTATTAGGCATAAAAGATTCAAGTGGTTTTGGTAACAATGCAGAAGAATTAGAGACTGCAACAGTATTAATGCAGAACACAGTTATAATACCTTTTCAAGAGCTTTTAACAGATGCCTTTGATAAGATACTTGCTTTTAATAATATTGCTTTAAACCTATATTTTAAGACGTTACAACCATTACAATTTGTTGATTTAGAAAATGTAAAAGACGAAGAAACAAGAGAGCAAGAAACTGGTGTAAAGATGTCAAAAGTATTTTCTGATTTAGAACAACTAGGAGAAGAAGAAGATTTAGAGAATTGGGAATTGATTGATGAAAGAAAAGTTGATTATGATACAGAAGATGAATTAAATGAAGAACTAAATAAGTTAAACAATCCTAAACTTTCTACATTATCAAAGATGTACAATTTTGTTACTACTGGAACTGCTAGACCAAATGCAAAGAGTGAACAAGATGGAGAGAATGAAGAAGGTGTACAATTTAAAGTTAGATATCAATACGCACCTTTAAGTTATAGTCCAAATAGCAGAGAGTTTTGTAAGAAAATGGTAAATGCTGCTAAGATATACAGAAAAGAAGATATAGACAGAATGAGTACAATGCCAGTTAATGCTGGTTGGGGTTTAAATGGTGCTAATACTTACGATATCTGGTTGTATAAAGGTGGTGGAGATTGTCATCATTTTTGGATGAGAAAGACATATAGAGCAAAGAGTGCTAAGACAAAAGCTGACGTTGGTAACCCAAATGCTGAGGTAAGTGTAAACAAGGCAAAAAAAGAAGGATTTAAACCAGAGGTAAATGCAAAAGAAGTTGCAAAAAGACCAACGGATATGCCAAATAACGGATTTGTAAATAAAAAGAGATAATAGATGGCAACTGCATTATTTATAAGTAGAACAGATTTAGTAAAGAATAGTATTGTTGATGGTAACGTTGATACAGATAAATTTATACAATTTGTTAAGATTGCACAAGAGATACACATTCAAAACTATTTAGGAAGTAAGTTGTATGATAAAATATCAGCAGATATAATTGCAGATACTTTAACTGGTAACTATTTATCTTTAGTTACAGACTATGTACAACCGATGTTGATCCATTACGCAATGGTTGATTATTTACCATTTGCAGCATATCAAGTAAAGAATGGTGGTGTATTTAAACACACATCAGAAAATGCTGAAAGTGCTTCAAAAGATGAAGTTGATTTCTTAGTACAAAAACAGAGAGATTTTGCTGAATATTATACAAGAAGGTTTGTGGATTACATTTGCTACAATAGTACTTTGTTTCCAGAATATACAAGTAATACTGATTCTGATGTTTACCCAGATAAAGATGTTAATTCTTCAAACTGGGTTTTATAATATGAGGGGAAGATACAAACCAAAAAAAAACAATATTGTAAAGTTAAAAAAATACTTAACAAAAAAAGATAAAGATGGCAAACGAAATATATCCAGTTAGTTGGTGGGGTAATCCAGTTCAGAATGGCTGGGGAGGTATTTATTATGATTTTGCATACCCAAGTGCAATACCTAGTTTATTGACAACACTACAAGCAAGAGCATCTTATTACGAGAATGTAACTTGTACAACTGCAACATTAACCGAATTAGAAAACATAGAATAGGATGGCAGATAATTTATTAGATAAAGCATCAATATTACTTACACCAACTGCATACGACAATGGTAGTATGTTAAGTATAAAGCCAGAGAATGGAGATGGAGATTTTGACTTTGAAAGAAATTCTGCTGCTACTAGAGTTAACGCACAAGGTTTAGTAGAGAATGTACAGATAATAAGTCCAGAGTTAGTTTCAAATGGTAACTTTTCACAGATAGGTACAGAAGAAGTTTTAAATGGAAACTTTTCACAACAAGGAAGTGAGTTAGTTACTAATGGCGATTTTGCTACTGATAGTGATTGGAACATAGTAAACAACACAGGTGCAGCAAGTGAAATAATAAATGGCTATGCAAGAATAAAAACAGATGGAGCATATACACAGATTGACCAACCAAACGTAACGATAGCTGCAAAATCATATAAGCTACAATATACAATTTCAGAATCTGATGGAGGTAGTTTAGGTTTTATAATAACAGGAAACCAAACAGCAAGCATACCAACGACTGTAGGAACTCACATTTATTATTTTGTTGCAAATTCTACATCTATCGTTTTTAAAAGATTTTCGGGCGTTTTAGATGTTAAAATAGACAACGTTTCAGTTAAAGAAGTCGGACAAAATTGGGGTTTTGTAAGTGGTGCTACTGTAGGAGATGATAAAGCAATCATTTCTGGAGATGGTAGTGTGGCTGGATTAATAGAGCAAACAAGTGTATTTTCAAGTGGTAAAACTTATAAAATAACTTTAGATGCAGTAATAAATAGTGGTGGTGGTTTAAATGTAAAATATGGGCTTGGTTTTGCTGACAATATTGGCAGTATGCTAACTACTGGTTCTTACACCTTTTATTACACTGCTTCTGCTACAAAATCTTTAGTAATAGCTAGAAAAACTGGAGGGGTTGCTTATGATTCATCTATAACAAACATCTCAGTTAAAGAAGTAGGGCAAGATTGGAGTTTAGGAAGTGGTTGGAGTATTGGA
>ERZ767114.835-NODE-835-length-15817-cov-2.909403_pt1 | contig 15817 bp, 13 predicted proteins | sample MGYA00374952_ERZ767114 | MGnify/ENA primary metagenome ERZ767114 (study PRJEB28939, sample SAMN06267156) | marine metagenome | isolation source: Columbia River Estuary | place: USA:Columbia River Estuary, USA | collected 2012-05-05 ...
TGAAATTGATAGACAAGAATGGATCCTGAGGGTGTTTCCATACGGTCTAAAATCTCCGTATCAAGAGCCGGCAGATCATGCGCGTACAGCCACTTAACATCTTTTTCCTCACGCCACGGACCCGGCACGTTTAAATCTACAGGTACCACATTAATGTAGTCAAACAATCCTGCAATCTCGTAATGAGCGGGATCTGCGATAATGGCGTTCGGTGTACCCGATTGCACTAATTTTCCACCGCGAATAACCCAAAGGGTATCGGCAACGAGCAGTGCATCCGCAGGATCGTGTAAAACCAACAATGCTGCACTTTTTGAGCGCTTAATCATCGCTTTCATATCCAATAAAATGGCGCTCTTCGTCCTGAGGTCTAGCTGGGCCAAACTCTCGTCCATCAGCAGTACGGGTGGGTCTCCAGCCATTGCTTTCGAAATACTTACCCGTTGGCGTTGCCCGCCACTCAGGGTGCGTGTGATTTGGCCCGCGTGTGGGGTTAGATTCATCGACTGCATTAATTCCTCAACGCGAGCCTTACGCTCTTCCTCATCCATACGTAGGATGTGGTGCGCGATATTCTCTTCGATGGTCAACATACTCTGTAAGTCGTCCAATTGAGGCACCCAACCCGCTTTCTTTTCATCCAAAACTAAACGCTTTTTACGGGTCTCTACAGGGGTTCCTCCTATACTGACACTTCCTGATAAAGGCTCTAATTCCCCTCGAAGTAAGCGCATTAAAGTGCTTTTACCGGCACCAGAGGGACCGACCATAACTACGATTTCTCCAGGCTGAATGGCGGCGCTACCGAATTCAAAAATTTCGTCTTCACCGTAAGCGAAGCGCAGCGCATCAAATTGAACTAAGGATGTTTGCATATGTACGTAAACAAAAAAAACCGCCCCAATGTTGGAGCGGTTTCTATAGAATTCTAATCTTTTATAGGTGAATCACCTCATCGTACGCCGCAGCGGTGGCCTCCATGAAGGCTTCACTTAGCGTTGGGTGTGGGTGAACTGTTTTTAGAATTTCATGACCGGTAGTTTCCAACTTACGAGCGACCACTGCCTCAGCGATCATCTCAGTAACGTTTGCACCGATCATGTGTGCACCTAAAAGCTCTCCATATTTAGCGTCGTAGATTACTTTAATGAATCCGTCTTTATGACCGGAAGCCGATGCCTTACCGGAAGCCGAGAACGGGAATTTACCAACTTTCATTTCGTAACCCGCGTCTTTTGCTGCTTTCTCAGTCATACCGACAGAAGCAACTTCAGGAAAACAATAGGTACATCCTGGAATATTTCCGTAATCGAGCGGCTCCACATGCAACCCTGCTAATTTCTCAACACAGAGAATACCTTCTGCAGAAGCAACGTGCGCTAAAGCTGGTCCTTTAACAATGTCACCAATGGCATAGTAACCCGGTACGTTAGTTTGGTAAAAATCATTCACCAAAACGCGACCACGATCAGAAGCAATACCTACCTCTTCTAGTCCGATACCCTCAATATTCGGAGCAATACCTACTGCAGACAATACTACGTCCGCTTCAAGCTGCTCTTCTCCTTTTTTCGTCTTTACGTTTACGATGCAACCTTTACCCGAAGTATCTACTCCTGTTACTTCCGCATTCGTCATGATTTTGACTCCTGATTTTTTAAATGTGCGCTCCAGCTGCTTACTCACGTCTTCGTCTTCAACTGGAACGATGTTCGGCATGTACTCAACGATGGTCACATCCGTACCCATGCTGTTGTAGAAGTAGGCAAATTCAATTCCAATCGCGCCTGAACCTACAACGACCATTTTCTTTGGTTGCTTCTCTAAAGTCATCGCTTTCCGGTAACCGATGATTTTCTTACCGTCTTGAGGCAAGTTTGGAAGTTCTCTTGAACGCGCACCTGTAGCAATAATGATATTCTGACCAGAATAGACTGTTTCTTTACCCGCTTCGTCCGTTACAGCGACCTTCTTACCGGGTTGTACTTTACCAAACCCGTTCAATACGGTGATTTTATTTTTCTTCATCAAAAACTGAACACCGCCGCTCATGCCATTCGCAACCTCGCGCGAACGATTCACAACCGCATTAAAGTCTTTATCGTATTCTTTGATTTTGATTCCAAAGTCTTCTGCATGCTTCACATATTCGAAAACTTGAGCACTTTTAAGAAGCGCTTTAGTAGGAATACATCCCCAGTTAAGACAAACGCCACCTAGGTTCTCCTTTTCTACTACTGCCGTTTTGAATCCCAATTGAGATGCGCGAATGGCGGTTACATAGCCACCGGGGCCTGACCCCACAACGATTACGTCAAAATCCATTTATTTTTCTTTTAAATGAACGTGCAATTTAAGGCCAAAACCTTAACTCTTACGCATGGCAATACAGGATATCTCAACATTCACATTTTTCGGCAAAGTTTTCACTGCTATCGTTTCTCGTGCGGGGAAAGGAGGTTGAAAATAACCTCCATAAACAGCATTGACTTCTTCGAAATGGTCCATAGAACTTAGGAAAATACTGGTCTTGACAACAGAATTAAAATCGGTACCACCAGCCAATAAAACAGCCTGTAGGTTTTTCATGACCCTGTGTGCCTCTTCCGTGATTGAATTTCCCAAAGCCATTTCACCGGTATGCGGATCCATGGCAATTTGCCCAGAGGTGAAAATTACATCTCCCCAACTTACTCCTGCGCTGTACGGACCTATGGCTGGTGCCAACCCCTTTCCTTCAATTGCTTTTTTCATCGTTTTTCAGGTAGATTTAAATTACCTCATCCGAATTTAACTCATATTTGCGCACATGAAGGTGCTTCTCATTGATAATTACGACAGCTTTACCTATAACCTAGTCCATTATTTGGAAAAATCAGGTGCAGAGGTCGTGGTTTACCGCAATGACGCAAAAGAGTTGAATTCTTTGATTTTTGACGCATTCGACGGTGTTGTTCTGAGCCCTGGCCCCGGACTGCCGGAGGAAAGTGGACAACTTATGTCGCTCGTTGCTCAATGCTTTGGGCAGCTGCCTATACTGGGCGTTTGCCTAGGCATGCAGGCGCTTGTGCTGCATACTGGTGGCCGATTATACAATAGAAAAGGCATCATGCACGGCCGTTCAACAACATTAAAAGTGCTCAGTGAAAGTGTCCTTTTAAATGGCGTAACAGAATACCAGGTAGGACTTTACCACAGCTGGGCAGTAGAACAAGACAAGCTTACAGGATGGACTTTATCTGCTGTGGCTCTAGAAGAAGGCGCTCCTATGGTGATCGAATCGAAATCGGATAAAGCCTACGGCGTCCAATTTCATCCAGAAAGTGTCCTAACCCCTCAAGGATTGCGGATGATTACAAATTGGTTGGCTTTGATTCATTAAAAATCAATAGCGGTACGCCTACGTTGCGTCTTTACCTGGCGGAATTGTTGATTTTTAAGATTGATTCCAATCATATAGGAACGCGTAGAACCGAAAGGTACCCATGTAATTTTCATTTCCCAACAATGTAAATCGCGCGTCGCATTTATAGAAGTGAAACCTGCAGTACGGTCTGCGATATCTATACCTGTACGGTAATTTAATGACCAGTGATCCGTTGGGCGATACGAACCGGAAACGCTAATACTGTGTGCAGCGAATTCACTTTGAAAAACAGGACCGCTTGCTCCAATCTCGCCTTCAGTGACTTTAGTAAGTAGGCGTAAATCGTAATTCAAGCGCAGGTTCCAATCTGAACGCAGTGGAACGAGATCCGGGTACTGGTAATAATCAATATCGCCGGTCGTAAATGCCCCACCTCTTCGCTCCAATGCAACCGCCTCGCGACTATTTCCTTTAGTACTCTTGAGTTGCGTGCTAGCGGAGAATTGTGACGATCTATGAATGAGCGGAGACTGATTTAAACGAAATGCTAAGGTTGAAATACGTTCGCCTTGCACATCATAACCGTAAGGATCGAATTGGCCCTGGTACGTTAGCCGTAATTTTTGGTTAAACAACGAACTCGCAGCCGTTAAACGAAAGATATTCCAATTAAAGCCATCCTGCGCAGCGAGATTATAATTCGTGTTGATATTAAATCGCTCAAGCAACTTTACCTTTTTTGTAGCGCCTGTTGTATCACTTCGGTCGATGACCTTGGCCTCTAAATTGTTGTCAATAGCAAAGGTGATTGCACCATTGCTTCCTCTGCCGGGTGAACCGTATAAAAAGCCATTGTACCTATTGTAGTATAGACTGTTTCCTAGGGTATCTGTGAAATTCTGGTAATAGTTCCACTGCTCGGTGCCAAAATCGGGTCTAAAATTGAAGGTAGCACGCGGTGTTATCATAAGACGTGCCGCTTTTACAGGGCCCTTAGAAAATAAGAAGGTTCCATAAATCTTAGTATTCAATGATGCATTCACACCGAAATCCCGTACCGAAGTAAATCCACTTACCGTATCTGCAAGTACACCTTTATTCTGTGCCGCATCAAATACATAATCGTATTGCTGAAAATACCAACGTTCAGTGTAATTCGCTGATGGGCTGAAAGTAATGTATTTGAGGAGCTTCGCATTTGTGGATAATGATGAAGTGTGCTTCACCCCATATTGACCATATTCACGAAGGACATCGTTTACATTATAACCGGCTAAAGAATCCAATTTTTCGCTAATCGTTCCCAAATTTCCTTTCAGTCTTCCTTCGGCAACCATGCTGTAATTCATACCGAGCTTGTCGTACCATTGGGTTTTACCATCATTGGTTTTCAGCGGAAAGAATCGAGGGATATTAAAAGAGGCCTTAGGTAAGTTCGTTGTAAAACGCTGTGTACCATTGTTCTGAGTATGGTTTCCACTCACGGTTAAATTCGCACGACCAAACCGCTGGTTGTAGGTAATACTCGAATTCATGGTATTATTCGTCGTACTCATGGTACCATTGAGTAGGTCCTGAGGATTCGCGCTGTTCTTAAAGAAATTTGGGTTTTGCAAATTAACGTTGGCATTGAATTTTCGAGTGGGATGTGCCTTTGCGTCCTGACGGTGCGTCCATCGAATACTAAAATTCTTTGTGATATCGTATCCACCAAAGGGCTCAAAAATGGGCAATCCCCTGCGCTGATTGCGATACTGGTAAGAAAAGTTTCCATTGTAGCGGTAGCGCTTTCTGTAATTCGTAGTGGCTTGTACTGCCCACGAACCACGGAGGTAGAGGTCTCCTCGCAATTCGAGATCGATAAAGTCATTGATCGGGAAATACCAGCCCCCATTTACAATTCCGACCCCCTGCGATGGGGAATTTTGAAAACTCGGCATTAACAATCCTGAAATACTGGGCTTTTCCAAATTGGTTGGAAAATACCCGTACGGAATCACAAGCGGTGTAGGTATACCGAAAAACTCGAAATGTGCTGGCCCCGTGATGATACGTTCGCCCAGTACCACTTTACTTTTATTAGTTTTAATCTGAAAATGCGGCTCCTCGTGTGAACAGGTAGTGAATCCCGTACCCGCCATAAATAAGGTGTTCGAATCCACTTTTTTCACCGCCTCTCCGTTGAGGTAGTTCTCACCTTCTTGCGTCAGCACGCTTTTAATTTTAGCTTTCTCTGTGGTCCAATTGTACTTTATTTCTCTCAGGTAAAAAATCTTTCCACCATCCTCAAATACAGGATGTTGCTCAATGCTACCTGATTCATTTTCTATGCCTCGGGCTACCACAACACCCTCTTCCCAGAAAATCTTAGCATACCCAGCATCCAACTTCGTTTCACCAAAAGTCAAGTGTACTTCATTAAACAGTTCAACTGTCCCTGCATCCACATCAGAAGTGATTGAATCCTTCGCTGTGTAGCTAATAGGCCCATCCTGTGCGACCGTTAAAAACGGTGTACAAAATGTGAGCAAAAAAAGAAAACCAGTAAGTCGCTGATACACCCGGGTACGTAATTTGCATGAGATTCAAAGGTAAAACGAATGTTTATGCGCCTTGGTATGGTTGGCTCAAGTTTTAAAGGAATTAAAATTGCAGGTTTGGCGTTGCTTTTTACGGTATTGGCAGCTTTCAACCCGCGGCCGTTTCGCACAGCAAATGCTGGTGTGAATATTATCGTCATCGACCCAGGGCACGGTGGTAAAGATCCTGGTAACCTCGGAACCGGGCGTTACCGCACGCGTGAGAAAGACGTAAGCTTTGACGTAAGTGCATTGGTCAAAAAGTATATCGAAGAAAATTTACCCGATACGAAAGTCATTCTTACGCGCGATGACGACCGATTTATTGAGCTCTATCAACGTACAGTCATCGCAAATCGCGCGAACGCCGACGTCTTCATCTCCATTCACTGCAATGCAAATGATAATAAAAGCGCTTACGGTACTGAAAGTTTCGTTCTCGGAATGGGTGAAAGAGATCAAAAGCTCAATAAGACCGCGCAGCTCGAGAATGCAGCGCGGTTGTTGGAAGAAAACTGGGAAAGTAATTACGAAGAACTAGATGCCAATAACCCCGCAGCGATTATCGCGCTTCGCTCCTATCAAGATGCCTTTCTAGAGCAAAGCATCAGTATTGCGGACGAAATACAACGTCAATTCGAAGGGCGAGTAAAACGCCGCAATCGTGGCGTTAAACAACAGCCACTGGCAGTGCTGCGCGGTTCCACTATGCCTGCGGTACTTGTTGAATTGGGCTTTTTAACCAATCCTGGCGAGGAAGACTTTTTACAAAGCACCCAGGGTAAGGAATTGCTCGCAAGTGCCATTTACCGCGCAGTGAAAGAATATAAGTTTAAACGCGAGCAACGCGATGCCGGTATTCAGACGGAAGCTTCTAGCCTCCCTACTACTGTTGAATCCCCTGTAACCGGACAGAGCAATAGCCCTGAGGATGAATCTGCTGAAGCGAGCACGGATGTTGCAACGGCAACGCCTGAGGTTCAGGTGGAACTCGACGCGGGTATGGACCTACATTTTGCCGTGCAAATCGCAGTCTCACGTAATGACCTTCCCTGCCTTCCTGAAAACTTTCAAGGGCTGGAAGCCGTATGGAAACAAGATCAATATGGATTGTTCAAATACTATTGTGGAAGGTTGGCAACATTTACAGAAGCCGAAGCGTTAAGAGAAACAGTACTGGAGCACTACCCAGACGCCTACCTAGTTGCATTTGAGCAGGACAAGAAAATTGACTTAAATGAGGCTAAAAAGCGCGCACCTTAATGTATTTTAGCACATAAACGAAACGACTTTGAAAACAGAATTTAAAATTGGCTTGGCCATAGTTCTCGGTATATTCCTATTGTATTGGGGGGTAAATTACCTCAAGGGCAAGGATGTATTTAGCACAGAGAACAAATACTACGTCGTTTACGATAACACGGAAGGCCTGCTTGCTACACGACCTATCACTATTAATGGCTACCAAGTAGGACAGGTTAGCGACATTTCTTTCCTTCCTGATGCCTCAGGCAAATTAGTGGTTACTCTAAACGTTGGTAACGACTTCCCTATCACTCAAGGAACCGTTGCAAAGATTTATTCAGCGAGTATCATGGGAGAAAAAAGCATTTCTTTAACGGTCAACAAAGGCGCACCCTTTGCATTAAGTGGTGATACGCTAGTGAGTGCCACTGAACGCGACCTTACTGAGGAAGTAAATATGCAACTCGCCCCTATTAAAGCGAGAACAGAAGAATTATTAGGGACTCTTGACACTGTGATTGGATTGGCCTCAGGGTTTTTAGATGAACGTACCTCTCAAAATTTCAAATCAACCTTTGAAAGTTTGACAAAAACGTTTGCCAGTGTCGAGGCGAGCGCTGCGGAAGTAAGTGATTACCTCGGTGACAACAAAGGTAATTTCGATGCAATGAGTCAAAACTTCCGAATCCTAAGTGAAGAATTGGCCGCAAAAAGTAAAGACATCAGTAGCACCATTACCAGTTTGGAAGCTATTTCAGACAGTTTAGCCAATGCCAAACTCACCGAGACAGTCAACAATATGGAAAGCATCACCGCCCGCTTTGATCGCTTAATGGCAGAATTAGAGACGGGTGAAGGTGCAGCGTCAAAATTGATTTATGACGAAGAGGTCTATGCCAACATGAAAAAAGCGACGGAGAACTTAAACCGTCTCCTTTTGGATATTAAATACAATCCGAACAAATACCTACACGTGAGTATGTTCGGAAGCAGAACGCGCTACACAGAGGAAGAAATCCAAGCCATTGAAGAGGCTATGGAGGATAGTAATCCAGAAAAATAACGATGACCTATTTGCCCAACATTCTATTCATTGCAGCGCTGGCAACGGCAATCGCAGTCTTCGCTAAGAAGGTGGGTCGAATCCGTAAGAACATTGGTTTAGGAAAGGATACCGATCGTAGCGATCGCCCTAGCGATCGGTTACAAAACATGCTTCGTGTGGCCTTCGGTCAATCTAAAATGCAGGCACGTCCCATCGCTGGTGCCCTTCATTTTATCGTGTATGTAAGCTTCCTCATTATCAATATCGAGGTATTAGAGATCATCGTTGACGGTATTTTCGGCACGCACCGCGCCTTTGCACCGTTTTTAGGGAAGGCATATGCCCCTATTATCAGTGCATTTGAAATATTAGCTGTACTTACGGTGATTGCTGTCCTTATCTTTTGGTGGCGTAGAAACGTGAGTAAATTGGACCGATTCCACAAACCGGAAATGAAAGGATGGGCATTTACGGATGCAAATAATATCCTGTACATAGAATTGGTCCTCATGTTTGCTTTCTTAAACATGAATGCATTAGAAGCCAATTTTGCCGATGCGCACCATAGCTTTTTCATCAGTCAATACTTAGCGCCACTTTGGAGTGGTGCGAGTGAATGGGGACTTCATTTTGGTGAGCGACTTTTCTGGTGGGTTCATATCCTAGGCATCTTTGCGTTTTTAAACTACCTCCCGTACTCCAAGCATTTTCACATCATTCTCGCCTTCCCTAATACGTATTATGCCAACCTCGAAGCCAAAGGCCGTTTTGAAAACAATGCAACAGTAACGAAAGAAGTGGCAATGATGATGGATCCAACCGCTGATCCATTTGCGGCACCAGCGCCCGATGCCGATGCTCCCGTAGAGCGCTTCGGTGCAAAAGACGCCAACGATCTAAGCTGGGCGAATTTACTCAATGCCTACACCTGCACAGAGTGCGGTCGCTGTACCAGCGAGTGCCCTGCTAACCTTACAGGTAAAAAATTATCACCGCGTAAAATCATGATGGACACGCGCGACCGCATTGAAGAGATTGGTGTGAACATTGCCGCTAACGGTTCTTTTGTAGATGATGGTAAGAGTTTATTAGGTGATTACATTACCAACGAAGAATTATGGGCTTGCACCAGTTGTAATGCTTGTGTACAGGCTTGTCCAGTTGATATAGATCCGTTAAATATCATTATGAAACTTCGCAATTTTGCTACCATGGAAGAAAGTAGCGCGCCCGGCGCACTGAACGCCATGATGACCAATGTGGAGAATAATGGCGCGCCTTGGCCATTCAACCAGATGGACCGTGCGAATTGGATCAACGAATAACGTAACCCAACACCCAACATACAAACAGTAATTCTAAAAACGCGTCAAACAACACACATGGAAAAAAGCGCTAATGCACACATCGATAAGCTACTAAAAGAAGCCTCTGAGGACGGTCAATTGATCAGCCCCATGCTGCCTGAAGATGTGAAGAATTATCTGATCGACATTGACGGTACCGTCTGTGACGATATACCTAATGAGGAACCCGAACGTATGGCAACGGCAAATGTCTACCCTGACGCTCTGGATACCTTAAACAAATGGTACGACGAAGGACATGTCATCACGTTCTTCACCTCTCGTACAGAAGACCACCGTGAGGTGACAGAAAAATGGCTCAAGGAAAATGGATTCCAATGGCACGGCCTGTTGATGGGCAAACCACGCGGAGGAAACTACCATTGGGTCGACAACCACATTGTTCGTGCAACGCGTTACACGGGTAAATTCACCGACCTTGTGGAAAAAGAGAGTAAAATTCAAGTTTTCGAAGACTAGTATATGACCACATTTCAAGTTCCCACATTGGCACAAATGACCGCCGAAGGCAAGGCTCCTGAAGTCTTGTTTTGGGTGGGATGTGCCGGCAGTTTTGACGATCGTGCAAAAAAGATCACCAAAGCCATGGCAAAAATTTTGCATCATACAGGTATCAGCTTTGCCGTGTTGGGAACAGAAGAAGGATGTACTGGAGATCCTGCGAAGCGTGCTGGTAATGAGTTTTTATTCCAGATGCAGGCAATGATGAATATCCAAGTGCTCAACGGCTATGAGGTAAAGCACATTGTGACCACCTGTCCGCATTGTTTCAATACCTTGAAGAATGAATATCCAGAATTAGGCGGAAGCTACCATGTGGAGCACCACAGCCAGTTTTTAAATCGTCTTCTTAAAGAGGGGCGACTCAAAATCGAGGGCGGAAGTTTTAAGGGTAAAAAAATCACTTTTCATGACCCTTGTTACCTCGGTCGCGCAAACGACGAATACGAGGCGCCGCGCGCACTTCTAGAAAAACTTGATGTTTCACTAAAAGAAATGCGTCGTTGCAAACAAAATGGTCTATGCTGCGGCGCCGGCGGCTCTCAGATGTTCAAAGAAGCCGAAAAAGGAACCGCAGAAATCAATCACGTTCGAGCGGACGAAGCCATGGAAACAGGTGCCGAAATTGTTGTTGCTGGATGTCCTTTCTGTAATACTATGCTCACGGACGGTGTGAAGAACCGTGAAAAAGAAGATCAGGTCCAAGTCTTAGATTTGGCTGAAATGATTGCCTTAGCAGAAGATCTTTAAGATGAGTATGCAATCCATGCATCCTGAATCGCGCATGTGGTTCTACGGTCTCCAGCAGCCATTGACTGATGCGCAGGCAGCGGTCCTTCGCGAGCTGATGAATGACTTTGTGGGGCAATGGAAGGCACACGGAGCACAACTCGCAGCCGCCTATCGTCTTATTGGTAATCAATGTCTCATACTGGCGGTTGATGAACGCCAACAGCAAGCCACGGGTTGCAGTATCGATAAAAGCGTACACTTGTTGATGGAATTCGGCCAACAGTATGGTATAGACTTCTTCAACCGCATGTTGGTCTTTACTGCAGATGAAAATGGTATTCAAGCCTATACCCCAACCGCTTTAAAAGCTGCTCTTGTTGGCGGTCAAATCACTCCAGAGACTCCAGTAATGCATACCCTCGCACCAACGCTTGGAGCGAGTGGTACGGGCATGATTCCTTTAGATGAAAGCTGGGCGAAGCGCTACCTCTAGAAAATTGCGCTAGCAATCTCATAAATATTTTGACTCTTACCCATACTGTAATAGTGCAGTACCGGTACTCCAGCATCTCTGAGCTCTTTACTTTGTTGAATACACCATTCTATCCCTAATTGCTTCACCTGTGCATTGTCCTTGCATTTGATGGCTTGAATAGCCAATTCATCTGGAATGTCAACGTGAAAAATCTGAGGTAGAATACTCAATTGACGCTTTGTTGATAGCGGCTTCAGTCCAGGAACAATAGGTACGGTAATTCCAGCAGCACGGCATTTATCGACAAAGGCAAAGTACTTACTGTTGTCAAAGAAAAGCTGCGTCACGATGTAATCGGCCCCAGCTTCTACTTTAGCCTTCAAATATTCTATATCTAAATTCAACGAGGGTGCTTCGAAGTGCTTTTCAGGATAGCCAGCTACACCGATACAAAAATTCGTTGCCGTTGTATTTTGTAGATCTTCATCAAGGTACTTGCCTTGATTTAAATCTTTAACCTGCTTGACCAAATCAATAGCAAAGGCATTCCCTTCTTTATGTGGTGTAAAATAGCTTTCGTGCTTTGCTTGATCACCACGTAATGCCACGACATTTTCAATACCCAAGAAATTTAAATCAATCAGTAAATTTTCTGTGTCCTCCCGAGAAAACCCGCCACACAGTACATGAGGAACAGTTTCGGTTTCGTAACGATTCATGATAGCCGCACATATACCGACCGTTCCAGGGCGCTTACGAACCACTTTTTCTTGAAGCAAGCCATTGTCTAAACGCTTATAAATGGTTTCCTCACGGTGATAAGTCACATCAATGAACGGCGGCTTAAACTCCATCAATGGATCCAGGTTATCAAAGATCTCCTGGGCCTTTTGTCCTTTTAAAGGCGGCAGTATTTCAAAAGTAAACTGGCACTCCTTGACCTCTTGTAGTAAATCGGTAATCTTCATTGCTTAATAGTTAAGGTTAGGCGCCAACCACTTTTCTGCAGTGGCAATATCAATGCCTCGAATTCTAGCGTAAGATTCTATTTGATCTTTGGCCAATTTTCCAACGGCGAAATACTTTGAATCCGGATGTGCGAAGTAATAACCACTCACGCTCGATGCTGGATACATCGCTAAACTTTCAGTCAGCGACATTCCAATCGACGGCGCATCTAGCAAGTCAAACAACGTAGTTTTATCCAAATGATCTGGACAAGCCGGATAGCCTGGCGCAGGGCGAATTCCTCTATATTTTTCCGCAATCAACTGGTCGTTCGTTAATTGTTCCTCTGGTGCATAGCCCCATACTTCCCGGCGAATCTTCAAATGCACATATTCTGCAAGACCTTCGGCCAATCGATCGGCCAATGCCTTGAGCATTAAACTACTGTAGTCGTCATGTGCAGCCTCAAATTTCACCAGAGTCTTCTCAATATCCAGTCCTGCCGTTACTGCAAAACCTCCTACATAATCCTGAACCGTACCTTCCGGTGCAATAAAATCTGAGAGCGCCTGGAATTTCGACTTTTCACCGGTTTGACGCAGCGAATAAAAGCTGCCCAAAGCACCATTCTCACCAAGAATAATTTCTTCTCCTCTACTTTGTGCGGGGAAAACACCAAACGCCGCATTCAGCGTGAGCCATTGCTCTTTTTGCAGGGTACGCAACATTTTTTGTGCGTCAGCATACACACTTTTTGCTTGTTCCCCTACAACATCATCATCTAAGATGCGCGGGAATTTCCCGAAGAGTTGCCAAGTCTGGAAAAACGGAGTCCAGTCAATATAGGGCACCACTTCAGCTATAGATACATTTCGAATATGCTTAGTGCCAATGAATTTAGGAGTAGGCACCGTAGTCGCATCAAATACCAACTTTGGCTTGTGCTCCTGTGCATAAGCCAGTGGCACTAATGCCTTTTTCTCACGATGTTTAGCGTAACCCTCGCGAACCTTTGCTAGTCCTTCCTTCTCGGCGGCAGCATAGTCATTTCCAAGCTCGCTCAATAACTTCGAACAAACACCCACCGCTCTACTAGCATCAACTACGTGCAAAACAGGACCGTCAAATTCTGGATCAATTTTTACCGCAGTATGAATTCTTGAAGTGGTAGCTCCTCCAATTAAAAGAGGAATTTTAAATCCAAGTCGCTCCATCTCACTAGCAACATGAACCATCTCATCTAAACTTGGAGTGATTAGCCCAGATAATCCGATAATGTCAGCATTTATTTTTTTAGCTTCAGCTTTTCGATTAACTTTAACTGTGCGAACAATACACGTGCTTTTTTAAAAGAGGTTTGTAAGACTTCGACGTTTGAAAATGCGAGTTCGCCATAATGTATTTTAAATAAACACATTCGATTTCACATGAGTGCATTGCCTAAATTAAGTCGACAAATGGGTTTAGCGGCAGTAGTTGCTACTGGAGTTTCCTCTATGGTTGGTGCTTCCATAAATGTGGTTCCTTTTATGATTCATAGGAGTGTTCCAACAATCGGACCTAATGTCTTATGGGCATTTGCATTTGCGGCTATACCAGCCTTATTTGCTGGTCTTGCTTATGCTATTTTGTCTTCGGCAATGCCAAGAGCAGGAGGAAGCTACTTGTATGCTAGTAGAGGTATAAATCCTTATTTAGGTTTCGTTGCTAGTTTCTCGCAGTGGTTTGGCTTGTCTATCGTAATTGGTGTTATTGCCTATATTACAGTTCCTTTTTTTAGAGACATTGCTTACAGTGCTGAGCTATATTGGCTTTCTTCTTTGCTTGAAGTTTCAATCGTTAGAGTTGGCATATCGTTAAGCTTCATATGGAGTTTTGTGTACTTGAATATCAAAGGGATTAAGTCCTACACCAATTTACTGCTCCCCATGGTCTTTGTTATTTTTTGTTTGGGTAGTATTGTCATTATATCGGGATTGTTTTTTGATGCTTCTGATTTCTTGGCAGCTGTTGAAAATAAAGATAATCTTCTTCATACAATTCCCTCAGACCCAGAATTTGATTGGACTATCTTTTTGTCTGCTGCAGCAATATTATTTTCAAGTTTTATTGGTTTTGATGCTATCGCTCAAACTGGGAGTGAAGCCATCAATCCAAGCCGCAACATTCCACTTGCAATACTGATTGCCATTTTGGGTGTAGGATTATTCTATTTTCTTTTTACTTTTTCTGTTTACAGTATAGTTCCTTGGAGTTATGTTGCCGAGCAAGCGCAGCTAAAAGACATTACTGCTCCTGGGCTGTTGAGCTATGTGTTGCCTAAAGGAGTTGATGTACTTATTATTTTTGGAGCGGCTGTTGCCCTAATAAATGACCTTCCCGCCATGTTACTTTCGGTATCCCGACTCATGTTTGCATGGGCTAAGGATGGTATTTTTCCCAATAAAATTGCTGAAATCCACGAGAAAAATAAAACCCCCCACGTTGCTCTAATTATTGCTGGTGTAATGGGAAGTATTGGCGTATTGGGCTCACATTTTGCTGGAGATTTTTTCTTAGGGATTGACATCATGGTTACCTCAATGCTGATAAATTTTTTACTGATGTGCATTACGGTACTCACCATTAAAAGTTATAATCCCAATATATTTTCCGAAATAAAAGTTTTTAAGAACAGATTGCTACAACAATTTATCGGTTGGGGTGGGGTTGTGTTTTTATCAGGCTTTTTATTAATTCATATCTACAAAGACTTGTCTAAAAGTGTTGCTGCGTGGTATTTTCATTCAACCTACATTTGGCTTGTCGTAATGGGATTAGCGAGTTTTGTCTTTTTAAATCAATGGATAAAACTTAAGAAAAAAGAAACGTTTTCAGTTAAACAGTTTAAAAATTTACCAAAAGAATGAGTTTAAAAAAGAACACCATCCTATCCAAAACACTTTCAATTCCAAAATTGGTTGTTGGCTTATGGCAAATTGCTGATATGGAAAAAGAAGATCAACAGCTCGACCTACCAAAAACTGCTTCTTATTTGGATGCCTATGTTGATGCTGGATTCACTGCTTTTGACATGGCAGACCACTATGGCTCTAGCGAAATAATTGCTGGAATTTGTAAAAATAAGAGCGACAAAAACAACACCATTAAGATGTTTACTAAATGGGTTCCTAAGCCAGGAAAAATAACTAAAGATCAGGTTAGAGGCGCAGTTCAAATGGCTCTTGATAGAATGGATCAAAAAACAATTGATCTGATGCAATTCCATGCATGGGACTATACGGATCCAAGTTGGTTGGACGGACTTACTTTTTTGAATGAATTAAAAGAAGAAGGTCTGATTGATAATATTGGTGTTACCAATTTTGATGCACATCATTTACGCATTGCATTGGCCAATGGAATTCCGATTGTCAGTAATCAAATCTCACATTCTCTTATCGATCAACGTGCACAGGGTCCTATGAAAGTGGTTTGCGCTGAATATGATGTTAAGTTATTGGCCTACGGAACACTCGCTGGTGGATTTCTTTCGAACCGTTGGTTGGGTCTCCAAGA
>ERZ767114.837-NODE-837-length-15803-cov-3.972466_pt1 | contig 15803 bp, 14 predicted proteins | sample MGYA00374952_ERZ767114 | MGnify/ENA primary metagenome ERZ767114 (study PRJEB28939, sample SAMN06267156) | marine metagenome | isolation source: Columbia River Estuary | place: USA:Columbia River Estuary, USA | collected 2012-05-05 ...
GATTCTCTGGTGCTGTGGGATAACCGCAGTACCCAACACAAACCCATTAACGATTTTTTCCCTGCCACACGGCGCCTGCATCGCGTGGTCAGTGAAGGGGACCAGCCCTACTGAACTGAGGCAGCAGACTTTTTGACCCAGCTGGTTATGCTGTGTCGACCGGCTTATCGTTCAGCGCTTTCAGCCAAGACTGTGCAAGAGCAGTTATTGCTCCTGCTCACGAACCGTGGCCACGTAATGCTCAACCTCACGTTTGACCATGGGCGCAAACAAGTAAAGAGCCAATATATTGGGCACGGCGATCAAGAAGACCATCGCATCAGAAAAATCGAGCACCGCCGATAGTTCGAGCATACAACCCAGCGCAATAAAGCCACAAAAGATCAATTGAAAAATCAGTGCGCGAAAGCGGCCCTCGCCGACTAGATAAGTCCACCCTTTCAACCCGTAATAGGACCACGCGAGGGTGGTTGAAAACGCAAACAATAATGCCGCAATGGCAATCACGTAAGGCGCCCATGCAAAGTGCCAAGCAAATGCGGCTGAAGTTAACTCAATGCCCGCCAGACCTGACCCCATCAAGTTATGGGGCATTGCAGTAGTGAGGATCACCAACGAGCTCAAGGAACAAATCACCACTGTATCAATGAATGGCTCGAGTAATGCGGTGATGCCCTCTGATGCGGGAGCTTCTGTTTTCACCGCGGCATGTGCAATAGAGGCCGAACCGATTCCTGCCTCGTTCGAGAACAACGCGCGCTGAAAGCCGATGATCACGGCGCCCAGCGCTCCACCCGATGCCGCCTGGCCAGTCAATGCCTCAGATAGGACCAGCTGCAACGCCCCCGGCAGATGCTCAGCACTCAACGTGATGACAATCACACAGCTCACCACATAGAGCATGGCCATGACCGGCACCAAGATAGCCGAGACTCTGGCGATAGACTGAATACCGCCGATAATCACGGCTGCCACGATGGCGGCCAGACCCAAGCCGAACAACCAACCCATGTCGACCAGCGCCGATGCTGGCCCTCCAGTGATCACCAACACCTGCGCATAGGCCTGGTTAGACTGAAACATATTGCCAATACCCAAACAGCCAATCACCAATGCCAGCGCATAGAAAGCGCCCATTCCTTTACCTAGCGAGGGCCAACCCCGCTCACTGAAATAGGCCTCAAGATAAAACATGGGACCGCCCGATACTGATCCGTTGGCGTTATAACGCCGATATTTCACGCCCAGCGTGCACTCCACCAACTTGGTAGACATGGACAACAAGCCAGCCAAAAACAACCAGAACGCGGCGCCGGGACCGCCGAGGGAGATTGCAACGGCCACACCGCCAATATTACCCACGCCCACGGTGCCAGAAATCGCTGTGGCGACCGCCTTAAAATGGCTAATTTCGCCCCGAGCGGTTGGATCTGCGAAATCTCCCCTGACGTGACGGATCGCTAAACCCAGTGCGCGTAAATTGATGAACCGCAAATAGACGGTGAAAAATACCGCCGCGACCGCCAACCAAATGACGATCAGGGGCACCTGTGTGCCGGCGACTGGGACGGCATAAAACACCGCTGAAGACAACGCCTCAGCAACAGGGCCTACGTGGGCTTCAACCCATTGATCAGGGGACATGCTCATAGGGACCGACTCACATCAAAAAAATCACAACTTAGCGCCAACACCGTTGAGGCCTAACAACCATTGCCCCTCACAAACACCGCCTGCACACCACACCGTATACCGCAACGTCTCAATATAACGGGTAGAAACTGCTAACAGTGCCATCGGCACTGTTAGCCGCGGCAACGCACGCGAGCTTTCGTCAACACTGAACACACAATCGACTATGACATGATTATCGATCATTTTGCTGAGGCCGCCAATGCAGCGCGTTATGGCTATCACGGTCCCTTGCAGTCCGTGCTAAAACGGAAAGACTCGTGGGAGTAACAGCAACACCACACTCGAATAAGCCAACGACACCAACCAACCAAATCGAATGTAGTCCTGACGCGAATATCCGCCGAGATTCTGCACCATCAAATTCGTGGCGTAGCCATAGGGTGTTAAAAACGAGGCGCTGCCTCCCAGTGCTACTGCCATGACAAACGCCATTGGCTCGAGCCCCGTTGTTACGGCGATGGAGTAGCCGATCGGAAACATCAGTGCCGCTGCTGCGTTATTGGTCATCAATTCTGTCATCGCCAGCGTTACGGCGTAAATCAGCACCAACATCATCGTCGGCGAGAGCTCAGCGAGCAATGGCGAGAGACCCAACATCGCCGTCTCCATCAATCCTGAATTCAGTACCGCCTGTGAAATAGCCAGCGCTGAAGAGACGATCAACCACATCTCGAAAGGAAAGCGTCGGCGTAATTCAGCGGCGCTGAATAGCTTGAGCGACAACATCAGCAGCAGCAAAAACATGAGCCCTGTCGACAAGGGCACCCAACCGGCGATAGAGCATCCCACTGCGGCGGTCATTCCCACTGCGGTGATGACGCTCTTTGTCGTTGAAAGGCTATGGCTGGCAACGCTGTTATCGACAATTAAAAAGTTTCGGCTCAAATTACTGCGTTTTTGAAAGTCTGCCCCCACTGCCAGCATCAGCGAGTCGCCGGCTCGCAGGGAAATGTTCCCCAACTTCCCTGATAGCCGCTCGCCATCGCGATGAAGACCCACCACCGCAGCATCAAAACGTGACCGAAACTCGCTTTGCTTGATCGTCAGACCGATGACCGGCGCACCGGGTAACAGAACCACCTCGGTTAAATTCGTGCCTAACAACCCTTGATCCAGCGCAAAGGATCGCAAGCCGTGGAAGCGCTCTAAAATACCCACTTTTGTGACGTCGCCTGAAAAAATAAGTCGGTCGCCCGCTTCTAGGTGCTCATCTGGCATGACCGGTGTCATCAATCGTCCTTGCCGCACCAGTTCCACTAAAAATAATTCACCAAGATCCCTGAGTCCGTTTTCCAGTACGGTATTGCCCACCAATCGAGAGTCGTCGGCGACCACCATCTCGATCAAAAAATCATGGGTTTGGGCGAACGCCTCGTCACTTGCTGGGAGTACTCGATGCATCAATAACATTGCTGCTAATCCCGCCATCGCCGCCGGCAGTGCCACGGGTAAAAAGGCAAAGAAAGCAATGCCGTTGCCGGTCAAATCCTCCAGAAAACTACTGACAATGAGATTGGTAGACGTCCCGATCAGCGTCAGCGTTCCTCCGAGTATGGCCGCATAAGAAATAGGCAATAAAATCTGACTTGCGGCATGGTAAGGATTCTTTCTTAACGTACCGGCGAGCGTTGCAACCACGGCCGTGTTATTCACGAAAGCGGAAAACAACATGGTCATGCCAGACAGACCTAATAGGGTTTTTGGCAGCGATCGCCTAACGACGTAATGCGACAAAGATAATAACCACGGCAGCCGCTCAAGGCCGAGGGACACCATCAGCAACAGCAACAAGGTCACTAGCCCCTCATTGGTCGCCTTCGCCATGACAGTCGACAGGTCAATGGAACCCACCATGACACAAGCCGCCATCGCTGCCGAGAACAGCAGCGGCGGCGACCATCGGCTGAATATGAGGCACCCGATCAATGCCACGACAATCAGGGCAATTACCACCTGCTCCATCTATTTTCTGCTTCCATCTTGGTTGACCGCCAGAATACGCCTTCTTTAGGTGACAGAAAAAGTCCCAAATCTGGTTATCCTCCCGCTTCATCGATAGAATTCATGCTTTGGTTCTGCCACTAGACTGTCATGCTGCGCAATAAACAGTGCAGCGTTATCACATAACAAGGAGACCACGATGCTTGCCTACACCACTCTTGGCGTCACTGACTTTGAGCGAGCCAACGCCTTCTATTCGTCGCTATTGGGCGTCATCGATGCGGGCCACGTTATGGGCAATGAGCGTATCGCGCTCTATGGAACGGATGTGCAAAACCCGATGCTCGCCATTTGTATTCCTTATGATAAAAAACCGCCCAGTGCCGGTAACGGCACGATGGTGGCGATCCGCGCAGGCAGTCGAGCCGCCTGTGATGAGCTGTACGCCAAAGCGATCGCATTAGGAGCAACCTGTGATGGCCCGCCGGGAGAGCGCATGCCTGACTTCTTTTATGGCGCTTATGTTCGTGACCCCGATGGCAATAAGCTCTGCTTCTGCCAGATGGGCGCGAGCTGACGCGCTCGCATTCGTAACGAACCCCACTCGGACACTTTTTTATGCGCCTTGTCCCTACTGTAGCCTGTGTTGCCCTATCGTGCTGTTTCACGCTGTGCAGTGTCATCGCTGCGGCTCATAGCAAGACCGACGTCATCACGGTTGAGAATGGCGATACCATTACCGGTGCCATCGACTCGATGAGTGCTGGAAAATTAGCCCTCAATACCGACTATGCTGGCGTGATCAAGATTAAATGGCGAGAGGTTGAGCAAATCGCTAGCCGTTACGTTTATGAAGTGCGTCTTGATGACGGGGAACGGCTTTATGGTCGCTTCGCCAAGACGGAAGAGAAAAGTGTACTCACCTTCAAGGTTCGCGGCGGCGAGCGGCAACTGGATTTAGAGGATATTGTTGAGATTCGCTCTATCGAAGAGCAACTGGCCGATCAGTTAGATCTCAAAGTGACCAGCACCATTTATGCTGACCCGAATACTGTTACGGTATCACTGTCGGCTTCTGGCACCTACGATACGCGGGGGGGACGTACGGGTTTTTCTGGACGAATTGACGACAACCAAACAAAGGCCGTTAACGCGGAGGGTGACACGGTACCGAACACTCTCAATAGCTCAAATTTCACCCTCTATCGCGAATTTTGGCGGTCGCGTGGTGCCGCGCAATCCTATCGCGTGCTCAATGCCATTTACTCCTCCAATGATGCGCTGGGTGTTGACCACCGGTTCTCAATGGGTGTTGGATTAGGGCGTTATTTCATACAGGAGTTAGGGCATGAACTGGCCGTCTCTGCGGGGATTCAGGGCGTTCAGGAGCGCAAGTTTTCTTGCAACGATACTGAAATTGGCGTCGACGCAGATGGGGAGAAAATTGATTGTGTCGAACCGGAGGACGGAGGCCTGATCGACAACGCCGCTGAGATGTTTTTGAGCATGCAGTGGCACCTCTACAGCTTCGCCTCTCGTGACATGGATATTTCCGTCGTCGGCAACGCCTATCCGTCGTTGTCTGAATGGGGAGACCTGAGAGGCGATTTAAATTTGATGTTGAGTTGGGAGCTGTTTCCGAGCTTCTACTGGAGTATCAACGCACGCTCTGAATTTGACAGTTCTGCGGAGCAGCGAGGGCAACTGAAAATAGATACGACAGACTACACCATCACCACCGGCATTACCTGGAGCTACTAGCTAGACTCCTCTCCCCTTCGCCCCGCTGGTGGCTCAGACGTCGACAGCATATGCACGTCGCGCTGCGGAAACGGGATGCTAATTCCTTCTGCGTCGAATCGTTGTTTAACCGACTTATTAAGTGCCCACAGCGTCTCCCAGAACTGCTCAGTCCTCACATAGGCGCGCACCATAAAATCGATTGAGGAATCGCCGAAGTGCTTGACGCGTACGATCGCCGGCGGCGTTGTCAGAAAACGCTCGTCAGCGGCTATTAGCTCCTCTAATACTCGCTGCACGTGATCAAGATCCTCGCTATAACTCACGCCGTAAATCACATCGGTGCGACGAAGATGCTGTCCCGTAAAGTTCATGATGACACCCCCCCAAATCTTGCTGTTTGGGATAATGAGCACTCGATTATCAACGGTCACAATCGTCGTGTTGACCAAGTTCATTTTGCGGACCTCGCCTTCCACATCCGCCGCAGAGATAAAGTCACCGGTGTCGAAAGGTCGATACGCCAAAATCATGGCACCTGATGCAAAATTGGCCAGTGTATCTTGCAGGGCAAAACCGACGATAAAGCCAATGACCCCCAATCCTGCAATGAGTGGCGTCACGGAGATTCCAATTTGAGACAGCGCCACCAACATTCCGATTAAAAATACGACGGTGCCCGCCATAGAAATCAAGGTCTCCCTCAGTAATTGAGAGACCGACTCCTCAGCGTTTCTCAGTGCACGCGCCGCCAATCGCTTTGCAATCCGTGACAAGGCGCGGGAGATAATCACAATGACCACAAATAAAACAAAAGAAATCGCCGCACCGATGCCGCGAACTGCAAGCCAATCACGGATCTCACTGGATATCTCGGCGTACAAGACATTAATGACGGCAGTGTCGACCAGCGTCAACGCCAACCCTCGCCGCTCCTCAATCAGTGTCCGCCGCATTTCCAGCGTATCGCCGCCCAAGAGCTCGAGTTGCGTCACCACCTTTCTTAAGCGTTTGGTTGCCAGCTCTAGTCTTTCAGATTCAAATCGCGCTGCCTGGAGCAAATCTGCGTCGGTACCATCAGAAGCACTTCGAGCAGAGAGCATGCTGAGACCGTGTCGGTGAAGGTGGACAAGCCCCATCATCTCATCGCCAAAATAGGTCAACGTACTGATGACTTTTTTCCTGAGATCGGTTTCCTCCAGCTCAAGCGTCTTCATTAACAGCGTGAGATCAGAGGCGAGTGACAAGTATTGCAGGCGCTGCCCATCTAATAATTCGCCCAATGACTCCTCACTGAGTAACGCAGCACCCGATAGGCTCGCTTGGCGAGCCAGCGACTGATTCAATCTCTCCGTCAAGCTGGAAAAACGAAGGATCAGCGTTTGCTCTATCTCAATGCCTCGCGACTGCACGAGTTGCCGCAGCGTCTCTCTCTCTGGCGCGTCCTCTGACTTTGCCAGAACACGCTGCGACAGCGCCATAATATTTTTGAGCAAATTAATGGTCTTTTCATCGAGCCGAATTTCTAGCGTTCGACGACGCTCTGGTGAATTTGGCAGCGGCATTGCCTCAAAGGCATGCAGTGATTTCACTTCGTCGTAGACTTCTTCTGAGAGTTCCGCAATCGTCATCTCAGATTGTGGTCGGGGTACCAGTATTCCTCGCTCTTGCGCCACTGAAGTGCTCGCGCCGATGATGACCATCAGTGCCATGACAATGACCATAGCAATGTGAAGTCGTGTTAACGCATTACGGTGCACGCAACCTCCCCCTTAACGTTAGCTCGCCGCTCGACGCCGTTCTACGGCTTGAGCAAGATGATGCAGTGTCGCGGCTGTCTGATCCCAATCCATACAAGGATCAGTAATACTTTTGCCGTATTCCAGATCATCGATATTGACAACGTCTTGTCGGCCTCCCTCAATGAAGCCCTCCAACATTAACCCGACAATCCGATGATCACCCCGCTCTACCTGCGACGCAATATCTTCGGACACGGCCACTTGCAGATTGGGTTTTTTTCGACTGTTGGCATGGCTGGCATCAATCATGACGGTCTCTGGCAATGACGCTTTGCGGAGCATCGCACAGGCATCGTCTACCGAAAACATATCGTAATTAGGTTGTGGGCCACCCCGCAAGATGAGGTGGCAGTAAGGGTTACCCGCCGTTTCAACGATGGCACACTGCCCCCTTTTGGTAACCGACAAAAAGTGATGTGAGTGCTGCGCTGCGCCAATGGCATCGACAGCAATCTGGATATTGCCACCAGTACCGTTTTTAAAGCCCACCGGGCAGGAGAGTCCGCTCGCCAGCTCGCGATGACTCTGGCTTTCGGTTGTCCGCGCGCCAATCGCACCCCAAGCAATCAGATCCGCGATGTACTGCGGTGAGATTAAATCCAAGTATTCCGTCGCGGTAGGCAGCCCCAGGGCGTTGATTTCTAGCAGCAACCCTCTCGCGCGGCGCAGCCCTTCGTTCACGTCAAAAGAATTATCGAGGTGAGGATCGTTGATCAGTCCCTTCCAACCCACCGTCGTGCGCGGTTTTTCAAAGTAAACACGCATGACGACCAACAGCTGGTCTGAGACCGTCTTGTTCAATTCCGCAAGACGTCCAGCGTAATCAATTGCCGCTGCAGGGTCATGGATCGAACAGGGCCCTACGACAACAATCAGGCGGTCATCGGTCTTTTCGAGAACCGATTGAATCGCTCCGCGAGACGCCGTGACGTGCTCTGCAATGCCGCCTTGGGCAGGCATTTCTTCAATCAGCTGTTCGGGGATTAATAACTCGCGCAGCTTGCGGATGCGTAAGTCATCAGTATTCGTCGACATGTGAGGCGCCTCGTTACCAAGATCAATAAAACCGCCGCAGGATAACACTGACAGGCCCCTAATCTGGGGCCAAGTATTCACTTTCTGCCAGTAATTGATCCACCAGACGGCCGATGCTGTTGGGGGTGACTAAGTGGGCTGCATACCAGGTGTGTAAACACCGAATGCGATGCTTCCCGGTAATACCACCGATACCGCGCTCATCCAATGCCTGTCTCATATTCTGGCTCGTTAATAGCAGCACTTCCTCGGGTAACAGATAGCGCTCACGTTCGTGTTTGTAGCGCGCATGATCCTGCTCCATCTCATTTTGCAGATCCGACGACTCATCTACGCGAGCTTGCAGGCGTGCAATCCAACCCGCCGCCTCCAAGCGATCGATTTGCAAGCACAGGGCAGCATCGACCAACCAGTACAGCGTTGGAAACGGCTTATTATCGACCACGGACGCGACACGAATCACCACCGGAGATCCCGATGAGCCGAGCACGGGAATGGCCTTTAAACCACGAGGCCTCCGTCCCAGCAAGCGGGTCACTTGCTGGCACTGCTCGTCAGTTGGCGCGCATTCTGAAGCTGTCTGCATGGAGTGATCATACCATCGAGAATGATTGACCCGGCCACCTTCTGAGAGTACGGTGCCCCCCGTTAGGTGCCTACCGGCCTATGGGTCTGGGTAGGTTAAAAGGGAAGTCCGGTAAGAGTACATCGAGCCCGGCGCTGCCCCCGCAACGGTCATCACATCTGTGACAGCCCGATACCTGCCTGACGAAACCTCAATATGTGGAGCGGAGGGCTCCTGTGGGATCGCGTCTTATTGCGTGCATGCCTGTGTACTCAATCGGACGTCTCCTGTTTGGCTCCCTCCTCTCCGTATCTTGGTGAATTGTTGGGCCCGCGAAAGCGCGTGCCCTGATGAGAAGGAAGCGCACAAATGACAAGCCAATCGCAAAACATGCCCTCTTCACAGCACACCCGCGGGTATCACTGGCAACGGCGGCACGCTAGCGCGCAGCTCAAAGGCGCGTTATTGGCGCTGCCGTTGGGGCTCTTTCTGACCAGCAATACGATCGCTCAGACGAATGAAACGTCCGCTGCGATCGACGAAACGGTCATTGTTGCTTCCCGAGTGGCTGACCTATCACATCAAGTCGGCGTGTCTGTTAGCGTCTTGGATCGAGAGGATATTTTGTCTCTCGGATACCCCGATTTAGGATCACTGCTCGATACGCAACCGGGCGTCACGGTGACAATGGATGGGGGATTTGGCAAAGCAGCGGCAGTGCGCATTAGAGGGGAAGAGGGCTTTAGAACAAGAATTGTGCTGGATGGAATCAATATCGCCGACCCCTCCTCACCCCAAATCAGTCCTCGTATTGAACACATACTCGGTAGTGAGTTGACCCGCGTAGAAATTCTGCGTGGACCACAGGGTTTGTTATGGGGTGCTGACGCTGGCGGCGTCGTTTTAATGTCTACAATCGATCAGGCGGCCACGACAGGACTCGATGCCTCGGTCGAGATCGGCGGCAATGAGTTTGGCCAAGCCGCGATCAAGGGCACTTACGCCGGTGAGCAGATCACCGGCACGCTGTCGGTCGCCACCCTCGAATCCGAGGGGATTAACGCTCGAGACAGTGACAATACCAATCCAGACCGAGACGGCTATGACAATACGACCGTGCACGGCGCAATCGACTTTCGACTCACAGAAGCCTGGTCGATTAAGATCTCAGGAACTGACATTGATGGCGACAACGAGTATGACAGTTGCTACGACACCGTCACCTTTGCCCTGCTCAATGACTGCGACGATCGCTACGAGCAGCAAGCGTGGCGTGCAGCGGTGGCTTACGAGGAGGACGCTCATTCGTTAGAAGTCAGTGCGGCTTCAAGTGATACGGAGCGCGCGTTCTTCTCGGCCGGGCTGCTGTCTTTTGGAACGACCGGCGAGATAAATGCGCTGTCTTTATTAGGAACTTGGCGGGCGTCGCCCAACACGCGCGTCACTTACGGCGCAGAAGAAGAAAAGCAAAAATTGGATGATGGGGCCACGGGCAGAGAACGCGACAACACCGGTCTCTATCTCGAGATTCAGCAGCAATGGCTCGATGGCGTGATCACCGCTGGCTGGCGGCGCGATGACAACGACGATTTTGGTGAGCATGATAGCTGGCGAGTCAGCGCCCGACAGACTCTGCCAGGCCTCGATCAATGGTCTCTGCGTGGTGCGGTTGGCACCGGATTCAGAGCTCCTAGCTTATATGAAATTGCCTATAACACCGGGCCCTTCGCCTATCCACCTGCCACGCTCGCACCACTGAAAGAAGAACAATCGGAGGGATGGGAGGTCGGTCTCGTTGGTTTGTTTGGCGATGCCACGGTAGAAGTAATTTGGTTCGATCAGCAAATTGAAAATGAAATTATCTATGACATGGCAAATTACAGCGGCTACTTGCAGACTGAAGGCAAGAGCACCTCTGAGGGGATCGAGCTCGTGGGCAGTATGGCGCTGTCGCAGCGGTTAGCATTGGAGGGTAACTTTACCTGGAACGATACGGCGCAGCAGGGTGGGCAGCAACGTCCTTACCGCCCGGAGGAGACGGGCCGTATTAGCCTCATTTGGGATCAATCAAACTGGACTGCCAGGCTGACCGCACGGCACACTGGCAAAGCCGTTGATCCTTTCTTGACGCCAATCGATACCACCCTCACGCTCGACCTGACAGCACGCTGGACAGTAACGCCTCGTTGGTCGTTAGAAGCGAGAGTACTGAATCTGACGGACGAGACTAATCAACAGGTTCCCGGGTACCGTGTGCCTGGATTAACCGCTTATGCGGGCGTTCGGATTTCTCTATAGGAGTTTGTGATGGATAAGAATGCTCGACATAAGAAAGCCATGGAAAAACAGAAGGCCGCGGTGGACGACAGTATCGCCAAGGCGGATGTCGAGCGAGGGGTTGCGGTGTTGCTCACGGGCGATGGCAAGGGCAAAACCAGCTCTGCGTTTGGCATGGTGATACGCGCGCTTGGATACCATCAGACAGTGGGTATCGTGCAGTTCATCAAGGGCGTTCAGGCGTCGGGCGAAGAAATTTTTGTGAGGGAGCAGCTACCTGGTGTGGCGCTTTATCAAATGGGCACGGGCTTTACTTGGGATACACAAGATCGGGAAGCAGATATTGCCGCTGCCATCAGCACGTGGGAACACGCGACCACGATGCTCAGTGATCCTAACTACGATCTGGTGATCTTAGATGAGCTCACCTATATGCTTGCGTTTGACTATTTACCCGAGGCAGAGGTGATCGCTGCACTCACCCAACGCCCCGAAAACCAGAGTGTCGTGGTCACGGGTCGTGGGGGTGGTCAGGCACTGCGCGAGGCGATGGATACTGTTTCCGAGGTGAAGGAAATCAAGCATGCATACCGTGCTGGACTTCGCGCTCGGCTGGGTGTGGACTACTAAGCATGGAGACGCATCCGGCCATCAGACCGGCTGGTTTCATTGTCTACAAATTTCTCAATTCCATTTTTCTGGGGCTATCGGTCGGCGCCGTTTTCGTCTTATACACGCCACTTTCGCCATCAATATTTTCTGCAGGCGGCATTGGCCTCGCACTGGGGACGGTGCTGGTCGCAACCCAGTATCGTCGTATCCTTGTGCCCATATGGTTTTATCGGCTGTCTTTGCTGGTCGAATTCACTACGCTCACTGGCGTCGTGGCAGTTCTGATCTTGCCGCTTGATCTAACCTTGGCGCTGTTTATCTACATCGGCTATCAAATCACCTTTGCATTGGGAGGCTACCTCGTGCGATGCGAAACGCTGCTCATGGTATCGGTCGATCAGCTACGTAAACTCGACGTGGCAAAACAGGCGGGGTATCTCGTTGGCATGGCAGCGGCATGGGGCGCCTATACTGGGCTTGCTGCTTTCGCAGGCATTGAGGACCGTGCAGCCCAAGTGGTCGCCTTACACTGGCCCTTGCTGGTGACTGAGGCCGCCGTAATAGCAGCGCTCTTACAAGCCTTCAATCGAGACGAACTCCGCAGCACCTCAGCACCACTGGCGCTTTAATCGAGACAATCTGGCTGCTCGGCGAGTATGACGTCAAACAGGGGCTGTGCGCTAAACCAGCCAGCCAACGTGCTGCCGACCTGCCCCGCGGTATGCTTCGCCATCGCTTCTGGAATAGGACTCGGCGTGCCTGCCGCTTCGGCCATCAACTGCACTTGGCAACTACGCTCCAGTGTCACGTACCACCAAAGGGCTTCATCAACCGACTCACCTACGGTCAGATGCCCATGATTTTTTAACATAATGGCCTTTTTATCACCTAGCGACTCCGCCAGTCGCTCGCCATCGGTCATCGAGACCACCACTCCCGTGTAGTCATCTAGGAGCGCCAAATCATCATAAAACGCACACGCATCTTGGGTCAGCGGATCCAATAAGCGCCCCAAGGATGACCAAGTTTTTCCATAAACTGAGTGTGCATGAGCGGCCGCAGTGACTTCTGGACGCGCCCGATGAATTTGGCTGTGAATCGTAAAGGCCGCGCCATTTAACAGCCCCTCCCCGTCCACCACGTCGCCATCATGACTGACGCGAATGAGGTCCGAGACACGCACCAATTTAAAAGAGCGCCCCATTGGGTTCACCCAAAATGTCTCAGTGTCGATCGGGTCTCTCACCGTGATATGGCCGGCGACGCCCTCATCAAACCCAAACTTGCCAAATAATCGGAGTGCCGCAGCCAGTCGTTGCTTCCGAAACAAACGCTCGGCCACTGGGTCTAAGTTAGACGACGACATATCAGCCAAATCCGCATTCATGACGAGCTCATTAACCTGTTCACCCATCGCTATTCGCTCCCGTTATCGCGCCAAAATTGAGCAGCGCCTCTCGCCACTTCACCATCGGACGGAATGTCCTGCCCTCGCTCAGCTAGGTCTTCCAGATAAGCAGTAAGAATCGTGCCCCGTTGCACCGATACTTCCTCAGGCCTCAGTGCTTCTCCACATTGATCACAGCTGAGTACCGAACGCGTAATCTTGCCGCATCGACTGTGACGATAGTGCTCGGGTGGACCATTACCATCGTCCAACCAGTCATCGCCCCACTGACTCAGTGTCATCAAGACAGGATAGAGCGCCAAGCCCTTGCGAGTCAGACGATACTCGTAGCGAACCGGTCGCTCCATGTAGGCGACTCGCGTCAGTACGCCTTCGTCTACCAGTTTGCGCAATCGCTCCGACAGCCGATGACGCGTGACACCTAGACTGCGCTGAAAGGCATCGAATCGACGGGTACCACGAAAGGCGTCACGAATGATCAGTAACGTCCATCGTTCACCGAGAATCGAGAGTGCCCGGGCGACCGAGCACACCTGTTGATCAATCTCTTCCCATTTCATAAGGAAAAGAGTGCGCGTCTGCTAGGACAAACGCAAGCGCGGGCACACCAGTGCCCGCGAAAACATAAGCTTGACGTAAGGTCTCAGCCAAACTGGTTCATGGTGTTATCGTCGCCAGCAGCTTTGAGTGCCGCATCGCCGGAGAAGTACTCCTTATGGTCGTCGCCCATATCGGAGCCCGCCATGTTCTGATGCCGAACACAGGCGATACCTTGACGAATTTCTTTTCGCTGAACCCCAGCAACATAGCCCAGCATTCCCGCTTCACCAAAATACTCTTTGGCGAGATTATCAGTCGATAATGCGGCCGTGTGATACGTCGGCAACGTAATAAGATGGTGGAAAATACCCGCTTCTCGCGCCGCATCTCGCTGGAAGGATTGGATCTGCTGATCCGCCGCTCGCGCCAGATCGGTCTCATCGTAACTGGCATCCATCAGGGCAGCGCGCTCGTAAGCGGCCATATCCTGGCCTGCCTCAGACCAGGCGTCAAAAACCTGCTGCCGGAAGCTCAAGGTCCAGTTAAACGAAGGGCTGTTGTTGTATACCAGCTTGGCACTCGGAACCGCTTCCCGAATACGGTTGACCATTGATGCGATCTGACCAACGTGAGGCTTTTCCGTTTCGATCCAGAGTAAATCTGCGCCATTTTGCAATGAGGTAATGCAGTCGAGTACCACTCGATCCTCACCAGACCCTTTGCGGAACTGAAACAAACCTGAAGCAAGACGCGCAGGCTTGAGTAGCTTGCCATTGGCTTTCACCACGACATCGCCATTAGCAATATCGTCGGCACTGTCGATGTAGTCGCCATCGAGGAACCCGTTGTAGAGGTCCCCTAAATCGCCCGGCTCCTGAGTCACTGCAATCTGCTTGGTTAAACCTGCCCCAAGAGAATCAGTCCGTGCAACGATGATTCCGTCTTCAACACCGAGCTCTAAAAAGGCGTAGCGAATCGCTCTAATCTTAGCGATGAAATCGGCGTGAGGAACCGTCACCTTGCCATCTTGATGGCCGCATTGCTTTTCATCCGAGACCTGATTCTCGATTTGGATCGCACAGGCGCCGGCTTCAATCATGCTGCGGGCTAGCAGATAAGTTGCCTCCTCATTGCCAAATCCAGCATCGATATCCGCAATGATCGGCACAACGTGGGTTTGGAAAGCATCGATTTGACTGACGATGGCCTGAGCCTCGACGTCATTACCCGCCTTACGGGCCTTATCTAAATCACGAAACAACCCACCCAGTTCACGGGCGTCCGCCTGTCGGAGGAAGGTGTAAAGCTCCTCGATCAACGCGGGCACGGACGTCTTCTCGTGCATAGACTGGTCCGGCAATGGCCCAAATTCAGAACGTAACGCGGCAATCATCCAGCCCGACAAGTAAAGGTAACGCTTATCGGTAGTACCAAAGTGCTTCTTAATCGAGATGAGCTTTTGCTGTCCAATAAAACCATGCCAGCAGCCCAGAGACTGGGTGTACTGACCCGGATCGTTGTCATAATCGCCCATGTCTTTGCGCATGATGGCAGCCGTGTAACGGGCAATATCGAGCCCCGTCTGAAAACGATTTTGAAGTCGCATACGCGCTGCATGCTCGGGGCTGATATCCGACCATCCAGCGGTCTGACCACAAGTTGATTCAAGCGCCTTAATGGTGTCTGCGTAATTAGACATGAAGTCTCTCCGGCTAAGATCACCGCTACCGCAACGGTGAATAAGGGTGAGGAGTTTAGGCACCAGAGGTCCATTTTCAAAACAAATAGCAACCATATCTGCCATTCACTGAAAAAATGGCATGTTGTGACCCACTAAAACGCTGTGCTTTAAGTTATTGTCATTTCCCCCTAGACTCCGCCCTTGCTTGCGTTTCGACGCAGGGCGGACTTGTCAGGAGAGCAAGGCATGAGTGAGCCATTGGTTAGCATTATCATGGGTTCACAGTCTGACTGGAGCACCATGCAGGCTGCGACCACCGTGTTATCAGAGCTGGATATTCCCTTTGAATCTAGCGTCGTATCAGCACATCGAACACCGGCTCGACTGGTGGAGTTTGCTGAGAGCGCCGCAGCACGGGGCATTAAGGTGATCATTGCCGGCGCAGGCGGTGCAGCCCACCTTGCAGGCATGACTGCCGCCATGACCCATCTTCCGGTCATTGCCGTG
>ERZ767114.838-NODE-838-length-15803-cov-3.294417_pt1 | contig 15803 bp, 17 predicted proteins | sample MGYA00374952_ERZ767114 | MGnify/ENA primary metagenome ERZ767114 (study PRJEB28939, sample SAMN06267156) | marine metagenome | isolation source: Columbia River Estuary | place: USA:Columbia River Estuary, USA | collected 2012-05-05 ...
GAGCAATCCGGCGCGGAAATCGTCATCGGCACCGATCCCGACGCCGACCGCATGGGCGTGGCGGTCCGGGACGCCGCCGGGAAAATGGTCCTGCTAACCGGAAATCAGATTGGCTCGCTGATGGCCTGGTATCGCCTGAAAACCTGCTTCGAACTCGGCTGGCTCACCAACGCCAACGGCAACCGCGCGGTGCTCATCAAGACCTACGTCACCACCGAGCTCCAGCACGCCATCGCCGACGGCTTCGGCGTGGGCATCGTGGACACGCTCACCGGCTTCAAATACATCGCCGGGAAACTGCGGAAATACGAGGAAGCCATCCCCGCCGACAAGAAGGGCGACTACCGCTCACTCAGCCAGGCGCAGACCCGCGCTCTGCGGCTGGAATACTCGCGCTTCTTCGTTTTCGGCGGCGAGGAAAGCTACGGCTACCTCGGCTCCGACGCCGTCCGCGACAAGGACGCTAACGGCGCGGCGCTGATGTTCGCCGAAGTCGCCGCTTACGCGAAATCCGTCGGCAAGACGCTGCCGGAGCTGATGGACGACGTTTACACCGAATACGGCTACTATCTGGAAATCGGCAAATCACTCGTCATGGAAGGTGCGGATGGCGCTGCAAAAATCGCGGCGCTTGCGAATTCCTACGCCGAGAACCCGCCGACCGAAGTCGATGGCTCCGCCGTCCTGCGCGTCCGCGATTTCGCCAAGCAGGATCTCTTCGACCAGGAAGGCGACTTGCTGCCGAAGGAGAAAATGCTCTTCGTCGATCTCGAAGACGGCCGCTCCTTCGCCGTCCGCCCGTCCGGCACTGAGCCGAAGATCAAGTTCTACCTGTTTGGGAAAAAGGCTCCCGGCGGCGATCTGGCCGCCGCGAAGCAATCCGTCAAATCCGGCCTCGCCAGCCTCTGGAGCTGGATCGAGACCGACGCAGCGAAGCGGTGATGCCGCCAGCGCGCCACGCCGACGACTTCATTTAAAATGGGCGCGAACTTTGACGCCCCCGCACTCAACGCGGAAATCGCCAAAACCTTCAACGCCCCGTGACCGCCACCACCGTGACAGGCTGGTTGATTCGTTGCTACCTGTCGAGATGCGAACGGATCCAGTCTGAATCTCTTCTACAATCCACTACAGCTACAACTAAAGCTACTGAGTCCTTGAACTCATAAAATATGGCATAAGGAAATCTCCGACTCAATAACCTGTGTAGATGTCGGTGTGGCTGGCGGTGTATGCCTGCCGTAATCTTCAAACCATCGATGTCGGCACGTAATTGGGAGAGGAAATAATCACCGAGGCCGGGATCTTGAAATTCGTAAAATAGAAACCCGTCGTTGAGATCTTCAAGCGCGTCGCTCGATATGCGGACCCGTATCATCGCCGGCCAAGCGAAAATTTTACGGAATCCCAGTCATGCACTTCGGCCGATCCGCTCTCGATGCGTTCGAGCCTCTTGTCCAGAAGCTCACGAACTGCAGGGGAGATGGCCATCTCTTCCATATGCGCACTCAAATCATCCCAGATAACTTCAAGAATCTGAAACTTTTCGCGCAGAGGGAGGTTGCGGAGTTCGGCTATACTCATGTGGAAATTCTAGGCCTGAGTTGGCACTTTGCGAGCGGAAATTACCGCTCAATACGCTGGCACAACGTCATGAGTCCTCCGAACCGCGAACGGAAGACGTGGAATTCAAACCGGGTGGTAACGAGCCGGCACAACACAGCGAATTGGTAGTCTGGGCGCTTCGAGTCATTGGAGTGCTGCTAGTTTGGCTCTCGTTCCTCGGAAAGCGCGAGCATCGCCTAACTTTGTATTTCGTTCCGTCGGAGGGTGGGTGATGTCGGGCGGGTTTGGCGAGGGATTCGTGGAACATGGCGTTTTCCAGCGATTTGGGGAGGAAGTAACCGATGCTTGATTTCCTTGATGACTGAACGGGAAGGCCTGGCTTTGGAGGACATTCCGGTTAGCTGTTCGTTCCTCAAAGCATCGGTTACCATCACCGATGATTGAATCATTTCGGAGCCGTGCCATCCGGTGGCATTCACGCTTGCGGATTCACATCCCCAACGGCCGGGTGAGCGGGAGGGCGAAGATCAGACTCGGAGCGAGACGCTCCGAAGACGGTCTGGCGCGAGACGCGCCAGCCACTTTGAGTGAAGCTCTGCGCGGGCTTCAGGAAGAGCACGCTAAAGGCATTGGACTGAAGTCCTGGACTACTTTGTGATTTCGCGGTTGCGCGCGGGGCGTGAGCGGTGATTCTGCGGCGCGATGTTGAAACCCCGGTTGAAGAGCGATGCGTTGAAGGGCCGGATGGCTTTCCGCGAGGCGTTGGCCCGGTGGTTCTTGGAAAACGGGCGGGACTATCCGTGGCGGCGGACTCGCGAGCCGTATGCGGTTTTGATTTCCGAGGTGATGCTCCAACAGACGCAGATCGCGACGGTGTTGGGCAGGGGATTTTACACGCGGTTTCTGGAGAGGTTTCCGGATGTGGAATCTCTGGCGGCGGCGGAGGACGAGCGCTTGCTGAAGGCGTGGGAAGGGCTGGGATACTATCGCCGAGTCAGGATGCTGCGGGAAACGGCGCGGGCGGTGATCGCGGAGCACGGCGGGGAATTTCCGGTGGAGCTGGAGGCGTTGATGAAGCTGCCGGGCGTGGGGCGCTACACGGCGGGGGCGCTGCGGGCGTTCGCGCACGATTTGCCGGCGGCGGTGGTGGATGGAAACGTGGCGCGGGTGCTCTCGCGAGTGATGGATTTTTCCGCACCGGTGGACGACACGGCGGGTCAGAAGCAGATGTGGGAATGGGCGGAGGCGCTGGCGGATCCGCTGCGGTCGCGGATTTACAACTCGGCGCTGATGGAGCTGGGGCAGCGGATTTGCCGGCCGGGCGTGCCGGATTGTTTGAGTTGCCCGGTGGCGGGATTTTGCAAGACGCGCGCGCCGGAATTGTTGCCGGTGAAGCGGCAGAAAACGCTGATCACCGCCGTGGACGAGCACGCGCTGTGGCTGCGCGACGGGAAGGGGCGTTTGCTGCTCCACCGCGAGGGCGGCAAGCGCCGCGAAGGATTGTGGAAACTGCCGACCCGCGAGGCCGCGGAGATTTCGCGACTCCCGGTGCTCGACGAGCATCGCTACACGATCACCCGCTACCGGGTGACGCTGCGGGTGCATGACGGGGCCGGGATGGGACGGAATTTCAAGCCGGGGCCGGATGAAACCTGGCAGGACGCGGAGGCGGTGCTGGCGCTGGCGATGCCCTCGCCGTTCCGCCGGGCGATCGGGCGGTTGTTAGCCGAAATTTGAAAACGAGTGTGACGTATGGGACAAAGTGTGTTCTTATCGGTGCCGATGGAAAAGTTTGTTCAGTGGTTCGGGCTGTTGCTGGCGGGTGGCTTGATGCAGTCGTGTGCGGTTTCCCCGCCCCCGGATACGGTCGCTCCGGGCCGGATGACGCGGCAGATCGTGGCGGAGCGGGTGAGCGCGGTGGTGGTGACGGAGCGGGAAAATCTCGACCGCTGGGTGAGCCGGGATTTCGCGACTTCCCAAGCCCCTGGCGACGCGGATGGCGGCTCGGCGGCGCCGATCGCGCCGGATGGCTATTTCCTAACGGCTGACCACGTGCTGGCCGGGGTGGACGGGAAAAACGTGTTTCTCATCTACGGCCAAGGCGGCCGCCTGGTGCCCAGGAAGGCGCGGGTGGTGTGGCGCTCCGAGGCCGCCGATCTGGCGCTGCTGCACATCCCGGTGAAGACGCCCTATTTCTATCAGTGGACGCCGCCGGAACGCTGGTTGCCCGCGGGAAATCTGGTGATCCACGGCGGGATTTCGACGGGTTTCAAATCCGGCGAAGGCAAGCTCGCCACCGCGCTCGGGCCGGAGAGCCCGTTCACCCGCAACCGGACGTTCAAAATCGACATCCCGCTGCAGCCCGGCGACAGCGGCGGGCCGGTGGTGGATGCTTACGGCCGGCTGGTGGGGATCAATTCCGCGGTCGAATTCCTGGTGCCGATGGAGACGGCGTTCTTCATCGATTCCGAGGGCAATCGGCCTAACATCCGCTTCATCGGCGGGGTGATCGAAAAGGATCGAGGCCGGAATCAGGGCGTCAATTGAACCGCGATGAAACGATCTGAGAAAACAGGGTGGCCGCGCGTCCTCGGCTTGGCGGTCGCCGGATGGCTCGCGACTTCCTGCGGGCCGGTCGCGGATCAATGGCGGGCGGGCGGGATGGCTGCGGCGGCGAAGGACCAGATCATGCTGGTGAGGAAGGAGCCGCCGTCGTTCGGATACCAGCGGCTGGAGATGGATACGCGTGCCTACCCGGATATGGCGGTTTTGGTGGCGAAGCGGGGACTGCCGGATTTTCTGGCGGAAACGGACAACGGCGAGTGGCGCTATTTCATCCTCTACTATCTGAAAGAGCGCCACGCCTATGCCTGCCGGACCCACGGTGGAAACAAGCGGACCTTGGAATTCGCCGGCCCCTATCCGATTACGGACGGGGAGTTCCGCCTGCTGGACGGGTTCCGGCGTGACCCGAGCCGGCAGCCTGGAAATTTGTAAGCGCCGGAAATTTTTCCTAATAAGCCTGCTGCTCGAACCGTTCCCACGCTGATGTTTGAAAAGACCACGCTATTGTTGATCGCCGGGATTTCCCCGCTGTGCGCCCAAGGGATTTTAAATCCGCTCGTCGTGACCGCCACCCGCACCGAGCAAGCGGAAAGCACCGCGCCTTACACGACGGCGTTTCTCGATTCGGTTTTCCTCCGCGACCACGCGCCCCGCACCCTGCCCGACGCCTTTCAATACATCCCCGGCGTGCTCGTGCAAAAGACCGCGCACGGCCACGGCTCGCCGTTTATCCGTGGCTTCACCGGCCGCCAGAATCTGCTGCTCGTCGATGGCGTGCGCGTCAACAACTCCACCTTCCGCGGCGGGCCCGTCCAATATTGGAACACGGTCGATGCGCTCGCGATCGATCACCTCGAGGTGATCAAAAGCCAGGGCTCGGTGCTTTACGGCTCCGATGCGGTCGGCGGCACGGTCAACGCCTTCACGAAATCGTCGGGCTTCCGCGACGAAACGGCCGGCCAGGCCTATGCGGGCGGTTCGGCGTTCTACGAATACCGCGCCAATGGCGACGGCAGCCACATCGGCCGACTCGAAACTGAGGCCGGCGTGGGCGGGAAATTCGGGATCTTGCTCGGTCTCTCCGCCAAAGATTACGGCGACATCGAGGACTCCGCCGTCGGTCGCATGCACAACACCGGCTATCCCGAGCAGAACTTGGATTTCCGCTTCGACTGGGCGGTTTCAGCAGAATCCACGATCACTTTCGCCTCCAGTTACGTGAACCAGGATGACATTTCACGCTGGCACCGCACCTTGGATAATCCCGGCTGGACCGACGGCAGTCACGTCGCGGCTCGTGGAAAATGGACGGAAAACACCTACGATCAGGAACGCTCGCTGACCTACCTCCGCTACGCCGGGGAAGACCCGCGGGCCAACGCCCCGGTCAAACGCTGGAGTGCCACGCTCTCATTCCAGACGACCGATGATTCCGAGTTTCAAAACCGCTTCCCGGACAGCAAGGCCTCGAACTCGGGAGTTCTCCGCAGCTCTTCAATCGATGTCGAAACCACCGGTGTCGATCTGGTTCTGGAATCTCCTGTCGGTCCGGGCTCGCTGGTCTATGGGTTCGATTTCTATCACGACGAGGTCGGATCGTCCGGTTACAGATCCAACGCCCTCGGCGGTCCTCGCGCCGAGGTGTTGCCGGTCGCCGATGACTCCGACTACGATCTCTTCGGTTCTTACTGCCAATACGTTTTTAAACCGACCGATCGGTTTGAATTGACCGCCGGTGCCCGCTACACCTACGCCGAGGCCTCGCTCGGGCGCTTCGCGGGCGGCGGCGACGAGAGCCGCGACTGGAATGATGTCGTGGGTTCGCTGCGCGGGATCTATTCGCTGAACGATGGCTGGAGTGTTTACGGCGGAGTTTCGCAGGCATTCCGGGCACCGAATCTCGACGACCTCACCGGGAATTTGTCAGCGAAGTCCGGCGCTCCGGTCATCGGCGATCCGGACGTCAATCCGGAGGAATACATCACCTATGAGCTCGGTGCGCGGCGGCAAACTGACAGCGCGTCGCTCAATTTCGCCGTGTTTTACACTGCGGCGGACGAGCTGATCGTGTCTTCGTTTACGGACCCGACTCTCGCCACGGCCATCGCCAGCAATGCCGGCGACGGCTACGTTTACGGCGTCGAGCTGGAAGGCGCCTGGCAGTTCCACCCGCAGTGGACGCTGTCCGGATTTGCCGCGTGGCAGAAGGGCCGGACCGAGTCCGCGACCTTCGTCGGCGGGCCGGTCGAGGAGAAACCGAATACCCGCCAGCTGCCGCTTTCCGGATCCGTCGCGTTGCGCTGGGACGATGCCTCGGGCAAATTCTGGGTCGAGGGGCGGATTCTCGCCGCCGATCTCGAAGACCGGATCACCGACGTCGATCAGGCCGCCGACAACCAGCGCATTCCCACCAACGGCACTCCCGGCTACGTCGTCGCCTCGTTGCGCGCCGGTTGGCATGCCACCGAAAACCTCGATCTCACCTGCGGCATCGAGAATTTGACCGATGAATCCTACCGCGTCCACGGCTCCGGCCAGAACGAAGCCGGCTTGAGCGGAATCTTCGGGGTGAAGGTGAGTTGGTAAGTTCCTCCTTGCTTCGGGTTTCGGTCGGAATACATTTTGGCCGTTCTCTCCGGTTCACTCCGGCGGGTCCATAAAAACCGGGGCGCTTGCTCCAAACATAAAAACAGATACATAAAACCATGAAAACTAACAACCAAATGCGTCGTGGCTTCACTCTCGTGGAGCTCCTCGTCGTCATCGTCATCATCGCGGCACTCGCCGGCCTCACCGCACCCATGGTGATCCGCCAGCGCAAAAAGGCCGACCAAACGGAAGCCGTCAACAACGCCCGCCAAATCGGCATGGCGCTGTTCGAGTTTGAAAACGAATACGGCACGTTCCCTGACGATGCCACCGCCACCGCAGTCAAGGATGCGACCGATACCACCTTGGTTTCGGGAGCGCTTGCCAACGACCGTTTCCGCCAGCTCATCCGCGCCGGCATCGCCCAATCGGAAGCCATGTTCTATGCGAAAACCGCATTCACCCAAAAGCCTGACGGCATCCTGGACCAAGACACCAAGGCGCTTTCGAAAGGTGAAGTCGGTTTCGGCATCCTGATGGACGCGACCAAAGGTTTGAGCGCCGCTGGCAATCCAAGCCGGCCGATCATCGCCGCTCCTTTCAAGGTCGCGATGGACGGGACATTCGACTCCGACTTCTACGACGGCAAGGCAGTCATCCTGAAGCTCGACAACAGCGTCACCTCGCTGCCGATCGTGAAGACCACCGGCAACGTCAAAATCAACGGCAAGATCATGACGGAAACCGGTGCTGACACGGTTTGGGGCGTGACGACCGTCGTTCCTACCTGGGCCTATCCGCAGCCTAAGTAATGGTTCATTCCTGATTGATTCATTCATCAACCGGGCGGTCCTGCGGGGCCGCCCGGTTTTTTTGTTGCCCGGTGGGAAATCATGGGCGAGGGGTCGCCATCCATCATGTCCGAGCCAGAAACCAAGCCATCACGGGCATTTTTGCCGTATCCCGTCTCGACGCTCAGCCCGCCGATCATCCCGAACGACCTCACGTCGTTCAAATCCCGCGGCATCTCCCAGGTCGAGCGCGACCTCCAGCAGAAACTCCAGGAAATCCGCGAAACCTACCTGGCCACCATCGACCACTTCAACTGGAACAAGCTCGTCTATGAAGCGGAGATCCAGTTCGAGCCCATCATCGGCGGGATCTATCACCTCTACGAGATGCGCGGGCGTAAAATGCTGTCGATGATCTCCCCGGACGAGTGGCCGCAGAAGCACCTCGCCACGGTCCGGCTCAACATGGACCGGCAGTGGAAAATCGTCGAAACCGGCTCCGGCGTGGATTCCCGCGAGCTCTTCGGCAGCGTGGAAATTTGAAAGCCGTCTATCCGCGTTTCCGCTCCAGCAGGACGAGCATCATGAAGGAGAGGAACAAATTGAGCTCCTCGCGCGCGGTCATTTCGCCGAGTTTCTCGATTTGGAAACGGCCCTCCCAGAACGCCGCTTGTTTGGTGAGCCGCATCGCCGGAGCACCGCTGGCGCGGGTGGCCAGATAGCTCGGGTGCAGGAAATAACCACTGAACATGCCGACGATCGGAATGTCGCTCACGATCGAATCCGCCACTTTGATCCACGCGTTTTCCTCTTGGATCGAGAAGTCCGGCGTGTGGTCGCCGGGATTGAAAGTCTCGTAGTGCGCTTTCCACATCGAGCGCCACCCGCGGCGGCCGACGCTGCCGATTGCTCCGCCCGCGGCGTCGGTGGAATGGTAGCGGGCGGACCAGTCGATCATTTGGTTCGCCTTGATGTCGGCCAGGCGCGTGCCTTGGGATTTGTCCGTCCAGATTTCCACGTGCTCGCGGAATTTGAAGAGCTTTTGTTTGGTGTGGAGAATGGTGCGGCCGGTCGCGTCCGTCACCGTCGCCTGGCTGGCGAGCGCGAGCACCTTGAAGGAAAGCGTGAGCGGATACTGGATGCCGTGAAGCTGGCGGGAAATGTCGTCCGTCGCCGGAATGGAAGGAATCGCGGGCGGGGTGTAGGGGTTCGGTATTTCCATGGGCGGGAGATATTTGAGATTTGGTGCAAAGCCAAGCCCCACGTCCACGCATGATGGGACGAGACGTCCCATCCCCTTATTTTCCCGCGTCCAACAGCCCGGCGGCATAGGCTTGGAACACGCGGGCGATCTCGTCGCGGACCCGGCGGAATACGGCCATTTGCTCGTCCTCGCTGCCGGTGGCGTGCGCGGGATCGTCGAATCCCCAGTGGTGGCGGTTGAGCTGGCCGGGGAAAATTGGGCAGACTTGGTCGGCGTTGCCGCAGACGGTGATGACGGTTCTGACATCGTCCGCTAGAAATTCATCGAGATGCTTCGAGTGGTGGCCGCTGATGTCGATGCCGATTTCCGCCATCGCCTTGATGGCGAGCGGATGGACGTAGCCGGCGGGTTTCGAGCCCGCGCTGGCGACGCGGAAATCGTCGGTTAGCGCGGCGCGGAGGATGCCTTCGGCGAGGTGCGAGCGGCAGCTGTTGCCGGTGCAGAGGATGAGGATGGCGGGCGGTTTCATGTTATGTGAAAAATTGGCGCTTCAGCCAGAAGGAGACGTGGACGAGTCCGATCAGCGCGGGCACTTCGATCAGCGGGCCGACGACCGCCGCGAAGGCGACGCCGGATTCCAGGCCGAACACGGCGATGGCGACGGCGATGGCGAGCTCGAAGTTGTTTCCCGCCGAGGTGAAGGCGACGCTGGCCGAGCGCGGATAGTCGGCGCCTAACTTGGCGGCCATCGCGAAGCTAACCAAAAACATGATCGCGAAGTAGATGACCAGCGGGATGGCGATCCGCACCACGTCGAGCGGCAGCCGGACGATGGCGTCGCCCTTATAGGTGAACATGACGACGATGGTGAAAAGCAGCGCGACGAGGGTGAGCGGGGAAATTTTCGGGATGAAGACGCTTTCATACCAAGTCTCGTCCTTGAGCTTCACCAGCAGCACGCGGCTGATGACGCCCGCGGCGAACGGGATGCCCAGATAGACGAGCACGCTGTGGAAAATTTCCGCCATCGAGACGTTCACCGCCACGCCTTTGAGCCCGACGTAGGGCGGCAGCACGGTGATGAAGAGCCAGGCGTAGGCGCTGTAGAAAAGGATCTGCGCGATGCTGTTGAGCGCGACCAGGCCGGCGGCGTATTCGCTGCTGCCCTTCGCGAGATCATTCCAGACAAGCACCATCGCGATGCAGCGGGCGAGCCCTACCAGAATCAATCCGACCATGTATTCCGGCTGGTCCCGCAGCAACAGAATCGCCAACACCCACATCAGCACGGGGCCGATGATCCAGTTCTGGAAAAGGGAAAGCCCGAGAATGCGTTTGTTCGCGAAGACCTTCGGCAGCTCGGCGTAGCGCACCTTGGCCAGCGGCGGATACATCATGATGATCAGGCCGATGGCGAGCGGCAGGTTCGTCGTGCCGACGGTCATCGGCGCGAAAAACGCGGCGGGATCGTGGATGACGAAGTTCCCCAACAGAACTCCCAGCCCCATGGCGGCGAAGATCCAGACCGTGAGGTAGCGGTCCGTGAAGGACATGTTTTTGGCGACGGCGTCGGACATGAGAGTGGGATGTTAGCAGCAGCCGGCCGGGCCGCATTTTCCGCCGATGGCGGGCAGGCGGTTGAGCGCGGGCAGGCCGCAGAGTTCCGGGGCGAGGCACTCGGTGTGTTTGTGGGCGAGTTGGAGGACGACGGCGTCTTCGGTTAGCTCGTGGCCGGTGATGGTGTATTGGGAAATCACGCGGTCCTCGTATTCGATTTCCACCGGGATGGAATCGTCGGGCAGCAACGATTTCGCCTTTTCGAGAATGGCCGCCATTTTGCCGGTTTCGATCCGGTGGTCGTAGTCCTCGCCGACCCAGATCTGGAGCTGGCAGGTGGTGGTTTCCCGCAGCGTGCCGCCGCAGTCGAGGAAGGTTTTGTGCAGGCGGCCGACTTCGGTGACGTGGAAGGAACCCGGCACCGCGCCGCCGCCGGGCAGGGCGATGCGGAAGTGGCGGTGGGAGTGCTCGGCGAGCAGGGATTTGAGTTCGACGAGGTTCATGATTTGAGGGATTTGGGGCCGGGGCAGCAGCTGGTTTCGCGGATGGCGAGGCGGGCGCGCGCGCGGGTGGCGTCGGTTTCCAGAACGGCGTCGTCGGACGCGAAGAATTTTTCCAAAGTCCCGACGAGGCCGCGGTATTTCGGCTCGATGCGGAAATAGGTCCATTTTTCGCACTTCTCGCTCTCCAGCAGACCGGCCTTGCGGATGACCTGCACGTGGCTGGAAACCGAGGATTGCGGCATTTCCAGAATGTCCGCGAGCTCGCAGACGCAGAGCGCGTCCTCCAGCACGAGGCGGACGATGCGCCAGCGGGTCGGGTCCGCGAGGGCGCGGGAAAATGTCACGATGTTTTCCGTCACGGGAAACATCGTAACGAAGAATCCCGTTGTGACAAGCGGATTCTAGATCTGACGGATCGGCCGGATCAGGCCGATGTTCAGTAACTCCGGCCCCAGATGGCGAAGGTCGTCGTTTCCTCGCCGGTGAGGATGCATTTCCCGCTGGTGGCGTGGAGGGTGTCCGGGAGCTTGGCTTCGGCGACGGGCAGGCAGCGGATGGTGATTTTATGCTGCTTGGAAAGCTCTTCTTCCTGCTCGCGATTGCCGGCCCACGGGGTGTAGAGCCAGCCGGGATTTTCCGTGGCCCAATGGGCGTGGAACACGTCGAGGCGGGTGCAGAAGGTGATGTTCGCGTTGCGGAAAGCGGTGGCGCGGGCGAGCAGGGACTGGTGGATCTCCCCGAGAATCTCGGGCGCGCGCTGGATGAAAGACTCCTTGTCGGCGAAGTCTTTTTCGGAAATCGGCTGGTCGCGGCGTTGAACGCAGATTTTCCGGGTCTCGATGTCGCGCGGGCCGATTTCGATGCGGATCGGCACGCCTTTTTTAATCCAATCCCACTTTTTCACGCCGCCGCTGAGGTCGCGGGTATCGACGTGGACGCGGACCGGATCGCCATGAAATGTCTGGTGGCGGAGGGTTTCGGCGAGGGCCTGGCAGGAGGCGAGCACCGCCTCGCGGGTGTCTTCCTTGGGCGTGATCGGGAGAATGACGATCTGCTGGGTGGCGACGCGCGGCGGCAGGACGAGACCGTCGTCATCCGAGTGAGCCATGATCAGCGTGCCGATGAGCCGGGTGGAGACACCCCATGAAGTGGTGTGTGCATGTTGGACGGTGCCGTCACGACCGGTGAAGGAGATGTTCTGCGCTTTCGAGAAATTCTGGCCGAGGTAGTGCGAGGTGCCGGCCTGGATGGCTTTGCAATCCTGGACCATCGCCTCGACGGTGAGCGTCATGTCTGCGCCGGGGAAACGCTCGTTTTCGGTTTTTTCTCCAGGAATGACCGGGATGGCGAGGTGGTCGCGGAGGAATTCCTCATATTGGCCGTGGATCATTTTCGTTTCCACGATGGCCTCCTCCTTGGTCTCGTGGGCGGTGTGCCCCTCCTGCCAGAGAAACTCGGCGGTGCGGAGGAAAAGCCGCGGGCGCATTTCCCAGCGCATCACGTTGGCCCACTGGTTGATGAGCAGCGGCAGGTCGCGGTAGGACTCGATCCAGCGGGCGAAGGCCGCGCCGATGATGGTCTCGGACGTCGGCCGGATGACGTAGGGTTCGGCGAGTTCGCCGGAGGGAATCATTTTGGTTTTCCCGGTGAGCGGGTCTTTCACCGCTTCGAGGCGGTGGTGGGTGACCACGGCGCACTCGGTGGCGAATCCTTCCGCGTGTTCCGCTTCTTTTTCCAAATAAGAAAGCGGGATGAGCAGCGGGAAATAGGCGTTCTGGTGGCCGGTCGCCTTGAAGCGGCGGTCGAGCTGCTGCTGGATGAGTTCCCAAATCCCGTAGCCCCACGGTTTGATCACCATGCAGCCGCGGGTTTCCGAGTTTTCCGCGAGGTCGGCGGCTTTGATGACTTGCTGATACCACTCGGGGAAATCAGCGGCGCGGGTCGGGGTGATGGCGGTCTTTTCTGAGGACATGGTTGCTGCACCCATAGGAAACACGGAGCGCGGGAAAGAGCATCAAAAATTTCTCCCGGACTGCGACTTTGGGCGTCGGGAAATTTTCCGGGAAATCGCGAGCTGGGAGTTTGACAGGCCGGGGGCAAGTTGTCTTAGTCACTCCCAAGGAACCAAAAACCCTAGAGCGCATGAGCGAAAACGAAAACCAACCACCAGCTCCGTCCAAGCAGACGTCGAGCGTGCCCTTGAAAAAGGAAACCGTCCGCATCACCTTGAAAGCGGCCGATGCGCCTCCTGCCATTCCTTCGGCCACTGTGGCGATGGCACCACCGGTGAGACCGCCAGTGCCGGGTGGTCCTCCGACCGCAACCGGCGGTCCGCCACGGCCCACCGCTCCGGCCCCGACCATTCCACTTCGTCCGGCTGGTGCTCCCACGATGGCACCGGCACCGACGATTCGCTTGGCGACCTCTTCACCGACCGGCGCGATCCGGCCTCCCGGTGCCACCGCCGGTGGCCTGCCGACCATGGCTCTTCCGAAAGCGACGGTTCAACTCCAGCCTCCGACCCAACCGCTGGGCACGACATTTCCGCCTTCCCAAGCCACCGCGCTGGCGACTGACGACGAAGACGAAGAAGAGGCCGGCCAAGGTCTTTTGAACATTCTTTCCGGAGTCGGTCTCGCGGCAGCCATCGTCATTCTGGTGTTCCAGTTGATGACCGCCGGCACTTGGGTCAACGCCGAAGACAACGAGAAAAAGGGTGACTGGACCCAGCTTTCTCCGCTCTGACCGAGACGAAATCCTTCAAATCCCCATTCATCATGGTTTTACCTATCATCAATATCGTGCTTGCCGCCGCGGTGATCTTTTTCTCCCTCTGAGGAGAAAAACTTACAACTGACTGAAACCAATCGGTTTCAATGGCCCTTCAACCAGAGCCGCCTTGCGATCCGCAGGGCGGCTCTTGACGTATCGGGATTCCGGATACAGATTCCGCGCATGGCTCTGAACCTTACCGACGCGAATTTCCAATCCGAAGTAATCGACTCCAACCTGCCCGTCCTCGTGGACTTCTGGGCCGAATGGTGCGGCCCCTGCAAAATGATCGGCCCGGTGATCGACCAGGTCGCCACCGATCTGGAAGGCGTGGCCAAGGTCGGCAAGGTGAACGTGGACGAGGCCCGCGAGCTCGCCGTGAAATACAACGTGCGCTCCATCCCGCTGCTGCTGTTCTTCAAGAACGGCGAGGTCAAGGATCAGATCGTCGGCGCGAGCGTGACCAAGGACCAGCTCAAGGCGAAACTCCAGGCGCTGGCGTAAATCGAACCGCTGAAATTTCCAACAACCGCCCCGGAGAGATCCGAGGCGGTTTTTTTTGTAGAAAGAGGTTGCCGCGGTCCGTGTCCGATGGAACCTGCGATGATGAAAAACTTTCTCCTGCAAATCCCGCTCTTTGCGTTGTCGATCCTTCACGGGACCGCGCAACCCGCCTCGAAACACTTCACCAAGCCCGCCGTGCCCGCGTCCGAACCGGTCTATCTGAGCGAATCCGCGCTGCCGAAAGGCTGGCCGGCACCGGGGCCGTTCAATCAGGTCGCGCGGAAGGAATACCCCGCCTATCGCGCGGCGTTCACGCCGGGCTCGAGCCCTAACGGCGGCTTCTGGACGCTTTTCAAACACATCAAACGCAACGGCATTCCCATGACCTCGCCCGTGGAAATGACTCTGAAGGACGAGGCTGGCAGCGGCATGAAAATGGAGCAAATGGGTTTTCTCTATCAATCCCCCGAAGTCGGAAAAACCGGAGCGGATGGAGAAACCGTCAACGTCCGCGACGTCCCGGCCCTGAGCGTGCTTGGCTACACTTGGCAAGGCCCGCGCGGTGATGCGGAGGTGGCGAAGGCGCGGGCGGCGATCGAGGCGGTGCTGGCGGAGGAAAATCTCAAGTCGGCGGGCTACCGGCTTTTCGGCTACAACAGCCCCTCGGTGCCGCGGACGAAGCAGACTTACGAGCTACAGGCGATTTTGAAATAAAGGTAGCCGAGGGAACTTCCGTCGGTGGTCGCGCCGGCGCGGACGGCGGCGGGGATGCCGCCTTGGTTGCCCCAGTGCGGATAGTGCCAGAACAACGGCTCGCGCGTGTGGCTCGCGTCGGGATTTTTCAGCAAACCGAGAAAACTGGTGCCGTCCTGATGCTGGGCGGGCAGCAGATCCAGACCGCAGGCTTGCAGCAGCGTGGGGTCGAAGTCGGTGGAAGTGACCGGGGTTTTGCAGGTGGTGCCGGGTTTCACGGTCTTCGGCCAGCGGACGATGAGTGGCTCGCGGATGCCGCCTTCATACATCCAGCCGTGGCCGCGCGGGTTTTGTCAGGTCAGCAAACGCAAAAAAGCCTCTCGTTGGGACGAGAGGCTTTTTGGGAAGGGGCTTGGCGGTTGGAAACCGCCGCCATGGATTAGCGGGCGGCGCGGTCTTCGGTGCCTTTTTGCGCCCGCTTGCGGACGTTGGCGTCGAGGATGCGCTTGCGCAGGCGGATGTTGAGCGGGGTGGCTTCCACGAGTTCGTCGGCATCGATGTATTCGATGGCGCGTTCAAGTGAGAAACGCAGCGCCGGGGTGAGCTTGGAGGTCTTGTCCTTGCCGGAGGAACGCATGTTGTCGAGGTGCTTTTCCTTCACGGGGTTCACCGGAAGATCACCCACACGTGGGTTTTCTCCGACGAGCATGCCGCCGTAAACCGCGTCGCCAGGAGCGACGAAGAGGATGCCGCGGTCTTCGAGCGTTTGCAGGGAGAACGGGGTGGCGGTGCCGGAATCCATCGAAACGAGCGTGCCGGTGGTGCGGTTCTGGATTTCACCGGCGTGGAGGGCGTATTCCTTGAACAAGTGGCTCATGATGCCGTGGCCGGAAGTCAGGTTGACGAGCTCGGTCTCGAAACCGATGAGGCCACGTGTGGGGATGATGGCGGTCAGTTCGACGCTGTGCGGGTGATGCTCCATGTGGGTGATCTCGGCCTTGCGCGTAGCGAGACTCTGCATGATGTCGCCGAGGTATTCGCCCGGCAAATCCACGGTGA
>ERZ767114.845-NODE-845-length-15660-cov-7.294552_pt1 | contig 15660 bp, 9 predicted proteins | sample MGYA00374952_ERZ767114 | MGnify/ENA primary metagenome ERZ767114 (study PRJEB28939, sample SAMN06267156) | marine metagenome | isolation source: Columbia River Estuary | place: USA:Columbia River Estuary, USA | collected 2012-05-05 ...
AATCTAGGTGGTCCTGACGGAAACTCTTTACCTATTTCTTTTTCTAAATACCATGTTTGATAATCTTTTTGAAACTTGTCTTTTTGATTTTCTTTTAATGCTATACCAGGTTTTAAATAAAAATTAGTTACTTCTGCTAAAACATTATTATTAAAAGCTATTACTTGATCTGAACTTTGGTATGCACCAAGCAATCCAGCTGATATTTTATCCATAGTTAAAGTAAACGCTAAACTCTTACCTATTGTTTCCCTGTCTATTTCATAAAAATCTTGAACCATGTTACCAGATAGATCTTTAGCCTTTAACTTTACCTGACCTGTTTCATCTTTAACTCTATATGTTTCTGTAACACCACCTGTTAAAACACCTGGATCTGAAGGATTTTTCGTAGGTTTTTGCTCAAATATTTCAGGATTAGTTTGTTTAAACTCTTGATTTTCTTTTGATGTATCAGGTATAGTTATAAACATGTCCTGAGTTTCTGACAATGTATTAATTTTGTTAACTAAAAGTCTTTCTACAAAAATACCGTTTTCATCATATATAAGCCAAGCTAAATTATTTATGTCTCCATCTACAGCTTCAAGATCTATCTTACCTTTTAAGTCATCGTTTAATATGCTAAGCGCTATAAACCTACTTACAGGCGTGCTCATCATATCTAAACCACCCATTATACTAGATATTTGAACCATATTACCCCATATCTCTGTATTAGAGGCTATATTTTCCATACTTTGCTGTATAGTACTTACGCTTTGTAAAATATCATCAGTTATTTTTCTATCTCTAAGAGGGTTTTCAGAAGAACCATTGTCTAGTTTTAGTTTTAAATCTGAATACAGTTTTATATACGGATCAAAAAATCTACTCCAATCAACGTCTTGTGATGGAGTATCATTTTCACCTAATCTATAAGATAATGAAGACTGGTACTCAGAGATGTAAAATTTAACCTCTTCGTTGTCTTCTTTGTTTTTTACTAATTGTTCTTTTAGTCCCATAATTAATTATACATATTTAATGAAACTGGTTTTAATGAATTACTAAAGTAATCACTACTACCAGAGTTGTAGGTATCTTGTATTTGGTTAAAATTCATCGCACCACCACCACCACCACCGCTGCTTGGCGCAGTTTTAGCGAATGGATTTCCAAAAGCTGAATCAGCAAGTCCACCAACACTACTAGCTATATCACCTATTGCATTAGCTTTTTGCATAGAAGCCCCGTATTCACCAGCTTTAGCAGCTTTGTAGTTTCCTCGTAAATAATTCATTTTACTTACATCTCTTCTTTCTTGAGCATTAAACTTAAACTTTCTACCTTCAGCATCAGCAGTCTGCATTCTTCTACCTTCTTGTATGTTTACGTTTTGAACTCTTACTTGTTCTCTTGTTTGTGCCGCCTGTAATCTTTCTTCGCCACCTGCTCTTAGTTTTTCGTTAGCAGCCTCTTGTTGTTCTATGCTAGCTGAAACTCCTTTTTTACTTTTAAGCGCAGCTTGTGCTAGTGCTGTAGCACCTCCAGCTCCAGCTCCTGTAGCTCTTAAAGTATCTAAAGTATTTGCTAAAGCTATATCAGCTTCTTCTATTTGCATTTCAGCAGCGGCAGTAGAAACACTTAGACTAGCATAAGGATTACTTAAGTTACCACTAAGATCTTTAGCCATTGAACTTAAGTTAGAAAAGTTATCATAAGGATTAATTACCTTTTGTCTATTTTTTTCAAGACTAGCCATTTCAGCTGTAGCCTTTTTTCTATCGGCAGCATATCTTCTCTGGTTTCGTTTAGCAGCTGCTTTTTTAGCAAACCCACCAACTACACCGCCAATCGCTTTAAATAATCCCATAATTTATTTGTTAATATGATGATTCAACTGCATTACTAGACACAGCGAATAATTCTTTTTTAATGTTATAATAAGTTGTATTGTTTAGTTTCATTACAACTGTAGACCAAAATCCTTTTATACCTGATATATCAGATCCCCATAAAACTTCACCTGGTTGTGGTGTGATGTTACCCGTAAGATCTTGTTGTAAATTAGCAAAGAATTTATTTTCTTTTTTCTTAAAGTTTAAACTAAATATCTGTTGTTCTAATTGATCTATTGATGTAGCGGCAACATAAGCGTTTATTGGTAAGGTTGCATCGCTAGAACTAGCTATCATTGAATCTAGTTGCCAACCAGTAGCGCCTTCGTAGTTTATTGTTTTAAAGTTTTTAACAACTGATGGTTGTGAGTTAAGTATAACTTTAACTGTAGAGTCTGTAACTGTTCCATAGTAATTTCCATAACCAGTAACACCTTCTTCAGGTTGAACATGGTGTAACCATAGTTTACCATCGTAAAAACTATAAAAGCTACTATTTAAACTAAGCATGTAAGTTGGTTTGTAAGTATAGAAACTTGTCCAACCTTGCACATCTTCATCAAAATTAGATGTTATATAAGAGTTGTCTTGGTTTTGTATTGACAACACATAGTTTTTTGTATGTATATCAAATCCACCTATGATTCTATTCTGTCTAGTTGTACCTAATGCAGATAATTTATCTCTAAAAAAATCATGCATACCATATGATGATATTTCTACCATAGCACCATTAGTAGTTAATCTTAAAACTGTATTTCTTTTTCTATCTGTAAAATATTTTCTATAACCGTAAACAGCAAAGCTAGAAGGATCTTTTGATATTCCATATTCACCAGCATAAGGAACTATTTGACCTATTACTAGTCTACCAGATGTAGTTAAAGCTGATCCTTCAGCAGAATAAATAGCATCTTTATCTATTAAAGCTCTACTAACTTTATCTTCTTGAAATATAATTAAGTTTGTATCTTCAGCATATAATAACTGTATTGATCCATTAGCTGGATCGACAGATCTAGTTATTTCTTCTGCTACTGAAAATTGATTTGTATTATTAACACCTGTTCTAGAATTAAATATACCAGAGTATATCATTGTATTAATTCTGTTTTGCTGCTGTGGATTGTCTTCAGCTATATAAGCTTTGACACCAAAGTCAACTGTTGTGTTGTTATAACCACCTCTAATTCTAGATTCTTCTATATACCAGTCATCTGCATTTACACCACTATAACCTCTTGGCACGTTATTATAAGGTGCTGTTGGTTGAGGATTTGCCGCAACCACACTCTTTATCTTTTTTATCCAAAAGGTATTAAAGTATTTTAATTCTAGTGTTGTAGCCATGTTTTATTATCACTTATTTTAACTTATTATTACTTAACAGAATAATGGTTGATCAGTTGGTACGGAACCATCAACAACACCTGCTCCAGAACCTTGAACGTTTACCGTTATATATTGTCTGTTATTTACAAAACTATCATTGTAAGGAGGATCAGGGGGCAACGCATTAATAGTATAGTATCCTGTTGCCGCAAGAGTTGTTCCACTGCTATCAGAATAAATGGTATCACCAGCTTTAGGTAGCACTCCGTTTCCAGTATGATAATAAGTTTGTATTAAAGCATTTTGATGCCAAACTGGTGGATTACCTGTTCCACCACAAGAAGAGTTAAACACTCCTACTGCTGATATTTGAAAAGCAGTACCAACTACACTTGATGTAACTACCACTGTTTGCTGCTTTGTTACACTTTGTACACCTGGAACTGCAACATTAGAGCCATCATAAGTGTCTTCTAGTTTTACATCTATAACATAATTACCCGCAGATAATGTTTTATCTTTAGATAATATACCACTAGTTGCACCTATACTAAAGCAACCAGTGCAAGCAGGGCTTACACTAGCAATGCTCCATTTTAATTGTTGAGTGTTTGCACTAGCATCAGATGATCCATTTAAACCAGCATAGGTAACGAGTGTTCCAGTGAATGTATCTGCTTTAGTTATATTACCAGCTATAGTAAAGTTTGGCTGTGTATTTGTTAATGAACCTGTTATAGTCAGTTCTGGAGATTGTAAACCTGCCGGAACAGCATTACCACCAGCTGTAGATGTAGCTGTAGTTTTTACATTCATTGTTAAAGTGAATGTTTCAGAAGGACTATTATGTAAGAAAACAAACTCATCTGTTATTTTAAAATTATAACCACCAGAGGCAGCCGAGTTGTTTACGTAAGTTATATTAGGGTTTGAAGATGTAAAGTTTTCTAGTATTGTGTTTGTAATAGTTAAACCATTGTCGTTTATAGGCTGAACGTTGGCTGATAATATATTTGGGCTAGATAGTGTTAAGGATTCAGGTTGATTCCAAACGTAGCTACCAAAATTAGAAACCCCATTAAAACCACTATTTATATCTGCATTTAGATCAGCTATTAAACCTATTGAAGCTGTTTCCCAGTATATATCTAAAAGAGAATCAACAGGTTCTGTTTCGTATATTGACAAAAAAGGTCTCATGGTAGCTGTTACATCACCTATGCCACTAGGATTTTCTAGCAAGTTAACGGTTGTAGATACTCTAGCAACCAAAGGTTTAGTGTCTATTTGATAGAAATTTAATTTACCGTTTACACCTAGTGTGTCATAATCCATGTTAGAATCATTAGTAGTTGATATACTAATAGCTGTATCAGTGCTTATGCCAGGAAAATATTGTATGTTTGTAGTTCCAGTATTGTTGCTAACTCTACCGAACAATTGTACTGAACTTCTAAACTGTTTTTGATCAGGACCAACTTCAACTAAATCTCTAGGTATTTTATTTATATTATCGTTTATTAATATTATGTTTGCAGTTTTACCAGTTTCCCCTGTTGGAAAAGGTACAGTTGCTGAAGAGTCTTGATCTGGATAACCATCTAAAATACCAGGAAGATAAACATTGTAGTAATCTTGTTCATTTTGTTTAACAACAACTTTATATGAATACCAACCTTTACTGTTTAAAGTATAAGCATATTTAGGTTGAGCACCAGGATTTCCGTTTACTTCATAAATTTCTTTATTTATATAACCATCGCATGTAACTGTGTACACTCCACTACCATCTACTGTTGGTGTAATAGTTACTTGAACAAAATCTTTATATTCACCCCTAAGATAATCATATCTTTGAGGTATATTAGTTGTTGCTGTTGGTATAAACGTATAGACATTAGCTGTAACACTAGGTAAAGTAGCGTTGGCCACATCAAAGCCATTGCCTCTAGGATTTGCATAAAGACCAGGTCTACCTAGTTGATAGTTTTCGTTTTGGTTTATTCCTGGAGAATCAAATAAAACTTTTAATGCATCGCCAAACCAATTTTTAACAGGGTTTGTTGCACTTTCTGTAGAACTATTATAAGGACTGTAAACTGTAGATCCACCAAAAACTATATTGTTTATAGTTTCAACTTCTTCTGTAACACTAGAAAGAATAACAGATGATTGCCTACCAAACTTATCGACTAATATAAAACCTACTTGATAGTTTCTATTTTGTTTAACGGAGTGGTTAGGGTATTCAGCCCAGTTGTTATATTTATATGTATCTGCTTTGGGTCCAACCCCAACTCTATAATTAAAACTAGTTGGTGGAGTATATTTATCTTTAAAATTACCATATATTATTCTATTACCAGCAGTCTCTTGACCATGTGCTGTGACAGGAACTTTATCAAAAACTCTTACTGTTTGATTTTCAGGTAACGTTCTATAAGGTTTTGCAGAAAGATAATCGTACTTGTAAATATTATCAACTGAAGTTTGCTGCGCTACGTTTAAAGGTACTCTATCTAAGACCTTGACAGCTAAGCTATCAGCTTCTTTATACAAAACATCAATAGATATTATTTTATAACTACTAGTCGTTTCTATACCTAAATTATCTTTAGTATCAGGAAGAGGAATTAAAAGTTCTACATTTTGAACTCCATTTTCCATAAAATCTAATATAGTACTTCTAAACGCTTCATCTTCGTTTCCTTGTAAAAAATAACCTTTTTGTTTAGGTATATATGCTATTTGTGTAAACGGAGCCATTATAGAGTATTCACCATCATCATATTCAAATCTATAACTAAATCTCACATATCTAGTTTCTAAATAATCTGGATCACCAGGCCAAGTTGTGTTTCCCGGCATAGCGACTCCATCAAAAAATGGAGATATTTCTTGACCAGTCATTGTTGTTGATAAAAAATATAACTTATCAGTTACTATAACATTAGATAAAGGATTAGCATTTAAAGTAACATTAGTGCCTACAACTGAAGTTACGTATAAAAACTCTGTTGCTTCGATTTTATCTGTATTAGCTGATGTTGTAGATATAAATAACATACCAGGTTTAACACCAGCCGTTACGGGTACACCAGCAATAACATTGTTACCTAGACTTAATGTACCAGTGGTTTGTATTTTGTTAACTAGATCAATAGGTTTGTATGGATTATACTTAGCAACTGAAAGTTGACTTTCTTCTGTGTAATATGTAGCAGAGTTTGTTACGTTTATTTTTCTTGGTTGATTTCTATCATCTGTAAAAAACAACAACTGTTCTATTAAGCTTACACCTGTTATAGGAGAACTTTTAGAAAAGTTTAAAAAACTTCCTGAAACCAAAAGTGTCACATCGTTTGGTTCTGTAAAATAATATATCCTGCAATTAGCGGTTATTGGAGCGGCTACTGGATTACCAGTGCTAAGATTTGTTGTATCATCATAATCTGTTACAAAAGCATAAATTCTATTATTATTTTTATCTGTGTAACTTCCTATGACTTCAAGCCCAGTAATACCAAAATTAGTATCACTCATAAGTTTATTACCAAGTACAGTTTCTAAAGCACCTATATCCTCATCTTCAGACTTTCCTACAGATATATTTACCGCGTCTCTATATTCACCGTTTGGTATTAATCTATCATCCAAGTCTTTATTCATCTTGGATTTTAGAAAACTATTCTTTATTTCCGCCATGTATTAAAATTTAAGCCATTTAGACTTGTTTCTCATAACTTGAACTATTTGATCAAGCTTAATATTAGATATTCTTATTTTAGCATTTCTAAGCTTTGCAGTTCTTTCTTTTTTAAATCTTTGTACTACATATTCTTGAACACCTATACTTGTAGATAATATACTATAAGCTATGTGAGCATACAAAGCTTCTTCAGCTAACTTAGGTATTTTCATATCTAAATCATAAGCATTACCATCAGAGATATACTCCATTATTATTAGCTTTTCTTTTAAATCACTAGAAAAACCAAACTGACCTTTTCTATCATCAACTATAAACCATCCATTTCTTTGACTAGTAACAGGATTTAAACCATATCTTTGACCTAAAGCATCATTATAATAATTTTGCCAATACAAATCAGCTACATTATAATCATTTAAAAAAGCACCACTTAATTTTCTAGGATTATTAGCGTCCCAAGCTTCTGTTATTTTTGACGTTAATTCTGTGTTGCTATCATTACTGTCTTGAATTATAGAACCATCATCAGCTTGTGTAGGTGTTGCATATGGTCTTAATGTTAATTCATTAGCTGGATATATAGTATGCTGCACACCCATTTGATCCACCCAAGAAAAACGAACATAATTAACATAATCTTGAGGCATTGTTAACGTTAAACTTAAAGGAACAGTTAATTCTTGTGATCTAATACTTTTTAAAGTATCATAACTAAATTCTTGTAAACCACGTTTAGCGTGGAATATAACATCAGTTCTTTTTACACTTGGTATAAGTTTACCAGCACCTACATATGCAATTAAAAAATTATCAATAACATCATCTAATCTAGTATAAGAATAACTACCATTACTATCCCATAATGTATCTTCATTTAATTGTATTTTTACAAAAATACTAGCAGGTAATTTAGCATTTATTGTAACAATATTGTTTAACTCTGAATAAGGTTGAGCAAATCTAAACGTTAACACATCTAAGTTTGCTATAGCTATAGCTAAATTATTTACACATGTAAATGTTTGATTACCCGCTGCAATACTTGCAATAACACCTACAAAACTACCATCAGCTTTTAAAATAGTCATACCTACTAAAACATCTGTATTAGCAGCGGTAACAGTAACATTTTTTTGATTAATCGCAGAAATTGTATTACTTGTTCCTGTGGTTGAAGCTATTACAGCTGAAGGAATTAATTCAGCCCATGTTATAGCGTCTACACTAGTAAATATTTTAAAATTATTTAAATTATAACCATTAGAAGCATTATCTGAACTACCAAATGTTAAATTAGTGTCAAATGTAGATGTAAAAGTCTGGCCTACACTTGAGGTTGAGGAAGCTTGAAACTGCTGGGCTCCAGCGTAATATTGTCTGTTAGTTTCGGTTATTAAACCACCGTTTGGTATAGGCATAGTTTATTAGCTTTTTTGATTCATTTCTTCTTGCTGGATCTGTGCCGCAGCAACTTGTATTATTTCTTGACTTTGTATAACAACTCCAGCGTATAAAAGTATTCTTGTTATTAATTCAGTTTGTTCAGCCGGATGTAATTCAAAATTTGTAGACGCTAAGTTGTTATAAACATAAGCACCTGTTCCAGCTGTAAAACTCCACATAGGATTTAAAGGTTTTCTTATATAATTAACAGATATACCATTAATTATAGAGGTAGGAAAAACATTTAGTTTATTATTCTCATAAATATATATGGGATAACTAGTGGAAGGTTTTGTTAGGTTAGATGAGTTTAAATGATAAAGCTCAGATCTAGTTACTCTTTGAAGCTCTTGTTGTCTAGAGCCAGCCGTGTATATAACACTACCTAATCTATAAAATTCTTTAGGATAAACGTCTAAAACTATTGCATTACCAGCTATAGGTTGTGATGCAAATGTTAATATTGTTCCTGATATACTGTAATCAAATTGTGATAACAATATGCCATTAACATAAACATCAATTACACCATCAGCTATTTGTGCTGCTGTAATACCATTTATAGTATAAGATAATGTAGCTGCAGTTGTATTTGCGGGTGTAGTAGTTGTTTGTTGTTTTCCTGAACCGGAAAATTGTGAAGGTATATTAAACAAAGAATTCTGATAACTCGCATTACCAGATGTTTTAAATATAGATATTTTTTCATCAAGATTACTTACTCTATCTGCGTAATCTGTATCTGTTTGTGGAATACGTATTTGCTGGTTTAAGCTATCAAAATATGTTTCAAATATTTCTAATTGAGCCTGAGTACCTGTTTTATTAAACTCAACAGGTGTCATGTAACCTCTCTGTTCTTTATTTAGTATTAATAAAACGGTTTGATATACAGTATTTACGTTTATTGCCATTTTAGTATTTTAGTTGATAGTGACAAGGGCCACATAAGTGACCCTTCACTATAATTATAGTTACATATTATTGTAACTTTTTATTGATTGTTTTAAAAACATCAACACCTTCATCTGTTTTAAACCAAGCAGCTAAGGCTGAATATGGTTGTTCATCAAAAGGCACTGTCATTAATTTTCTATCATTAGTTCCCCAGTGGAACGTTCTTTGGTCTTGAGATATTTTAATTATACCTTGTTCCACAGCTTTGATACCTACGTTTCTTAATCCCACGTTTTCATCATTAGCTATAGCTAAAAATCCTGCAGGGTTTCGTTTTGCCATTAAAAGTAAATCTCTTTTAATTTCTTTAGAGCTCATAGTACTTACAGCAGATCCTTTTTCAACTCTTAAAACAGATTCAGCTTCATCAACCTCCATTTGCTTAGCAGCAAGTAAAGCTTCAATTTCAAAGTTTATCTCATCTATTTCATCAGTTGCAACAACTTCTGGTTTAAACTCTGCATATACATGACCTTTTCTAGGGTGATATAATGAAAGTAGTTTTTGTAAATTTTGTTTTTGTTTAGGTACAAACAACATTCCTTCTTCAAAAATAACATGACCTAATGTAACTTCTCCTTTTTGTTCATCAACAAATGGTGAATTCATATTGGTTGCATATCTTAATTCTCTTTGTTCTCCATTTTTTTCATCAAAATGTAATAATGGATAACGTCTTGAATGTCTTGTTCCTAATGTATATGTTAAAGGTGATACTTTATTTGTTAAAAAATAAGTTCTATCCTTGATCTCCCATTCAGGGGTTGAAATTTGTTTTGTCTTTGACATGATATAATATAATATAATTAATAAAAAAATAAAGGGCTAGGCGCCGAAGCGCCTAACTCTTTAAAGTAATTCTAGCTTTGGAATAACACGAAGTTATTAGCAGCTTGAGTAACTAAACATCTCTCTGATAACCAGTTTACGATCATCGAGTCAATTTCAGAAGTGTAAGCACCACCAGCAGTACCAGTGATCCAGTTTTTGTATCTTCTGTCATCTCCTTGAGAAGCTCTATATCTTACGTGTAAGAATGGTCTTCTAATGTTTGTACCTAAAATTTGGTCATAAACTGTAGAAGTTCCCGCAGGAATTAATACACCATCGATATTGTTTACAGCTACTGCACCTCTTGTTGAAGCGTCATTTAAGTATTTCCAGCTTGTTTTGTAGAAGTCATAAGAACCTCTTCTGAAACCAGAGAAACCTAAATTTAAAGCCATATCCTCAGAATTTTCAAATAAACCATAAGCAGTTCCACCAGATTGTCCAGCAGAAATTTGGCTTAGCATATCATCGAATTCTAAATCTGTATCTCTATTTAAGAATAACATGTTTTCTTCAATAGCACCTTGTGTATCAAGGTTTTTAAGTATTTGATCGAAATCTGAAATACCTGTAGCGCCTTGGAATCCACTCATGATATTACCTCTGTTAGTAATAGCTTGGAAAAGACCTTCAGTACCGTGAGCATTGATAGATCCAGCAGCAGCATTAACTCCAGAGAATCCAGGTACTAAGTTTTGTTGAGCAACAAAACCACCGTTAGCGTCAGCTAATTCACCTTCAACCATTGCCATTTCTAAGTAATCGTCAAAACGTAATCTTGTTTCAGACTCAGACTTTAAATACCATAAGTATCCTGATGTTCCATCTTCTGTAGCAACTTCTACCCATCCAATCTGTGCCATGTCAGAACCATTGATTTCAAATCTATCTTTGATAATGATTGGTTGATTAGAGTATTGAGTAAATTGTGGCTGTACTGAAAAGTTTCCACTTCCAGTTCCTTTAGCAAATAAAGAACCATAAACGAATATCTTTAATCCAGCAGCACCTGCAGCAGCAGCAATACCTAAAGTATCCCAGTTAGCAGCAGTAAATGGATAAGCAGTAACGTTAGTTAAAGCACCATTTGCAGCTACAGCACCTACAATACCTTTTAATGTAACACCCGTTGTTGGGTTCATTACAACGATAGTATCATTTGGAGCAATTGCATTCTTAACAGAAGCGGCACCAACAGCAGCGTTAGTAGGTACACTGAAAACAAATGTTCCAGCACCAGGTCCTGTTAGCGTACACCCTGTGTAAGAGATGTGTAATCTATTTTGTTCTGACCATATAACTTGATCAGATGTCATTGGCATTTCAGCACCAACCATTTTTAAGAAACCAGATAAAGTTCTGTTTCCATATCTTTCTACTTCAGCTTCGTAAACTTCTGGTAGATACTGTTGAGCAAAGTCATTAGCATTTGCACCACCAGTGTTGAACGCTAGATAGTTGTTAGCTAGCGGTAATTGCGTTTGAGAAGGTATAATACTTCCAAACACAGGAGCGATTTGTCCCATAATAAATAATTTTTAGTTTTAGTTAAATTTTCTTGCTTTGATTTTTAATTTTGAAGAGTCAAGACCACTTATACTTTTAACTTTAAATCCACCAACAAACACGTCGCTTGGAGCACTTGCTCTAGCTTCGTTACTAATGTTGTTTGATTTTGCAGCGACATTCCTAATTGCATCGGCTTTGCCTTGCTCGTAAAAATGCTGTGCAATAGTATCTGCATGTTGTGCGGCATACATAGCTTTGTGATAACCTTTTACATCAGTTACATCACCTTTATCATTTAAGAACTTCTTAACTATATTGTTGATGTTAGATTGATTATTTGCAACTTCACTAGGATTTTTAACTCCGTATCTAAATTTTTTATCTCCTACACTGAAATCAAAACCTTTGAATTCTTTAGTAAAATAATCATTAGTACTATTGATAAACACCTCATGTTGTTGCTCTGCTACATTTTGCTCTTCGTTGTAGCGATTGAAAAAATCAGTAGCCTTCTTTTGTTCTTGAGTTACTCCGGGTCTCAACTTGATTTCGTCGTAATATTGACTCTTTAAACCATCCAAATGCTTACGGGCTTTTGCAACCTCTTCCTTATATGCAAGTTTCTTCTTTCGAATATCTCTTGCTTCATCTAACTCTTCATCAAACTGAAAATTATCTTCTAATAAGAAGCTAATCTCTTCTGAATCTAAGTGAGATTTAGTCTGTTTGTAATACTCTCTTAATAATGTATCACTATCTACATTAGAATAGTCAGCGTTTAATCTAACATAATCTTCTAATGTTCCACCTGTTTCCTTCATAAAGTCTACGACTTTTTCGATGTTTTCAGGTAAATTAATATCTTGTTTTAATGGTTCTGGTTCCTCAGCTTTAATCTCAGCTTGTGGTTCCATCTTTTCACCTATAGAAATAACCTCTTCCTCTTCTTCAGGTTTTTCATCAATTATTTCTTCAATAACTGGTTTTACTTCTTCGGTGGGCCGTATTTCTTCAACCACTTCTTTGCTGTCGACACTGTTTTTTGACTCTTCGACAACAACATTGCTATCATTTGTCTCTTGTGTTTGAATGGCATCTTGTTCTTCTGTTTTAGGTTTTGATAAATCTACTTTTATAGGTTCATCATTGTTTGATAGATTTTTAGGTTTAAGCATTTTAGCTTTTACCTTAAGCTTTCCAGCTTTTTCTTTTGTTTCTGACATAATAAAATAATATAAAAATTAATAAATAGTTAAAAAACTATATTGAAAATCCAGATAAATCTGAATCATTTGGTGCATCAAAATTAGTAGGCGGAAGATCGTTTTGTCTTTGACTAATTAATTGAGATTGTTGTGAAGCTTGTATTTTAGTTCGTGTATCTTTACGATCTTCAATTTCAGCTTCTTTTTTTGTGTTTGTTTCTACGTCTATTTGCTTAAGCTTCATGTCATATTCAAATTGTTGAGCCATGATCTGTAACCTAAGTTGGTTTTCAGTTTGCATTCTTTGAATTTCAAACTGAGATTTGGATTGTTCTATTTGTGTTTCTGTTTGAGCTAAAGCTTCGGCTTTTTGAACATCATTCATAGCTGCTTGCTCTGATGCTTTAGAGTTTGAATCTGCTTGAGCTTGTATATTAGCCATTTGAGCTTGTTGATCTGCTTCTTGCTTTTTAACTCTTTTGTATTTTAAAACTTGATTAGCTAAAGTTAAGTTTCTTATTTCTCTAATATCAATAGCATCTTCAAGGTATATTTGATTTTGTTGTAAAGCCATTTGAATGTTTTGTTCTAACATAGCCTTTTCCTCTTCTTCAGGTTCCAACTCCATATAAATTCCAAAATCATATAAATGTAAATCATCTATTTCATGTAGGGTAGCAACATTAAATTTACCTATACTAGCTTTAAGCGCATTGTTAGTTAAATCAAAATCTAACATATCGGCTATTCTAAGTGATATATTTTCACAAGTTTTAAGTGTTAAATATAAACTACTGTTTAAAATATGTTTAGTTGCTACATTAGAAGCATTGGCAGCCATTTTTTGCAAACCGACCAACGCGTTTTTGTCTGGTAAACTGCCGTCTCTTGCTTCATTCAATCCTGTTACGTCTCTTATCATTTGTAAATAATACTGATAAGTGTTGATCAACGATTGTATCTTTCCGTTAGCGCTAGATGTTTGTAATTCTTGTATAGGTACTTTACCTCTGTTAGGATCACCATCTTGTGTTAAACTTCTACCAACTATACTACCAGTTTGGAAATACATGTTTAAAGCTTCTTGTGGATTATAATTAGTACCGTTACCTAAATCAACTTCTGCTAAACCATCAACATCTACAAAAACACCGTCTGGAACCATTCTAGCAATCACCTGTTGTAACTTAAGTGACGTAAGCTGTATCATATCAGCAAAACCCGTTATACGTCCTACAAGTGAATCTATACGGCCTTGATACATGTGAGGCGCTACAATATTGTAGTTCATATTAACCTTAGTTAAATCACTTTTAGGTCTTGTCATGTTTTCTGACATCTCCCATTTAAGCATTTGTTCTACACCCATGACTTTAGCACCTGTAAACAATACTTCAATTGTTCTAGATACTCTATCAAAGTTATCACTTTCTGGTGGGTTAAATGTATCAGGTTTTTCTAATACTTTTTCTAAACCATTATCAGTATTTTTAACTTTAAAAACTTGATCCATGTAAGACTTGTATTCAAAATACATAACTTGAACTAAATCACTATCTGGGTTACGATTTCTCATGTAACCTTCTCTATTAGGAGTTTTTTGTATTCTATCAAGTTCTTCACTAGTCAAGCTAGGAAATTCTTTTTTTAACTCAGGTATTGTAATAGATTTAATTTCACCTACGTAATATAAATCTTGAAAATTAGGATCATTAGTGTATGAATAAACTAAATTAGAAGGGTTTACATAATCTATTGTAACACCTTCAGCTTTATTAAAACTAGTTTTTACAGCTCCAATACCAACTGTAACTATATCTTCTATAACTCTTTTGTTAATTAATTCGTATTTATTAAAATCTAATACATTATTAATAACTTCTTCTTCAGCAATTTCTACAGACTGCTTATAGTTCAACTGCATATGCACTTCTAATTCTTCTTTTGACTGAGGTAAATTAGCAGGATCAACCACATTATATACATCTACACCTAAATTTTCTTGTATACTATTTAGTAAAGGTTTAGATAGCATATCTCTTAATATAGACGAAGCATAATTTGTTCTTTGTTTTAAAGAAAAAGGATCTTGAGCGTATGCTTTTATATCATATTTTTTAGATGATATACCATTTACAACTATATCAACAAATTTAGGTATAATAGGTACTGGTTTCCAGTCTAAGTTTAGATAAGATAAATCACCGTTTATAGATAATTCATCTTTATATTTTTGCACAGGTTGTTCACCTCTTGCATATAACCTTAACCTGTTAAAGTTTTGAAATCCTTTTTGCCATCTTGTTCCGTTGACTCTACCACCTCTAAACCACTCATATTCAATAGCTTGCCCTACCTGCAAACCATACTCTAAACTAAGCTTTTCCGCGAGAGGTACCACCTGACTTGGAAAGGAACTATTAGTACTTGTATTAATCATTAATTAATTATTTTTGATTTTGAACCTTTGTTGTCATATTTAGAAAAACTTAAACTTACTTTTTCTTTTATATGTTCAGGTATAGGTCTATATTTATTTTTATTGCAAGCCATGATAGCTAAGCCAGAGCTTATTGACGCATCATGTTTTGTTCTTTTATTTATATCAAACGCTGCCCAGTCTTCTAATGTTCTTTGAAAATACATGGTGCCATATTGTTCATTATTATATCCTATAAACATTTCAATATACGATTCAATAGCTGCAGCGTGAGCTTGTTTAACATCTTCACTTGAATTTGGTATACCACCTATTTCTTTCTCTGTTACAGATAATTTATATGCTGTTTTG
>ERZ767114.846-NODE-846-length-15656-cov-4.773349_pt1 | contig 15656 bp, 15 predicted proteins | sample MGYA00374952_ERZ767114 | MGnify/ENA primary metagenome ERZ767114 (study PRJEB28939, sample SAMN06267156) | marine metagenome | isolation source: Columbia River Estuary | place: USA:Columbia River Estuary, USA | collected 2012-05-05 ...
GAAACATTTAGTGATGACACTATTGAAGGCGAATACCTAAAACTACGGCTCACTATTGGAGATATACACCCTTCTGTATTAGGCTGGTTCAATAAGAAGGACTCTAAAAATACCAAAGATTTCAAAATTCGACGACTTCATGAGGCTATTCGAATCGGTTTATTAGCACAAATGCAAGGAAGAATAGGTCATGCAATGAATTCATACAGAGAACATTTGAGTGAGGAAATGTCGATGTTGAAAAACTATACAAATATCTTTGAGCAAAAATTCCTAGAGAATAATAAATTCAAAACCGATCAAGAAGAAACTGTCAAATCAGTATTGGCCGACTATATACTATCTCAGAAGTATGCAGATAGTGATCAAGTAACTGCAACTACTGCTGACGGTGATGGAAACAAAACTGGTGATATTGTAGCAACAATTAACCACGCAGGCAGCGCTCATGATTTAGCAATTGAAGTTAAATTTGCTACCAATTACCCACAAGGCGGAGTGGCTAGCAAATCAAACAAAGCGACATCCTATCGAGCCCAAACTGATACTGCAATTTCCCAAATCATTGAATCAAGAATGAATCGCAAGAGCCGGTACGCCATGATTGTTTTAGACAAATCATTGAATATACATTCAGACACCCCTGAGATTCATTTTATACCTGAAGCACAGGGAATTATTGTGAAAGTGGACTTGTTAGCAAATGAGTACTCAAACCTAGAAATAGCATACGACCTTCTTCGACAAATGACTGTTTCATCAATTCCAATTAATCTTGATTTCGCAGTTCTTGAATATCTCTTAACTGATCTAAGCACAGTTTTAGGTCGCCAAAAGAGAATTACCGAATCATCAAGAAATATAATTAACCAACTTGAAAAATCTCACAAGGAAAATGTGAAAGAAGTTATTTCAATCTCCTCTATGTACGAGGCAGAACTGAAAGCATTACAAGTAACCATTGCCCAAACAACACGCTTCATGAAGCAATGGTTGACGACCGGTAATTTATCCGCTGATGATGCTTTCGAAACATACATGAAACCAAAAGCAAACGCTGAGTGGTCTGTTGAGAAAATGAAACATACAGAAATGTTGGACCTCCATCAGAAAATGGTTCGTGAAAAAATGAAGGATGAAGCGGAATCAAAAACCGTTTCAAAACCGGAAGATGAGGAGACTGATACTAAAGCCACCAAAGTGGAATCTTCAAGAACAAATTATGAAGACATGACGGTTGCACAATTGAAAGAACTTCTCAAAGCAGCGGGGAAGCCTGTTGGCGGCAAGAAGGCCGAACTCATTGCCCGTCTTAGCGAGTGAGCTCCTGCCTGGAATCGAACCAAGTCCTCTGCTTTCGCAGCGTGCACCGTACACCAAGGGAGTCCCAATCGGGCTACCACCATTCAAGCATCACCACTTTTGTGCAATCACGTGCCAAAGTGCGTGTCCCCATTTTCTGGGCCAGTGGCAGTCGTGTGCTTGAAAATCGTCAGCTCGAAGCATCAACCTCTGCTAATGCTCCAGCAATCATCGGCCAGTGGAACTGGAAAACTCCATCGCTCATCGAGTAGATGTCATCCTGCCACTGGTTGAATCTCCTGTGCGTCCTCCATTCAACAAATTCTTGTCTACTCTTGTCTGGAAAGTAGATATCGAACAGATGCCTCGAGATGTACATAGGATCACCTTGTTGAGAATGGATGGAAACGAGACTCAATGGCCAATCCTTGCCCAATGCAAGATAACATTGCAGGTATCTATCGCTATTCACCTGAATCCCTCCTTCTCCATCTTGGCGAAAGGTTGTGTTCGAGATATTCGCCTTCGTCCATGTAAACTACGGTCAACTCAAGTGTTGTCGGTTGCCTTGGCGCATCGAAGCCTAACGCATCGTAGTAGGCTTCAACTCCATCCATGACTTCTCTCAACGTCGCAGTGCCATACGCAACGGTGACAATTTCTCTGCACTCAAAGTACCTCGTGTTGTGGTGGGTAAGTGCAAACGACTGTGCCTTTGCATGCTCGATGAGCAGCTTAGCCAAGTGCGGTGTTGCAGACTCACCCGACCATTGAAGTCCGGAAATCGGATTTGTTTCCCAAGAATACTTTGTCTGCAAAACCGTAGTTTGGTTCATCCACCACGGACATCTTGCCTTCACCTGTTGGGTCAGCTTATGTCTCACTGCTAAGGCTGCATGTTTCGTATACAACGCCGGAGCCAACTCAAGCAGGTCACCATGTACCACATTAAGCACAAAGTTCTCTCCAGAAAGTTTGTATGACCTCTTGTGGAGTTCCACCTGCAGACATTTGGGGTGATTGATGAGCCATTGTAAGTAACTCGAATACGCTTCATACGGCCATGCAAACCTCGGAGGAACTGGAGTTTTGAACGTCAAGCCTTCTTCTCTATCGTCCATGTAAATCGTCGACCATGTGTCGTGCCAATTCTCCCAAGTAATCGCATTGGGGTGAATGCTCTCCTCGACTTCATTGTCCAACATTCTCTGAACTTGTGTCGGGCTCAGACCCATTTCCGGAACGGTATTCCAAAACCAGGGCTTGATGGATTCAAACCAGTTGACATGACCTAATTTTCCGTTGGCAGAATGATGAACTTTGTACACCGTCGCTGCATAGGTTTGCATCTCATGATTTACATTTTCACCAAGCCATTCAATGTCACATACTTCTTCCATAACCGAGTGCGGACCGACAGGGAATGTTTGGCCAACATGGTTGAACCATCTGCATCCTCCCTCGCCCATATCCCTATGTTTGTGGTCAACAATGACAAGGCCTCCATCTCTAATTTTAGCGATGTATTCCGCCATCATTTCGGTAAATGCATGTTCATCGTTGGTAATGAATTCGTCAATCCAAGAAAACCAATCGACATACAAAACATCGACTGGTGGAGCATTGGAGAGATACGCATAGGCATCCCCTCCAACGTGAACCTGCCAATGCGGAACATCGATGCAGACTTTCCTAAACACTGGATGTCCTTGAGATGTATCGTGTAATCTTTGGTAGACGGCGTGATTGACAAGATCTGCATGATACGGCCATTCATCCGGACAAAACTGCCCGTAATCCACGAGCACGTGAACAAACGGGTGTCCTGCATCTTCAAACAAACTCATGCTCGCATGATAATGCTGAGCCGCTGCAGGATGTGCGACAACCAGCGGTCTGTCTTTATCGACCTCTATCGGCAAACCAATGCCAAGTTCGTTGTCTTTACCGTAGGTGACGCACATTCCAAATCCTTCGAGGGTCAATTTCCTCGCCATACTTTGGCTCATCATACACACCTCGGATGTCCAAGCGGAACGACTCTGAAAATTCTCTTCGTCTGTCTTTCGAGCCTTGCATAGTCATGCGCTGCAATGACGCCACCTGAATGACTGTGTTTCGCAGTATCGTAAATGGTATCCTTGTGAAGGGTGACGATGTGTGCCGTACACAATTTGCCGTTTGCATCGGGGTCAGTCGGCGGGTCTACAGAGTAGAAACTAAGGAAGAACAAGTCGTCGTATGCGACCAGTTCCTCGATGTAGTGTTCGATTCTTCTCACATCATTATTGCAGTAGGCTAATTGCATCCCGTAGGGTTTGAGCGCATTTGACCATGAGTGTGGCGATTGTGAGTTGGTGATTTTCTTGAAATCGTCTGGACTCACATCTGCTCCTGTCGTTCTTGCAATCATCGCCAACGTGGTTGCTACACACGAAGGACCGACCTGCTTGACATGCTCAATGCTGAAGTCTGAGAAGTACGGTCCTTCGGCCTCGCCAGGGTCAGAAGCATCCCACAATGGGGCGTTCGCATTTGGTTTCCATGCGAACATTACAACCACTCCTTTGAGAACTCATCATCGAAGGAATACTGAGCATCTTCTGGGGCTGCAACAGTTCTTTTTTCACAACCGCTGCAACCACAGTCCTCAGTTTGCCATTCAGTCATGGCATCCATTTTCATTTCCGTGTAATCCATCTGTTGTTGCATGTAAGCAACAAACATCGCCATTATCGTTTTTATATCTATATTTTCATTGTTTTTCTTTTTCATATTCTCACCTCATTGGTACTCCCAGTCTTGGTCAGGTCTTCCGCCTGGCCATTCTCTTTCCATGAATTCATGGTGCTCGATATCTGCAAGATCTTGTTCAAACATCATTCTCCAGATATCAGTATCATCGATGCAAAGTTGCATGAGAGTTTGCAGTGCAAGAGGGAAGGTTTCACCTTCTTGTCTCTCAATGCAGAATCTGTTACCGTGCGTGTATCTTGTCCACTGTCCGCCAAAATTGGGTACGTGTTCAGGACATTGCCAATACGCCTCAAGCGAGTGTTCAATTTCATGCCTTGAGAAAAACAACAATGTGTTTCTCTTCCATGGCGGTCCAAGCTGCCCAGTTCTTGCTGCATTGGTCTTTTGATAATGCTCAACGAGACTTCTAGGCGAGACCCAATACTCGTACTCGAGGCAGATATCAAAGGTGAACTGATGCCCATACTTCCCTTCAATAATTGCTGTATAACCGTCAATTGTAATTGCATCTGAAGCATGAATAAACTCCATAAAACTGAGCCAATGTTGTCTTTCAGCACAGATTTCAGGCGTATCTCTTTCCGCATCTTCAAAGTGCAATGCATCGTTCATCGAAGTAAGCACAAGTTCCCAATCCGGCCATACCATCCATGCAGTTCCATCTTTCCTGTGCTGGTGGTTATAGGCTGAGAAAATCTTCATCAGCTGCTCCATCGGCTCTTGGTTTGCATTATGGTCTATGGCCTCGATATCAGGATGGACGTCGCCGTCCCATCCGTGTTCGTTCTGGTTTTGGTTGGTTTTTTTGTTCATTTTTTCACTTCCTTGTTTTGAGTATACCATCTCCATGGTTGCGAATGGCAGGGGCACCGGGAGTCGAACCCGGGTCTGAAGAATCGCAATCTCCAATGCTATCCGTTACACCATGCCCCTCTGAGAGAAACAGGCGGAGGTACCCGGATTCGAACCGGGGTCCAGGGATTCGAAATCCCTGATGCTATCCACTACACCATACCTCCATGCTGTTTCTAAAGCAACAGCGGTTGCACAAACGTTTGACGTACATGCAGCAACGCTGCTCAAGCCCAGATCAGTCGCACTAACTGCGATGACAGAGGGCCCGCTTCAACGTATCTTGATTGTCGAATTCTGGGTCCCTCATGTTCTTCACCTGTTCCGGATTGTTTACTCCAAGTGGGGTTTACCGGATAAGTCTTTCGGTCAAAGTGAGGTTTTCCGGAAAACTAGGTGAGACGCACATGCGCGGAAACACATCTTACCCCGGGTATGCGCGTGACATACATAGAAGGAAAAATAACACTCAAATTACGAACGTTCACCGGAGCCAATTTCTTCGCCGGCATTTCTCCCAAAGGTCGACAAAACACCCTCAAAATGTCTGTTGCAATGCGAAGATAATATAACGACAGCAGAATGGTCAACTCGGGGAAACACCCCCCGGTGGAAAAATGAGTTGTGGATTGGATATCCCCCTTGGCCCTTCATGTCGAGACCCGAGTCTTGAAGCAGATTTACAGGCTCGGCTCGATGCAGGTCATCGTATCTTTGCCGTCGGTGATGTTCATGGCCACTTCGCCACCTTTCGAGCACTCATCCACCGATTGCAGTTAACCAAGGATGACCGAGTGGTATGCTTAGGCGATATGATTGACAGAGGTCCAGATTCTGCAGGTCTTATCGAGATGATTCGAGAAGATGACCGTATCGTATGCATCAAAGGAAACCATGAACAAATGGCACTGCGCAGCATCACCGAAGAGGGTCAAATTGAATTGTGGCAACCCTGGATGCGACGAGGTGGAAAATCGACATGGGGTTCGTACATCGTTCGGGCCAAAGGAGATCTGTGGCAGGCGAAGTCCAATTTCTTCGACGACGCAATGTGGATGGACTCGCTTCCAACACAAATCGTACTGGACGATGTTCGACTTGTTCATGCAGGTTATGACCCACGAATGCCATTGGATTCACAAGGCGAAAAGGAATTACTCTGGATTCGAAAACGATGGTTTCAGCACGACAAGCCGGTTGACCCAAAGCGCATGGTTTTGTTTGGTCATTCGACCACCACCAAAGTCGGCAAAAATGCGGGTAAAGTAGCCTTTTCGCAATTTCAATTGCCGGATGGAAGGCCTGCATGGGTTGCGATGGATGTAGGAGCCTACAACCATGTTTCGCCAGGCCTTGCAGCATTTGATGTGACCACGCTTAACGTCATCAAACAACCAACCATCCGTTCAGAAAGGTGGTTTGAATCGTTTAATTCTCAGCTTGGCCGTCAGAGGAAAAAGAAATATTGGCGCCAACCTGATGGGCGAAAAGAGGCTTGGGTCGCTGAACACTTTGGTTTGGGAGTCTTACTCGCAAGCCATCGTAAAGAACACATGACCGAAAAGAAAGCACGTCACCGACTTCGAATGGCTGGCGTTGTTCTTTCACCAAGCAACCATTCGTTTTCACACCTTGAAAAAAGAGCGAAGCACTCTGACGGAACTTCCAGTTTACGTGAAGAGATTCGAGCAGATTGGGTGCACCAAGGGAAACGAATACGGCTCGGCCCCGGTACAGAGGCTGAAAGGTTCCCACCTCATTTACCAGGTCCAACGGGATTTAGGATTCATACACGGAGCTGTTCGAGTCATGCAGGTAAGCACCATGCCCAACTCCCCGATAAACAGAACAAAAAAGACGGAAGAAGAAAAATCAGTTCATGATTCAGTCCATCGGACGGACATAATTCGGAAACCATCTTCCATGATTGTGAAAAATGCTGTACTTTTACCGGAATTCGGTGTGATGATAATGTATGATGCAAGAATGCGAACCTTAAAGAGGGAGTATGATGATTTTTACAACATGGAAGACGCAACCTTAGTCAACACGAAACCTTCGACCATGGAAACCCTACGAACCGCATTTGCCCTTGTCATGAAACAGCAACGGCTCAACCGAGATTTCCTCAAAGTTTCCAGAGAAACCGAAGAGCGACTTTCCGCTGGCCGACCGTCAACAATTCTACTTTACGGACTTTGATCAACTCACGCCTCGCCTCTCTGCTGACCGCATGTCAACCTCCAAAGCAGAGAGGTGATGGCTTCTCTTGAGAAGCGTTGATGATGGCGAGACTTCACGCTCCTCCATGGAGCCACTGGCCTGGGAAGCAATTCTAGCCGCTGGAGTCTTTTTTGTGCTCGGCGCAACGTCTCCTGGCCCGAGTCTTATTGTTGTCTTACGGAACACCCTCATCGGTGGAAGGCGTCAAGGCGTAGCATGTGCAATTGGGCATGGCATCGGTTTCGGAATCTATGCTGGTAGCGCTGTTTTCGGTCTAATACTGTTGCTGGAAAATTCGCCTAGCGTGTTCTTTGCGCTGCAAATCATTGGCGTTTTTCTGCTGATATGGTATGGAATCAAAATGTGGACTGCGGAAGTCAATGCCCTGCAAGAAGTCGATGCAACGGCTGTACAACATCAACGTCAGGGATTTGCTGAGGGATTCGCAATTGCTTTCTTCAATCCAAAAATTGCCCTGTTTCTCGTGGCTATATTGGCACAAGTACTGAAGCCGGGGATGGGATTCAGTACCAAACTGGCCATCGGTATGCTTGGAATGACCATCGATACAGTGTGGTACCTGATTGTGGCGTTGGTTCTTACCGGTACTCCAGCACTGGAATATTTGCGTAAGAAGGGAGAATACGTCTACAAGTTTACCGCTATTGCTTTGTGGTTTTTCGCTGCCAGCGTGGTCTACAGTTTGGTCTGATTACTTTTGGCAGCGTGGGCACAGGAACGTTGAGCGATTGCTTTGTACAATGCGTTCAATCGTGCCGTTGCAATCCTCTTTGAGGCAAGGCCCGTCTTCTCGGTCATAGACTTGGAAATGATGTCCGAAGTACCCCAGCGTTCCGTCGACTGCAGCGAAATCGTTGAGCGTTGAGCCTCCAACTTCAATGGCTGCTTTGAGAACTTCTTTGACCTGTTCCACCAGTCGAATCAAAGCTTTGGTAGGACGGCCGTCTTTGCGAACAAGTTTGTTGGTTTGAAGCGTGGGTGAAATGTTGGAGCGGTGAAGCGCTTCACAAGCATAGATGTTGCCAACCCCAACGACAAATCGCTGGTCGAGCAATGTGGTCTTGATCGGAGAACGCTTGCCTTGGCAGCGGCGAGCAGCGTCTTCAGCACTCCATTGTTCGAGCGGTTCTGGGCCGAGGTGTTCGAGCAGTGGTTGAATCGGTTCCTCTACGCGTTCAAAGACATCAGCAATTCCAAAGCGTCGAGGGTCGGTGTAAACGGCAACAGAGCCGTCATCAAATCTGAATTCCATGTGATCGTGTCGACCCTCATAGCCGGTTAAATCACCAAACTTTGAATGGTTTGGGCTGCTCTGAATCTCAGAATAGCGAGGGACTTCTGACGGCGTAATCAGCGTGTAGCGACCTGACATTCCAAGATGTGAAAGAAAGACAAGCCCATCGGTGGTATCGATGAGAAGATACTTTGCTCGTCGACGGACCGCCTCAATCTTCTTCCCAGTCAATTGCTGAACCATGGTTTTAGGAAACGGAAAACGCAATCCATCTCGTCGAAGAATGACCTCGGTCAACACACGTCCAACCCATGCTTGTTCCAAGCCGGTGCGAACCGTCTCAACTTCGGGTAACTCTGGCATCAAATCACTCCATCTTGCGGACTGCAAAAAGTACGTGGTTGTCCTCGTAGCCGGTTAATTCAATGCGTTCTTCAACCTCAAATCCGGAGATTCCCAGTTGATGTTCGACTGCGTCAAACAAAGCCGCTTCCCCTTCACCGGTCCATCTCTCACTTGCAGCCTTCAAAGAAAGAAGACCTGTTCCGTCGCGGTTGAGGAATCGGCGGCAAGCAGCGATGAAAATATCCACTTGACCTGCTTGGGCAACATCTTGAAACAACCAGTCAACCTTTCGTGGAAGAAGTACGCCCCATGCAGCATGCTTTCTGGCATCGCCAAGTACGGGTACCAATCCAGGTCGACTCTTGGCCATGTGCGTCAATTCTCTCAAACATCGAGGTGCAAGGTCAACAGCGACCAATCGGCCTTTCAAATCGTTTTGCTGGCCACAGAGATGGTCATGCAAATGGCTGATTGAAGTGCCGTGTCCAGCGCCAAGGTAGAGGACGTCAGTACCTTCTTCTGGTAGCAACCAAGAAGGGTCACGGCGAGTACGCATAATGGCAGCACCAAGTTTCGAACGTGAAGGGTCCCAACGGCGGAACTCAGTTCCAGAAAATGAACGTAACGACTCACCGTAAACTGCACGCTTCGGAACCGCATTCGCCGTCCATAGGGCCCGTCCGTCTTTCATGACGGCCCATGAGAGCATGGTCTTACGGCGGTTGTTGTATCGTCCCATGAAAACACCTCAACCTCGGCGTGAAGGAGGAGATGGATACGCTTCACGAATATCCTCAACTTTTTGTTCAAGTTCTCTCATTTCTTCTTCGCCCCACGGTTCGCCTTCAAAGGCATCGATCTTAGCAGCAATGCTCGCCTTGGCTGCTACCGTTCGAGAGATTTTTCCGCGAACCCATCGTGGAGAACGAGAAATCCATGGATGCATGAATATGTGGCCGTGTTTTGGAGGTGGTGCTCCAGTCTTCAAGTGGTTGAAGAATGCTTTTTCCGCACCGAGAACTTGTACCGTTCCGGCTGGTAAGCGAGCCAAACGCATTCTGCCGTGGGCTTCGACGCACAATCGAGCAGCGAGAAGAGGGCCAAGCAAAGCCGATAAGGATGGAAGGTGGATTTCTGAAAGATGGCGAATGGCGTTTTCTAAGCGGTCGAGTTGACCACGGAAAACTGAAACTCCTAGGCCCCATTCTTTGAGCGCCTTCCACTCAGGTTTGTCAGGTCCAACTGGAGGAAGTGGTACGCCGAGGGTCTGCGATAGATGTTCCAACGATTCGGCTTGAGATACTGTTTTTCCAAGTGAAGAGCGGTCTTGGCCAAAGCGAGCCTCTGGCAAAAAGAGCCCTACCCATTCCACAAGTCGTGCTTCCATTGTGATGAAGGTGCTGCGCATCTCATCGCTTGCTCGCATCAAGTGCTCAAGCCGTCGGTCTGGATCACCTGCAGCTTGTGCAACACCCATTGTCGCCATTGCTATGGCTGCTTGGTCGGCTGCTGCTTGAGCCTCTTCATCGGGAAGGGGCCAGTCTGCATCTGGAAGGTCCGGTTCGCCATGGACACGAGGCTTGGCTTCAGGGAATCGTTCCAGAAGAAGCATTGCTTCAGGCGTGAGTCCGCCGGCTGCTATGCATTCAAGCCGATCAACAATGGTTCTTTGGTCGTGAAAACCATCCCATTGTTCGTCGTCCAAAATCGAGCCGTGGTCATCTGCAATCGCTGCTGCACGCCAGTCATACCAAAGCCACATGATTCTCCGATTGGGCACCATCTATTCACCCTTCCCTTTGCAAATGTTTTGTTCGCTCAGTCACAGGCATTGGGCTGAACAACGTCACGAGGTCGAGATTGAAGTTCCGACATATCTAAGTAGCCCTTGACATGCCGTCTTGGTATGTTTTGCCCCCAATGTGGAACCTTATCCTTCCCTAACCCAAGCGGTGACATCTCGTGTACCAACTACAAATGCGGTTACAATGGACCTGCAAACGTCGTCATAAAAGGCACCGACGGAAAAGATGTTGACCTTTCCAAGGCCACTTCAAACACAGAAACTCGAACTCGAGTCTATGAAGTAATCAAGGATTCTGATAAACTCCACGGTGTACTAACGACGGGAACCTACATGTGTCCAAAATGCGATGGAATTGAAGTCTTCTCTTACCTTGAGCAAACTCGCTCTTCCGATGAACCAGAAACTCGAATGCTAACCTGCAAGAATTGCGGCCACGGCTGGCGAGAATACTGAGCCTTTCGGCCACTTGAATCAATTGACCCACCAGGGTTGGTTTCACATGTCGTTTTCAACACGTGGCGCAAGGAAGTACTGAATCTCAGCAGCGCCATCATGGAAACTAAAGGACATTGAAAGCGGGTAGTTCTCGCCAAATCCAATGTGCACCGATTGGATGTTGCCGAAGATTTTCGACAGTGGTACCAAGTACGTGAGAGAATATTGGCTTCGTGCAGGAGCATCGCATTCGATGTGCTGCAGTTCCTCTTTGTCGAAAGCAACGGTTACCGAGTCGGTTGAACCTTGAACGTGGACGGTAAACGAATTCTCGTCAATGCTAAAGTTGACAAGATCTCCAACTTGGCGAGCAGCTCGTAATGCTTGAGTGAAATCAGCACCGGAGATGGTCACTTTGCACGGCAATTCCAAAGCAGGAAGAGTCGGAGGCGTCATGGTCGAGTTGTCCAATGGACGAATGTTACGGTCAATCTTCCCGAGGTTTACGGTCAAGACGCCAGTCTCGTCACCGTATGCCATTTCGATGAGGTCGGTAGGACCTCCTAAACTGACCAATTCCTTGATTTTTCGAATCTCGAGACCTAGGCTTGTTGAATCAAGTTCCCAGGTGTCAAAGGCAGCAGCGTCGATGTCCATTTGGATCATTGCAACGTGTGATGGATCGACGACACGGACTTGTAATCCATTTTCGCCAAAATCAAACCTTGCATCTTCTACTACTACATTCAGCGTTTCGATAATTTTGCTCATCAAGTCCTGTCGGGCCGTGACGTTCAACATGAGATACACCCCTCTCCAATTAGTCTGCTTCTTCGACGGCTTATGAACTTAACATCTCGGATGCGTAAAAAGCACCCCGTCCGCCGCGGTATTTTCTTAAAACTCCATTTACCGCGCATGTATAACCAATTTCTATTGGTTCATCCCGCCCTTGACTTGATATGGGCGGCCTAACTCCACTGGGCATGGGCGAAGCATCAGGCTCCGTGGCACCGCTGCTCAAAGAAGACGGCGAAGCATTCAAAATCGCCGTGTTGATACCGACCATCAACAATGCAGATGAACTCGATATCGTGCTCGGACGACTCGCTAAACAGACCTACTCCGATTTTGAAGTCATCATCTCCGACTCTAAGTCAAAAGACCACACGAAAGACGTGTGTGAAAAATACGGCGCAACATGGATTGAAGACCCGTCTCGTAACCGTGCTGATGCCTGTAACTACGCTTTACGACAAATGGACCATGAGTTGGTATTGTTCACCGACGATGATACGGTCCCTCCTCTCGACTGGGTCGAGAAACTCGTGCGCTGGTTCGACAACCCCGAAGTTGGCGCAGTAGGTGGACCTAATTTTGCTCCGGATGATGACCCATTTGGAGCCAAATGTGCCGATGTGGCGTTCTGTACCAAGTTTATGACAGCCGGCACTCGCTACGGCGCTCAGCCCAAAGGCGAACTTGTCCCCATCACTCACAATCCAGGCGTGAACTGTGCCCATCGTATGGCGAACCTACGAGAAGTTGATTTCTTTGAACCAGGCTGCATTGGTGCTGAGGATGTCGTCCTCGATGCGAAAATCCAACGAGCTGGACACAAGTTATTCATCGACCCGTCCAACGTCATGCCACACCGCCGACGCCGACCGTTCAAACCCTACATGAAGCAAATGCGAAACTACGGATACACCCGAATGGTAGCGAACAAGCGCTGGCCAGAAATTTCTGCATGGTCCCACACCGCCATTGGTTTCTTCCCCGTCATCGTGGTCACAGCACTCCTTGCCATGCTCTACGGTGGACTTACCGGCGGAGCAGATGCAGACCTCTGGTTCTCTCTCACTGGAGAATGGGATTTCTCACGTGTTGCGTTCCACATACCGCTCGGCCTTATTTGCACCTACATCGGAATCAGCTGGCTTGGTGCAGCCATAGGAACTTCACCGCATCGTTCAATCGGAACGGTGTTCTTGGCACCACTGTTTGTCTTCCTTGCCCAATGGGCGTACGGACAAGGCGTCATCAAGGCATGGAGAGAAATCCGACGTACCGGTGGAAGAGCCGGAGAAGGCGCTCAGATTGACGACCGAATCCGAACGGCTTGAGACTGAAAGGTGAGAAATACACACCTCACTCGAACGATGAGGGTAAAGCATTAGTCATGGTGAAGGTCAAGGCTGTTCATGGCGAGTCGGTTTCAACAACGGTTTGCTGAACTTGACAAGCCTGATGATCTCACGGATGAAGATGAAATCTGGTCGCTGATTCGCTTCAGCCTCGTCACCTTGCGAGTGCTCCTGTTTGTTGCCATTATTGTCATCTCTGAAATCATGGAGAGTTACTTCATCTACAATTTATCGATGGCCATCTGGTCACTGGTCATTGGCATCCCGTTGTTCGTATTGATTTCGATGGGAATCATATTCGGCGACCGTTTCATGCAGCATGAAGAGACGGTACCCGTCGCATCAGCAGTCCTGCGACCGATTCAGGAACGTTTGTGACTCACTCATCAGCGTCTGCAAGTCCAGCCATGTCACCGGTTTGAATGGTCCACTGGCTGGCATAAACACCGTCTGCTTCGACCAATTCATCGTGCAAGCCACGCTCGACCACTGCACCATCAACCATGGCAAGTATCTCGTTGGCGTTTCGAATGGTACTCAAACGGTGAGCAACGGCAATGGTTGCCCGGTCGCTGCCGCTGGCGAGTAGATTTTCTTGTATTCTGCGTTCAGTTTCCGCATCAAGAGCGCTGGAGGCTTCGTCTAAAATCAACAAACTTGGTTGCTTGAGGAGTGCACGAGCCAACGAGACACGAGCGCGCTGACCGCCACTAAGTTTAGCGCCACGGTCACCGACCATGGTGTCCAAACCGTCCTCCAAATCTTGGATGAAGTCCCACGCACCTGCCAGTTTCAAGGCTGTGCTCAGTTCTTCATCTGTGGATTCTTGGTTGTACCTCACGTTATCACTTACCGTGCCATAGAACAAGAACGGCTCCTGACTAACGAATCCAATTTTATCACGAACGGAGTGCAGTGTGAAATTGTTGAGCGATTGACCGTTGATGAGTACATCGCCGCTGTCAGGCACATAGTATCGCATCAGGAGTTTGAGAATGGTGGTCTTCCCAGCACCGGTGTGGCCCATGACGCCAAGGAAATCTCCGCCTTCTGCCTTGAACGAAATACCGCTCAACACTGTGATGGAGGTGCCGGGATACGTGAAATGAACGTCACGGAATTCAACTGAGGTGATCGGTGTGTTCAATTCGATTGCATCCGGTTGGTCAAAGATTGTGGGCTCGAGGTCAATGGTTGCAAAGACGCGCTTAGCCGCTGCTTCTCCACGTTGAAGTTGGTTGATGAGGATACCGAAGATAAACATCGGCATGGTCATTCGAGTACTAATCAGTAAGAAGGTAACCAATTCGCCTGTGGATATTTCACCTTCACCAGCCAACCATCCACCTGCAGTGACAAGAAGGCCAAATGCAACCCCTGCGATAACGTAAATCATTGGTAAAAACCGATTTCGGTCTCGGCTTGCACCCATTGCTTGGTCGCGGTAGTTCCCGGATTCACGAGCAACACGCTCGGATTCCCAAGTCTGGGCGTTGTAAGCCTGCACGACAGAAATACCAGAAATCAAGTTTTCAAGAACGGCATGAATGTCTCCTGTCGATTCTCGTTGTTTGCGGTATTTGCGCTGAACTCTGGTTGAGAACCAGTAGACGCAAGGGATGATGAACAGAATAGGTCCAAACAAGATTCCAGCCAATTTCAGTGACATCGAGGCGAGAATTACAAAAGCGGTAAGGAACGTGAAAACGATTCGTATTATCGATGTCGAAGAATCAGAAACGACGTCTTCTAACTGGTTGACGTCGCTTGAGAGAACCGACATCAGTTGCCCTGTTTGACGCATGTCGTAGTACGAAGCCTCCATAGCGATGAGTGAGCGAGTGGCATCCATTCGTAAGTCGTGTTGGATGTTGTAGCCGAGGGTTTGCCACGAATATTCGGAGACTCCTTGGAAGAAAGCGAGCATTACAAAGCCCATGAAAATCATGACACCGTAACCAACTGCTGGTTCTGCGTGAATGGAGTTAACAGCATTTTGAACGAGCATGGGCCCAACCATCACATCGGATGTGAAGTAGTCAACTGCCCATCCAATGGCGACGAAAGGCACCAGATCGACAACACGAGCACAAGCGTTACCGATGAATCCAGCCAAGAGGCGACGAGGATAGCGGAAGGCATAGGGGACGACTCTCCAGACTTGCTTGCCAAGAACTTGCACGCTTTCATTCAGTTCTTCAGGTTCGAGTGATTCAACCTTCGGACCACGGTTTGAGCGTCGCGACATAATTCAATCGCAGGATGCGATGCTCTTGAACCCTCGGTATGGATATCGCTACCACCGAACATCGTTATTTCACCCTTGTGAACAAATCATTCATGAGGGAGCCGCGAGTGTGGCGTAGCATGACGACCAAGCGAAGTATGCGTGCAATCACTTTTTCTGCACTGATGCTCATTCAAGTATTGGCACCAATTACCTATGCAGCACCCTCATCTACACCAACTGTAGCAATTGATACGGATGTGGATTTGGCTCTGTTGAGTGGAATTGGACTTGCACCAAGTGCCG
>ERZ767114.848-NODE-848-length-15653-cov-6.487802_pt1 | contig 15653 bp, 10 predicted proteins | sample MGYA00374952_ERZ767114 | MGnify/ENA primary metagenome ERZ767114 (study PRJEB28939, sample SAMN06267156) | marine metagenome | isolation source: Columbia River Estuary | place: USA:Columbia River Estuary, USA | collected 2012-05-05 ...
GTTTTAAGTATACCTTCGTCAGTTAGAAACATTTGTCTACGCTCTGATTTGTACACTGGATTTAGTTGATAGTTAGATGAGCAACTGTTACAGTTTCTTACATAACCAGATTTATACACTGCTAATCTTAGTTTATTTTTAGATTTATAGTTAGTATACCTAGTTTTAGGTGAAGTTGCTGACACAGGAAATTCAAATTCTCTTGTACCATTTTTAGCTTGACGCTGTGTTGTGACTTCTTTGATATTATACTCGACTAGTAGTCGTCTAGCGAATGCATTTTCATACGATTCTTGCTCGAGTTTCCATGTTTTATAACTCATTGTAATAAGGTTTAGTGTAATCTGTGTTAAAATTGATTGATTTAGCGACATTTTGACGCCATTCCCACTCTTTTCTGCGATACTCATAGCTTTGACACCATTTTTTGACAGCAGTAACTTGTGGTATTGCACCGTATTTTGCTTCATAGTCAAGACATTGTTGTAACTTTGCTTTGATTTGTGAAGCGGGATAGTCTTTAAATTGTTTATTCATACTTATATTATCTTGCTTTATTCGTATTCTGTTTGTAAATTACATATATTAATGCAATAGTGTTTATTATTGATAGTATTAGCGAACCGTTATCTGGTAAGTGATGCATGAACACTTCATGATTATGAACAGCGTTGATCGCTTCATCCATTTTTAACATCATTTCTAGTTCCGCACCTGTAAATGTTTTTATTTCTTCCATATTATATTATATTAAATTTGTGAGTTTCTATTATACCAAGAACATCTGCTCTTGTTAGTTCATCTTTCATTTGTAGCAATATTGCCCAAGTAAGATCTATATCTTTAGCGTAATGTGTATGTAGTAAATAAATCATCTCACTCTGTCGTATTTAGAAATTGGTATCATTTCAATTAGTTCTCTCATTCTTTCACGAGATTTATCATTTGGATTAAAATTAGCGTGAAATTCTTCAATTTGTTGAAGTTCTCTGTATATTTCTTTTAAGTTCATATTATTAAATTTATATTGTTAGTTGACATGGTGAGAATCGAACCCACCTATACACCATGATGTCAGTTACTTGTTCGCAATTTACTGTTAGAAACAAGTGGAACTCGCAGTAGTGATTACACTAATTCTTTATCACGTAGTACAACTGGAATATTATTAGTTGCAGTGTATGATTTGTATTTGATGAAACACGCCATTTTTTCTAGATTACTTTTCATAATGTTGAAAGCTTTGTCGTGATTATACACATACTTTTTACCTTTTTTGTTAGTAAATTCTATTGTTACATTTTTACCTACTAGTGACTGTCTGATGACAAATCTTTTTGAAATTAAATTACTCATATTATTATTATTTATTTATTATTAGTTACATTATTATTATCCACATGATATTGTATTTAGTTTGTAATGTGAGTGTGGAATTGTTTAGTTCACATTAGTGTGTAAGAGGTATGGCACGCGAGTGCTAATTAACTTACATTATATTTAATTAATTACTATTTAGTGAAATTCATTATATATTGCGAGAACTTTTCTTTGTTCTTCTTTAGATAGTTGAAAGACATTCTTGTCTGGGAATAATTGCTTAGATATTCTGATTAAAGCGGATTGATTATACATATTATTTATTTTAATTATTAGTAGCAGTAACTCTTATTGCTTACATATATATTATCCACATGTACTCGTATTATGTTTGTAAGTAAAAAGGTAAAACATTTTGTGGAAATACATGCAAAAACAGGCCCGTGGGCTAAAAAATATGCGTTTTCCGTAACAGGCTGGTAGTCAGGGGGATAGTAGCAACACAATACTTCTATATAAATAACACTTTTTCAGAATGAAAACAGTGACATAAGGCTATTAAGGTATAAGAGTAATAGGCTATTGTCACACTATTAAGATATACATTTATATATAAGAGTAAAATCAGTGCAAAACCTGTAATATTACTAACCATAGCGCACTTCACAAAAGTCCGTAAAAGAATAATGCAAATAAAAAAAGAAAAATGGCAATAATCTATTCATACCCCACTCTAGTACCACAATTAGGCGACAAAGTGCTTGGATCTAACATCATAGATTCAGCAGGACAGCCAGTTTTGGGTAATCCCACGGTACAATACACATTTAATGACATAAAAACACTTGTAAACCAAGACTATGTAGAGCAGTTTAGTTCATCTTCAGCTGTTGCTTCACAAGCTTCTGTGTTAAACCAGGCTTATAGCATACAATTTGGCATTCCAGTTGGAAGTGCAACAGATAATGTGCAGTTATTAAAAACAAATAATAGCGATGCTGGTTCCAGCAAACTACTTTTTAATAAAGTTGGTACATATCAAATAACATTGACATATTCTGTCGGTGTAAATCAATCTGCAACAAACATACCTTACTTAGTATTTAGAACATTACAAGATGGTACAACTCAAGTAGGCCCAACTGTAATATATAACCAAAAGTTTGAAGCAGTTAATAACCCTGTTCCTTTAGTAATACCTATAACAGTAAATATAACCGCACCTGGTACATATTATAATTTCCAAATGGCTAGAAGTGGTGTAGATGATGGTGGTTTAGTAAAAAATGCTGCTGCTATAAATTCAGGTATTGCACCAACACCTACAGCACCATCGATTGCAACGATTAAAATATCTAAACTAGTATAGTATGGCAATAATATACACATACCCTGTAGTTACACCAACATCTAATGACTTAGTATTAGGTACAGACGTTGATGCACAGGGAAAACCAACAAAAAACTTTACAGTACAAAGCATTATTGATCTTGTTACTGTTACGGGTAATGATTTACAAGCTGTATTAAACAATGGTAATACTGCTACACAAAACATAGTGTTAACCGGTAACATGTCAGCGACTCAATTTACAGACGGTACAATAACTATAGGTGGAGGTGTGGCTTCAGGGTTTACAACTATAACATCTACAAATTTTGCAGGTAACATAACAGGTGTTGTAAAAAATGGCTCTAGCATACAAGGAAACGTAACAGGTGTGACACAAGCGGTTGGTACTAGCGATACAAGATTAGCTACAACTAAGTTTGTTATGGATAAGGTTGATCCTTCTATATTAACCTTCATTGGTACATCAGGCGGTAATCAAACTGTAAACTTAGCTGCTCAAACATTTAGCATACTTGGAACTGCTAATCAAATAGAATCTGTAGGTACAGCACAAAAAATAACTTTTAGATTTCCTACAGCGGGTGTAACTTTACCAGATGGCTCAGTTGCTACAACTCAAGCTTTAACAGATAATTCTACTAAAGTTGCTACCACAGCTTTTGTTCATGGAAAAAATAATGCGCAAGATTTAGATTTTATAGGAGATACAGGAACATCGTCAGTTCTTTTAAACAGTCAAGCGCTAGATTTTGAAGGTACAACAAATCAAATTGTAACAGCAGTAACAGCTCAAAAAGTTAAGTTTAGCTTACCAAGTAGTGTTACAATATCTGGTACATATACAGGTGCTACGTTCGCAGGTGATTTACTAGGCACAGTAAATACAGCTACAACTGGTACAACCCAATCTGCTGGTGATGACTCAACTAAAATAGCTACAACAGCTTATGTCGATAACGCAGCTGGTTCTAAAACATTAGAATATGCTGGTGATGCAACAGGACCATTTGCTTTAAATCTAACAAACGACGACTTAGAATTTAATGGTGATTCAAATATAACAATTACCGCTGCTGCTGTCACTGGAAACAAAGGTATTGTAACTGTTGATTTAAATAACGATGTTACTATAACTGGTACTAGTAAAGCTGGTACGTTTACAACTACAGCTGGTACTGCAACATGGACAACAACAGTATTAGCTGGTTTCACATCTATAACATCTACATTGTTCGTAGGTGCTTTAACAGGTAATGCAAGCACGGCAACAGCTTTAGCATCGTCCGGCGCTATTTCGCTTTCTGGTGATACAACATCAACTGGTGGTCCTCACACTTATACATCAGGTGGTGCTGTCACAATCCCAACAACAATAGCTAATACTACGGTTACCGCTAAAACATTACTTAATTTACCAACCCCAACATCTACTGCAATTACTGCATCTGACACGATACTTGCTGCGATGGCAAAACTACAGGGTCAGATTACAGGTATACCACAAGGTCTTGTATATAAAGGAACTTGGAATGCAACAACTAACACACCAACACTAGCTAGTAGTACTGGTGTAACTGGTGAATTTTATATTGTAAGTGTTGCAGGTAATACAAACTTAAACGGTATCACTGATTGGCAAGTTGGTGACTGGGCTATATTTGTAGAAGTCGGGGCAACTGATACTTGGCAAAAAATTGATAACTCACAATCTATAACAGGATCTGGAGCTACAAATAAGATAACTAAATGGACAGCACCTACAGTTTTAGGCACTGGTCTTATAGAAGATGATGGTACTAACGTTACTATTGGTAACTCTGGTAATTTAATAGTTGAAGGTAATACAACACTTGGTAATGCTGATACAGATAGTACAACAGTTAAAGGCCTTGCTATATTTGAAGAAAGAATTAGAATAAATGAAGGTATTAGTTTAGGTGTTAACACTTACGGTACGGCCGGGCAAGTGTTAACATCGGGCGGTGGTTCTGCTTCAGTTAACACGTGGACAACACCTACTACAGGTACAGTTACAAGTGTAACGGCTGGAACTGGTATTACAATTGGTGGTACCGCTGCAGATCCTACCGTAGCTATAGATTATTTAGGTACTGACAACGCTATATTGTCGGCACCTCAAGAAAACGGTATTGCTACAACAGATACAGTTTGGTTTAGCGATGCTACAGATGATAATATAAAGAAAACTACAGTTGCAAACTTAATTGCATTAGACGGTGCTAGATCTTTATCTGCAACATTAGCTGTTGGTAATACATCAGGTGCTAATGAAATTATCATGGCTGATGACAAAGCTATACTATTTGGAACTGGAAGTGATAGTTTTATAAAGCATACAGGTTCAGCTTTTTCTTTAATAAATGATGTAGGTAATACTACGTTTACCAATAGAGGTGATGATACAGATATTATTTTTCAATCTGATGATGGTTCTGGTGGTACTGCTACTTACATGACAATAGATGGTGGTTCATTACAAACTAAATTTTTCAAACAGACAGAGCATCAAGATAGCGTTATAGGTGGATATGGAAATGGTACGGATTTACAACTGTTTCACAATGCCACAGATTCTTTTATTGATAATTATACTGGTAATTTAAATTTTAGAAGTTTTGCAACTGATAAAGATATAATATTTCAGTCAGATGATGGTTCAGGTGGTGTTACTGAATACTTAAGATTAGATGGTAGTGCTGAAGAAATATATTTTTCAAAATCAACACTTTTATTTAATAATGTAAAGGCAAAATTTGGAAATGGTTCAGATTTACAGATATACAACGATGGTAGTAATAGTTTTATAGATGAAGGTGGTACAGGAGATTTATTTATTAGGTCTACAAATGGAGATGGAGTTTATATTTATGCAGGTGGCACAGGTTCATCAAATAAAAGAGTTTTTGCTAATAGTACAGGAAGTGTAGATTTATATTACGGAAGTACAAAAAGACTTGAAACAACAAGTGGAGGTATTAATGTCATAGGAGAAATAGGAATAGGTGGTGCTACTATTATAGATACAACTGCAACTTATACACAAATAAGAAACCCTGAATCTACAAGGTGTATTTTTTTAGGTGATAGTGGTGATCCATCAAATTATTATGATAATACTTCACATATTTTTAGAAGTGCAGCAGGTGCTGCAAATTATTTAACTATAAATGGTTCATTAGCAACCTTTGAAGATGATGTAGAAATTAAAGGTAACTTAACTGTTGATGGTGATATAATTCACGGTGGTGGTAATAGTGGAACTTTTACTGGAAGCAAAAGTTTTACTGGTGGAGCTGCTTCTGTTATATTATTTAGATTGTTTAGACCTACGACAGGTGCCTTGGTTTTTGACGTTTATTTAACTTCTGGAACCTCAGGATATGCTTGTAAAAAATACACTGTGGCGCATAGGTTTAATACAGCTCCAAATTATAACAAAATAATAGATAGTGGTGCCGCTACAAACGGCGACTATGTAGTTACTTTTGCAAATAATGGTCAAAGTGTTGGTGGTGATAGTATTTCTTGTTCAATTGCAGCAACAACTACCCAAGATATACACTACACGGTTCAAGTGGGTCAAGGAGCAACTGCTGTAACTAGATACACATCATAACAATAATATATGGCTAATTTATCTAATATAAATAATAAGTTCCTAGTAACAACTGGAGGTAATGTATTAATTGGTCAAACAGGTGCCGTAGGTTCTTCTATACTTCAGGTTACTGGAAACTCAACTTTTGCAGGTGATGTTTTAGTAGAAGATAATTTATATTTAACAGACACTGGAACCGTAAGAGGTAAAATACAATTAAATGCAAGTGACAGAGATGACTTAGATATTAAAGTAGTTTCATTAGGTAGTAATATAAAATTCTTTACTGTTGATACAGAAAGAATGCGTATTAGTTCTACAGGTGATGTTGGTATTGGTACAACACCTACAGTAGGCTATAATTTAGATGTTAAAAGAACTAGCCCAGGTTATTCGATAGTTGGTAGACATGCAACAGGAGGTAAGGTAGGAATTTATAGTAGTACAGGAGATAATGGTATTGGTACAATAAACAATTATCCAATGAATTTCTTTACTAATAATTCTGGTCCACAAGTAACTTTAACAACTGCTGGAAACGTCGGGATCAATACGACTACACCTGATCAAAAATTACAAGTTGGTGGTAATTTTCATATTTATGATGAAGTAGGAAATACAGATGCTTCATTGTTTATGACTACTGGCTCTTCAGATACAACAACTGTTAAAATAGCTTCAAACGGTACTTCATATCTTAACGGAGGCAACGTAGGAATCGGAACGACTAGTCCTACACAGGGTAAAGTAGATATATTAGACGCTGGCGCTTATTCCGCTCATACAGGACATGGGTTAACTATAAATTCAAACGCAAATAATGCTTATACATCTATGTATATGGGTGCTGATGATAGTATTGATGCTATCTATATACAATCAGCAGGAAGAAATACATCCTTTACTTCTAAGAAATTACTTTTAAACCCTAACGGCGGCAACGTCGGGATCGGGACTACTAGTCCTGCAGCTCCGCTAGATGTGGCTTTTGCTGACAATTCATCACCTCAAAGATGGTCATATAGTCCTAGCGAATCAAATTACTTTTTAGAACTTGATACAAATATACCGACTAGTAGCGTTGTTACTTATAATTTTAATGTTAAAAATAACGGCACAACTTACAATAATAATCTTGTATTAGATAGAGGCAACGTAGGTATAGGAACGACTACGCCAAATCAGAAACTTGAAGTTTCAAATAGTGCTAATCCTACAATTTCAATAGCAAATAGTGATGCATCTTTTACTGCTGGTCAAACTATTGGAACATTAGAATTTTCAAGTAACAATGAAACTTCCTTGTCAGGAGCTTATACGCCATTTTCAAAAATAAAAGCAATTTCAGAAATAAATGTTGTAGGAACAGGAAGTGTAAATGGTGCTATTACTTTTGAAACAGCCAAAGTAAATACATTTTCAGAAAGAATGCGTATAGACAGTTCTGGTAACGTTGGGATCGGCACGACTTCGCCTGATTGTAAATTAACTGTCGCAGGTTCAGGTAGTGGTGGTGTAAACCCTAGTACCATTTCATCTAATACAGTTGCCACATTTAGAAGAACAGGCGGTGTTAGTCATAATGCAAATATTTCAATATTAGCTGGAACTTCTGGTGCAAGTATATTAAATTTTGGGGACAGAGATAATGAGGATGCAGGAATTATTACATACACACATGATTCGGGCGGCTCTGATACTATGGCATTTACTGTTGGTACATCTGAAAAAATGCGAATAATCAATTCAGGCAACGTCGGGATCAATACGACTAGTCCTAATAGTAAATTAACCGTATCAGGGCCAGCCACTCCTTCATTAGCTAATGGAGAAAATTCAATAAGGATAGAAAGTCATTCAAGCGCAGCTGCATCACCAGGTGTGCTTGGTAATGGAATAAATTTTGCTCAGAAATGGTGGTCAGGCAGTGCTGGGTTGCAAGTAACAGGCGGTATATATGGTATAAAAAACAGTGTAAATGGTACATATGGAGGAGGTTTAGCTTTTTACACACAACCAAGTTCTGCAGCAGACATGGCTCAACGCATGGTTATAAATACTGACGGCAACGTCGGGATCGGAGTAACTGGGCCTACACAACTACTTCAATTAGGAAACACAACTGGTGCAAGAAGTAAAGGTATTGGTCTAGGTGATGTTGCTAATAATCTAAGAGGAATTATATCTTGTGATACAGGTACAAATGATCTTATTTTAGGATCAACCACTAATATGAGGTTTTTTACTGGTAGTACTTTTGGTACCATAGCACAGTTACCAACAAATGAAACAATGTCTATTTTATCTAACGGCAACGTCGGAATCGGGACGAATTCGCCTGCTAGTGTTTTACATATAAAAGATAATTCAGCTAACCCCACCCAATTAAGCATACAATCGAATGATTACTCAAGGGCTGAAGAAATTAATTTTTTAAACCCTAGTACCTCAGCTATTTCAGGTCAAATAAAATATTACACAAATCCTACGGTTGAATACATGTCTTTTTCAACTTCTAACAATAGTGCTGCTGCCGAACGTATGCGTATTACAAACACCGGCAACGTCGGTATTGGTACGACTTCGCCTTGGACTAAACTCGCCGTGTCAGGCACGACAGCTTCAAACTCACCTTCTATAGGTAGATACACCACTTCAACAACGGCTTGGACGACTATATTGACATTCACAAACCCAAATAATACCAACAATATGTACAGTGTTTTACTAGGTACATCAGAAAACAGTTATAGTCAAATGTGGAGAGTGTCTGGCTCAGTAATACAACAAACTTGTTATTATACATTACTTGGAGACAGTAATCATCCTCACTCTAAAGATGTAGAATTCAGAATTTCAAGTAGCGCACTACAATACAAAAATATTAATTACTCTACAGGAAGAGTTTTGTACGTTTTTGACGTTGTACAATCTACTGGAACTTTTACTTACTAAATAAATAATATGGCATTATTAACAAATATAAATGGTAAATTCAGCGTTAGTGACGCAGGTGCGGTTACTTTTAACAATGCATTTACTTTTCCTACAACAGATGGTGCGGCTAATTATGTCTTGCAAACAAATGGTAGTGGTCAACTAGCTTGGGCATTAAATGGTAATGGAGATATTTCAGGCTCTGGTACAGCTAATACTGTAACTAAGTTTACAGGAAGCGGAACTGGAGTAAAAACTATTGGTGATGGCCCAATAACCTTTTCAGGTAATAATTCAACTTTTGCAGGTAATCTAAATTTACCAGCAGATAAATATATCTTAATTGGAACTGATTCTGGTGATCCCTTTAATGGTTCTTCAGCAATTAGAATACAAGACAGTAGCCACGCTTATGTGCAAATGAAAGTAGGTAACTCTAGTCAAGGTGGTGTTTTAATAGGTAATACTACTGATGATTACCTTGGCGGTTTTACATATAGTAATTCATCTGAGTCGTTAGTTTTTAAAACAGCTAATACTGATGCTTTAACTATTGATTCATCACAAAACGCAACTTTTGCAGGAATATTAAAAGTAGATTCAACAAATCCTATTTTTCTATTAAATGAAAGCGACCAAACTGCTAATAATAGATTATGGGGATTACAAGGACAACAAACTTTATTAAAAATTAGAGCTTATCCTGATGATTTATCAAGTGCAGTAGATGTTTTAACTTTTACAAGAACTGGAGACTCAACTTTTGCAGGTGATGTTACTGTTACTGGTGGCGATTTAACTTTAGGTACTGATTCAATAGCTTCAAATATTAACGCAGTTGGAGATGTTTTAGGGATTAATGTAGATAGTAATACAGGTGGAGGTGCGGGTGCAAATATTCAATTAAAAACAGCAGGAACTACTCAACTTACTATAAATAATTCTTCAGCAACTTTTGCAGGAACTGTTACAGCTCCGACTTTTTCAGGTGATTTAAATGGTACAATAAACACAGTTACTACAGCTACTACAAAAGGTAATTCAACTAACGATACAACTGTAGCAACTACAGCTTTTGTACAAAATGTAGTAGGTACTATTCCAGCTGGTTTAGTATTTCAAGGTACATGGAATGCATCTACAAACTCACCGACACTTACAAGCGGATCTGGTACAACAGGTCATTTCTATATAGTATCAGTCGCTGGTTCAACTAACTTAGATGGAATTACAGACTGGCAAGTAGGTGATTGGGCGGTGTTTATAGAGCAAGGTGCTAGTGATCAATGGGAGAAAATAGATAACTCATCTGTATTAGGTGGGTCTGGAACAGGTGGTTCTTTTGCTGGTTGGTCAGGGTCTGGAACATCGGTTACATTAGGTAATGCACCTGTAACTTTTTCAGGTAATAATTCAGCTTTTATAGGACATATAGCAGTAGAAGATGGTAATAATTTTTATGGAGCAAATGCCATTGCAGCATCATCAGAAGATGGAAATTATGTTGCATCATTTGGTAAGTCAACAAGTGGTAGTGCAAAGTTTGCAGGAAATATAACAGTAGGCGCAGGAAACTCAAGTTTTGCAGGTAATGTAACAGGAGTTGGAGCATCGTTTATTGGCACAGCGGCATCAGGTGCTGCATTAGTTACAATAGAAAATAATAGTGGTTCAACCGCTACATCTTATGGTTTATTAGTTATAGGTGGTGGAAATAGTTCAAATGGTAGAACATTCGAAGTTAGAGATGCTTCTGGAAACACTGATTTAATTGTAAAAGGAAACGGTAACGTAGGAATCGGGACGGCTAGTCCTTTGGCTGAACTACAGGTTGGGCTTTCAACAAGTAACGCAGGTAATAGATCAACGTTAGCAATGTTTGGTGCCGCGGAGTCAGGGATTTTAAATGCTTTATCTTTAGTTAATACGACTGGAGCAGCTGCTACAGGATATGGAACAAGAATTAATTTTCATTTATCTTCTAATTATTCTCCTACTGGATGTATAGAAGTAGTAACTGAAGACTTAACAGCCAATGCTACTGATTCAACAATGAGGTTTAGCACTTACGGTACAATTGGTAGCTCAGTAACCTATCAGTCCAGATTAGAAATTTCCTCTGCTGGAGCTATTAAATTTAATGATTATAATTCTACCAAACAAACAGGTACTCCAACTTATATGTTAGGTACAGATGCCTCAGGTAATGTAGTAAAAGTTTTAGGTAGTGATATACCAGGCGGAGGAGGTACAGTTACAGGCTCTGGCGCAGCAACTCAAGTTGCATTTTGGGACGGAACAAGTTCATTAAGTGGAAACAACCAATTATATTGGGATAATACAAATGGTTATTTAGGAATAAATGATTCAACACCGGGTACGCGTTTAAAAGTGGTGGGCGAGGTAGGTGATACTAGTATTTACACAGTAGATATAAATCACGTAAGAAACGATGCAAATGTAGCTACTCACGCTATGAGGCTAAATGTAGATTTATCAGGTGCTGATACTACAACTGCAGATAGAACTAACTCTGGTTTACTTATAGACATTGATTCATCTGCAAATGGAGACGCTTCTAATGAACATAGAATTTATGGAGTTAACACGACTGTTAATTTCAGTGGATTTACAGATTTAGCTCGAGGTGGTTATTTTTTAGCTGAATCAAATTACACTGGTGCGAAAACATCACAACTAGTAGGTGTCTATGGTTATGCAATTCATGATGCAAACTCAACAAACGGTGGGGTTAGTAGCATGTATGGTACTATTGGATTATCATCTGTACAAGATAAAGGTGATGTTGATAATGCTATTGGTGTTCATGGTCTTGCACAGATTCCAAACACTAGAACCGAAGACGTTGGTGTAACTAAAGGTGTAGAAGGAGAAGTGCAAATAGACGCGGAGACAGCTTTGAATTACGGGACTATGATAGGTGTATCATCTATTATAGACAACAACGAGGGTGCTGTACCTAATTTTGGATCTCAATACTTATTTAAAGGTGATTACCAAGGAACAAAAGGTAGTGATGCTTACGGCATATATTCAGAAGGAGATAAACATTATTTTTCAGGCAATATTGGAATTAATAAAACTTCCCCTCTTGCAACATTAGACGTTGCTGATGGATCTGGAAATACAGATGCAGCAGTAGATGCTCCTGTAATTAGATTAACAAATCTAACCCAAAGTGGTGATTGGGATGTCGGTGATAAAGTTGCTGGATTAGAATACTATACAGCAGACACAAGTGGAAGTGCACCATATGTAACATCCTTTATTAATTCTGTAAATGAAAGAAACAATGGTACTTTACCAAGTGGGGCTTTAGTTTTTGGAACTGCTACTTATAATGCAGTAGGTGGTGCAGTAGAAAGAATGCGTATTACAAGTACTGGAGTTATAAGTGTTGGTCCATCTACTACATCAAGTGAAATATATTTTAATTATAACAATACAAATAATAAAGGAGGTTTAAAGATTGATTATAGCACAGGGGAATTAAGATTAAGTGCAGGAGAATCTGGCAATGGTTATCATCAAGCATTTTATACTAGTGGTTCAGAAAGAATGCGTATTGATTCTGCCGGCAAAGTTGGGATCGGGACGACTAGTCCTGCAACTGAATTACAAATAGGTGATTACAGTGACGCAACAGAAACAATTACAATAGCAACCTCTAACAATGGTACTGGCAGAATAAATTTTTATGATCAAAACGATACAGAAGGTGGTAGCATTAGAGTTGTTGGTCAAAACCTTGGAAGTAAAATGTATTTCTCTAATAGATGGAATACAGATAACGACAGAGTTGTTTTTGATTTAACAACCGGCAACGTCGGGATTGGCACGACTAGTCCTGGTCATAAACTTGAAGTAATTGGTAGAACAAAAATTACAGAAAGTGGAGATGCATTACGTATTAATTCTTCAGATGCAAATGGTTCTTATGCTACTTGGCAAAATAATGGTACAGCACTAGGTTATGTAGGTTCAGGTTATCATTTATGGAGTTCTCCAAATAATATTGCAACTAGTCTAGGAATAAGAGCTCAAACAAGGTTGGACTTAGGTATACAAGCAAGTGTGCATATGACAATTCTCAATTCAGGCAACGTCGGGATCGGAACAACTTCTCCTGGATATACTTTAGAAATTGCGGGACCAAGCACAACTTCTTTTGCTTATCAAAGAACAGGTGTTAGCGCTAATAAATGGGGGTTTCATTCAGATAATGATGCTACTTATTGGCAAAATTTAACTTCAGGCAATTTACTTTTTACTTTACAAAACGGAGGCAACGTCGGGATCGGAACGACTTCGCCAACAAATTACAAACTTGAAGTTAATGGAAACGTTAAAGGTGATAGTTTTGGTACTGATCAAAGCACTACAGCTAGAATATTTGCTCCTTCAGGTGCTGCATATAATGGAAGCGGAAGTCAAACGGGTTATTTAATAATAAAACTTCCAGATAATGGAGCGAGTGGTATAAATAATATGATGAGTGGTTTGATACGTGTTTTTGATTATGCAGGTAACGAATCATTTGATGTTCATTTTGCAGGATATTGGTACTCTGGATACAATTGGACTAATTGTACTGCATGGATAGAAAGCCAGTCTAATACTGATAGAAATTTTAATGTTCGTTTTGGAGCAATGACTGGGGCAGCTGGAAGTGGTACTAGGCCTTATATTACAATAGGAGAAGGAGATAGCACATGGAGTTATTGTAAGTTTTCTGTAATGGAATATACTTCTGGTCATTCCAATGCTGCCCTTTACAAATGGAATAGCGGATGGGAAATGGCTTTAAGTTCAACAGCTCCAGGTGTTACCGCACGTACCGTTGCTAATTGTCAAGGAAACAATTGGGCTAGAGAAGGTCAAAATATTTATTATGGATCTGGAACCGGCAACGTCGGGATCGGGACGACTAGTCCTTATGCTAAATTAGAGGCGCAAGGACCTAATATAGTTTCAGCTTCTCCTGTGGTTATAAAAAAAGCTAAATTACTTAATTTAAGCTTAGCTACATCTGCTTACTACGGAGGTTTTGCTGAATTTTGGATGGGTAGATATGCTAATGTATCTAACCACGCTAAATCTGTATTAACTATATCTTTAAATGATGGTCTTTATGGATCAAATACTAATGCGGATACCGATGTAATGACACTACGAGGTGACGGCAACGTCGGGATCGGTACGACTTCGCCAAGCACAAAATTAGAAGTTGCTGGTCACGTAACTATAAATTCTCCAGCAGGTGCTTCTCAAACTAGTTATGGCTTAAGGCTTAGAAAAACAAATTCAAGTTCTACGGTGCAAGCCGGAGGAGAAATACTAGCATCAGTATATCCCCCAAACACTAATGCAGCAAATTTAATATTTAAAACCGCAAATACATCAGCTAACTTAACTCAACGGATGGTTATTGATGGGATTGGCAACGTCGGGATCGGGACGGATTTGCCTACTGCTAAACTACAAGTGAACGTTGGTAGCGCCATGGCACTTTATGCTGGTAACGCTTGTGGTCATGTTGGTATAGGTGTTACAAGTACTGATATAAGTGGAAATGGTTTACAACCACAACTTACTGTTAAAGGAAATATTAGTTATGGTTATAACAATTATAGCTCTGTAGCAAATACTTGGTCAAACGCGTTAAACTTTAGTGGTTATCCAGCCGGATTATATCAAGTTAATATATGTAAACAAAGTAATGCAAGTGCATACATAATAGCTCAAGTAAAGTGGAGTGGAACTGCTGGTACAGTTATTAATACCGTAACTTCTTTTCAATATGGCATTACATTTAGTGGTACACAATTACAATCAATAATAAATACAACAACAGCAACTTCAATAAGCGTACAATGCTTAGTAACTTTTGAATCATGCTTACCTTAAAATAAATAAATTAAAACAATAAAAATGGCAATTACTTACAAATGGACAATTAACCAAATGAACGCTCATATCCAGGCTCAAGGTGAAGATAACGTAATCTTTACTGTTCATTGGACTTACTCAGGTTCTGAAGAATCTGGAGGAAAAACCTATTCAGCATCACAAATAGGTGCTCAAGGTTTTCAATACACATCAGGGGATCCTTTTGTGCCTTATGCAGACACTGAAGCTTTTGAAGCTGTAGTTATTGGATGGCTTGAGGGAGCATTAGATGTACCTTCTATGTCAGCTAGTATTGAATCTCAGATACAAGCAGAAATAACACCAGTAAATGAAGATTTATACTTCACATGGCAAAACCCACCTGTACCACCGGTTGAATAGTGTAAGTTTTGTAAAAAACAAGTGATAGTATAACTAAACCTATATTGCTAGCGAGGCAATATTAACCAAAAATAAAGTTTAACCCTTAAAACCAAAACACGATGACTTATT
>ERZ767114.856-NODE-856-length-15531-cov-4.837647_pt1 | contig 15531 bp, 13 predicted proteins | sample MGYA00374952_ERZ767114 | MGnify/ENA primary metagenome ERZ767114 (study PRJEB28939, sample SAMN06267156) | marine metagenome | isolation source: Columbia River Estuary | place: USA:Columbia River Estuary, USA | collected 2012-05-05 ...
AACTACACCACTTTTTATTTGCTTTATCAAAATGTACACCAATATATTTTGATGATGAATTTTTTACAGATTTTTTATTAAGTGAGTTTTGTTTTGGTGTTACTATTCTTAAATTGCATTTTCTATTATCTAAAGGATTATTGTTAATGTGATCTATATAATTTTCACCAATATAGTTCATTATATATCTATGTAGTAATATTTTTTTACCATTAATAGATCCTGATATATAATTATTTGTACTAAGACACCATTTATATTTAATTAAATCATTATAATTTTCTTTATCAACAATAGTTTCACCAATTCTTTTTTTATTTTTAAAAATTTCTATTATATAATCATTTTTTTCATTTCTTATAATTATGTTTGGTATTATTAATTTATTTTTAATATCATTTTGTTTTTTTAAATATTCATCTTTATGTTTTACTGCTTTATCAATAGTATCAAATACAGAAGAAATATAATTTTTATTATTTGATTTAATTCTAAAAATATATTTTTTACCATTTTTAAAAATATGTTTTGGTAAATTATTTAATTTATTTTTTTTAATATATTCAATAAAATCTGTAGGTTTTATTATATTATTTTTATTATAATGAATTATATTGAATTTATCTATCCATAAATCCCATTGATAAGCTGCATGTTCTTCTATATCATAAGATGCTAATAATTTTAATTCATTATAATTTATTTTAACTTTCCATTTTTTATATGATAAAGATACACCGTAATATTTACTTGAAACATTTTCTCTTTTAACTTTATTCCTGGAATTTTCTAAAGCTGTAACAATTCTTAAATTTTCTCTTGTATTATCTATTCTATTATTATTAATATGATCAATAAAATTTTTTCGTGTTAAATTTTTATTATTTAATATTTCTATCATAATATATCTATGTAATAGATAAGAATTATTATTTATAATAGTTGCTATATACCCAGATTGATTTTTATGCCATTTAAATTGTTTAAGATGTTCATAATCAATGTCTGATACCAAGGTATACTCTTTTATTTCTTTATCTTTATTGCTTAATAAAATTTCTTTCATTTAATTATAATCATATATGATTAAATAAATTTTAATTTTAAACGCATTTATTTTTATGATAATTATCATTATTTCTTTTTAATATAGTTTCCTTATTCTTTTCATAATATTTTTTATAAGTATTTGTATATTTATCTAATTTATTTTTTAATTCTGTGTTTTCTTGTTTAAATTTTTCAAGTTCATTTTTAAGAAGTTCAATACGAGTATCTTTATCAACTATATTTTCCATTAATATTATTATAATAATTATTTTTATTTTTAAACTAAAATTAACAATTATTCAATAACATTTCTAATATAAGTTGTATAAGACTCTGTTTTTGTAGTTGGAAATCTAGGAATTCCAGCTTCTGTTAATTCAAAAAATTTTACATATAACTTTTTTCCAATGAATTCTGATGCTTTATCATAAAGACTTTTACGTTCTTCTCTTGTTCCTTTTGGTCTAACATTAAAATGTAAAAGTGATTTTGTTTGGCAAACCCAAACTATCAAGTTATTATTATTATTGTCTTTTTCAGATGTAAAATCTATAATTTCAAATTCATCATCTATAAAATCTTTATATTTTAAAAGATCACTAGATCGTGCTTTACATCTATACATTCCGTTTTTATTTCTTACGATACTTCCTTCATAATTATTTTTTACAAAATCCAAATGTTCAATCTTGAGTTCTTTTTCTGAATGTATCATTTTTGTTTCAACTAATTTGATTTTTACGAAATGATTTTTTGAAAAAAAGTCTGATAAAAATTCATATCTTTGCTCATATGTTTTTTCACAATCGATAATATCGTATACATGATATTCTATTTCATTTAATTTTTGAATATCGTCATTTGATAATTTTTTTTTTCTAAGCATTCCAAGATGTTCAAAGACACCATTATGAATATACAATTCTCCATCTAATATAATATTTTCTGTAATATCAACTAATTCTTTATATAAATCTGTTTTACGAATAATATCAAATTCTTTTCCTTGTCTAGAATTACAGAATTTTGTTTTACTATTATAACATGCCCGATAACCGTCAAGCTTGGGTTGAATATAAGCAGGAAACATAATTTTTTGTTTATGTTTGTTGAAATCATTTGCAAGCATAGGAAAAGTGATGATATTAGTTGCAGTGTCTTTTGTATTAATTACATTATCATTTACATTGTTTTTTGCATCGCTTGTCAAAGTAAGGTCAGCAAGGTACCCAGAATCTATTTTTTTCTTCCATTTTGCCTTTGCTTCAAAAAGAGCTTGTTCAGAATGCGAAGTTTCATTTTTTTTACCAATATTTTTACCAGATTCTATTTTATGAATACTTTCTGTCATTTTACCATCTTTATATCCAAAAAATACTCTAATAACAGAAAAATTTTTATATGTAAAGACTTTAATATTCCATTCTTTTAATTTTCCACGAACATCTTTGCTATACAAGATAGATTGCCAAATACAGTCATTCCCAGTAGACTTATTATCACAAAGCTCAACAACAGGAATGTTACAATCATTGTTGATATCAACACTATGATCATTAATATTTGACATGTAATATACAACAAATGATAATAATTAGAAATATTTCAATTTTTTATAAATTTATTACGAATTACTTAAAAAAAAATATATTTCTATACTACAAGAAATATAACAAATGGCTGGACAAATTGTTACATACAATGGTTCTAACTACTCGTGTGTTCAAAGTCATTCTTCTATAATAACATGGGAGCCTTCTATTCATACGCAGGCACTTTGGAGAAAATTATAATAATTTGTGTAGTTAAAATCGAATTGTTTTTACTTTAGATAATTCTGGACAAAATATATCTAAATATTTTTTTTCAGTATCTGTCAAGTTTTCAACTAATTGATTTTTATATTTGTCTTTGCAAAGTTCACATATAGTATCAACTATATCATAATCTTTTTTTGTAAAATATTTAGGTGGTTCCCCTTTACTATTCATCGAATTATAATAATTTGTACAAACGTCTATTACTTTTTTTTTATTTTTTTCTGTAATTATCATTCTATATATATACATATATACATATAGAAAAAGTTTATTAAAATCTTTTACAGTTTAATATTTTTTGTCTAGGAACAAACATTTCAAAAAGTGATTTTGTTAATCTATCTTTTGATGTAATATTTATTGTCTGGAATAATTTTTCAAAATCGTTAATTTTTTGGAAGGCTTCAGAATCATCTTTCCAATTGTATTTTTCATCTGCTTCTATTTCTATAAATCGTCCTAACTCATTTATATTTTCATCATAGACAATATAATAAGAAACTATTATTTTATCAAATATATAAATAAAACAAGTTTTATAAATTTGGAAACGATAAAGGAAGCCTATCATTTCTAAAAATTTTTTTATCTTATTTTTATCAAGCTCTTTTATATTTAGATTTATTTCAATACGATTTTGATTATTTAAATCAGAAGTTTTTTTCTTAAATGTCAATTCTTGTGACGTATCATTGAAGCGATACCTTATAAATTCATCAGGGTTAAAGGTATCTCTTGTAAAAAAATAATCATAAGAATTAGCAAAAAAATGATCTTTAACTTCTAAAGTTTTTATAAATTTATCAAAACTTTTAAAACTTGTATTTTTTGCATCGTATTTGTACTCTATTTCTTTATACATGTATATTACACTGAATTATAGGAAAAAAATAAACAATTCATTTTTTTCAAATTGAGACGATAAAACTGATAAAAGTTATAAAAAAATTGAAAAAAAAACAGAAATAAGTAAAAAATACCTTTATTACAATGTGCAGTATCGAAGAATCTATTAAAATGATGAATCAAATTTCTTTGAATGAAAACGTATCTAACGTATCTAACGTATCTAACGTATCTAACGTATCTAACGTATCTAACGTATCTAACGTGTCACGTGACTTTATTCATTCTAAAACCGCTATTTTGACCTCTGGTATATACAAGGGGTATTCTGTATTTGTTACAGATATTACTCCAGTATGTGTTGAACTCTTTTTTAGAGAAAATGCGTATATTAACAATAATGAAAAAAATAACAAAAAAATTGGTGAAAAGATTAATACTATATGTGGTGAATCAACTATTCTTGCTGTAATTCCTGAAATGTATGAAATTTGTGACAACAAGGGAGAATTTATTCGCTTACCATGTGAAGCTTTTAAGGTACCTTTACCGATGGTGTCGATAGACGGCAAGGTATCTTTACCGACTGATAAGGTAGTTAAACAAAACGGAGAAGTAATTGATAAAAAATTCAAGGAACATTATGGTAAAAGTGGTGTTTTAACAAGAAAAATTTGCAAACAATACTATATTGAATTTAGCAGACATGTTATTTTCAAACAAACAATGACAAAAAAATTAAAGGATGATTTCTTTTTAGTAAAAGGGGGTGAATACAAAAACAAAATTGGAAAACTTTTCAAACTACATGAAAATCATTTTACTGTAGCAATAGATGCTGTTAATGGTAAAAAGATAAACAAGATTGATTTATCTCGTGACAACAAACTTATTTCAAGAGATATTTTAAAAAGTGATCTTTTTAATGTCGATATTGTGTTAAATACTGGAAAATTTTTCAAAGTAAATGAAATTATTTCAAAAAATCCTTTGGTTTTATCTGGAAATGAATATATGAAAACCGATGAAAAGACAATAACAGCAAATGAAATTGATACTATGTATCTAAAAATAGTAGAAAAGGACGTGTCGTCTAACGAACAAGAAATTGAAGCTGACAAAGAAGATGAAAAAGAAGCTGAAAAAGAAGATGAAAAAGAAGCTGAAAAAGAAGCTGAAATTTATGTTCTTGATGAAATAGTAGAAAAGGAGGAACATGATGAAGACGATGATGAAATTGAAATTGATAATTATGATGAACATGCAAACGAAAATGAAAAAACAAATGAAAGAGTTGAAGATCTAGTAGAAATGAAGAGTACATTTAAAGATTCTGGAAGATTAAATGTTATGGAAGAAAAGTTGTCAGAAAATGACAATGAAATATTAAAAATGGTAGAAAAATGTAAAAAATCATTAGAATACAATACTGAAAATACTTTTTCTATAATTGACAAGGTAAATGAATGTGTAGAGATGTTTAAAAAGGATCTTTTAAAATTAAAGGAACCTAAGGATACTAAAACAAATGTAAAGAATACAGAATTGATTAAAAAGACAGACTATACATTTATAATAGCTCTCTTTTTATTATATGATCTAGTAAAATCCGGATATGTAATGGGTAAATCGTTTGATTGTTATATTGAAAAACTATATAATGATGGATATATTAAGGGTACTTTTGTAACAGGAAGTATCTTTTTAAGAAAGGATAAAATGGATACGTCATCAACGATATTTTCAAATATTCAAATGACAGATTCTGAATACAATAGTACAAGGGAATTGTTAAAAAAGAAAGAATACGTTAGTGTATTAAAGATTATGGTAAAAAACTGTGACAAATTGTTACAAATTATGTTTGGAAAGATAACTTTTAATTACAATGATACTATAGAATATATTCCAATCATTCGTAATAACAAAATAGAAAATTATCCGAAATATTTTTTAACTAGCAAGGATTTGATATCAAAAAGCATTTCAAATGATGCAAAACATATATTGAATGGTCCATTGATGAACAAATGGATTCACGAATTGAGAAAAAAAGAAAAGGATATTGAAAATCAAAAAACAAAAGAAATATATAGATACGTTATAACAAATTTCTACAAAGCTCCTATTATTTTAAAGAATGTAGACATTAAGAGTGATGTAAAATACATGGAATTGGAAAGAGTATATAACAAATATGTATCAAAACTGACTATGCATTTAAAAGAAAAGGATGTTCTACGTAAAAAGAAGATGGAATTAAAAAGTAAAGAAGCAATGAAAATCTTATTATGTAGACGTCAAAATGAATTGTCTTATATGCTAAAATCATCAAAATTATCTTAAATTGGGATTATTTTTTTATTAGGTTAAAGTAAATGAATAATAAAATAAGTAAATTAAACAAATTTAGTACATCAAAAAATATTAATTTTAAGCATACCAATTATGGTATTGTAAAAAGTGGTATGTATAAGGGCTTACAAATTGAAATAAAAGAATTCATACCAGAAAAAATAGAAGTAAGAATGGCTGGTAATATTGTTTTAACAACACGCAATGCTTTAAAAGATAGAACATATGATATTTTAAATATAGTTCCTGCTCGTATAAGTGGACTGATGAGCGATTTTACAAAAGTGGTATTAAATGCTGACAATATTTTTTATAGAGATGTATATTTAAAACAAATAACAAATGATACCATAAATCATTATGCAAGTGTAAAAAAGATTATACAAAAGGGTTCAGATACAAATTATTATATAAAAGGTGAGATTTTTAAAGATAACAGATATATTGAAATTAATTTTAGAAAATCTGACATATTAGAAATGATGGATAATTTCAAAATAAATGTAATTGATGTCACTGACGATGATATTGATAGAGATGAAAAATATATATACGAAAAAGAAGAAAGTGGTGATAGTGATAGTGATAGTGATAGTGATGGTGATAGTGATAGTAGTAGTTTTAAAGATTTTGATTTTGATTTAGAATTAGATGAAAGTGAAGAAACATTTGATGATATAATAACAGATGAAATGAAGCCGTCTATTTCTGATAAATCAAGAACAAGTACCTTTACAATTGATAATAGTAAATTAATAAAAAAGGATGATCATATTGTATTAAAGTTTATTGAACACATTTTACTTTCAATTATACACAAAGGTAAGATTACTAGTAAATTATTTAGTAAAAAAGATGATAGAATTGAGGAATTAGACAAAATGAATATGGTAAATGATACATCTATATTGACTATATTAGAAAATGTTAAAGATAAAAGAAAAAAGATGAATACTGTTTTAAAAGATATAAAAAAGAGTATTACAGTAAATACAATTGACGATATGTTTATAATATCCAGTGTAGTTTTTATGAATTTAAGATCTAGTTTAGATTACAAAGAATATATTGATTATTTGTTAAAATCTGAATATTTTGGTAAAAATGTAAATGCAAATCTAAAAATGTCTATTGTATTAAGGAATACTGATTTATTTAGTTGTGTTATTAATAAAAAGTCTATCAATATCAAAGATGTAGTAATGAATATTGGTGGGTGTTTTATAAAAATAATAGAATCATATAATGAAACTACTCCTTTATCAATAAAGTTACAATTACCTTTACAGCCAACAGATTATATCAAATTAAAGACATCTGAAAGAAAGGATATTGATAAAGGAGAACGGCAAAAACCAATTTTATCTATAAAGGATCAGTTAATTTATAGAAAAGAAAATGCCAAAAATGATGGTAAAAGGATATTGTATAATTATTTAATAGAAAACATTGATAATATAGAAAATGAAATTTCAAATTTGCGTCCACAAGTAGTTGACATATTAAGTAATATTTTTTCAGAAGAATTTAAAAACAACTACGAATTATGTAGTGATAAGAGATGCAGGGAGGAAATTATATCAAATTATATAATGATGACATTTGATAAAATAAAGAGAAATGATAATATTGTCTTGAATGAATCTGATTACATGAGATTACAAAAATTTATAGAATTAAACAAAATACGTATATTACAAAACAGAGAAAAAGGTGTTGTAGAAATGGATGCACCAGATTATAAAAAGGGTGAATTAGATGTTTTACATAGAGAAAGAGTAAAAAGATTTAAAGACAGAATAAAGAAAAGGGGGCAAGGTAGTTCATCTGTAAATAAAAAAAGGAAAAGAATGGATAATATTAAAACAAATAATACAGATATGATAAGATATTTGTTTAAAGACATTGATTTAAATAAAATTAATTGAATTGAAATTTATTAGAGAAGAGAGATAGAAGGTCTTAATTTTTTTGGTGAAGAATAATTTGGAGAAGAATAATTTGATGAAGAATCATTTGATAATAATGAATCTTCTGATTCTACAATAATAGTTGGTACATCTTTTTTTGGAGATTCTTTTTTTGTTTTATCAATTGCTTTTGTAGGTTTTTTTATTAAAGAAGGTGTTAATTTAGAGATAGAAGGTCTTAATTTTTTTGGCGAAGAATAATTTGATGAAGAATCATTTGATGATAATGAATTTTCTGATTCTACAATAATAGTTGGTACATCTTTTTTGGGCGATTCTTTTTTTGTTTTTTTATCAATTGCTTTTGTAGATGTTGAGGATTTTTTTGGGATTTCTATGTCTAAAATATCTGTATTTTTTTTGACATAATAGTTATAAAAAGGTGAAATGTCTTTTTCATTTACTATTTTGTAATGTTTAGAGAATATTTTTAAAATTTCATAATTAATATTTAGTAATATGTTAAATATGGTATATTTTTCACATTTTAGTAGATTAAATGAGGTTTCATCTATCCAATTACAATATTTAGAATCATAAGAAATGGTATTGTCTTCACTAGTTGTTCTAATATCATCTAATATTTTTTTAATTTTATCATATTCCGTAATGAATTCTACTATTTTATATTTATCGCTACTATTAAGTAATATAGTCAATGTATCAAACACTCTAATAAAGTATTTGGTTTTATTGTTGTGTAAGAAAAAGAATCCGGAATTTTCTAGTATAGATGATATGTAATCTACTTCTTCTAGTTGTACTTCTTCTCGTTGTACTTTTTTCTGACACATTTGTTTATTAATAACTATATCTAGAAAAGTTCCTCTAGTAAAGTAAGTTTCATTTCCATAGAAATTAAGTAAACTAATATAGTCACTTGTTCCTTGTAAAATTTCTTCTTTATATGGTTTAAGAAAGACATTTTCAGCGTTTTCAGATAAAAGATTATTATATTGTACAAGTTGATCTTTATTATTAAGATAAATACGTGTTTCAAAAGCGATATTAATATGTGGAATTTTTACATGTTTTATCAAGAATTGAGTCATACTATTAAATATATTCTCACCAAAACTATTTCTTATATCTTGAAAGTATTTTATCAATGCCCAAACAAGTTGCGAATTATCAGACGATTTATTTAATGTATAAATAATTTGTTTATCGTTACATTTAAATTCACTGTAAAGATCATTTTTTTCAAAAGATATAAATGATTTACCATAAATATTTGTATCAAAAACTATTGAACTATCTTCATAAAAAATGTCTTTAAATTCTTTTTCAAAAGTTATAATGAAATTTCCTTTATCCTTTGTATCTCCATAAAGTGTGATATCATAATCTGACGATAGATTATTACTACCTACACTATAAATTTTAAAGTTTGGCTTTTCATCTAATTTTAATTTAACTAATATTTTTTTCAAGAGTAAATCTACAATTGATTTTCTAAATAACCAAAGTAATTTTTGTATAGATACATCGTGTAATGTTTTAATGTTTTCCCATGTTAGTTTTAATCTGATTACCTCTGTTGAAATATAATATTTGTTACCAACTTTATGTAATAATTTGGATGATGTAAAGTATTTTAAAATTTCGTGTATTTTATCATCATAAAACTCGATTTTTTTAATATTAAATGGTGTAATTTCTTTACAATTATCTTGTTTTTTAATTTCGTAATTATCATTATCTGGTAAACATTGTTCAGGGCATTGGCATATATTTTCGTATATGTATTGTTTAAAAGTATTTTCATTCATATTATATTATACTAATATAATATTAATACGTAAAAAAAAAATCTAAGAGTGTAATATAAACAATAAAATGGACGAACAACAGCAACAACAATTAATGATTATTGGAGGAGGAGTAGGGTTACTAGTTTTTATTATAATTATATATTTCATGTTTTTTACTGGAGTAAGTTATGAAAGAATGGATGGTTTTGATCATCCGGGGAATGATATTGAGTGTTTAAATGATCCCTCTGCTGAACAATGTAAAACAAAATGTACTGCAGATAAAAACTGTAAAGGTTATATAACAGGTGGTTGGGGATGTTGTTATAAACATACTTTAGGTAATAAAGCACCTTATAATCAAGGTCCATTTTTTACTAAAAAGTAATTTGATGAATTGATTCAAATGGAGAAAAGGTATATTTTGGTGGTTTGCAGCTGAAAATGATTATCAAAATTTCAGATTTCTAATGTAAGAATATATTTTCAAACAGTCTGATTATTTGCCTAGGCTAAAAGTATTATTTATAATAAATAAAAATAACAATATAATTTTTTTTATTTATTAATATATATTAATATGGGAATAGGTGGATCTAAACCGTTACCGGGAGACTCTTTTAGATGTAAAGAAAATATACCTATAGAAGATGAATATGGTATTTTAAAACATAAAGTATCAGGTAAATGCATGTACGGTGATGGAAATAATATATCTTATGATAATTGTGATATAAAAGATAAAAAGGCAAATTGGAAATTAGTTCCTTCTGTAGAAGAGGGGTATTATTTAATACAAAATGAAAAGTCAAATAAATGTATTGATTCTAATGGTGAAGGGGTTTATTTCGGTGGTTGTGCAGCGGGTAATGATTTTATGAATTGGAAACCATTAAAAGCAACTGATGGACATTGGATTTTGCAACATAAAGCTACTGGTAAATGTATTGATTCAAATGGTGAAAGGATTTATTTCGGAGGATGTGCTGAAGGAAATGATTTTCAAAATTTTGATATACCAGGCAATACAAGTGGTGTTTATAGGTATGATTTAAAAAAAGGAGAAAAGAAAGCTTTAATGCGTAGATATCCAAATGAAGCTGTAGCTGATTCGTGGGATCCAAAATGGAGAGAGAAAACTACTATAGGAGCTGATAACAAGGTTCCATCAAGTTATAGATGCGCGCTTTTAAAAAGAGGTGAACCAATGAATAAAAATGTACAATATAAAACATTACTAGGATATGAGTGGAAGGAAACAGGTGGAGGTAATTGCTATGATTATCGTAACAAAGGTTATGACAAGAAAAATCCTGGAGAATTATGTAAAAAAGAATGTGACACGCTAGATAATTGTGTAGGATATGTAGATGGGTGGTGGGGGTGTTGTACTAAACATGGTGTATTAAAAAATGAAGCAATGATTGGTTATAAAAATGGCAAGTTTTATGTAAAAAATGATTATCCAAGTGATTTTAGATTTAAGAATGAAAAGCCAATAGAATTTTACACTGAATGTGGGTATGAAGGTGATAAATATGAATTTTTTATTGGAGAACACGAAGATTTAGGTAAAATGGCAGTTCCAATTGGGGGTAAAGATGGTAGAAGAAAATTACCAAAACTTGAATCGATAAAAATTCCTGAAGGATATACAGTAAGAATATATTCTTTACCGAATTTTAAAGGAGCAAATTTAATATTAGGTTATGATTGTAGAAATCCAAACTATAGTCTTCTTGAATTATTTAAAGAACATTTTTCATTTATGCAACAGATCCAGCAACAGATGCAACAGATGCAGCTACAGACTGGTACACAGAATAATATTCAGCAGAAGATCCAGCAACAGATGCAGCAACAGATACAGCAAGTAGTACAGCAAGTACAGACTGGTACACAGAATAATATTCAGCAGAATATAAACATTAATACAGAAACGCGTGAATGGGAAGAATTATTTACATATGATCCAACATTAGCAACTGGTGAACCATTTAAGTTTGAATTTACATTACAACAATTAACTGATTTATTAAAAGATGATACTATACTTGAAGATGAAAAAATAGTTAAATTTAATGAATTTTTTAATAAATTCTATACAGCAATGAAAATGACACCTAAAGACAAAGAGAAATTGTATTATGAAATGACAAACGTTGTTTTAAATAATACAAAAATAAAAAATTTGGATATAGAATGTTTATCTGATATTGGTTTTGATATACCTGTACAATCTATCAAAATATTTAAAAATGAAAGATATAATCGTATTGAAATAAATGAAGCTCGTAAGAATTATCGTAAAGAAATAGAGTTATATACAGAATGTAATTATGAAGGATATAAATTTTCAATACCTCTTTCTGATTTAGCAAGTATAGATAAAGGTAGTGAATTTATGATACCAGATTTATCTTTATACGGTATTACTGATAATGAGATAAGTTCTATAAGAATACCTGATGGATTAGCTATAGCTTTATTTGAAAAAAAGAATTATAATGGATTATTTATTAGTATATATGATGATATACAGTGTTTAGATTGGCTTAATTTTTCAAAAGAAGCATCATCTTTAAAAGTATGGATAAGGGATAAGAAATATTTTAAAAATGAATGGGGACGTATAAGACATTTTCAATCTGGAAAATGTTTAAATGTAGAAGATGCAATACCAGGTCTTTGGGGGTTTGATAATAGACCACTCGCCTTTACAGAGAATTGTGATATTAATGACAATACACTTTTTAAAATTGTAGATCTTAATGGTAAACCTAAATTAAAAAATAAGGGATCAGATCAATGTCTTAATGCACTTAAAGGTGATATTTTTGGGTTTAGTAATTGTGACGCGGGTGCGGTAGTTGATTTACATAAAGGAATAGTTGGGAATTATGTATATAAAATAAACGACCAATCAACTTTAGATGGAGATCCAAATCAATCTAAAACATATAAAGGAAACTTTGATATTAATAATGGTTTTATGAATTGGACACCTCCTTTATAATTAATAAATACGTTAAAATAAATAGTAAAAAATGCTTTTATTATTTATATGTTTAGGGAAAAATTATACGAATGTACAAAAGAAAGTCATAAAGTGGTTGATAGGCATAAATTTGTTAATTTAATAAGGAATGATAAGGATGCTGGTGAAATGTATATAAATATGAATAAATTATGTATAAAACATATTCAAGAAGAGATACAAAGACGTTTAGAAAAATCAAATTCAGAATGGGAATCTTTTAGATTATTATTTGGTAAATTATACAAGGATATAGAAGTAGATTGTGATAAATCAGTTAATATGAATAAATTGATAGAACGTTGTGTAGAGTATCCATTAGAGCATGGATATATGTTTATTTTAGGATTATTATTTGGTGGAAAATTACTAAGTAAATATTTACCAGAACATATGGAATTTTTACAATATGATAATTCAAAAGAATTAATAAATGATTTCAAGGATTATTTGGATGATAATGTTATAAACGAGGATCAATTTATAAATATTGTAAATGAGAGTTATAAATTAATAAGTGAATTATTTGATGAATTTTGTATAAAAATAGAAAATAAAATAGATAGATAGATTATTCTGTAATATTTTGTGCTATAACATATTTAAGGTGATAATAAAATATAAGTGCGATAATAGATTGTGATCTATTTTGTGTGACACTAAATGCCATACCGATACTGCTAAGAATAAATAATAGGTTACTTTGTATAATTCCAGTTTGTAGAGTAGTTGTTTTAAGTCCTGTATCTTGTGCAAAAATATGAATAAGTGCATAAGAACCTAAAATATTAAGAATTTGTTTAATAAGATCATTATAAGATGGATCTACACCTAAATTTTTGAATGAAAAGCTTGCATATCTGATATCATAATAAACGATAAGAATGAATGGTATACTAAGTATAATTTTTTTAATATTTAGTTTAATAGAGCTTTCTTTATCTTTAAAAAAGTAATCTAATAAGAATTTATCTACGAATAGATTAACTTGTTTATGATTATACATCATATACATTTGTAAAAGTAATACAACATATTGAAATCCTATAAATGGTACATAACCATAATTTTCTATTAATTTTTGATCAGACATATATTATAATTACAATATTTTTTAATTAATTAATTGAAATTAAAAAAAATTAATAAGATAGTATATGTCTGATCAAAAATTCATGGCGTATATACTAATAAAGATAATAGAAAAGGGTGGTTATAATAATCATTGTATTTCAAAAAGATTTTATTACATTGATACTATTGAACTTGATAAAATTCCTTAAATATAAAATGACGTTGAAAAAATATGACGCACTCGACTACGTCGAGGCTCTGTGTTCGGGTGTTATTGGAAAATTTATAAATGAAACCATAAAATAGTCATGTTAGTAATGGGGTGAAGCTACTTTATATAGATAGTCTACGCTCACGAACATAATTATCATAATCATCATTATTGTAAGAATCTAAATCTTCTGGTAAAATATCTTTAAGAACTTCATTAAAATTTTCGCACATTTTATCTGCAATTTCATTACGATCATTTTTATCTAGATATTTTTTGAATTTCTTTTTTATATTTTTCTGATTTTCATTAAATGTTTTTTGGCAATTATTTACAATTATTTCTGGTAAAAATGTTTTAATATATTCATCCGAACCATATAAATTTTTAATAATATTATTATTTATTATTTTTACTAATTCCGTTTTTGATATATTATCATGTGTTCCAAATAATGTGTCAATAAAAGCACCTGAAATTTTTATAATATTTTTAATGTATTCTATATCAGATTCATAATATTCTGTACCACCTTTTTCTGATACGTGTCTATATTTATATTTATAAAGTAATTGTTTAACAACGTTTTCAAGAAGAAAACAATTATTAGTATTAAATCTAAAAATTTCTTCAAATCCGTCACTAGCATATGTTTTATAATTCTTTTTACGTTTATCAACGCTTTTTGATGCCAATCCTATTTTATAAATATTTTGACCCTTTTTAGAAATTTCTTGAAAAACATAAATCCATTGTTCTTTAGGAACTTCAAAATAAATAGGTTTTTCTAGTTCTTTAATTTTATTATCTTTTTCTTGTAATAATTTTTGTAAAGATTTTTCAAGACATTTTTGATTACATTTTTCTAATTTTATATAATAATCATGGATTTCATCGGCTTTTTTAGTATTACTTTTTAAACATAATTTTTTGAAACATTTAATTGTCATTAAAATATTTTCTTTAGGTCTACCTATATTTATACTACTCTCTTTTTCCCCAACCTGCGTAAAACTTATTTTAAAATCGATATCCTTTTGAAAATTTTTTACTAAAACTCTTTTACAACCTGCAAGTCTACAAAATCCTAACCATTTCCATATATTATCTAGTTCAATAATAAATTCATTTTCATCATCGTATTGTAAATATAATTGAAATGATTCTACAAATAATTTTTGTTCATTAGTTGTAAATTCGTCTTTAATTATATTTAATAATTGCATATGCGTTTCTTTTTTAATATTGTTTTCTATAGGAATATTAGCTATAATATCCATTATTTTATATTTTTATAACATAATAGATTAAAATTATTTATATATAATGACGCACTCGACTTTGTCGAGGCTCTTGCGCTCGCGTTATTACAATAAATGTAAAATAACACCATAAAAACATTTATTTAATTGTT
>ERZ767114.860-NODE-860-length-15488-cov-3.820583_pt1 | contig 15488 bp, 10 predicted proteins | sample MGYA00374952_ERZ767114 | MGnify/ENA primary metagenome ERZ767114 (study PRJEB28939, sample SAMN06267156) | marine metagenome | isolation source: Columbia River Estuary | place: USA:Columbia River Estuary, USA | collected 2012-05-05 ...
ATGCTGGTTGCCAGTAGCGCGGGCTATGTCCTGGCACACCACAACACCTGGACCGTCAACAGCGTGACGCACCTGTGGGGCTTTAAAAAAGGCCTGATCAGTTCGGCAAAAAATAACTACATCTGGTTGGGGCCTTTGGGAGAGGGGAATCACCATGCCGATCATCATGACCACCCGAAGGATTTTCGTAACGGCTTTGGTTGGAGTGGCTGGGTGCTGGACCCAACCCGCTATGTCATTTTATCGCTCCGCGCTTTGGGACTCGTGAAAGGGCTCAATCGCGCAAGCCGTTGGCAAGAGGCGCACATTATTACCCGCCGCAAGGTGCGCGACACGCAAGCAAAATCGCAATCCGTAGTGTGGCAGCGTTGGGAGGAAAAGTTAGCGCTACTGGGGGACGAGTGGCTTGCAGCCGCCCAAACCTGGGATCAGTTCAAGCTCGAGAAAATCCAGCTCTCACAGCAAATCCGTCAAGCAGGTGCCGATAGGATGGCCGCTGCGCGCGAACGTATGGGAGATACCCAAGAGGACTTCATGCGTGATTTGCAGGTTCGAAGAGAGGCCGTCCGCGCGGAGCTGCACGACGCCCGCAAGCGGCTTAAAGAGAGGCGAGAAGCCTTTCTTGCCGCGCTGTCTGAACTCAAGCAAGCCAACATGGCTGTCACTTAAGACACCCGACTGAGACCTTATTTCGCGCCCTGAGATGACTGCACTATCAGGCGGGTGTGCTGCAGGCCCACTCAGCCTGACGGCGCAGTCGATGGGCGTCCGCAAAGCACGCTCGGCATAAAAATAACGCGTTACCAGCTAAAGGTTTCTGATTGGCATGATATCGGCCACAGATCGAATACTCTTTTCTCGTCAGGTACCGCACAATACCGCGGTTATATTACGCGCAGATTGAAAAGCGCTGCTTGCCAAACTCATCGGTATTGAGTCACCGCAGGGTGCGCATTCATCTGCTTTCCCGCTCGCATTATGATTGTTATAGGGTTTTGCCATGCATCGAGTCACCCCCGAAATCGAGTCACTCGCCAGAGAGATCCTCACCTACACGATGGATCGTCTCAAAATGGATCCGCCCACACTCGATCATCCGCTGTCGCAAGCCGCACTGGAAGCAGTCGCTGGGCAGACGATTACTGAATCTGGGTTAGGAGGAGAAAGCGCGCTCAGACTCTTTATCGATAAGCTGGCACCGGCGTGCATTTCCGAGGACCACCCTCGATATCTGGCCTTTGTGCCGACCGCCCCAACAGACGTCTCCACCCTCTTCGACCTGGTCGTGGGCGCATCCAATATCTGTGCCAGCAGCTGGCTTGAGGGCGCGGGTGCGATCTATGCTGAAAATCAAGCGCTGCGATGGATTTCTGATATCGCCGGTTTTCCTCCCGAAGCGGGTGGCGTCTTCGTCAGCGGCGGGACGGCGGGAAACCTGTCGGCATTAGTGGCTGCGCGTCACGATTGGCGCCAAAAGCAACCCGATCACGCGGCACAGCGAGGACTCATTATTTCTTCCCGAGGGGCACACGCTTCGGTTCAACAAGCCGCCCACGTGATGGATGCAGACCTCATTCAATCAGGCGGCCATCGACTGACCGGTGCCGATGTCGCGGCCACTATTGCCACCTTAAGTGAGACCGATCGATCGCGACTGTTTGCCGTCGCCTGCACGGCGGGGACCACCAATCTCGGCATTATCGACGACCTGGAAGGGATTGGTGCCATCTGCAAACAAAACGCGGTGTGGTATCACGTGGACGGTGCTTACGGTGGCGCGGCGCTCGCGGCGCACTCAGCCAGAATGCTGTTCAACGGCATTGAGACGGCAGACAGCTTCATTGTCGATCCCCATAAATGGCTATTCGCCCCGTTTGACTGCTGCGCACTCATCTATGCCGATCCCGCTAAAGCACGGCGAGCCCACCGACAACACGGTGATTACCTGGAGGTCTACTATGACGGCACATGGAACCCCAGCGACTACGCACACCATCTGTCTCGCCGCGCCCGCGGGCTTCCCTTCTGGTTCAGCCTAGCGGTGCACGGCACGAAAGCCTACGCGGACGCAGTTGAGGTCACGCTTGATCGCGCTCGCGAGGCAGCAACCATGATCGACGCACACCCCCACCTAGAGCTCGTGACTGACCAACAACTTTCTATTTGTGTGTTTCGACGAATTGGCTGGACTCCCGAGGACTACAAGTCTTGGAGCAGCCAGCTATTGGAAAGTGGCATTGGTTTGGTCACACCGACTAAACACGAAGGGGAGACGGTCCTGAGATTTTGTGTGGTAAATCCTCGAACCAGTAGCGATGATATCCAGCAGATTCTTGAGTCGCTATAATCGGTGACGTCGCGGCCTGACAGGTACCATTTTTCGGCGCTTGCACTGCATCACGCAAAAGGAATCGACCGGCATGTCTAACTCAATCCGCTTTAAACCATGGCTCGTAACGGCCATCACGTTACTGGGGATACTGGGGCTCATTGTCTTCACGCCCTGGTTTGTCGGCGAAGTCAGAGGGTCTGCGACCTCATCTCGCTTTGAGGCGAGCTACCCGCTGACCTTCCCCAGTGATTTTGACTGGGGTGTGGCGGTCGCCGCTCAACATGTAGAACACCAGCAGCCGAGTGATTGGACGGCCTTCGAGCGACGGGTGATTAAAGAAGGTAAGACAGGCACCGGTGCCCAGCCCGGCCAGGCTAAGCCGGGACACATTCGCAATCTCGATAGCGTCTCGGATGAGGTCCGCTTAAAAAAAGTCGACTTTGATACTCGGTATGAAAGTGACTTCGAAGCGTTGGCAGAATTAGGACTCAACAGCTACCGGTTCAGCCTCTCGTGGGCCAGATTGTTTCCGCGCGCTGACATGACCGAGCCTGACCCTGCTGGTATTACGTTTTACCGCGAGGTCATCGCGGCAGCCAAAAAAAATGGCCTTAAACCCCATGTCTCTTTGTTTCATTTTTCGACACCAGAATGGTTCTGGGAGGAGCAAGGCGGCGAGCGGGGCTGGGAAAGAGAGGATGCGTTGCAGCACTGGAATCGCTACGTCACCGCGGTATCTGAATTGCTGGGCCCGGAAATCAGCCACTGGTGCACGCTCAATGAGCCAATGGTCTACGTGCTGTGGGGCTACTTAGAGGGGATCTTCCCGCCGTTGGAGCAAAGGGCTAATCCCGAAGCCACTGCTCCGGTCGTAGCTCGGCTGCTCGAGGCGCATGCCAGTGCCTACCAAATACTGCATCGCGATGCAGCGCAACGTCACCAAAGTATCGAGGTCGGGCTCACACAACACACCCGCGCTTTCGAACCCTGGCGCAATTGGCACCTTTTCGATCGTCTGGCAGCGGACTTTATTCAGCAGGCATTTATTTGGGATATTTTCGATGCCATCGAGAGCGGCACCTACACCATGACAGATAGCGAATACCAGCGCACGATCGATGGCCTCGAGGGAACGCAGGACTATGTCGGGATCAACTACTACGGTCGGTTCTATGTGCAAATGGATGCCGATGCACTCGACAACGGACCGGTCACACATACCCGCGACCCGAGAGATGCTGAAGAACTCGCCAGCGATCTAGACTGGGCCCTCTATCCCATCGGGTTCAGTCAAATCCTAGAAGAGGCCTGGACACGCTACGGCAAGCCCATACAAATCCTGGAAAACGGCATCGCGGATGCCGCCAACCCCGACACACTGAGACAAACCTTTCTGACCAGCCATCTTAGAGAGGTTTGGCACGCCATGAATATCCGTGGTGTTGATATTGATGGTTATTTCCATTGGTCCCATTTGGATAACTTTGAATGGGCAGAGGGATTTGGCCCCCGTTTTGGTCTCTATGCTGTCGACTATGACAACGACTTTGCGCGCACCCCCCGCGGGAGTGCTGACGTCTACGCGGACATTATCAAAGAGGGCTTGAGCGAGGCACTATGGGAACAAACAAAGGGGCCTTTTTAACGCATTTAAGCCCCCAGCCCGGTTCGGCGAACGGATGTGGAGGCGCTTCTCCACGACCGGGATCATAGTGCAAAAGCGAGTGCTACCAGACAGACAATAGCTGGGCGCAACCTACTTCAACCATGAGATTGCAATGCTGATGAATCACCCCACACACCGCAGTCTGATTTTTGTCCTGATGCTGGTCATACTGGCGGGTTGCTCAACCACGGTGAAAGCACCCTTTGAGATGCCCGAGGTTGAATGGACGCAACCTGCAGCCACCGACGGGCTGCTTGCCCAGATTGCTGCCGACGTCACAGCGCGAGCCGAGCCCCTTGGCGACCAGACTGAGCATTCGGACGCCGGCATTTCGGGTTTCAAACTGCTCGGCAGGGGTGAAGATGCCCTCAGATGGCGACTGGCGCTGATCGACTCTGCGACCCAAAGTATCGACACGCAGTACTACCTCTACCACGGCGACAATACGGGTTTACTGTTCACGAGCCGACTGCTCGAGGCCGCTGATCGCGGGGTGAAAGTCCGCATCATCATCGATGACATGGGTACACTCGCCATTAGCCCGTCTCAGGCAAAGCTCCGCGATAGCATGGGCGCTTTAATGATCGCTCATCCCAATATCTCGCTGCGATTATTTAACAGCAGTGGCAATCGCAACCTTCTGGGGCGGGGTTGGAGTTTCGCGACCCAGTTTGAGCAGCTGAATCACCGCATGCACAACAAATCGCTCACGGTGGATAACCACGCAACGATAGTGGGCGGTCGGAATATCGGTGATGAGTACATAGGGCTCAACCCGCATTTTAATTTTCGAGATATCGACGTCTTGGGCTTTGGTCCAGTTGCGAGGCAGGCGTCATCAGTTTTCGACGTATTCTGGAACAGCGGTTGGGTCATGACTGCTGACCCCTCGACCCAAGCAAAGGCAGAGGGTATTTATGAGACCCAGCGCCTTGCGCTGAAGCAGGAGCTGAAGCAATCGGAGACGCTGGCGCAATTTTCACTGGTGTCTCGAAGCTGGGAATCTGAATTCAATGCCTTAACACCCCTGCTCCACCTCGGCCGCAGCGAGGTCGTTACGGATCGACCCCATTCGGACGGCATCAGTAATGAGGTCTTTGACTGGGTGATGGAAAATTTACCCCAGGCAGAAAAAGACCTCCTGGTCACTAACGCCTACCTCATCCCCGGACCAGAGGGTGTTGCGATGCTCGAGGATTTGGTGGCGGCGGGCGCTGCGGTGACGATTCACACCAACTCGCTGGCCTCACAAGATGTCGCTGCTGTTAACAGCCACTATAAATCATGGCGAAAACCCATTCTGGCATCTGGCGCTTCGCTGTTTGAGGCGCGGCACGATGCAGCGATCAAACAATCCATGGTAGATACCAAACCCGTTAACGCACGCTACATGGGATTGCACTCTAAATCTTTGGTCATGGACCGGCGCCTCGCTGTCATCGGCTCCGCCAACCTCGATCCGCGCTCCGCTTTTTTGAACTCAGAGATGATTGCCATCATAGACAGTGAAAGTCTTGCCGAAGAACTGGCACAGGCCATTCTTCTCGACACCTCCCCCGCCAACAGCTGGGAAGTGGACCTGAACGATAAAAACCAAATCATCTGGCGAAATGATGTTGAAACTGTCAGTCGACAGCCCGCCCGAAACGGCTGGCAACGATTTCAGGATCTGTTCTTCATGCTGTTTCCGAAGCGCCTTTATTGACAAAGCGTCGGTCAGGAGGTCGCTGAACAGTTACCGTCGGCACAGCCCTTTAATCGCCCAGATAAAAAAAGCATTGTTGACTGTTTTTCACGGCGAGGGTACCTTGCCATGGCGCTCGCGGGCCTTAATGAGCGGCCCGCAAAATCCCCGAGGCAATATCCGGCTAGCATGTCAGGCCACCTGGGGGAGCGACCAAGATAAAACGTCCAAGGAGACTGACCGTGTCTATCCCAAAGGAAACACTGCTGCACGCTTATCGTTCCATGAAGACGATCCGCGAATTCGAAGAACGCGTCCATGCGGAAATCATGAATGGCCAAATTCCTGGCTTTACCCACTTATATACGGGTCAAGAAGCCAACGCGGTTGCCGTCTGCGCCCATCTCGATGAAAGCGACACCATTATCAGTACGCACCGGGGTCACGGCCATTGTATTGCCAAGGGCGCCGACGTCTCCGGCATGATGAAAGAGCTATTTGGGTCCTCTGAGGGCCTCTGCAAGGGCAAAGGCGGCTCGATGCACGTCGCCGATATCGACAAGGGTATCCTCGGTGCGAATGGTATCGTTGCCGGTGGCCCGCCCATTTCTGTCGGCTCGGCATTGGCTGCCAAAATTCGTAAAAATGGCAAGGTCGCGGTGTCGTTTTCTGGCGATGGCTCGGTCAACCAAGGTACCTGCTTCGAGGCCATGAACATGGCGGTTGTGCTGCAAGTGCCCGCCGTCTTTGTGATCGAAAACAATTATTACTCTGAGCACACACACATTGATTATGCTGTGGGTTGTGACGATTTGAAGGCGCGTACCGAAGCGTTCGGTTTTCCTGTTTTTGTTGCCGATGGCGCAGACTTTTTCGCTGTGCATGAGGCGGCTGGCAAAGCCATCGCGCATGCCCGCGCAGGCAACGGCCCGGCTGGCGTATTTGCCGAGCAAGGGCGATACCACGGTCATTTTGTGGGCGACCCACAGTCCTATCGTGGCGAAGGCGAACTCGAAAATCTGCGCGAAAACCATGATCCATTGAAAGTATTTCGCCAGCATATGGCGACCAGCGGCGATCTGAGTGAAGCCGAGCTGGACGCCATCGACGCCGACGTCATGGCTGAAATCGAACAATCTGTGGTGGATGCCAAGGCGGCGGCACGACCGACGCCTGATCAGGTCACTGCAGATGTCTATATTCAATACGGTGCAACGGCGTAAGGGGGACATACCATGCCTGAAAAAACGATGCGCGATGCAATCAACGAGGCCCTGCATCAAGCGATGGAGCAGGATGAATCTGTGTTCGTTATTGGTGAGGACGTCGCGGGATGCAATGGCAGCGCCGGCGACGTAGGTGCGGTAGGTGGTGTCTTCGGCGTGACCAGCGGCATCTACAACCGCTGGCCTGATCGCTGTGTCGACACGCCGATTTCTGAGTCTGCCATTGTCGGGGCTGCTGCCGGCGCCGCACTGGTCGGAATGCGTCCCGTTGCCGAAATTATGTTTGCCGATTTTATTGGCGTCTGTATGGATCAGATCGTCAATCAGATGGCCAAGTTTCGCTATATGTTTGGTGGCAAGAGCCGATGCCCCGCGGTTATTCGATTTTCTGCCGGCGGCGGTTTTAGTGCGGCGGGTCAACATAGTCAGGCAATGTATCAGGTAATGACATCCTTTCCGGGGCTGAAGGTCGTTGTCCCCTCAAATGCCTATGATGCCAAGGGGCTCCTACTTTCAGCGATTCAGGACGATGATCCTGTGCTGTTCTTCGAGCCCAAAGTGCTCTATCAAGAAACCGCTGAAGTACCAGATGAGATGTATACCATCCCGTTTGGTCAGGCCAATTTTGTGCGCGAGGGTGACGACGTCACCGTAGTGGCGTTTGGACAAATGGTGCCGAAGGCAGCTGCTGCGATTGATGCACTGGCGGCTGAGGGCATCAGCTGTGACTTAATTGATCCGCGCACCACCTCTCCGCTCGATGAGGCAGCGATTCTTGAATCAGTTAGGGCGACGGGAAGGCTAGTGGTAGTTGACGAGGCACCGCCTCGCTGCGGCCTGACGGCTGACATTGCGGGACTGGCCGCTGATAAGGCTTTTAGCAGCTTGAAAGGCCCCATTAAACAAGTCTGTGCGCCGCATAGTCCAACGCCCTTTTCACCTGAATTAGAGGCCGCATACATACCCAATGCAGATAAAATTACAGCGGCGATCAAAGCGACCCTCGCCTAGGGACATCGAATTACTAGGAGTATTTTTGTGAGCGAGATCTATCCCATCGCAGTGCCTAAGTGGGGCATTGAAATGGTTGAAGGCACCATCACGACTTGGAATAAATCTGAGGGTGATGCCATTGCCAAGGGCGACGAAGTCTTTGAAATGGAGTCGGATAAGATTGTGAACGTGTGGGACGCTCCCGTTGCGGGCGTGCTGCGTCGCATCATTGCGGCCGCCGGTGATGCTCATCCGGTGGGCGCATTGCTGGGCGTCATTGCCGCGGCGGACGTGAGCGATGCGGACATTGATCAATTCATTGCCGAACATAGCGCCACTAAAGCTGACACCGAGGCTGCCCCCGCTGCAGCCGAGAAGGCGGCGCCCCAACAGACGATGCAAACCGGAGACGCGTACACACGCTCCTCCCCCAGCGTCCGTCGCCTTGCCGATGAGCTGGGCGTAGATTTAGGTACCGTGACGGGCACTGGGCGCAGAGGCCGCATCACCGACGATGACGTTAAGGCCGCGACAGGCAGTGACAGCAGCGCCCCTGAAGGAGTGCAAGTCATACCGCTTAGTGCCACGCGAAAAACGATTGCACGACGGTTGACCGAAGCCAAGCAGTCGATCCCGCACTTTTATCTGACCGCGGAATACGCGCTAGATGGACTGTTGGCACATCGCGCCAAACTCAACGAAACGGGCAGCGTTAAAGTCTCAGTCAATGATTTATTGGTCTGGTCGGTAGCCCAAGCACTCATGAAAGAGCCGCGTGTTAACGTCAATCTCGTTGACGATAGCATTCATCAGTTCGACGCAGCCCACATTTCAGTGGCCATAGCGACCGATGAAGGACTGTATCCCGCTACCGTTCGCAATGCCGACACCCTCTCGCCAGCAGAAATCGCCGAAGCAACCGGTGCACTGGCAGAAAAAGCCAAGACAGGAAAGCTCACCAAAGACGACATCTCGGGTGGCTCTTTTACCGTGTCTAACCTAGGGATGTTCGGCATCACCCAGTTCACCGCCATTATCAACCCACCAATGGGCGCTATTCTCGCCATGGGTAAAGCATCACAGCAAGCCGTCGTCCGAGAGGGTGAAATAGGCATCGCCACCATGCTCAGCGTGACGCTTTCTTGTGATCATCGGGTCATTGATGGGGCGGTGGGTGCGCAATTCTTAGCAACATTAGATGAGGTCATTGCGGCGCTGTAAGACGTTGCGCCGCACAGGCTCAACCCGCGGCCGCACCAATAGCGGCAAGACTAACATCGCAAGCAGGTAGTCGACGCGGCCCACGTGATCCCCGAGCACCCGGCACGACTCAGCGTCTACTGGGTGACCATCGCAATGCGCGGCACAAAGATCTGCAGCAACAAGGCGGAAATAAGGTGCAAGCACGCAATCATTAAGAAGACACTTTCATAGCCTGCGCTTTGAATCATGAAGCCGGCCAGCAAGCCCAGTAAGCTCCCGCCGAGACTCCCCACCGCACCGAACACACCCCACACCGTCGCGACGCGATCAGCCGGAAACAAATCCGTTGGCAAGGTAAAGAAAACCGAACCTTTCACCTGAATGGCAAATAGGCCAAAGCAAATCAACGCCAGCGCTACCATGCTCGACTCGACATAGAAGGCGGGCACAACCGCCATGGCAACGAGTACCGCACCCAGCCAGATCACCCACTTTCGGGCGCTATTAATACTATGACCACGACGAACTAGCGCAGAGCTCAGCGACCCACCGCTCAACGCGCCAAGGTCGGCGAACACCCAAGGTAGCCAGGCGAACAAAGCAATGGCCCTTAAATCAAAGCCGCGTACATCGATGAGATATTGCGGCAGCCAAAACAAAAAGAAGTAGAAAGGGAAATCGCTCACTATCCGGGCCACCAGGATCCCCCAAAACTGTCGGTAACCGAGCAGCTGCGTCCAGCCCACCCCGCTTTGCTGCTCAGAGCGTTGTGACAAAATAAGGGTGCGCTCTGCTTCGTCCAGCGTGGGGTGCGATTCGGGTAAGTGATACCACCGGCGCCAGAGTACTGCCCATATCAACCCGAGCGTGCCCGGAATAATAAAGGCCCACTGCCAGCTTAACGTTTGCATAATCCAAACCGTCAGTGGAGGGGTGATAATGGCACCCAAGCCCGCACCCAACATAAAAATTGCCACCGCTGTGGCGCGCTCGTTAGCCGGGAACCATTGCGCGACAGCCTTACTCGCCGCCGGAAAATTGGCCGCCTCTGCAAGGCCCAGCACCACTCTCATGGTAAAGAAAGACCACACACCGCGGCCTAGCGCGTGCAACACGGTGGCCGCACTCCAAAAAACAACCGCTAATTCGAATGCCCGTTTGGTACCCAATCGATCGATCAACGGACCAGAGATCAACTGGCCGACGCCATAGGCCAAAAGAAATCCGCTGGTGATGAGTCCATAGTCGGCATCACCAATCCCGAATTGATCTCGCACGACGGGCGCCACAACACCAAATACCGACCGGTCGATATAGTTGATGGTCGTAATTACCGCCAGCAAGATCGCAATGCGCCAACGTGTCGCCATGAGCTTCCTTATTTTTTTATTGTCGCTGTGCCGGTGGCCCGTGCGCGAGCAGACCATCCCGTAAGCAAGGGGTTACGTCATCACCACACTGACCGCGAGCATAATGAGTATCCCGCCAAACAAGCGATTCAACAAGGTCGCATGGCGCTGCAGCCTCGATAAGACGGCCGTTTGCGCGAGGAGTGCAGAGACTAAGCTATACCACAGCGTATCAATCGCCGCTGCGGTGCTGGCGATGAGGGTCTTTTCTAACGCCGTCGCATCGGGCTGGATAAACTGGCTGAACAACGCCGCAAAAAAAAGTGCGATTTTCGGGTTCGACAGAGCGATCACAAAACCCTCGAGCCCCGCACCCCTCGCCGAGGAGTGGGACATTGCCTCGGCGGACACCACGGCGCTGGACTGACTCAACAAGACTCGAATACCGAGGTAAAGGAGAAATCCAGCGCCAGCGAGCTGGACGGCAGCAAACCAGTCGGGCTGCTCGATCAGCAGTACACCCAGGCCATTGGCCATCAACAGCGCCCACAGCAAGATGCCGATCCCGTGAGCCACGGCACAAAAGATGCCAGCTCGCGCACCACCACGCAAAGCGTGCCGTGCCACGACTGCTAGGCTAGGCCCGGGAGACATTGCGCCCAATAAGCACACCAGTGCCAAGGGTAACCACGCTGACCAATTCATTCGGTCATCCTATGCTGTTTGCAGGAGATTAGCCTCATTTTGCCCCGCCATACCTCCCCTCTACAGCGTGTTGCCCCCTCCCCTAAAGTGCTATATCTTCACACTCGTAACACTTGTGACTTGCTGCTGCACGTTGCAATGATGGTCGACAGCATAAATTCAGTGTGCACTCACAGTGGCACGCACAGAATAAGAGGATTGCGTTATGTCTAGGGATTCCAAAGAGCGTCAGAGCCCCTTTCATTCAAAAGCCATCGTTGCTGGCGTTGCCGCCGCGATCGGGGCTGGTGGTGCGGGTTTAGCCTGGAGTGCCGAACTCGAAGAAGTCGTGGTGACGGCGCGTCAAAGGGCTGAGTCCTCGCAAGACATTCCGATGATGGTGCAATCGATTTCAGGCGAAGATCTGCAGAAGCAAGGCATCACCACCCTCGAGGACTTTTCTCGACAAGTGGCGGGCCTCAATGTTCAAACCTCAACACCAGGACAAAATACGATTGTTTTTCGGGGCGTCAGTGATGGTGGCGGATTCTTGGTCGACCCAACGGCTGCCATCTATTTAGACGAGCAGCCTATGTCGCTGACGTCTGCGGCACCCGACATCTATCCTGTCGATCTGTCGAGAATCGAAGCCCTAGCGGGGCCTCAATCTACTCTTTATGGTGCATCGTCGCAGAGCGGAGCCATTCGCGTCATCACCAATAAACCCGACCCCTCAGAATTCACCGCTAATATAGGTGGCGGGCTTTCCTCGACTTCCGGCGGGGGCACGGGCTATCAAGTGGATGGAACCGTGAATATCCCGCTCAGCGATTCAGTCGCTATTCGCCTGTCGGGCTTTAGTGCGCGCGATGCCGGCTATATCGATAGTGTACTGGGTACCACCGTGCGCGCAGCTGACTATTTTCCTGGACTCGATAGCGGTGGCCAGAGGACGAATGCGAACGCTGTCGCAGACGACATCAACGAAACCGAATGGATGGGGGGCCGTGCCGCTATCCGGTGGCTGATCAATGACAATTGGACCGCCACCGCAGCAGTTAATTACCAAGATCTTGAAGCGGACGGCTATAACGACTATGACCCCAGTGTGGGCGATCTTAAAACCATCAAGTTCAATAAAGAAATCCGCACAGATGAGTGGACCCAGACCAGCTTGGTGATTGAAGGCGATCTCGGGTTCGCGCAGCTCGTTTCGGCCACGTCTTACTACGACCGCGACTTCCTATACGCCAATGACACGCAATCTTATGCAGCCTACTTTCACTACTCTTTTGGTGTGTATTACGGGTATGCGACCTATGATTTTGGGCTTGATCCTACTGGCTACCTTATCAATGACCAAAATAATGAAAGCCTGTCGCAAGAATTCCGGTTGAGCGGCGCTACAGACCGAGTTGACTGGACCGTTGGTGCATTCTGGCAAGAGTCAGAAGAATTTTGGGACTTCAAGACCTACGTAGACGGTTATCGAAACTCCCCGGCCTTTGAGGCTTGGAGCTACTACTACCCTGGAATCGCCCCCTCCGATATTTGGTGGAATTCATTTCAAAGCCAAGACAGAACAGACAAAGCAATCTTCGGTGAAATCGATATCGAAATTATTGAGGATCGGTTAACCGCATTATTGGGCGGTCGATGGTACGAGGTAGAGCGTGAGCTTAGCTACACAGTAGAGCGGCCTGATGACCGCACTGATCGACAGTTGCCCGACAGAGAAGCGAATGACGACGGCTTTATTCCAAAATACGGCCTAGAACTGCAAGTTAATGACGATATCATGGTGTACGGGGTGTACTCGGAAGGCTACCGTGTAGGTGGCACCAACCGTGGTCGCGGCCTAGACATAGGGGGCGACGGTAAATTCGGTCCTACCCTGCCCGTCGCTTACGAGTCAGATATCCTTGAAAATACTGAATTTGGACTGAAATCCACTTGGGCTGACGGTCGCGTTGTATTCAACGCGGTTTACTACACCATGAAGTGGAAAGACATGCAGAACGAGGTTACCGACCCAAGTAACCAGCTAGGCAGTTTAAGTGGTGGAGTGTATCAAAACGTTCCCTTCCAGATCGTGGTCGGAAATGTGGGTGACGCAGAAGTGAAAGGCTATGATCTTGAACTTAAAGCGTTGCTTGGAGAGAACTTGGAGGTCGGCTTTAATATGACTGACATTCAAGACGCCTTTGTGGAGGGCCAACAGGAATACGACGATCCCCGTGTTATTGGCGGGACAGTGTCATCCGGTCTCGACCCACAGTCGGCCCTCCCATTATTTGCTGACACCAGCTACTACTTGTACGCGGAGTACTCCGGTATCGATATCCTCGGTGGCACAGGAGGCATTCGTCTGCAACATAGCTACGTCGGCGATTCACTGAATCAGCTGACTGATGGCGCAATCACGCCACAGATGCAGCAAGGGGACTATGACATTACCGACGCTGTCTTCACTTGGGAGCGAGAGGGATGGTCTGCTCAGCTGCGGTTTAACAACATCTCAGATGAGCGCGGTATCACCTATGAAGATACTTCAGACTTCGATAGCGCTTGGGGGCGTAATAGCTCGATTGTGATTCGGCCCCGAAATTTTGCCTTCTCAGTCAGACGCTATTTCTAAGACGAGGCACCAACATAAAAAAGGGCGCTGAGGCGCCCTTTTTTATGTTCCAATTTTGCTAAGCCGCGGCTTTTTACGCCCACCCGGTCGGCCACTGTTCTAGACCATGAATCGCGTTGCGGATATCCATCGTTAAGTTAACCGCCGTCACGCTTCTTCCCTCGACAATATCAATGATTGAGACAGTAGAGGGCGAAGAACCTGCCGCGATTAAGCGCTCATTCAACACGCAGAGACCTCGACCGAACCCTTGACGGGCGACTCGCGAATCATCGATACCTTGGAACTCCAACTCACTAGTAGGAAATTTGGGTACTGGAACCGCGACCGCTTTTCCATCACGGCTCGCATAACGAACCGCATCAGCAGCAGTATCGTTGAGCAGAATACCGCCTTGGTGCGGCATAGCGTTGTGACACCCCTTCGGTAAGTTACAAATTTCACTGATCGCCATGTCGGATGAGACTGCCAACAGCGCCTGCGTATTAAGACCACTAAAACAGATGCCATCTTGATCGACTCTGATCATATTCAGGTGATACGAGTTCACGAAGGCGGGCCCCCCTCGATTTCTGGGATCAAAAGGCTGTCCCACCCATTGGGTGCCGTTTTTCGAGACGTAAAGCCCCCAGACAAACTCCTGCTTGCGCAGATCAAACGCCAGAATAGAGTCGAAACCAGTCGAGGTCAGAAATAGAAGATTGTCCCTTCGACAGATCTCGTGACAGTGCCGCAAATACTCGTTGCGATAGGACGCTAAGCGCACAAAATCGGTTGAATAACAAAACAACTCATCGCTAGCAGCAATCCAAATGGCGTCCTCCGTAAACTCAATGCCTCGCAAGCCCCGATCCCAGCCTCGCCCCGCAAAATCAATATCGCCTGTATTCCAATCAATCTTCTGCTCAACTTGCTGAGATTCAAAATCAATGAGATAAACACCACCGTGACTCTGTCCTTTCTCCGAGCCTCGCACGACAGAGGTTGCAAGTAGCTTAGGCAGAACGTCCGTCATGACAGCGCCTCGGGAAGATCAGGAAAGACCGGCTCTAGGATCTCCTTAAGGCTATCGAGATGAGCGCCATAGCGCTTCCAAGTCTGCACCGAACCACTGTAAATAGGTTGTCTTACCTGTTCTGAACTGGCCGTTCGAACAGACCGTTTTGTCTCATGGAAGGCCACACACGCCTCCTCAAACGGCAGCTCACAAAAAGCCAAAATGCGACGCACTTGGGTTTCTAAATCCGCAACCACTTCCTCGTACTGAACCCGCAATACCTGCCCCGGCAGCACCTCATCCCAATGATCCATCAATTGACAGTATTCCAGATAGAATTCGCCTAATTCAAAAAGATCGTAAGTGAACGTTTGCCCCTTGGCAAAGTGCTGCTTAAAGCAGCCAAAACAGCTATCCATCGGGTGGCGTCGCGCATCAATAATCTTTGCATTCGGCAGGATCGTCTTAATAAACCCAACATAAGCAAAATTATTTGGCATCTTATCGGTGAAAAACGGCGCACCTCGCCGGTGTCGGCGCGTCTGTTCCAAGTATTGCTCACCCAGCCCTAAAAGCGTCTCCGGCGACAGGTCTGGCATGCACTGGGGGAACACTTGTCCCGACCGGGGTTGCGTTAAACCTTGCGCAATCATCGAGATATCGGGCAACTCACTGGTGCCATCAACCTGCGAGTGACTCGCTAAAATTTGTTCTAA
>ERZ767114.863-NODE-863-length-15472-cov-3.230659_pt1 | contig 15472 bp, 12 predicted proteins | sample MGYA00374952_ERZ767114 | MGnify/ENA primary metagenome ERZ767114 (study PRJEB28939, sample SAMN06267156) | marine metagenome | isolation source: Columbia River Estuary | place: USA:Columbia River Estuary, USA | collected 2012-05-05 ...
TGTAGATAATGTGATAGTTAATGGCACTCCTACATTCACGGGTGCTGTATACCGAGCCGAAATTACAAATGTATCTGGTACTCCGACAATAAAATTTGTCAAAGATCGAGATCAAGAATTGAAAGTTAACACACATAAATTTAAAAATGTGAAAATTTACAATTATTCTGATCAAAATGCCCATGCTCAAATGGAAATATTTGATCCATTAAAAGGAATTATTCCTGGTGTGATAGATGCAGAGATAACATTAAAAACCGCATATGATGCCGCCACGTATACTGAATCAGTGGATGAAAATTATGCAGTTAGTTCTACGAATTTCTGGGCATCTGAAAAGTTAGGTACTACTTGGTGGGATACCGAGAATGCGATATATTTAGATTATGAGCAATCAGATGATGAGTATAGACAAGAGCATTGGGGAGAATTATACCCAACCAGTTCTATTGACATATATGAATGGACAAAGAGTCCAGTACCACCTGATGAATATTCTGAAATCGCCAATGGTAGCACAATCGTTGATGGAATGCCACTGACTGGCACCGCATATTATAAAACAGGACAAAGTGGAGAGGTATTATATTATTGGACAGAGGAAACTGCATTTAATGTAGTAACAGGCAGTAATGAAACATATTTTTATTTCTGGGTCAAGGACAAGACCACCGTGCCTCCAAGAAATAGAACATACTCCGTATCACAGTTGACTAAAATGTTGAAAAACCCAACAGAATTTGGCATAGATTGGATGTCACCAGTTAGTAAAAATGCAATCACTATTAGCAATTTACATAACTATACGGACAATTCAGGAGAGTCTATATTGCAGATCAATTTTTCTCAAGTAGAAAACTATCACCAAGAATTTATGTTATTGGCACAGAATGATAACACACTGAGAATTCCAGAGTGGTTACACATTGGTCTACGAGATAGCATTTCTGGAACATCTAGGTATGACCGCAAATTTAAATACACCATTTGGGATGTGAATACTACATATTATACGGACGATGTAGTACAGAGTGCCACAGATAATAACTTTTATATGTCATCTACTGCAAATATTGGTGTTGATCCTACTTTAGAAAATCAGTTATCCCCATCGAAAAAATGGCATAGAATGTACAATGTGGAATTTGATTTGGATGGGTTTCAACCAAAATTCAAAGAAGCAACCAATGAATTGGCTCTACCCGTACCAGATCCCCGTATACATGGGTTTTCTAGATATGGTATACAAACTAGACCGCGCCAGACATGGATTAAAAATGTACAGAGTGGAAGACGTGAATTAATACAAAAGTTGAATGCCCAATTACTGACTATTAATTTAATCGACTCCGACCAAGTATGGAACACGTTGTTAGAGTCTAGTATCACTAATGGGTTGGTGACCTATGACATGAGAAAATATTGGGAATTTGTAGATTGGCACTCATCAATGACAAACCCTGCTACGAGTGATACGAGTGATTTTGTGGTAGACAATATAAGTCAATTAATTACATTGCCACAAGAAGAAGGAACCACGGCTACTGTTCTAACTAGTGAAGATTATGATGGAAGAAATAGAACATCAAAATACCAATACTCCAATGCCGCGTGGCAAATGGTGTTTAAAGATGCCGCCACCATCCAATTTGGAGATATATTGTGGGATTACGAATACAATCAAGTCGGATTTGATACTTCTCCGTGGGACTACTCTACGTTTGATGATGATTCGTCTAATAATTTATCATTGATATTAGACTCGGTTCGTGACCACATTTTCATCAAAGATAGAGAACCAATGTATACCGAACTATGGATGACCATGCTCAACTACATTAACAGTGAACAACCTAAATTAGATTGGGCGTTTAAGACTACATATGTGAAAATGATAATAAAACATGCTCTGAAGAAGCCAAACAAATTATTTTTCGGAGATAATGAATCTGCATTGATAGAATTTGTGAATGCCAACAAACCATTTCATTCCAAGTTACGTGAAATGATTACTGAACGTGACACGGATGATAATGCGACATTGACCACAACTAGTATGTTAGACATTGTACTCACGACCCCAACGAATGAAGTAAGATTGTATGTTGATCCCACAGACCAAAATGTTGTTATTAATATGTCCATATCTACCACCGTGGCAGTTGCCATCGGTCGTGATGATACCGAGATAACGGTAACAGATGCCACTCAGTTATGGACTCCGATTGGTGGCGTCAATGGTGTGGTGTGGATAGACAATGAGCGCATTGAATATGCAGGCATAGTAGGGAACACATTGAATGGGTGTGTCAGAGGATTAGCAAATAGTACGCACGATATTGGTGCTATAGTATATGAATCTGGTGATGATGTACACTTAACTGGTGATGCTGCATTTGACATTCTAATGGGACTTCCATCGTAAGATAAATAAAGTGTATATATAGGAAACAAATATGCAAAATAAAATAAAACGACATGATATTTTAGGATTGAGTGTCGTTGGCCACATAAAGATCGAAGATGCTGATACTGGAGAAGTATTTGTATCCAAGAGAAATGCTATCAATCCAGAAGTTGTTAGTATAGCACTTGCCAATTTAATGGCAGATACGCAGACCACAGATGGATTACCCAGTAGTATAATGGAATTGGCGCTTGGTGGAGGAGGTGTTGATGTGAGTATAAATGGATCACTGACATACAAATCAACCAACACAACTGGAATTGGCAGATCATTGTATAATGAAACGTATAGCAAAGTGGTAAATACTAAAGTCGGTGATGTAGGATACGCAGACAATAATATTGTAGTTACCCATATACCTAATACACTATACACTGATCTGGTTATTAACTGTACATTAGATTACAGTGAACCATCAGGTCAAGAAGCCACGGCTAATGGCAACAAAAATTATCCAAGGGATACATGGACATATGTTTTCGATGAAATTGGATTACGCACACAGTCAGGTGAGTTACTGACACATGTGATATTCCACCCAGTTAACAAGGCAGCGGATAGAAAAATCCGCATAATTTACACAGTAAGACTAACAGTAGGATAACAAAATGGCTTATACAATTAAATATTCAGATGGATTGAAACCATCAATAACAGTTTATGACGGAGAAGTGAATACAATCACCGACCTTGGTATACTTGGTAAGAATTATAGCAGATATGGTGAGGTAATTGGAGAAAATTTCTTACATTTACTAGAAAACTTTTCATCGGCAACACCCCCACCGCGTCCAATAGGTGGTCAGTTGTGGTTTGATCAGACAAACAAAATCATGAAATATCTTGACGATTCTGTGGCGAATGCTGGCAACTGGAAAGAATTGGCAAATATGACAGTATCCTCTACTGCACCTAGTGCAGTTGGTGAATCGGATGGTCACTTCTGGATCAATAATACTACTGGCGTGATCAGTGTATATTTGAATTCTGGATGGATTCAGATTGGCGCAACTGGCGGGACTAGAGTTGAAACGCGAGTTCGCTTGGACACAGTAGATGCACCACACAACACATTGGAAACTATTGTCAATAATGTCGTGGTTACTATAGTGTCACAGGATGCAGCAACTTGGACTCCAAAGGCATCTGAACTAGATGATGACGGAGCAACATTGCTGTCAGTCGGCTTCAGTAGTATCATTCAAGGAGTGAACTTGACATCTACGGGTGGCGGTTATTATTTTAATGGTACTGCGACAACCGCACTTCTTGCTGACTTGGCTGAAAGATACAAGGCAGATGTTCCGATGATTTCTGGTACAGTAGTTGAACTAGGTGGAACACAAGAAATAACAGCAACCACAACAGATATGAGTCCAAACGTCTTTGGTATCATCAGTACCGCACCTGGATTAATGCTTAACTCTGGCGCAGGTACAGACAGCACCCACCCATATGTGGCGTTGGCAGGTCGTGTACCGTGTAATGTCATTGGTACTGTGAAAAAGGGAGATAGGTTGGTTACTTCATCCTTTAAAGGTGTAGCACGAGCATTGGGGGCTGCTGAAGACCACACATACGCACATGTTATTGGTAGAGCATTGGTTGATAAAATCAATAATGAAATTGGATTAATAGAAGTAGTTGTTGGAGTGAAGTAACTTGGCATTTATTATAGGAGATCCGATAACCGCTGATGATTATAATAATCTGGCGGTCAAAGTAAATTTGGTGTTTGCTGAAAATAATTCCAGTATAACTACTCCTATAGATTCCAGTGATATAATCACATCATTGACTCCTGGTGCTGGCCTTAGTTTAGGTGCAGGTCCTTTTCCATTTTCATTATTAGTAGGCGCACCCACAACAGTCGATGATTTCATTGTAGTTGAAGTAAACAATGAAATTAAAATTCCAGGTTATGCATCTGCGACAATACCATCATTCACGATTGACCATGGCTTACAGACAATCACATTTATATCCCCCCTCGCGGTAGATGCGCCCCTAACAATATATAGAAAGACCCTACACAGGTACGGTTGGGGACAGAGCGGGGCGGTTGTTCCCATAAATGGTGGCGCACAGACTCTAGTATATGCAACTGATTTCAATTTCTTGATTGATAGAATGAATATCATGTTAACTAGAATAAACAGCATTGAAGTTATTACCCGCGCCATTGCTGGTAGCATTATTTACGCAGATGATTTAGGAATAACTGAATCTACACTTGCGACTGATATAATGAATGCTGCTCCAGTTGGAGGGGTGGGATATTACATCGATGGACTAGATTCTTCAGCAGCTAGTATCAACTATAATGTTATCACTACTAACAGAACAGCCCCATGGAAGAAACAAATAGATGGTAGTATTTCTTACACGTTTTCATCATACAGTGATGCAAGATATTTTTTCAACACAGGTGGGTCAGTCTTATTGAGTCCTGCCATGGTATCAACGGTTGGCAACGAAACAAATGCAGGATACTTAACATGGCAACCAGTATTTAATAATATTGGTACCGTGCATTTATTTCATGGTTCTACTGCATTAGATAATGCAACATTGTATGGACTGCATGAAGGAAAAGGATTCTATCACTTAACGACAGAATGGCAATTAATGTTCACATCACTTGCACCAACTGGATTTGAAGGTGGAGAATATGCATCTGTTAGAGTACGGATTTATGCCAAATATTCTATGGCATCGGCAGTATCTCCGTATGTACTAGAAATGAAATTTGCAGTAGATGACACATCAGTGTTATATGATACTGCTGTCGATCCATTAGGATTGGATGTATTGGCAGATACATCTATATCTGGTGGATATCGTGTTATGTCCGACATAACTGACAATAGTGCATCACTACATATCGACATACCAACAATTGCGATCACTAACACACTCACATCACCAGAAGATACGTAGTATTTGACAACTCCGAGTTATATGATAACATAAATATGTATACTTAAACTCGGAGTTAATATATGGATGACCGACTAGAAAAGGCGCTAGAATTCGCCAATTACCGCATTACCAACGAAACCCAACGAAGAAACATGGAGGCTAGAATTGATTCGATGCTGACTCTGCATCACAATCAAGGAATTTTCAAAGCAGATCCTACCACTATAGCTTTTGTTGGGGCGTTATCATCAAATACTAGTGATGACTATCATATTATTGTGGATGTACAAAACAGACCAATAGAAGTAACAAACATCAAGGTATTGCTAGATGAATTGTTGAGCACGTATGCATCAACTATGAATGAAATGCTTACACAACACAACAAACTCAAAAAATCTCGAAATGTTAAAAAACTTATTAGCAGAGAATGACTATGACTGATACGGAAGAATTTGGGGTCTGTTTGTTTGCCTATAATACTCCTGAGATGGATTATATCAAAATGGCAGTAGCCACTGCCAATAACATAAGAGCGCACATGCGCTCTGATTTAAAAATTTGTCTAATAACAACAGAAGGTGATGCGAACTTCTTGTATGATATATATGACTCAGATACGGTAGATTTTACGTTTGATGATATTGTTATATCAGACACTTCACATAGACCAAATACTAGGTTACACTTTGATAGTCCATGGACGACATTTTCTAGCCAGTTCAATAATAGTAACAAACACGAAATTATTAATCTATCACCATACGAAAAAACATTGTTGATCGATGTAGATTACATTATCCAGAATGGAAACTTGGACTACATATTTGATACTGACGAAAGTGTGGTGCTATATAAAAATGTAACAGATTTATCAGATGAATCACCAAATGCCGCGGAACTACGGTTGTCTACATTTGGAATCCCCATGAGGTGGAGTACGGTTATTTATTTTGATAAAAGTGATTTCTCTAAGTTGTTTTTTGATTTGTGGGCGCATATAGCGGAAAACTATAATTTTTATCAACACCGATATGGATTTGTAAAAGGAATGTTTCGTACAGATTTTTGTGTTAGTATAGCAGATCATATTCTGTCTGGGTTTCGGGATGGTAATTTAATACCTGAGTTTGCAGACACACCAATGAGATACATGTCACAGAAGGATGACATAGTTTGTGACATGAGTGACATGGACGATATTATATTTCTTGTGCATAACAGACAAGAACCTTGGAAAAATGTTTTGACCCGCATCCACGGAGACAATATTCATATTATGAACAAACGAGCATATTTACGACTAATAACCACAACGTTGGAGACATTTGATGATGAATGACACCATAGATGATGGTTATTTGATATATGCACTGTCATCAGACCATGATCGCATAACTGCGGCAATCTGCCTAACTAATTCAATTATGGCAGTAGATGACTCACGTAAAATTTGCCTAGTTACAGATGACAAATCCACGATTCCACCAGATATATTTGATATTGTATTGGAATTGCCATTTGGCACAGATACTAATTATGAAATGATAAATTTCTGGCAGATATATCATTGCACTCCATTTGCACGTACAATGTACTTAGATGCTTTCGGGTTATTGTTGAGTCCGTTAGATGAAGAATGGTCTGCATTGAATGGTGAGTCAATCGTAACACCAATATCTTTAAATTTTAAAAATGACACACCGACACACCCCACTTCCCGTAAAACATATGAGAAAAATAATATAACAAATGTACCTACTTCCATGTTGTATTTTGAAAAATGTGCATTGTCATCGGAATTTTTTGAAATGTTAGACATTTCATTGCGATCTTGGTATATCATATATAAAGAGATACTGACAGAAAACGTCCCAGAAACATTCGATTTTGAAATGATATGTAGCATAACTTGGTATCTTATTGGTAAAACACCACCCAACAAGAGTTGGTTGTGTATCACCGATATATCTTCATATAGTGTAGGGTTATCAGATGATGAATCAGATGATGAATTCAACCCACATATTTGGTGTTTTAATGGTAATGTAAGGATTAATAATTATTCTCAGCGTGGTTATATGTATTATAGAAACCCTACAATAATGGACAAATTTAAAAATGAGTTCTATTAAAGTTTCAAGGATAACACGCCCCACCACAAATATACCTTTCATGATATACTATGATGAAAACACTGGTCAGATAAATTGTGTATCTAGAACACCGATGGATGTTGATTGTCCTTTTATTGAAAGTGATAGTACGGTAGCAAGAGATTTGGCATCTGGTTTAAAACCCCGTTCTAAATATATCGTAGCCCATGGAATTGATGGTAATATGGAATTATTGACAACCAGACAATTCACAGCATCAATATCTAGTCCATATATTAGTTTGAGTATTGCAATGCCAGATACCGCGAAAAATATTGATGAATATAATTTATCATTCGTTGTTGACTCGGGTGGATTTGCATTTCTTCGAGTTGGAAATTCTTACAGACCTATCCTACGGACACTATTGAGGAATGCTAGCAGAAAGTCAGAATCTGGGAAACTTGTTGAAGTATATGTAGTGTCACTCGATGATCCAGATGCTCTTCTAATGACACTGAAAATTGACTTTGCTATGTTGGTGTTTAATGGGTATTATGAAATTTCATTAGACGCTCTCACACAACGAGAAATTGCATTTGCCACACTCATGATTCCGTCTATATTTGGTACAATATGTAAAATTACAAAACAAACTCAAATAGAAAGTCACAAATTGAGTTCTAACGGTGTGGTGGAATGGAAAATGATGACTGATGAACCACCAACCTCTGGAATTATAGTTCGTATTTTCCAACATCACATTAGCATTTCTGCATATTACGATGATGCCTTGGATTTATTGAAACAAATAGTATTGTATGAAATAAACACAGAGCACGACACCCAAATCAGTGTCATCGATATTAATGTACGAGATTTGAAAGATTCTAACGTTATTGAAATAAATTCAACGATACAGAAAGGTAGTATATTAGAACATGACGGCAGTTATAATAATATTTGTGTGGTGGATCACCGCATTGACTAATGAAAAAAACTATGGTAACATGTACAATTAATGGAGTAAAATGAAATGACACAATTAGTACCAATTACAGAATTCGACGTGGTATTCATCAGTTACGATGAACCAAATGCCGATGAAAATTATATGGATCTTCTCACGAAATGTCCATGGGCAAAGAGGAGTCATGGTGTTTGGGGTAGTGATGCTGCACACAAAGCCGCAGCAGCAATGAGTGACACTGATCGGTTCATTACCATCGATGCTGATAATATTGTAGACGCAGATTTTTTCAATCTTGAATTGGATATGAGCAAGATTGGACCAAGTGATGTGATCTCGTGGTCTGCCAAGAATGAAGTCAATGGTCTAATTTATGGCAATGGTGGCATTAAGTGTTGGCCAGTTCATGTTGTCAATAACATGAGAACACATGAAATCGCCCCAGAAGCCGACAAGAGAGCACAAGTAGATTTCTGTTGGAATATCAATTATGTACAGATGAATAATTGGTACTGTGATGTAAAAAATAATGGATCACCATATCAAGCATATCGTGCAGGATTCCGTGAGGGATGCAAAATGAGCCTTGAGAATGGTGATGTTGTGGATAAGCGTAAGTTAAAGCAGATTCATAAGAAAAACTACCAGCGTATGTTAGTATGGATGAGTGTTGGCACTGATGCGGAGAATGGCCTGTGGGCAATGTATGGTGCTAGACTTGGCTGCGTCATGACTAATTTACAGCGCGATGATTGGGATTGGCGTGATGTGCGTGATTTCAAATGGCATACTAAATTCTGGGAAGAAACAGTAGCACCAATGTTCGCAAACGAAGATGGCGAAATGTGTAAGCGCACAGGTTATACATATGACAAAAAACTATTACAATCTGAAACTGTAAGGTTGGGACAACTCCTGAGAGACGAATTTGACTTGGAGATCGCAGACCTCGATGTAAACGCCTGTAAATTCTTTAAAGAAGTATATGTGAACCCATCGCGACTACCACCAATGATTCGTGAGATGGATGTAATAAATGATATTGGAGAGTTGTGATGCCAAATTATCACGATGACGCAAAACAAGTACAGCAGTCTCTTGAAAAAATAAGTGGCACAATGTGTATGGCAAAATGGTTACAAGTAAGCCTACATCTACCACAAGGTCTAACTCAGAGTTGCTATCACCCACCCGCCGAAAAAATTCCATTGATTGAATTAGATGCCAATATTATGGCATTGCATACTACCAAATCTAAAATTAGTCAACGACAGCAGATGCGCAATGGCGAACGTCCTTCTGGATGTAGTTATTGTTGGAAAATAGAAGACGCTCCCAATGGACCACATTTATCCGACAGACATTACAGGAGTAGTGAGTGGTGGGTTAAGGATCAATGGAAAGAGGTATCTGTTGGAGATGTTGATGAGACTGTTACACCTGCGTATATGGAAGTTAATTTCAATCAAGCATGTAATTTAAAATGCATATATTGTAGCCCTCACCTCAGTTCTTCGTGGGAAAAAGAAATAATCAGTCATGGACCTGTTCAACTTGACGGCAATGCATCACATAATAATATTGAATATTTAGATGCGGCTGGACTAATGCCATTAAAATTACCGAACAGTCAAAATCCTTACATTAAGGCATTTTGGCAATGGTGGCCAACCGCATACAAATCTTTAAAGATTTTTCGAATGACAGGTGGTGAACCATTGATGGATAAAAATACTTTTAAGATTTTAGAGTATGTCAATGAGAATCCAAAGTTTGATTTGGAGTTAAGTATAACAAGTAATTTATCGCCCCCAGATGATGATTTAATGGAGAAATTCATTAATGCAGTACAAGCGTTAGAACGCCCACGGATATGGTCAGCGGGAGATGCGATAAATCCTGACAGTGGGAACGAATGGAGTATAGCACCTGCGGTACGTCATTTTTCAGTGTTTGTTAGTGTAGATACAGTGGGAGCACAAGCAGAATATATACGATCAAATCTAAATTATGATTATATGATGATGAATGTTCGGCGCATTATGAATGATACCAATGGCACAGAAATAACATTCATAAATACTTTTAACTTATTGAGCATACCGAAATTAAAAGATTTCTTGAAAATGATTTTGGATTTACGAGTTGAATTCGGATACGAAAATCAACAAGAACATGTCATCCCCATCCCTGATCATAATGGAAAAAAACATCCACCATTCATACGTAAGCGTCAACAACGGATTTGGTTTGATGTTCCATATTTGGAATATCCAAATTGGCTGAGCGCCCAAAATGCAGCATATTACCCACAACTTTTGTCTATTATTGATGAATGTATTAACTTTATGAAGTTAAATGTCGAGGATGAACATTATGGACGAACATATCATGGCTTCAAAACGTATGAAATTGCAAAAATGGAACGCAACAGAGCATGGATTTCTACTGGTATGAAATCCATAAATAACAGTGAAATGAATCAAAGACGCCGAAATTTTTGGAAATTCACGAATCAGTTGGACACACGTAGAAATACTAATTTTCCAGAAACATTTCCAGAATTAAGTAGTTGGTGGAATGATTGTAGTAGTAGCAGCAACGGCTCCATGGAGGGCAAATAATGGGTAGAAACCACGCTCAGGGTGAAACTTTAGAAGAATATAAAAAACGGATGATAGATCCCGTAAGCGCCAGTTTTTGTGGCGCAAAATGGTACAACGCAACAATATGGTTAGGCCACGGACAGACAGCAAGTTGCCACCACCCTGCAGGACACTGGATACCATTAGACGAGTTGAAAAACAATCCAACTGCTATTCATAATACTAAACACAAAATGCAAATGAGAGATTTGATGTTGAAGGGGGAACGCCCCAGTGAGTGTGAGTATTGTTGGAAAGTTGAAGACATACAACGTGGTAACATTTCTGACAGGGTGTTTAAAACTGAAATTTTTAAGGACGAAGATATTATAGCTGCGTCGAAATCAGACCCATATGAAAATTCACAACTACGGACACTAGAAATTGCATTTGACAGAGCTTGTAATTTTAAATGTTCGTATTGTAATCCGGCATTTTCTAGTGCATGGGTAAAGGATATAAAGACTTACGGTCCGTATCAGAACATACAATCAGATGCAAGAGGTCATTTTATTGATACTGCCGAGTGGGCTAAACCAATATCAAAAAATGAAGAAGACAATCCATACATTGCTGCATTTTGGACATGGTGGGAAGACGAACTAGCAGACACTCTTGAAGAGATTCGCATCACTGGCGGAGAACCTATCATGCACCCGTCTACTTGGAAACTGTTTGATTGGTTTGAACAAAATCCGAACAGAGGTCGCAATATGCGATTTGCCATAAATTCAAATCTTAATCCAGAAACACCCAAGGTGTTGGATAAATTAATAGAAAGGTCATGGTATATTCCGTCATTAGAAATTTATACTAGTGCTGAAGCATATGGTGCCCAACAAGAGTATATTCGTGATGGCATGAATTACGAATATTGGAAATCAAACCTATCGCGTCTGCTCAACGAAGCCAATATTTCTAAACTGCACATGATGATGACTATCAATTCATTATGTTTAGGTAGTATTACTGAATTCATGGACGACATGTTACAATTGCGCAAAGAGTTTGGGCGTCGCGCCCCTACTATGTCATTTAATATTTTGCGATTTCCGTCTTTCCAAAGTATCGCCATACTACCTGAACATATAAAAACATTTTACAGAGAAAAATTAAATAACTGGTTTAATGCCAAGAAAAAAGAATTACTCAACGATGGCGAAATTGCCAGCATTCAACGATTGATTGACTACTTAGATGTTGTAAAAGTACCACATCGTAACACTAGTGAAACACCAAAATTGTACAATGATTTCAAGGTGTTTTACACACAGTATGACATACGACGTGGGAAAGACTTCAGAAATACGTTTGATGATATTTTTGTTGAATGGTTTGACAGCATAGACGCACAGTCACCCAACTCAGCAGAAATTCTTGACAAAAAATTCGCAGATATAATAACTACCAGGGTCAATGATGACCCCGCCACATTGGAAAAATATGTAGATGAATGATACTTCTCACGTTAACCACCAGTGGATTTCAACTAGTAATGCGTTTTGTATGGCACCGTGGACGCACTTACATGTGATTCCATCGGGTAACATATATCAGTGCTGTCTTATAAATGGACATACTGAGACATTAGGTAATGTTAACGAAATATCATTGGCGGATGCGTGGAATGCACCTGCCATTAGGCAGAGTAGACTAGACATGCTAAACGACAAGTTTCCTGACAGTTGTAATTGGTGCGAAGTGAACCAATCTGAATTTGGCTCAAGTTTCAGGGATGATTTTAACAGGAAATATTCAGACGATTTGTCATTAGTTAAGTCAACCAATGACAATGGTAGTTTGGATACAATGCAAATGCGGTATGTAGATATCAGGTTTAATAATCTGTGTAATTTGAAATGTCGCACGTGCGGTCCTGCATTTAGCAGTAAAATCGCAGTTGAGGATGGTATCTCTCCGGCGTTAAAACAGTTACCAGCAGAGATGCTAGACGAAGTGTTTGGGTATCTCTCAGAATGCGAAGAGATATACTTTGCTGGGGGCGAACCTATGATTATGGACGAGCATTACTTGATATTAGAAAAGTTGATTGAATTGGGAGTTTCGCCACGCATACGCTACAATAGTAATATGACAACAATAAAACACAAACATTGGAACGTGATAGAGTTATGGAAAGAGTTTGATGATATTTATGTACAGGCTAGTGTTGATGGATTTGGTGATGAACTGAAATATATTAGACACCCAACTAAATACAATCATGTTATTAACACATCGTTGCAATATTTATCAGCAGCGTGTGTACGGATACAGATAAGTACATGTGTATCAATGTGGAATATATACAGTTTGCCTGATTTACACAAAGATTTGATAGAGAAGAAAGTCATAAAACTAGTTGAAGACTTTAGATTGACTCCATTAACGCACCCCACATGGTACTCAGCCAAAGTACTAACACCTGAATTGAAAGAGTTGATCACTGATAAACTCACGCGACATATTCAAGATTGGATAATACCTCAAATGTCTCAGCACCCAACAAACAATGGACATGATTCATATCTTGAATTGTGGTACGGGTTAATAAATTTCATGAATTATTCAGACGATTCTTCTGAATGGCAAACTCATGGAATTAAGAAAACATTAACTAAAGACGCTCTCAGAAATGAAAACTTCAAAGAAGTATTCCCACACCTTGCATCTATGGCAGGATACATCATTCCTGTAATATGTGCCACCGACGGAGATTGATTGAAAACAATGCAACATAACGAAGAAATAAAATTAATAGCAGCGTCTACGCTAGAAGAATATGGCTTGCCTAAATCATTTTGTATACTTCCGTGGATCGGCACTGAATTGCGCACCAATGGCGAAGTGGGTGTTTGTTGTGTTACCACAGACATTATCGATGGTGTGTCATTACAAACTGATACTATAACAACAGTTTTGGAATCTGACTCATTGAAGGAGATAAAACAATCGTTTCGTGATGGTGTACGTCGCCCAGGATGCAATAATTGTTTCGCAGAGGAGCGTAGTGGAATAGTATCAAAACGAGAAGCTGAAATACATCGAAATCTAGATATTTTTGAAGATATTGGATTGTTTGCGTCTGATGCCACAAAATTAAGATACATAGATGTTAAGTTAGGAAATGTATGTAATTCAAAGTGTCGTATTTGTTCAAATTTTTCAAGTAGTAAATGGTTTACAGAGGAGCAGATCGTGTTCAAGTCTGCTGATCCTGAACTCAATAAACTAGGAAAATGGCCTAGTCGTAATTTGAATTTCTGGTCAGATTTATCTACTCATTTGGATAATGTCAAGTATTTAGAGTTTTTTGGTGGTGAGCCGTTGTTAATTCAAGAACACAAAGAAGTATTGAAACTATGTGTTCAGAAAGGAATTGCACACAATATTTCAATAAGTTATAATACCAATGGTACAATTTACGATAATGGCATAATTAATCTATGGAAAGAATTTAAGCATGTGCAATTGTTGATAAGCACAGACGGTGTGGGCGAGCGGTTTGAATACCTACGTTATCCTGCAAAATGGAATGCTGTCAACGACAATATACATAGATATATTGACGCGATGCCTTCACTGGTTGTGGGATTTTTTTGTACTATTAGTGCATTTAACATTTGGTATTTGCCTGAGATTTGTCAGTGGGCTGAAAGTGAATTCCCACAGTGCCAACTTCATTTCAATAAGTTATTCAATCCTAAACACAATAGCCCCAAAACTTTACCCAATGGGCTTAAACATGATATAAAAGAGCATCTTAGTGCATCAAAGTATTATAGCATGTTTTCTCCATGGGTTGAATTTATGTTTGAAGATCAATTCGACGAATGGAGTAAACATACGCAGTACCGTGATGCAAGTGATAGATACCGTGGCGAATCATTTAAAGTCACATTCAATGAGTTTTGGCAGAAGCAGCAACCGTATACTAATATAATAACAACATCTGAGGAATAATAATAAAATGTCTGATCGTATTAAGCCACTATGGAGTAACCATAACATTATAGCCACGAGCCCTAATAAAGTATTTTGCATGGCTCCATGGACTCACACATATCTCAGCCCACAAGGAGAACGGAGATTATGCTGCGCCAGCCGCGAAGATCACCAATTCCAAAAGCAATACATTGATTCAACAAATGATGAAAAATATGGCGTTATTGCATCGAGTAAAACCACCGAAGATGATTTTAATCCCGCCACATTGGAACAACATTGGAATTCTCCTTATATGAAAAATATTCGAGTGAAACTACTAAGAGGAGAATCTATCCCGCAATGTGATGTGTGTAATGATGATTTACTCAGTCTAAATAGTTATAGGAAATGGTTTACGGGCGTAATGTTTCATGATAAAGTAAAT
>ERZ767114.871-NODE-871-length-15432-cov-3.078802_pt1 | contig 15432 bp, 18 predicted proteins | sample MGYA00374952_ERZ767114 | MGnify/ENA primary metagenome ERZ767114 (study PRJEB28939, sample SAMN06267156) | marine metagenome | isolation source: Columbia River Estuary | place: USA:Columbia River Estuary, USA | collected 2012-05-05 ...
ACCCCGCCCTCTGAGTCATAAGTAAAGATTCGTTTTGTCCCCATCGCCACCATCTGATCTTTCATGTCGGTGCCAGGCATTTGAGCCTGTGCGGGAATAGCTAATTGGGAAAATGTTTGGTCTTGAATGATCGCATCAAGGTTGGATGCGTAGTTCGTCACTGCGCGGTCTAAATAAGCAATGTCGTCAATAGTCGAAGGGCATGTCCAGTTGTCTGACGATACCAAGTTGTCCAAAGGAATCGCTGGCACTCGTCCGAGGTTATGTGTGCCACTGTCGATCACTTCGTACTTTGCAATTTTGGACTTTGATGATTGTCCAATCAGCAACCACTCCGTCCGTGTCCACAACCGAAAACGCTCAGAAACAGAGCCATCGTCAGAGATTGGGTCTGCATCGTTGCGGTGGTGTTCACGCACTTTGATCCAATTCAGCTCACCGTCGTCGTTCCATGAGTAGTCCAGAACATCGTTTGGTGAAAGTATGTATGCGAATAACTTGTCCGTGGCGTCTTCGGTTCTAACCGATACCGCTGCCGTCACTTCGTCCTGCTCACCATCGGTCGGAGACACCTTAGAATCAATCATCATCCAAGCGCGTCCGAAGATCGAAGCCTTCTTCTCGGCTGAACGAATTAACTCTTCAATACCCAAGCCCTTTTGAGTTGATTTTCTCCAAAAGTCTTGAACGAAATCAGGTGCATCTTGTTTGCGGGTGATTGCTGATCGAAACAGATACTTGCCAATTAGATCGACAACTTCACGGGTGTGGTTAAAGCGGTAGCCGCGAGTAATTCGCGCAGCAAACTCGTCATCGCCTTCTTTGAAATAGCGGTGGATGTTTTCATCAAACCAAGAGCGACCGCCATCATAGCAATCTTGCAGAAACGACCAATGACCCTGCAATTTTTTATATGCGGGGTGGCGTCGCTCAACAATCTCTCTTAACTTTTTGGAATCCACTCAATGCTCGACTACAAAGAAGAATGGGCATATCATACTATAAACTTAGTGTGATTGCAAATCAAATGGATATGCCATGAATTTGAATTTTCTTGGTTGGGAACATTAGTTCAATCGGATAGCCCATGGCGTCCGTAATGTGTTCCGCCGAAGCCGCCTTGTCTATGTCACCCGTCCCCTCTCTGTACAAGGTCTGCTCAAGTGATTCGATGGCCTTCCGGCAGTTCATGTCGATGAACAGCTTTGACTCGCCCTTGGCGTCTTCAAACATACGGTTCATGCAGTTCACACGATCCTGCACCATCGGATGCTTTTTGCGATACAAGATTTTATGGAAGCCCTTTTCCCGAAATATGTCCAACGAACTCTCGCCACGCGCGTGCTGCCTTGCTCCACCAGCAGGGTCAGGATAAATCGCTATATTCCCCATGTGGCGCCAGTAGCGTCTCTCGATCTCTTCTGCGACCTCAAGTACGTTTGAGCTGCGTAGGAATATCTCGTCAACGCACCACACTTGACCGTTGGGCTGCGGCTGCAAGATTACAGCGGTCATTGGGTCGATGTTAAAGTCGCAACCAACCCAGATTGGCAATTCAGGATTGAACGGATAGTTACCCACATGGCGCGTTCGATCAAAGGTGTAATACACCCGACCCGACATGGTTTCAAAACTGGCTTCAAATTCCTGGCGAAAAGATTTTGGGTCCATATCTTTTCGGGCTTCTTCCAATTCTGACTCTGGAATGAAGGGTGATGTGATTGTCGGAAACTGCCAGCTCATCCAACTCGAAAACCGCTCATCCACTCCGAGTTTGTAAACGTCATACAGGTTTGCGTAGCCCTTTGGCGTGCCGATGAACATTGCGTGTCCACGGTCTTTGGCAAGGGTAGGGCGGAGAACCTTAGTCCACACATCGGGCTTCATGTCCTGAAATTCGTCCATGACGACATAATGCAGACCAACACCACGGAGCGAGTTCTCGTCCTCGCTGCCCTTGCACTCGATTTTCGATCTGTTGATCAAAATGATGGATAATTCGGTTTCGTTGATCTTGTATATCCAAGACGATGGAATCGACTCTTTGAGTTCGTCCCACATGATTTGCTTCGCCATTCGATAGCTGGGTGCGACATACCAAACCCGTCTACGCTTAGCCTTGGCCGCCTCTTTGATCAAACTCACAAGTGCAAGGCGCGTCTTGCCCCAACGACGACCCGCGACCACTACCTTGTATCGAGAGCGATCATCGCTCACAACCTGCTGTAATGGGTGCAGCATCAGAGGACTGACGCCCGAATTGGGGTGTTGGAGAATGCGGTTTTTGTCTTCAATCGTAAACGAACGGCGACCTGTCATAAGCAGGTCGTCATTGCCGTTGTTTGGGTTGATTAAACCGCTGTATCTAGGCTTGTTAGTCATCACTGATCGTCAATGGTCAGATCGCCTGACAAGTAGGCTTGCTCTTCGTCTCTTTGTGCCTGGCGAATGGCCGCAATGTCTTCGTCCGTCATCGTTCCAACAAACAAGTCCGGCAGGTCATCGGCATCGTCTTTGCCCATATTGTCGAGTCCGAGAATCGCTGTCGCAGTTTTGTAGTTATTTGCAACGACCACCGAAGCCTCTTTCAACGCCTTAATGTCATACAAAATTGTGGACATTGCTTGCTTGTTTTTCGTAGCGGTCGCCATTTCATACATCAGCCGCTTGGTGATTGCCCTCGATGCGCGAAGTGCCTCTGCTTTGATCTCAATTGCTTGAGTAACCAGCTCGTCGGCATTGGCGACCACCGTTTGCTTTACGGCTTCTGATGCTGCTTGGGCAATGGCGTCTGCATCGGCACCCTTGCTTACATTTTCCCTTCGGAATCTCTTGTACAGACCATTGACCGAAATTCCGAATCGCTCGGACAAATCGTTAAGGGTGTAGTCGCCACTGCGCCACATCGCTTTTGCACTTTCCCATTGGGTTCCGGCCAATCTTTTTGTTGCTGGCTTGACTGCGGTATCAGACATTGAAAAATGACTCTGTGAGGATTTCCGAATTTTACCACAAATCATACCAGGTTTCTAGTTTGGGAGATTTTGTTCCGAAGCTCCTCCCATTCGGTTTTGAGTTGTTACCCCCCTTTAAAAGAAAAACCGTATATTAAAGACTTATAGAGCGAAGGAATTTTCCGTGTTTTTAAAAGAAAAAAGACCATGCGGGCTGAACCCCGCATGAATACTGATCTCGGAGAGTTTATTGATTTTTCTTTGGAAGCTGAAAAAGACAAGAAATAACACGGAAAATGCCCTGTAGCCCACTAACGAAGGCGACCTCGGAAAATTTCCGTGTTTTTGGCTTAAAATTGCCGTGTTTTACCAGAAAGTTTCGACCACCAAATCCTCTTCTTCGTGCACCTCGTCTGGAAGTCTTTTGGTGTAAATCCGAATACAGTCATCGGTTGGCATAAAAACTTGGTGCATTCTCCCATTCCGATTCTCCTTCCGGTCGGTCTCAACCAATCCATGTTTTTTTAAGAAGCGCAGGGAGCAAAGCATTGCTTCTCTGGAACACTGATAAGGCACTCGATCCATCAGTTGATACACATCGAGGTTCTCGGCACGGACGCCATCTTCATCCCTGATTCCGGCCAAAATCGCATCAATAATCCACGACTGTTTGCGCGTTAGCTTTTTCATAGCTTGTCCAACCTCAACGGCTCGTTGACGCCTTGAAGATCGAATGCTGAAAGCGGCAGACGGTCAGGCAGTGTTGTGTTTAGGTCAGGATTAATCCAGATGCCGTAGGCTGGTGTCGCAAAGGTAAGCTGCTGCAACTCACGAACAATCTCACCGAATGGCTTTGCATCAACAGACCCAGAGCCTTTTCGCAGATTTTGCCCCGTTTGCTCCTTTGCAGAGTTCTTGTAGTAAAACCGCTTCACCTCACCGTCAACAACCTCCTGTAGCTTGAGTGGCATCGCGTTGTACTCTTCCATTACGCTGGCATAGTCGGCAGGGTGGGCGTCAAACCATTTGCGAAACAGAACAAGCCCTTTGTCGTAAGACTTGGGCGGATTGACCTTGCCATGCTTGAAGCCCGCCTTTACATCGAACGGATTGAACTTCGCCATCGAGGAAATGATCTCAACGTATTTGAACTGCTCCATCCGCATTGCCAGGTTCACCATGCGATAGGAAACACCGACACCCCGAAACAGGTTGTCGGTTACAATTCGGGCAGCCCTTCGGAAGTTCCTATTCAAAAAGCGTGCACGCTCCACGTTCACATAATGTGAATCGTGACCATTACGAAGCTTTGGAAAAATATCATGCCTTGCCCGAAGCAGGAGCGATACGGTTGAGAGAACCACGACACCGACTAACTTGCCCTCGGCAGTCACACATCGCCAGTAGGACGGGGCAATCGGGAGCGACTCACTCTTGTAATGAAAATCGTGCAACGCTTCCCAATCGGCTTTAGAGCCGCGCTCGACATACATCTGATCAATCATACTAAATCGACCGGAAACACGCTCAGATCGCCGCACAGACACGTTCTCGTCACTGTAAATCAGTTTAGTCTCACTCAATGTATCTTCTCCGACCGAAAAGCGGCGGTTTTTAGTGCAAGTTTTAGTAATTCAGTTGTGCCGACTGGCATCTGAGAGGCGGGCAGAAGAGATACCGAGTCCTTTTCGCCAGGACTCGATAGCTTCGTTGGCATAACCAAGATCAAGCGATCAACGTCAACATCAACCAACCTATGTTCGAGAAGGTCGCCTACCGAATTGAGGTAGTTCCAAATCGCTATTGATCGCTCGTCTTTGGTCATTCGACTTCCTTTTGGGTTATGAGAACACGATCTTTAAACATTTTTTCAACGATCAGACTGGGTGCCAGTTCGGAAACCATGTCTGTATGAGTGGTCGCTACAATCAGGGTCTTGCCCTGTTTGCGACACATTTTTTGGAGATTGAACGCGACGACTTTGGCGGTAATACGGTCAAGTACAGCGCCAAATTCATCAGCAACTAAGACGTCAACACCAGAGGCGATCATCTTTGCTACCTTGAAGCGGTATAGCTGCCCGTCAGACAGCTCTTTGGGTGTGCGGATGAACAGGTAGGCATCGTTCAGGCCGGCCACGTTGAGAATGCCCAGCGCGTCAGAGAACGACTCCCCGATCTGGTCGATGATTGGGTCGTCAGTCAGCACAACATCAGTGATGTTGGCTACACGAAAGTCCTCGGACATAGCAGCAGCCAGATCGCGCAGCAGCAAACTCTTACCACTGCCCGATTCGCCCGTGATGTAAACCACATCACCAAGGTTGACTTCCAACTCGAGGTTGTCGTAAATCACGAATTCCTTTTCTTCTAGGCCGAGACCGAATGCCTCCGCGCACTCCAACACCCGATGGCTTTTCTTCACCCTCGTCTGAAACCTCTTGCTGATCTTTACCTTCATTTTTTGACGCCTTTGGTGGCTTGATTTTGTAGAATTTCAGCTTCACTGTTTCAACAATGTGAGTCTGGTGGTAGGTGAGCATTTCGTGATTGTCTGCTGTGCAGTCAACACCGCATTCATCGAGCAAGATAAACGCAGCATGTAGAGCTTCGTGGTACAGAAAAGAGTCGTTGCACTCGTCTGGCAGCACCATGAAAAAATGACTGTGACCCTCTGCACTAATCAACCAAGAAAAGAAAGCTCCGCAGTGAGGGCTGTAAACAGACTCAGGAACCGGTAAGCCTTTTTTCTGAAAAAACGTCTCAGCCTCAGACCAGGCAATTACCCAAAACCCCATGGGGTAGGGCGTTAGCTCACAAAAATATGGTTTCATTGTTATTCCTTACTAATTTTTTAGTATGTTTCACAAGCCCATATAATCTCTGAGATAGGCCACGAATGCTTGAGCTCCAACTTCCCCTGTCTCAGCTTCGATCAATGCTGCGAACTTGGTCACTGTGCGCTGGTATTTGGCCGGCACTTTATCGAACCCTAATGCTTTGGCAAGAGAGAAATCTTCACCATGCTCTTCTAAGTCCATCGAACGCTGAGTTCGCTCCGAATGCTCTTCAACCTCTTTGCTGAGATCGTCAGTGATTGCATCAAAGTCCATATCTTCAATGGCGCCCGATGCGAAATCTAAGTCCTTGTCATCGAAGAACATCGACAAACTCGCATCATCTTGATCTGGCATTTCAAGCAAGGCGAGCAGTTCTTTGCTCATAAGGTCTTGATCGTAGCCAGTCTCGGTTACTTTGTTGTCAGCCAGTCGCAGCATCTTGACCTGCGCTTCTGTCAAATCGTCACGAACGATTACTGGAACGGTGTCAAGCCCAAGCAGCTTCGCAGCTTCAAGGCGGCCATGACCCGCAATTACGACTCCCTTGCCATCAACGACGATTCTAGTTGTCCAGCCGAACTTCTTGATGGACGCCGCTAACTTCTCGATACCAGCGACAGTGTGAATTTTTGCGTTATCCGCATAAGGCGTAAGCTGACTGACCTTGGCCTGTTTACCGGTCTCGGATTCGCAGACCTCAGTTGTTGCTGTAGATGTGGGCGTAGTCATCTTCGTCACCTCCTACTGGGAATTTGAAGTCATGTTCTGGGTCAAGCTCAGCGATGACTGCCTCTGGTGTGTCTAAATCTAAATCGTCTTCGATGGTCTCGGACGGTCTCATATAATCTCCTTAAAAATGTGCATCAGTGCGTCACCCGCATTGGTAAGATCGTCTGACTCAACAAATCCATTTTCTGCTTTGGCGTTGTTGATGATGACGGCCAGCTTTTCGGCGTCCTCAATTGAAACTTTGAATCGTAGAATTTGATGGCTTCGCTCGGTGTCGGCAGGCTTGGCAAGTTCGATGGGCTCTTCTGTGTCTGGCAAATCAACGTCATCAAGATCGCCATGCTCAAACATGCCTTCCAGGTCAATTGCGTCAAATGGCATGATGCTCATAAGATCATCAATGCTGCCGTCCATACCTGATAGCAATGCCTCAAGGAGCTGATGCTCTTCTTCGCCGTAGTTGGCGTTGTCGATCAGAACAATCTTCTTGGCCGTATCATCATCAACAAGACCGAGATTCATAATTGGGATAGTTTCGTGACCCAAGGAGCGAGCGCCTCTCCAACGATGCTCACCTCCCAGTATCTCCAACGACCCATCCGGCAAGGTGCGAACCTTCACAGCGTCAAAGAAGCCAAGCTCGTTTAAGCTCGCTTCCAGTTTCTCTTGGTTGATCGGATCGACCTTGTTTGGATTCCATTTATTCGGACTTAACAGATCAGGTGCAACGTAGGTAATCCCTAGCTTCTGCATTGTTTTTTCCCGTGAAGAGCGTATATTACGCTTATGATTTCAAACAAACTAAAAACTTAGTTGGATTATCTCAAATATGGACACTCAAAGAAAGCCAAAGGTGCTAATTGCAAGCAATCCAGTGATCGCAAAGCTGAAAGAGCCTGACCGCGAGGTTCGATTGTTTGTCTCCAATCTCCTTCAATACGAAGTCCCTGCCGCTCAGCACATGAAAGGCAAGGGCGGCGGTTGGGACGGATTCGCCAGTTTGTACGACATGAAGACCAACACATTCCCAACGGGGTTTGTGACCATGGTTGCAAAGAGATTGCGTAGTGCGGGCTATGTGGTGCGTCTTGGCCAACGTGAGGCCCCGCCACCACTGGGCTGTGAGAATCCGAAGGTGGACGAATTCGCCCCCGATGCCAGATACGACTATCAAGACGAAGTAACCAGACGACTGATGCACTTCAAAAGAGGCATCGCACAAGTCGCAACGGGTGGCGGAAAGTCTCGCATCTTCAAGCTGTGTGCCGAGCGTCTTGATCGTCCAACGATGTTTCTGACCACCCGAAAATCCCTCATGTATCAGATGATGGAAGCGTATGAAAAAGACATAGGCAAGAAATTCGGCGTTTTGGGCGACGGCAATTGGTCTCCTTACTATGGCGGCGTCAACTTCGCAATCGTGGATACCCTGACTTCTCGGCTTGATATTAAGTCCGAGCGTGACGAATTGAAGCGCCTTGAGAATAAGTTTGTCGAAAAAGTGACTGCCGAGGTTGTTAAGCAATTGAAAAAAGCCGGCCTGCCTACCGACTTGCGAAACATTGATCACCTCGTCTCAAGCGAAAAGGCCGATGACATTCGGCGCAGGGTCAAAGTGATTCGCCGCAAGGTTGTCGAGAAGATGCAATTTGACAAGGATGCCGCGGTGTCCAACATCAAAACGAAGATTGCAAAGCAGGAAGCGAAGCGGGCAGAGGCCATTGAGTTCTTGAGCAAAATGGAGTTTGTCTGTCTTGAAGAGGCGCATGAAGTTTCGGGCAATGGGTTTTATGAGATTCTAAGGCACTGCCCGAATGCTCACTACCGCTTAGCACTCACGGCCACGCCGTTTATGAAAGACTCACAGGAAGCGAACATGCGATTGATGGCCTCAACAGGCATCGTGTTTATCAAGGTGACTGAAAAAGACCTGATCGAAAAAGGCATCCTGGCTAAGCCCTATTTCAAATATGCGAAGCCCGAAATGCCGATGATGCTGACCTCAAGAACGCAGTTTCAGCCAGCTTACCGGCTTGGCATTACTGAGAACGAATCACGAAACGAGATCATTGTGAAAGAGGTGTTGCGAGCCAAGCGACACTCACTGCCAGTGATGATCTTGGTCACGCATACGAACCACGGAAAGAAGATCGAAGCGATGATTGCTGAGAAGGGCGTGAACGTGACTTTTATCGCGGGAGCGGATAATCAGAAGAGCCGACAGGCAGGGCTGACACAACTCGGAAGTGGCGAACTTGACGTACTGATCGGAACTTCGATCATGGATGTTGGTGTTGACGTTCCCGCAGTCGGCTTGGTGATCTTAGCCGGTGGCGGCAAGGCCGAAGTTGCAACAAGACAGAGAATTGGCCGTGGCTTGCGAGCAAAGAAGGTTGGCCCTAACGTCTGTTTTATCTTGGACTTTGAAGACGGCAGAAATAAGCATTTGCTCAAACACGCAACAGAACGCAGAAACATTGTGGCAAAGACGCCAGGGTTTTCAGAAGGAATACAGTCTGACTTCCCATATCACTTATATGGAGAGAAATAACATGATGAAGGCAATTAGAAATGCCATGGCAAGCCACACAGTCGTTCGCAGAGTTCAGGCGATTGAGAAGCGTATAAAGTCCACAGATGACTTGAACGTGGTGCTGCACGCCAATGCTGACTACAAGGCAATGTTCAAAGAGTATCTTGAGAATGGAAAGATTACGAAGGTCAGTAAAGGTCTTGGCATGACCGATATGCTGCTTGAGTTTGCAGAGAAAAAGCCAGTTGAGTTTCTTGTTTCGTTCGCCGAAAACTTTGTTAGCTGTCATCCCGAAAGGTGTATCGAGGCTCGCGCTCGATTAGATTTGCAAAAAGACCAAGCGGTTTAGGCCACTCACCTGGGAGTCGGGTGACTCCCAAAAATCTATCGCAATGTTTACACAAAATCATTAGCAGTCGATACCGCTTTGTTCTATAATCATACTAAGTTTCTAGTAAGAATCCCCTTGTGACCTTTTTTCACTTGCCCAAATGTGGGATGGGATTTTTTACCCCCTAAAAAAAATGGAGATAAAATGACAGAGTTATACCGTCCAAGCCCTCGCGCAGAGATCATCACACGCAGAACGTACAATCGACCACTTGCTGACAACCCAAGTAAGTTTGAAACATGGGAGCAGACCGTAGACCGCGTAATGCACCATCAAACGTGGCTTTGGGAGCGTCAATTGACTCGCAAGCTGAACAAGACAGAAAAGGCAGAGATCGAGGAACTTCGGTCACTGATGTTGAACCGAAAGGCATCAACCTCGGGTCGTACATTGTGGTTGGGCGGAACCAATGTTGCAAAAACCAATGAAGCAAGCCAGTTCAACTGTTCTTTTACCATGATCGAGACGGTCTATGACGTAGTTGACGCTCTTTGGTTGTTGTTGCAGGGCTGTGGTGTTGGATTTACACCTGTCGTGGGCGGTTTGAACGGATTTGGCCGTGTAATTCCCGAGATAGAGGTTGTTCGCTCCGTTCGGACGGCAAAAGGCGGCAACGAAAACAATGTTGAAACCTACGTTGACGGCGTTTGGACCATCAAAGTTGGCGACTCTGCCCGGGCCTGGGCAAAATCCATTGGTAAGTTGCTTGCCAATAAGAACCCAGCCAGCAAGCTCGTATTGGATTTCTCAGAAATTCGCCCAGCGGGTGAGCGTCTGACAGGTTACGGATGGATTTCATCAGGTGACGAGGCCATCTCTGAGGCTTATGCCTCCATCGCAGCCATTATGAACCGAAAGGCCGGCCAAATGCTGTCTCGTATCGACATTTTGGACTTGATGAATCACCTCGGCACAATCTTATCCAGCCGCCGTTCGGCTCAGATCGCTCTGTTCCACGTTGAAAACCCAGAGTGGCAGGAATTTGCCGTTGCGAAAAAGGATTGGTGGTTGCACAACCCACAGCGTCGTCAGTCAAACAACTCGTTGGGCTTTGCATCTAAGCCGTCCAGAGAGACGATGGTCGGCATTTTTGATCTGATGGCTGACTCTGGTGGCAGTGAACCTGGCTTTATTAACACAGCCACAGCGAAAGCACGGGCGCCTTGGTTTGCTGGTCCAAACCCATGCTGCGAAATTCTGCTGGCTAACCGTGGCTTCTGTAATTTGATGGAAGTTGACCTAGCTAAATTTATGGGCGACATGGCCGGCCTGTTACGCACCCTGTATATCGCTGCCCGTGCCAACTACCGTCAGACTTGTGTAAACCTTCGTGATGGCATTCTTCAAGAAGCTTGGCACCTGAACAACGAATTTCTACGCCTGTGTGGTGTTGGCCTGACGGGTATCGCTCAGCGTGACGATCTTTCTGAATACGACCTTTCACAGATGGAGCGTATGACCAATTATGGCGCCTACTCCATGGCAAACGAATTGGGAACGCAGCTACCAAAGAACGTAACCACCGTTAAGCCGTCTGGAACACTGTCTAAGATCATGGACACCACAGAGGGCATCCACAAGCCACTGGGTAAGTACATCATCAACAACGTGAACTTCGGCAAGCACGATCCTATGTTGCCGCGTCTACGCGCTGCTGGCTACCGTGTGTTCCAAAACCCAAGCGAGCCGGAAGGTGTATTGGTAGCGTTCCCTGTTAAGTGGGAAAACGTCGATTTCTCCAAATTTAACAAGGTAGTAGATGGCAAAACTATCGAGTTGGAAGTGAATCTTGAGACGGCCATCGAGCAGTTGGACCGGTACAAGAAATATCAGACGCATTGGACTCAACAGAATACTTCGGTGACGATCAGCTACTCGCCAGATGAAGTTCCAGCGATCATTGACTGGTTGTTGACTAACTGGGACTCATACATGGGCGTCAGCTTCCTGTACCGAGCAGACCCAACCTTGTCAGCTAAAGACTTGGGCTATGAGTATCTGCCGCAGGAAGTGATCACCAAGGACGCTTACGAGGCTTATGTGGCTACCATCGCTGCGGTTGATCTGAACGACACGGACTCTTATGAAGAGTTGGTGCAAGACGACTGTGCCTCCGGAGCTTGTCCGATCAAGTAAAACAAACGGCCTCGCAAATGCGGGGCTTTTTTTGTGACCTCTGGAGCGAAAAGCGCCAACCGGTCACTCCCGATTTCCCGCTTTTTCTAACCCCTGTCAATTCTTCCGCGACCTTTGAAGCCCTCAACACCATTGGCCACTTTAAGTTCGGCCAAGACGCGATAATAAGTCGCCTTAGAAATGTTAGCAGCGTCCTGAATGTCTGCCCCAGAGAATTTACCATCGTTGTACATCATCCAGATCATATCCCTCTGACGGTCGTCTACGGCCTTTGGCCTGCCACCTACCCTCCCTGCATCTTTAGCCGCAGCGATACCTGCAATCGTGCGCTCTCGAATCATGTCACGCTCGAACTCGGCTAGACTCGCAAGAATGTGAAAGAAGAACTTACCTGCCGAAGTGGAAGTGTCGATACCTTCCTGTAATGAACCAAACTCAACATTGCGACCCTTCATGTCATTGATCAATTCAATGAGGTTCGTCATCGAGCGCCCTATTCTGTCCAGCTTCCAAACGACGATCTGATCGCCAGGTCTGGCAAATAGCATCATGTCATCCAAGCCTTTGCGAAACTTCTGGCCGCCACTCACCTGATCGGTATAAATTTCTTCACAGCCAGCCTCTTTCAGTGCTTTGATCTGCAAATCAAGATTTTGCTCATTCGTTGAGACTCTTGCGTATCCAATTTTCATATCGTGTTCTCTCAAAAAGGGTAGTTCGTGCCAAAACTGCTGTTTTGGTATTGATAGATACTTTTGAGACACTTTATCAGTATATTTTGAGTGAAAAAAGTACATTCGTGAGAGAGGTCGCAAAAACGATCATTTTTGAGAGAGTTGCGTGTCTAATGTCGGTATTGATATTTACCTAAAGCCGATGCCATTTAAACGCATCGAGGTGGCTTTCCTGTAGCGCACAAAGGGAAGGGCGTGTGAGAGATCGCATGTCAGAAAACTGCCGCCTTTTTAGTCCTCAAATTGTGACAAACTTTTTCCCCAGATTGTCCTGAATTTAGCCCCTATATTCCCTTATGTAAACACTACTGGAGGCATCCAAAAAACGCATCGAGGGGGTTCGTCTGTAAGGCACAGAGCGCGGGTCGTGTGGGATGATTGTGTGTCAGAAACGGGACGGCTCGATGTTCCCAAATCGTCCAAAAAAAGTTATCCACAAAAACGGTGGATAAGCGGGTGGGTAAGTCCGACTATTTCGCTTTGCGGATAGTAGCCAGAAGGAATCCGGCTGGATTGTTCAAATTATCGCCAGTGCGGTCGGTGATGGTGTCCATCGCAATGTTTGCCCGCTCATGGACATGACCAATACCAAATTCCGCGATCAATTCATTAAGAACATCAACGTCTATCTGCATCTCTCGGAAGATCAACTCAACAGTTTCCACCAGGTTGACCTGCACGCTTTCGGTCTGTTCGATAGCATCCTCAACAAACAGTTGGCGTTGAAGCTGCTTTTCTTTGATGGTGTAGGGCAGTGCTTCAAGAAGCTCTCGCTCGGCATTGAAGTGAAAAATCACACCAATAACAGGCTTGCGTCCAGAACGATTCATGCCTTTGACGTACTCCACGGAGTCAATGACGATCACTGATGAGTTTTCCGCCAAATCTTTGATTGCAGGCTTGATTATTCGGTTTTTGACGTTGCCAATGCTTTCGTAAGACGCTGACGGCGTATAGCCAAATGCGCGCGCCAAGGTGTACTCAGTATTCGGATGGGCTTCCTTCATTTCAGCAAGAGTTTCTTCTGAAAAGGCAAATGAGACGCGCCACTGATTCTTCGGACGATATGCGACAGCGGCACATTGTTGAAAGAGGGCGATTCCGTATGTGTTTACCAGATTGACGCTGTGATACCAGTGATACTGAGTGTACCCACCCATGCTCTTTGGAATACTCAGGAGATGATCTCTCATTCCCTCTTCAAAAATACCTATCAGTTTGCCTCTTCTGGCATCCCAGCTAATACTGACCAATAAGCCGGAAGTCACCCAAGAATCAATTGACGTTGGCACCACCCACTTAATACTTGCTAGGCGAACGGCCGACTCACGCAGAAGGCTCTCAAAAGACTTGTTGTTGGCCGACATTCCGTACAGCTCTCGCAGAACCTCGCCAGAGATTTCAGACCTCGGCCAGCTATAGGGGCTAAGGTTAGCAGCAAGCGCCAAAAAAACGCGCCGCTCGTAGAACCGCCAGGGGCTAGGCATGGAAATAAAGGCATTGCTCTGCCTAACGATCAGGTCGCTTTCCCGCTTTGGCGTCTCCAATGAGCTAATCTGTAGGGTAGTATTCATATTTGCCTCTGCGGGTAAAATAGCACACAAGCAGTGAAAAAATGAAGAATTTGAGGGGTCTCCCCTGAAATGTAATTTTTCGCCCCTCATTTGTAATTTTTCGCCCCTGAAATGTAATTTTTCGCCCCTCATTTGTAATTTTTCATGACCTACAGGCCAGTAAATTAGTGAACGACTCTTTGAGCCGCCCCTCATTTGTAATTTTTCGCCCCTGAAATGTAATTTTTCGCCCCCGATAAGTAGCTTTTCTCCCCTGATAAGTAGTTTTTCACCTCTCACAGCCCCCGAAATCATTGGGATTTGACCCTCTGAACAATACTTTAAACAATACTTAAAACTATACCTGTTGTTGTTGTTGACGCTAATATATAAAGTTAGTATGATTCCCTTACACACAAACACGGCTATATAGAAATGACCCAATACACCATTTACTCGTCACCAAAATGCTCATACTGCTTAAAGGCCAAAGAACTTTTGACCATGAAGGGATTTGACTTTGAAGTGATCGACTTGGTTGCTGAAAATATAAGCGCAGCAGACCTTTCAAAGAAGTTGGGTGTCGCCGTGCGAACTGTTCCTCAAATTGTTGCTCCTGACGGCACTTACGTCGGTGGCTATGAAGATTTAGCCCGCTACCTCGATTAACTTTTCCGCCTGTACTGACTGTCCGACCGCTAAACCCTGCTTGATCTCCTGTATTAACCTTTAGCCCTCGAAAGAGGGTTTTTTTCGTTTAAAAACGACATTCCAAAAAAAACGGCCTCCTGAGAGACCGTCTGTGCTGTTTTTGAATACCTAGCCTTATGATTGTATACCGCTCGGCAAAACCAACGCAGAGGGCATTTGGGCGCTTCTACGATGGGGTGTAGGCCACTTCTCACCGGACTTAACCACGATTCCCCATCCAGGGACGTCATCATGCACAAAAGTAGTGAATTTTGAGCGAATATCCTCCAATTCACGCTGAGCCTTTGCTCGACCTTCAACATCATCTTCTGGCATTGCAGCGATCTCGGCAAAAAGCTGACTGACGGTTGCTAGTTTTTTCCATTCACCATAAGAAGGGGGTAAATAGCCAGCAGCGAAAGCCAATTGGTACAGCTCCAAATCTTCTTTTGCCATTTCAGCCTGAATACGAATATCAAGTTCCATTTACTTCTCCAAAAATAAGTCGGCAGCGGTCGGTCTGCGCTTGAGTGATTTTTTCACCATCTCTTCAACCACCAAGCGGCCGTCACCGTATTTAAAGTATTCCTGCACGGCATTATCGACCGCGCTCTTGAAATTACTCTCAACGGCGTCAGAAACCATGCGGGTCTATTCACCACTATTCACCAGGGCGATCATCTTGTCCGTGATCAGTCCAGTTACGGTATCGGTGTGTGACGCCAGTTGCGCTTTGATTCGCTCGCCAAGCGCAAAGACCTCAAATCGAAAAATATCGTTCTCGCCCAACATCAAAAGTCTCCATAATAATATAAACGTAACCCCTCGTAAAAATTGCATAGACAGTCAAACAACGACAAACCAAGCAATTAT
>ERZ767114.872-NODE-872-length-15426-cov-1.759593_pt1 | contig 15426 bp, 15 predicted proteins | sample MGYA00374952_ERZ767114 | MGnify/ENA primary metagenome ERZ767114 (study PRJEB28939, sample SAMN06267156) | marine metagenome | isolation source: Columbia River Estuary | place: USA:Columbia River Estuary, USA | collected 2012-05-05 ...
AAACACATTGTTTACTAAAAATTGCAGAGATAATTAAAATAATTAAATTAAAAAATAACAAAAAATGAAAGCACTTTTAACGCTATTTACAATTTTTTCTTTAGCCTTTGCTAAAAATGATCTTTGCGTTTGCGGATTTCGGCAAAAACCTCGGCATTGCTTGCCGTTTCCATGCCAAGATGTGCGCGGATAGCGGCATTATCAACGCGTAAAAACGGGTTGGTTGCCTTTTCAAGATCGAGGCGCGTTGGCACGGTTGGAAAGCCGTTTTCACGCAATTCGGCAATGGCCTCTTGGCGTGCGGCAAGCGCTGCATTATCCGGATCAACCGACCGCGCAAAGGCGGCATTGGCGATAGTATATTCATGGCTGCAATAAACAACCGTCTGGTCAGGCAGCCCCAACAGCTTTTCAAGCGATGCCCACATCATATCGGCATCGCCTTCGAAAATGCGGCCACATCCCATGACAAATAGCGTGTCCCCGGTGCAAATTATCGATTCAGATGCGATATAAAAATTCAGCATATCCAGCGTGTGACCGGGCGTCGAAATCACATCGATCTGACGACCCGCGAATTCAAAATGATCACCATCGCCAAGTCGGATATCATAAAGTGTGCTTGCCGCGCTATCAATGACCGGACCAAGAACGGTGGCACCATGACGCTGTTTCAATTCGGCTAGACCGGCCGTGTGGTCGCCATGATGATGCGTTATGAAAATATGGCTGAGCTGCCAGCCGGTTTCGGCCAAGGCTGCCTCGGCCGCTGCGGCGTCTCCTGCATCAACACAGGCTGTAAGGTTGCTTTCGGTGCAATGCAGCAAAAGTCCGTAATTATCGTCGCCATAGGGGAATTGATGTGTTTGAAAGGCCATACTCAGTTCCTTTTAACTGACGGTAAATTTGCCTACCAACGTCCGATGTTTTCCATTGAAAGCCATGGCTCGGCTGGTGGCAGGGAGTCGCCTTCTTGCAGCAATTCAATTGAAATATTGTCTGGTGACTTGATAAATGCCATCCGGCCATCTCGTGGCGGGCGGTTGATCACAACACCCGCATCCATCAGTTGCTGACATTTTTCATAGATATTGTCGACCTTATAGGCAAGATGGCCAAAATTACGGCCATAATCATAATCTTCAGGGTCCCAGTTGAATGTAAGCTCCAGTTCCGGCGCGCCGCCAGCTTCGCTGCTTTGCATATCTTTTGGTGCTGCCAGAAAAATGAGGGTGAAACGGCCTGCGGGAACATCCTTGCGGCGCATTTCAACAAGACCGAATTTGGTGCAATAAAAATCGAGTGACACGTCAATATCACGCACCCGAACCATTGTATGAAGAAACCGCATAATGTCCCTGACCCCTGTTTCATCCGCGCCAGATGTTACCAGCACCTTTACCCAATTATGATAGGCGTCAAACCAATGCTATGTCTAGCCTGTTGTCGACTTGTCCTAATCGGCGACCCTGCCGGGTCTTGGCTGATTTATGACCGGCTTTTGTCACTGGTTGTTCGTGATGATATATCAATTTCAAGGCCGATAAGGCTGGCCGCTTCGGCAAGGCTGGTGCAGATTTGAAAATCGGGTGGGTTTGGCAACCGGTTAGATGGGGCTAAGTCGGGAATCTGAATAACCTTCATGCCAGCAGCTAAGGCCGCAGTGGTGCCATTGTTTGAGTCTTCAAGGGCAAGACAATCACCTGTGCCGATGCCAAGCTTGCGGGCGGCATCCAGATAAACATCTGGTGCTGGTTTGCCAGTGGGAACTTCGTCCCCGCCAGTGACATGCTGGATATAGGACATCAGGCCGGTTTTCTGCAAAATGGCACGCGCTTTTTGACCAGATGATGAGGTGGCGACAGCGCGCGGCATATCCATCTCGTGAAGGCTTGCCAAAAACGCGTGCGCCCCCGCCTTTACTGGCACATCATCAAGCAAAAGCTGGCGATACACATCAAGCCATTCATTTTTAAAGGCAACCGCATCTAAATGTTGCGGCAGCATGGCACGAAGAATATCAATACCTGTCGCCGCATTCAGCCCGATCATATCACGATAATCATCAATCCCGACATCGAGATCATATCTGGCGGCGGTTGCGATGAATGACTCAAAGGACAGGGTTTCAGTGTCGAGCAAAAGCCCGTCCATATCAAAAATAACCGCCTTGATTTGGCTGGTCTCAACCGCAGATTTTACCAGTGTTAATGGCATGAATATTTCCCTATGAATGCGGCTTTTACCTGTGCAATGATTTGCCTAAACGTAGCCGGCCGACTATGGCATGGATTTACCACAAAGGAAAATGCCATAAACCAGAATTGCCATATGGGCCTTATCTATGGTGGCATGATGGGTGCGCGATGCGATGAATATGAATTGGACGAGTGAGTCATGTTGAAAGCCGAAAATATTCGTTATCTCGTGGTGCATTGTGCCGATACGCCCGATGACCAGCCGCTTGATGCGAGTGATATTCACGAAATGCATCTTGGTTTTGGTTGGAATGGCATTGGCTATCACCGGGTAATTTGCCGTGATGGGCGCATTGAACATGGCCGTCCTGATTATTGGATTGGTGCGCATGTTAAAGGCTTTAACGAGGTCAGCCTTGGCGTCTGTTTAATTGGTCGCCAAGATTTTACCGATGCTCAATTTGCCGCGCTGGAAACCATTCTTCGCGATTGGCGTGATGCTTATCCTGATGCCGAAATTTGTGGGCATCGTGATTTTGACTATACCGATAAAACCTGCCCGAATTTCAATGTTGGGCAATGGTGTGAAAAGATCGGCTTATAAGACTGATGCCGCTATTTCGCATTATCACCCCATCGGCGCCTTTGCGATCTGGCCCTTTCGCCAATGCCGCACTTGATAGTGAATGTCTTTTTGGCGAGGCATTTGAGACCGAACAATCGGAAACTGGATTTACCTATGGTCGGCTTGTCAGTGATGGATATCAGGGCTGGGTTCCAGATAATTGTCTTGGTGAATTGTCCACCCCAAATGCGCGTGTCATCGCCTCGATGAGCGATGTAACTTCACAAGCTGATATCAAAAGTGCGGGGCTTTTTGCGCTGTCGCTTGGCGCCTTGGTAACGATCACAGAATTGCAAGATGACCGTGCTGAAATTATCATTCCCGGCGGCAGTGGTTTTTTACCGCGCCAGCACCTTTTGCCGTTAGCATCACGCGCAGCAGACGGCAAGGTGGCGAGCCTTGTTTTGGGTGATGTGACGCGGGTTGATGATTGGGTGACAATTGCTGAAAAGCTTGTTGGCAGCCCTTACAAATGGGGTGGGCGTTGTGCATGGGGACTTGATTGTTCAGCATTGGTGCAATTGGCCTTGGCGGCAGGCGGCATCGATGCGCCGCGTGATTCTGGCCCGCAGCATCATATTGGCAGTGGCATTAATGATCTGTTGCACTTGCAACGCGGCGATCTAGTGTTCTGGCATGGTCATGTTGGCATCATGCAGGATGGCAAAACCCTGCTTCATGCCAATGCGCACCATATGGCGGTGGCAAGTGAGCCACTGGGTGATGCAATTGCGCGTATTGCGATCACTGCAGGGCCGGTAACCGCACTTCGCCGCCCAATGCCTGATCGGGTGAGATAAATTCTAGCCACCATTTAGCTGAATCTTATGGCGAAGCAGCCATAGCAAGCAAAGCGATGGAATAACCATCAGCGCGGTGATGACGAAAAACAAACCCCAATCCCCACCAAGCCCATCAACCATCGCCCCTGATGACGCAGCCAAGGTGGTTCGGCCAATTGTGCCGATCGAGGCCAAAAGCGCATATTGCGTTGCGGTATAGGTGCGATCAACAAGAAGCGAAATAAAGGTTACAAACGCAACAGTGGCAAAGGCAGCGGCAATATCATCAAGCAAAACCGCAAGCGCAAACACCCATTCAGATTTGCCTGTCCAGGCAAGAACACTGAACATGACATTGGTTGCCGCCATTGCAATGCCAGCAATGAACAAGGCGCGAACCGCACCTGACCGAATGGCAAAAAACCCGCCAAGAAGGGTAAAGGCAACGGTGGTTATCCAGCCAAGGCCTTTTGAATAGAGCGCGATATCCGATTTTGAAAAGCCAATTTCGGAATAGAAGATCAACGACATTTTGCCCATGAAGGCTTCGCCGATTTTGAACAATAGAACAAAGCTTAGAATGCCAAGCCCGATAGCAACGCCATTCTGCCGGAAAAAACTGGCAAGCGGCCCCCAGACCGTGCTGCCAAGAAAGCCAATTAATCGGGCAAAATGATTATTCGCACCAAGCTTTTTGACGATATCGGCCTCGGCCTTGTTTTGCGCTTCGATGCGCGCATTGGCGCTTGCTTCGGGAATGAATAAAAGCCCGATATTCGCCAGAACCACCAACCCGCCAAGCCCGATAAAGGTCAATTGCCAGTAATTTTCAAATCCGGCATTTTGCAGGAAATCGGCACTGAAAAGTGCAATGATGCCGCCTATTTTATAGCCGCTCCACCAGCCGGTCACATGAATGGCTGCGCCTGCCGCCATTGCGCTTTTTTCCGAAGCGTCGATCTGTTCAATGCGAAGCGCGTCAATGGTGATATCTTGCGATGCTGATGCGGTGGCAATGACAAGCCCAACTGCCATCACAAGCCAGATATCTTCTGCCGGACGAAGCAGGCTCCAGGCCAGAAGCGCCAAAAGAATGACAATCTGGAAACATAAAATCCATGCTTTGCGCTGGCCAATTTTGCGGGCAAGTCTGGGAATGCGAACCCGGTCAATCAGCGGCGCCCAGAAAAAATTGATGGCATAGATGCTGAATATCAGTCCGGCCCAGCCAATCGCCGACCGGCTTAGGCCATCTTCATTTAGCCATAGCGATAGTGACGAGCCAATCAGAACCCAAGGAAAGCCGCTCATCGCGCCAAGAAGCAGAATGCGGATCATGCGCCGGTCGCGATAGGCGTCCAAACTTGTCATAAAATCACGCATTATCATGGCTCCATCAAATTGCGTTTGCTATACTAGGCCCTGTGGCAAAAATGGGGAAAGCAATTTTTCGAAGCCATCCGTGATATAACTTTATCTGGAAAAGGTTTGATGCAATGCCGGACTGGTGTCTTGATCGTGATAAGACAGGCCATTATTGGTTGCAGGCTGGTGATCGGGTGTCAAGGCGCGCCATAATTGGCGGGGCTGGCGTCATTGCTGCCGATGGCAAACGCGAAGGCGATATGGCAACACCAGTTGGCCGGTGGGCATTGCGCCACCTCTATTATCGGCAGGATTTGCTGGGGTCGGTTGATACGGTCATTCCGGCAAGCGTGATCACGCCGCATTGTGGCTGGTGCGATGATCCGGCGCATCAAGATTATAATTGCCATGTGAGTTTGCCCTTTGCCGCCAGCCATGAGGTGATGTGGCGCGATGATGGCGCTTATGATCTTGTTGTCATGCTGGGATTTAACGATGCGCCGCCAATCGCTGGACTCGGAAGCGCCATTTTCCTGCATTGTATCGCCGATGGCAAAACCAGTACGGCAGGATGTGTGGCGGTGGATCGTGATGATCTTATGGGCATGCTTGGTCTTGCTGATGCGGATCAGTATCTATCAATCGATCCGCGATTGCTGTCGTAGTGCGGCGTCAATCTGATCACGGCGGTGACGCAGTTTTTCATTGGTTGGCACCATTGCCACCATCATGCCATTGGCAACAAATCCCATTTGAATCATGATCATATTCGAGATTAGATTCATGCAGATTTTCTGAGTGGTTCCGGCGGTTAACCTTGTTGATCCGGCAATGATTTCACCGCCAGTGGCAAGCAAGATTGAATGATCAGCTTTGGTCAAAAGCGGGGTGTCGGGATTATTGGCAATGCCGATGGTCATCGCGCCTGATTGGCGGGCCGCTTCGATCGCGCCAAGCGTATAGGGGGTTTTCCCGCTGGCAGCGATGCCAATCACCACATCATGCGCACCACCATCAATCGCGGTAAAGCCAGCCGCGCCAGCGGCGGCATCATCTTCGGCATTTTCAATGGCGCCCAAAAGCGCCGATGGCCCACCAGCGATTAAAAAGCCAAGCCGGTCTTTTGGCCAGTTAAAGGTTGGTGGTAATTCAGCGCCATCTTGAACCCCAATCCGAGCCGATGTGCCAGCACCGGCATAGATTAGCCGTCCGTTGCTTGTTTGGCTTAGGCGGTCATGAGCGGCAATTGCTGCGGCTTCGATTGCTGGCAAGGCGACTTTCAATGCTGGAATGGCACCTGCCTGACTGTCAAGCATAAGCGACAGCGCCACTGATGGTAACATTTTATCAACATGACGGCCAGCTGGTGGCACATCTTCGGTGGTGCCGTGATTTGGGTCTCGATTTCTGTTGCTCATCGGGTCACTATAGGTGTCAGAACAGCAAAAGAGAAGAGACGCATGGCAGGATCGCTTGTTATAGGCTTGATGTCGGGAACCAGTGCCGATGGCATTGATGCTGCGATTCTGCAAACCGATGGCCAGACATTTCAAACGACTGGCTGTTCTGGGTCTTTTGACTATCGACCCGAAACCCGCACCGGTATCTGGGCGGCTGTGGCCAATGCATATGATCATATGCATGATGATGCCGCCCGCCAGCACCTTGACCGGCTGATTGCCGAAGATCACGCAAATGCGGTTTTGCAATTGATTGACAGCAGCAATCTATCGCCGACATTGATCGGCTTTCATGGCCAGACAATCTATCATAATCCCACTGGTGATGATGGCCACCCGCTTGGGCGCACGACAATCCAGCTTGGCGATGCGGCATTATTGGCTGCCAAAACTGGCTTGCCGGTTGTGCATGATGTGCGGCGTGCCGATATGGCGGCTGGCGGGCAGGGCGCGCCCTTGGCACCGGTGTTTCATGCGGCGATGCTGGCGCGTCTTGCGGTTGATCTGCCGGCGGTTCTGGTCAATATCGGGGGGGTTGCCAATCTGACTTGGGTTGCAAATCTGATAGGGGTTACCAACCAAACAGGGATGGAAGGTGGCACGGGTGTGATCGGGTTTGATACCGGGCCGGGCAATGCGTTGATGGATGATTATATGCGGCTTTATTGCGATGCTGATTTTGACAAAGATGGTGCATTGGCGGCAAGCGGCATAGCCGATGCCACGCTTGTCGATACATGGCTTGATGAGCGTTATTTTACCACTGGTTGGCCAAAGTCGCTTGATCGTCAGGCATTCCGCCATCTCCTTGATGATAAGCGATTATTGGCCAAGGTGCCAGCCGATGCGATGGCAAGCCTTGCTCTATTCACGGCAAACAGCATTGCTGCGGCAATTGATCAATTGCCGGCGTCGCCAAAAACAATCCTGATTGCCGGTGGCGGCAGGCGCAATCTTTGCCTTCTATCGCATTTACAAAACCGGTTTGGTAGCGCCGTGCAAGGTGATGCTGTGGCTGGTGACAGGACGTTATTCTCGCCTGATATGCTTGAGGCCGAATTAATGGCGTTTTTGGCAGCGCGGCATATCGCAGGATTGCCAACATCATTTCCGGCAACAACGGGGTGCGATCAACCGGTTTGTGGCGGCGTGCTGGCACTGCCGGTTTAGATCAGCGCATCAGATCCTGGAACATAAAATGGCCGGTAAGGTGGTGGTGGCGGCAACAGATCACGGATATCGGTAAATGGAAACCGGATATCAAGCCGGTAGGCTTCGGCATAATGGCCATCAGGCGCGTTACATTGGGCGGCACGAAACCGGTTCATAATCGCGCTGGCACTGGAAAATCGTGATGGATCCTGACTGTGATGCGCCATGATGGCCTTTTGCTTGGCGGCGAAATGCGGGGTGATATCAATGTAATAATCCGGCGTAAAACCGACCCCCATCAAGGTGTCACAAAACAGCACCGGACAGATGAATCCAGCAGCGTCACGAACATAGGTCGCCAGTGCGCGATGATCGGGATGATAATCTTCAGGCGCATGGGTGATCACAAGATCGGGTGCTGCATTGCGAATGAAATCCTTAATGCGGTTTTGGGCGTTTGGCGCATCAGCTAGCTGGCCATCGGGAAGATCAAGTAAGGTTGGCGTGCCAAGTGCGGCAAGCCCGTTTTTGGCTTCTTCAGCACGTTGCCTTGCCAATTCGGCGCCTTGGTTTACACCGCCAGCCGCGCCATCAGTGGCAACGCCAAGGATCAGATTATCGCCGCGCGACGATGCCGCTGCCAAAAAACCGTAGGCAAAGATTTCCAGATCATCAGGATGTGCGCCAATGGCCACAATATTCATTTGCTGGCTCCGTCTTGATCGCCTGCGATGGCTAAATAGATATCGCAAAGCTTTTGCTTTCGCCTCGAAATAGGCTTTAATGATGTCATGATAGCGAATGCAAAGCCGGTAACAAATAACAATCTTATGATGCGCGGCAAACGGGCAAGGGACAGGGCATAAATGACGCTGAATTTCACCGGCTATATCGAAGGATATTATGGCAGGCTCTTCGATTGGCGTGATCGCAACCGGCTTCTTGGCGGCGTTGCCGCAGCGGGAATGACAAGCTATTTTTACGCACCAAAAGAAGATGTGTGTCATCGGCAATTTTGGCGCCAGCCCTATGACAAGGCGTGGCAAGCTGAATTTGCCCAATTTGCCGCCACCGCAGCGGCCAAGAATATTCACCTAATTGCTGGTATAGCACCCGGACTGGATTTTGATTTTGCCAGTCTGGATGCGTCGATGGACCAGAAAAATGATTTCACCATTTTGGTGGCAAAGGCGCGCCAGTTTTTGGCAAATGGTGCCAGCATGATTGCGTTATTGATGGATGATATCGCCGCTGATTTCGAGGCGCGATCGGGCAGTTTTACAAATGAAGGCAGGGCGCATGCGGCGCTTGCCAACCGGCTTGGGTCGGCCATTGACGCTGCGATCATCATTGTGCCGCGTATCTATGCCGATAGTTTGATTACGCCAGATGATGCGCAATCCTTAACCTATCTTGAACAGTTAGCCGGCCATCTCGACCAACAGCATAAGGTAGTCTATTGCGGTGATGATATTGTTGCGCCGCGCCCTTTTGGTGATGCTGGCGGTCATCTTGATCCGGCATCAATCATCATTTGGGATAATTTTTACGCCAATGATTATTGTCCACGGCGGCTATTTTTAGGGCCGTGGCGCAGCGCCAACATGTCGCATATAATGCTCAATCCAACGGGCATGATCGAGACTGATTTGCTGCTTTTGGGGCTGATGCTGGGAGCGCGTGATCAGGCTGGGCGCGGCAGTGAAGCTGGCAAGGTATACTGGCGTGAAGTGATGCAAAAATCAGCGGTGCCGGATGCGTTTTTTGACATTGCCGCCTATTTCGATGCCCCTCATGGATTTGCTGCAGAATTTGCAATGCCATCGGCGAAAACCGCATTGGCGGCGCTGGATGTTTTGCTATGGCGCTGGAAATCGCCGCTTCAACGTGAATGGTACCCGCATCTGATGGGGCTGAAACAGGATATCCTGCTGTCCAATGGTAAATTGTCGTTGGAACGGATCGAAAAAACCCAAATGGCGCCGCTTGCCCACCAGCTTCGCGGTTTTGCCGCAAAAGGTAAATCCAGCGAAAACTGAGGATTTGCAGTTTTGACTTGATGACGTCAATCAGCAAATTGTCGAGTTTATGCTTCTTAGAAATGCCCTAAAGCGTCAAAGATGATAGGCGACCAGCAAGCTTGGCAATCACATCGCGGCCTGCATTGGCAAAGGCAAAGCGAAGGGCGCCATCCTGTCCAGCCCCAAAAAAGGCTCCTGGAATAACGAGAACACCGGCCTTGCGCGCCATGGTTTCGGCAAGCTGGCGCGAACCAATGCCGGGAAAAGGGTGACGAACATAACCAAAATAGGCACCGCTGCTTAGCAGATCCCAACCGGGTAAATCATTCATTGCGGTTCGAAATACGGTGGCGCGTGCAGCAATTCTTTCGCGGTTCTCCTGTCGCCAGCTTGTCATGGATGCCAACATTGGCGTCAAGGCATGCTGTGCCACACGTGGGGCACAAATCTGTATATTATCAATAACTTTTGCCAATTGGGCGATCACATCGCAGCCAGCAATGATGGCGCCAAGCCGATGTCCGGGAAGACAATAAGATTTCGAAAAGCTGTAAAGCTGGATCAGCGATGATTGCCAACTGTCCCGCGCAAAAAGATGATGCGGTACATCCATATCAAGCGGCATAAAATCGCGGTAGGTTTCGTCAAGGATAAGCCAAATTCCCCGCTTTTGACACAAGGCCAGAATATCAGCAAGAAGCGGTGCCGGATAGATGCTGCCTGCCGGATTATTGGGGCTGACCAGAGCGATAGCGCGTGTTTGTGGCCTTATAGCAGCATCAATTAAAGCACAATTGGGAAGCAGGCCGCCATCATCATCACAATCAACATAATCAATGCCAACACCAAGCATGCCAAGTGTTGATTCATGGTTGAAATAGCAGGGGCGCATCATCAAGATACGATCGCCATGTCCCGCGAGCGCCAGCACGGTTGCGACAAAGGCCTGATTACAGCCTGAGGTGATTTGCACTTCACTGCGATCAATTTTGGCATTGTAAATCTGACTTACATGCTTTGCATAGGCGCTGCGAAATTCTGGATCACCCTCAACCGGCCCGTAACGCGCCAATGCCGGATCAGATGCCCCCTCGGCTAATGCCGCCAAAATATTGGGATGTGAAGAATAGCCGGGAACAGCCTGGCTCATATCAATCAAAGGCCCGTTGGCGCCATCATAAGATGATTTCCAGTTCAGCACGATTGAAACAGGCGGCGCATTTAAACCGGCAACAGCAGAATTAAACATGTGACTTGCCTATGCTAGCAATGTGGGGCGAGAATAGCGCTAGATTAGCCAGAGATAGGGTGCCAGACAAGATGGATATCTTTTTAAGATTGATATCTTGGCAAGCTGGCTCAGGCCGTTGGCCGCCTAGCGTGATTGAGAAAATAGATTGAGGACTGAAAAATGGGAAATTATCACATCATCGGCAGGGCAGGTGCAGGGTCATTGATTGCCGAATTTTTATTTCGCGAGGCCGGTATTGATTATGACATTTCCTTTCCCGATCCAGCCGAGGTGAAAAGCCCGGATTTTTTTGCGGCAAATCCGCTTGGCCGGATTCCTGTTTTGATTTGCCCTGACGGAACGCAGGTTTTTGAAACGCTGGCGATCATTCACCATATCACCAGCCGGTTTGGCGATCTGGCACCGCCTCAAGGCACGCCGCAAAATGACCGCTATCATCAATATCTGGCGCTTTTGGCAACGTCGGTTTATCCGGCCTATCATCGCCAACACCATACCCGCTATTATGGCGATGAGGCGGCGGCTGAAACGATCCGGCAAAAGGCGCGTGACGAACATCGGGTTATTTTTGATCATTTTGAGGCCAACCTTGATCCTTATATATGTGGGCAAACCCTTACCGCAGCCGATTTCTATCTTTATATGCTTAGCCGCTGGGATCTTAATAAAACGGCAATGCGTGAAAACCGGCCGCGATTAAATTCCTTGCTTGATGAAATTCGCACACGGCCAGCGGTTGCCGCCGTGATCGCGGCGCAGCCACGCCGCGCCAAACCAGCTTAGTGCTAAATCAAATTTGTCAAAAAAGTCTGGTCAATGGCCATAAAAAAGGCAGGCAAAATATGCCTGCCCGGTGATCGGTTTCGATGTGATTAGTGATGATCGCGGCTAGAGGCCAGTCACCACATCGCGAATGATCTTGATGATCGCCGCTGGCTGTTCGGCGCAAGGGATATGGCCTGCATCTTTCACCAGTTCAAATTTTGCACCTGGGATCATGTCGGCGGTGCCGCGCACCAGATCTGGCGGGGTGGCGCCATCTTGATCACCAACAACGCAAACCGTTGGCACGGCAATATTTGGCGCTTGATCGCGGAAATCAGCATCACGAATGGCCATGCCGGTGCCGATATATCCGTTAAGCGGCGTACGAGTGAACATTGCCCGATATCCATGCAGTTCGGTTGTACGATCGGCGTGAAAGGTTGGCGAGAACCAGCGCTGCATATTGGCATCAACAAGCGCGGCCAAGCCACCATCACGCGCGATGGCGATGCGGTCATTCCACATTTCGGCATTGCCAATTTTAGCAGCCGTGTCGCAAAGGATCAGGGCTTTGGCAAGATCGGGGCGGGCGTGATACAGGCCTTGGGCAATCAGGCCACCGACTGATAGCCCAACAACAACCGCGCCTGATAGGCCAAGATGATCCATCAGGGCAACAAGATCATTCACATGGTCATCAATCTGATAGGGCGGTGTTCCCATGCCGGATAGGCCATGGCCACGTTTGTCATAGCGAAGAATGGAATAATCTGCTGATAGATTGTCAACACAATCCTGCCAAATACGAAAATCAGTGGCAAGCGAGTTGGAAAAAACAATTAGCGGCTTGGCGGCGCCAGCATCATCAAATTGATAATGAATAGAGATACCGTTGATCGTTGCAAATTTCATGTCATGTCTCGTTTTACTGAAGGTACAAAAGCGGGTGGCTTAGGGCTGTTGGGGCTGGATGATGCCTTCTTCCAACGCCTTGATTTGCAGGGCTAGATATTTCGAATAGATTCGGCATTGGGCAAAGCTGCCAGCGATAAACCATAGGCCGGGCTGTCCGGTCTGGCAATACATGTTGCGTAGTTCCATGCCATCACCAAAGCCCCAGATAGGGCCAATCCGTGCGGCAATCTCATCGCCAAATATTTTACTGACAAGATATTCCTGTGGTTTATAGCCGGTTGCCATAATGACGATATCAGCGTCAATTTTACCACCATTTTTCATCACCATGCCATGATCGGTGAATTGGTCAATCTGGTCGAATTGCACAAGATCAATTTTGCCCTCGGCAAGCAAATCAGAACAGCCAACATTGAAGTAATAGCCACCACCACGGGTGAGATATTTAAACTGCCAGCCGGTATCGTCATCGCCAAAATCCAGTTTGAACCCAACATTTTCCAAATCATCAAGAAGCGCCTTATCGGTTTTGCGCGCGGCTTTGGTGAAATGGCGATGTGCCTGTTTGACAAGCGGGGTCGGCATTGAGGTAGTAATGAAATCACATTCATCCGTACCGCGCTCTTCGTCGTAAAGTTTATAGGGGAATTGGGCACTAGGTTCGATATTCACAACAAGGCTGGGGCTGCGCTGGATCATGGTGACTTTGGCGCCGCTTGAATATAGGTCTTGTGAGATATCATGGCCGCTATTGCCACAACCAAGAACGATGGCGTGTTTTCCTGACCAATCTTCGCCATCATGATATTGGCTGGAATGAACTGCTGGCCCTTGGAAGGCTGAGAGCGAATCAATTTTGGGAAGATTGGGAATGCCGCTAACGCCGGTGGCCATAATCACATGGCGCGGTGACATATGACGGATGCTGCCATCGGCGGTGCGTAATGCAACCTGCCAACGTTCGATCTTGTCATCATAACTGGCCTTTGTCACTTCGCATTGCGTCCAGAAATTCAGCTCCATCGCGGCGGCGTAGGATTCAAACCATAAGGCCAGCATATCCTTTGGAATATAGGTCGGCCATGTCGGTGGAAAAGGCATATAGGGAAGATGATTAACATGAAGCTGATTATGCAAGGTCAGCGCATGATAGCGATTGCGCCAATTATCTCCAATGCGGCGGTTTTTATCGACAATCAATGTGTCAATGCCAAGCTGGGTTAACCGTGCAGCAATCGCCAAGCCAGCCTGCCCACCACCAACAACCAGAACGGCCGGATCTTGGGTTTCATAACTGGCGGCAGCAAGGCGTTTATCCAGCCAGTTTGGCCCTCTAAAATCCCGTGAATAAGAACTGCCAGTCGGCCGGTTACGGTCGGTTTTTTCCTCAAAGCCTATCAATGCATCAATTGCGGTAAAGAATGTCCATGCCCGATAATGGTCAGGATGTTTGTCATCTGCAGTTAGCCGCAAAATACCACAGCAGTGCGCGGCTTCCGTGGTAAAGGTGAAAAAGGCTTCGATTGCATCACTGCCAGCACGGATCACAAGGCGCGGTGCGGTGGCTTGGGGATCAAGCGTGATTGTACTAATTCCGGCTTCGGCCGCAGCCGCGGGAAGGCTGTTTAGAATGTCTGTTGCACCAACAATGGTTTGAAGCTGCCAGCTGAGTGCTAGCGCATCGCGCCAAAAGCTGTTGTCATGAAATAGATCAGCACCCCCCCCCAGCGCATCACTGGCAGATGATGATGTTTGGTGCAGGGCGGCGTTGAAGCGGCAAAGCCAGTTATCAACAATCGAATCAATCGCGGATATTGCGTTTTGGTCGTTCACTGTCTTTAAACCTCTGTTAAAAGCACCAATTTCATTGGCATCAAGTTGCCTAAATAATCAAGCTGCTAAGATCATCAAGGGCGGACGAATTGTACTAATAATATCATCCTAATCATATCCATCCTTCTGGCAATATTGATGTTATAATTTCTACTCCAAAGCCCAAAATTGCCGCAGAAATGACGCACTGAATAGGATGATGGCTGGCGCCAAATAATCCGACGAAATAGGTGATTTATCGAAGTATAAGCCTGTTTTCTGTGGCTGCCAAAGACAGGATTGGCGGTCAAGCAAGCTGCGCTGAATGGTCAAAGCAGTAAATTGAATAACAACGAAAATAAATTGAGATAGTTTTCAGACAATACTTGACCAACGTCCATTCGTTGTCTCTAAATAGCTACCGTCTTTAATTGGCGGAAACGCTAAACAATAAAAATCCGATAATCGGGAGGAATGAAATGACAAATAAACTTCTCAAGGGTGCATTAGGGTTTGCGGCTGTTTCGGCCGTTGCTCTTGCGGGCGGAATTGCTCATGCCAAGGATACGATTACAATTGCGGTGCCGTCGTTTTTAACAGGTGGTGCTGCCGGTCCATTTGGCATCCCTGCAATGAATGGTGCCAAAATGATCACTGATGCCATCAATGCTGGAAAGCTCCCGGCACCCTATAATACCAAAGGTTTTGGCGGGGCGACTGCAAGCGTTATCCCTCTAGACGAAGGTGGTGGGGCCACGAAGCAAGTGGCGGAATACAGAAACCTCGTTGAAAAGAGAAACGTAGACGCGATCGTTGGCTATATTTCCTCAGGAAATTGTCAAGCTCTTGCGCCAGTTGCTGAAGAACTAAAACAGTTCACCATTTTTGCGACCTGTGGAACGCCAAGAATCTTTGAGGAAGCTGCAAGAAAATACGTTTTTAGAACAATGGGTCATGCTACCGCCGACAACGTAGCTGCCGCTATGTACGTCAAAGAAAAATTCCCTGATATGAAAGGGTATACCGGTATCAATCAGAATTATGCTTGGGGGCAGGACTCTTGGCGTGATTTTGACCTT
>ERZ767114.873-NODE-873-length-15405-cov-2.567654_pt1 | contig 15405 bp, 17 predicted proteins | sample MGYA00374952_ERZ767114 | MGnify/ENA primary metagenome ERZ767114 (study PRJEB28939, sample SAMN06267156) | marine metagenome | isolation source: Columbia River Estuary | place: USA:Columbia River Estuary, USA | collected 2012-05-05 ...
AAAGGTATCTGTGGTGATACTTTTTTGGAATTGCATGGCGATCGTAATGTAAAAGACGATAAAGCCATGATTGGCGGTCTCGGTAAAATCGGGAATCAGTCATTCATGTTTATCGGAACTCAAAAAGGCTACAACACAACAACCCGTAAATACCGAAACTTTGGAATGGCTAATCCAGAAGGCTACCGAAAAGCCCTTCGCTTGATGAAGTCTGCCGAAAAATTTGGAATTCCTGTTGTTACCCTTATTGATACTCCTGGTGCTTATCCGGGCTTAGAAGCAGAGGAACGTGGTCAAGGAGAAGCGATTGCTCGTAATATTTTTGAAATGATGTCTCTTAAAGTACCGGTTATTACGGTAATAATTGGAGAAGGGGCCTCTGGAGGTGCTTTGGGAATAGGAGTAGGCGATCGGGTGTATATGCTCGAAAATACCTGGTATTCTGTAATTTCTCCTGAATCTTGTTCTTCTATACTATGGAGAAGTTGGGAGTACAAAGAACAGGCAGCGGATTCCCTCAAATTGACTGCTACGGATATGAAAAAGTCTAAGCTAATCGATAAAATAATAAAAGAGCCTCTTGGTGGTGCTCATTATGATCGTGAGCTTACTTTTAAAACTGTTCAAGATGAAATCCTAAAAACATTTAAAGTTTTAGACAAGTTAGAAGCATCCGAATTGATTAAAGTTCGAAGAGCGAAGTATAATGAAATGGGCATCTTCAACGACTAATTTTAGCTTATTAACAAAATAAAATAGTTATACACTCCCCTTTGTTTACACTTGTGGTATATCTCCACTTGTATATACACTCGAGTTTTCTCGTATTATAATTACTTTCGATTCATGGAAAAGAGAAACCCTATTATAGCTCCAGCTGTATCAGCTGGAAACCTTGTTAATCTTGAAAAAGGAAAGCTTCCTCCTCAAGCTGTTGATTTGGAAGAGGCCGTCATAGGGGCCATGCTGATTGATAAAAAAGGGGTTGATGAGGTTATTGATATTTTACAACCAGAGGCTTTTTACAAAGAAGCTAATCAGCACGTTTTTACTGCGATTCACACCTTATTCGAAACATCAGAACCAATTGATTTACTCACCGTGTCGGCTTGTTTACGGAAAATGGGCTTACTCGAAAAAGTAGGCGGTGATTTCTATCTCGTTCAACTTTCCAAGAAAGTATCTACCTCTGCCCATATCGAATTTCACGCTCGGATAATTCTACAGAAATTCATTCAACGCAGTTTGATTAAAATTTCAAACGAAATTATTGAGGACGCTTTTAAAGACTCCATTGATGTATTCGATTTGTTGGATGTTGCAGAATCGAAGCTTTACGACGTTACCCAAGGGAATATCAAGAAGTCTTCGGAAACAGCTCAAAACTTAGTTATACAGGCTAAAAAACGTATAGAGGAGATCGCAAAGCGCGATGGCTTGAGTGGTGTTGCTACCGGCTTCGAAAAGTTAGATGCTTTAACCTCGGGTTGGCAACCTTCCGATTTGATTATTATTGCTGCACGTCCGGGTATGGGTAAAACCGCCTTGACCCTTTCGATGGCTCGAAATATTGCGGTAACAAAACAAACTCCTGTTGCTTTTTTCTCCTTAGAGATGTCTTCGGTGCAGTTAATCACACGATTGATTTCTGCAGAAACAGGACTTTCTTCGGAAAAACTAAGAACAGGAAAGCTAGCCAGTCATGAATGGGAACAACTCAATGTGAAAGTTGGTGACCTAGAACGTGCTCCTTTATTTATCGATGACACACCATCCTTGTCTATTTTTGACTTACGCGCCAAGGCTAGGCGTTTGTCTTCTCAACACGGAATTAAACTGATCGTGGTAGATTATCTGCAGTTAATGACTGCCGGGACATCGAATAAATCGGGAAACAGAGAACAAGAAATTTCAACCATCTCGCGAAACCTCAAGGCGCTAGCCAAAGAATTGGATATCCCTGTGATAGCACTGTCTCAATTGTCACGTGCGGTAGAAACTAGGGGAGGGACTAAGCGTCCTCTACTCTCTGACCTACGTGAATCAGGAGCAATTGAACAAGATGCTGATATCGTTTCTTTTATTTATAGACCAGAATACTACGGTATAGACGAATGGGATGATGATGAAAGAACACCTTCTGAGGGGCAAGCCGAATTTATTGTCGCAAAACACCGTAACGGTGGATTGGATAATATACGCTTGAAGTTTATTGGCCATTTAGGAAAGTTCGATAATTTAGAAAGTTTCGACTCCCCCTTTGAGTTCCAGTCCAAAATGAATGAAGCTCCCATAAATCCCAATTCGCTTCCAAATCCAGACGATGCGTTTGGAGCTGACGATGATGATATGCCTTTTTAGTTTCAATAAATTTTTTCAGTTCACTGCAAAAAAAAAATCAGCCAAGTGGCTGATTTTTTTTGAGTACTAATAATGAGTAATTATTTTATTTTGTCAACGACAGCTTTGAAAGCATCTGGATGATTCATTGCTAAATCGGCTAAAACCTTACGGTTTAATTCAATTCCATTGCTCTTTACTTTACCCATAAATTGACTGTAAGACAATCCGTGAAGACGTGCTGCAGCGTTGATACGTGTAATCCAGAGCGATCTGAAGTTTCTTTTATTGGTTTTTCTATCGCGGTAAGCATAAAGCATGGCTTTGTCTACTGCGTTTTTGGCTACCGTCCATACGTTTTTACGGCGACCGAAATATCCTTTTGCTAGTTTAAGGACTTTTTTTCTGCGTGCTCTTTTGGCAACTGCGTTTACTGATCTTGGCATATTTTTTCTGTTTTGTTATAGGCGGTAGTTTAAACTACACTTTCTGATTTTGTTGCCCATAACAGGGTTAACATTTGTTTGAACCTAAGCGGAACTACGTTATTGTAAACGTAATTGCTGCTTGATACTTTTTACATCGTTTTCATGAACCAATCCCGAATGAGTCAGTTTAAGCTTACGCTTTTTTGACTTCTTCGTTAAGATATGACTCTTAAACGCATGCTTTCTTTTGATTTTACCAGTTCCGGTAAGCTTGAATCGCTTTTTGGCACTGGATTTAGTTTTCATTTTCGGCATTCTATTGTTATTAAATTAGTACTCGTTTCTTATTTTTTCTTGGGACTGATGAACATGGTCATACGTTTTCCCTCTAATCTTGGGAGTTGTTCCACTTTTCCTAGATCTTCTAGATCTTGGGCTAAACGGAGCAACAGAATTTGACCTTGTTCCTTAAAGACAATCGACCTTCCTTTGAAAAACACAAAAGCTTTAAGCTTTGCACCATCCTTCAAGAACTTCTCAGCATGCTTTTTCTTAAACTCATAATCATGCTCATCGGTTTGTGGACCAAAACGAATTTCTTTGATGATTACTTTAGTAGCTTTAGACTTAAGCGCCTTGTCTCTTTTCTTTTGCTCGTATAAAAACTTTTTATACTCAAGAATTTTACAAACAGGAGGCGTTGCATTTGGTGAAATTTCAACCAAATCTAATTCCAATTCACGCGATAACGCAAGGGCTTTATTTAAACTATAAACGCCTACTTCCACATTATCTCCGACCAAGCGAATTTCTTGTGCGGTGATTTTTTGGTTAATCTTATGGGGATCAACTTTGATTACACGTCCTGGACGATTGGTCCTTTTTCTCCGTATTGCTATGACTCTCTTTTTTTAGTTAAACTTCAAATTTAGAAATAGTTTTATCTATTTCCGTTTTTATATTTTCAATGAAGGTAGCATTAGAATAAACGAAGTAGTTATTGAAGAAGCAAATTTTTCTTTATTAAAAGATAATTTTAAAACATTTTATAAAGATAGTGAAAATAAATTTTCTAAAAAAAAAATTAAAATCAATAATAGTAATATTTTTTTCAAGGACAATTTAAATGAAGTAATTTCAATTATTAAAATCTCTAATGCATTTTTATTTTTTGATGAGAAAAATTTATTTAATCTTTTTGATTTAAAAGGTGAAATTTTTAATATACCTTTTGAATTAAATTATCAAAAACTTGTGCAACTCTATTTTCATTTCCCCAAATGTAACATTTATCGACTTCTTTAAAAAAATAAATATTACAATTTATTGTTGAAGATCTTATATCGATCAAAGTACTCAACAAATCCGTAATATCGATTTTAGTCATTTCAATTCTAGATAGCTCAGCATCAAGTCTAGAGGCTGCAGATATATCATTAATTAATCTATCAACCCTTGCTACGTCATTTTGTATAACTTTTATAAGCTGTGTTTGTTCTTTAATGTTTTTTATCTTACCAATGGTTTCTGATGCAGATCTTATAGACGAAATAGGGTTTTTTAATTCATGGGCAACGTCAGCTGCAAATTCTGCAATATGATCTATCCGACTTTGGAGCTCTCTTGTCATTTGAAAGAAAGATTTTGCTAAATTGCCTATCTCATCTTTTCTGGCTTTTAGTTCCGTTAAATTAACAGTTTTCTGCATTTTATCTTCAGAGATTTTGTCTGCTTCGTTTGCTAATTTTATTATTGGATTAGTAATAGATCTCCCAAAATAAAAAGCTAAGCTGAAAGTGGCTAGTAAAATTAATCCAAATGCTTTAAAAAGTTCTGTCTCTAAATCAATTAATTCTTGTTCAATTTTCTCACCTGACACTGAAAGAAGTACAGCGCCTCTTACCATGCGGATATTTTTGATCGGCAGCGCAACAGATAGAAAAAGTTTATTATTAGCATCTTGTCTTAATACTTTAGTAATATTACCCTTTAGTGCAATTATTATTTCTGGATAATTATCAAGCGTCAATCCTATATTATCTTTGTATAATGGAAGATTTAATGGTTTTGAAATTAAATTTGAAAACAAAGAAACAAAACTTGTTAAATATGTTTCGAGCGGCGAATTATTTTTGACTGAAGGCAACGGACTTACTTTAACAAAAGGACTATATTTCATACTAGCCTTTGTATCTGCAATTAAGTTTCCATACATATCAAAAAGCCTAGCCCTTATATTTGAACCATACTTAACCTTAGGAATTAAACTTTGTAATGCAGGGCTAGAAACTTGATTTCGTTGAATTAAGCCATATTGATTTTCTGCTAAAGCAAGAGCTTTAGTTAAGGTTAAACCTTGTCGTTCAATAGCTGCAAATTCAGATCTAATTAAAATATCCTGATATTTATTGAAATAAATAATAATTATTGGATACAATAAAACTGGTAATAAAATTATTACTAATATTCTGGTCTTTAGGGGCAAGTATATTTTTCTTAAAAATTTTATAATTTTAGCCAATTTTATTCATCTTTATATCTATACCCAACTCCATATAAGGTTTCAATATGATCAAACGTTTTATCAAAAAATCTAAATTTCCTTCTCATCCTCTTTATGTGGCTATCAATAGTCCTATCATCAACATATATAGTTTCTCCATAAGCAGTATCTATAAGTTGATCTCTACTTTTAACTAGTCCTGGCCTGAAAGCTAATGAATTTAATATTAAAAATTCTGTAACCGTAAGCTTAACCTCTAGCCCCTTCCATTTACAAAGATGTCTATCTGGATCAAGATATAGATTATTTCTTTGTATTACTTTCTCAGACACGTCTGAGATATCTAAAGAACTTCTTCTTAAAACTGCTCTAATCCTTTCAATAAGTAATTTTTGAGAAAATGGTTTTGTAATATAATCATCTGCACCCATCCTAAGCCCTAAAGCCTCGTCTATTTCATCATCTTTACTAGTTAAAAAAATTACAGGTATATTGCTAGAAATTCTCAGCTTCTTCAAAACCTCCATCCCGTCCAATTTAGGCATTTTAATGTCTAGAATCGCTATATCAGGATTATTTCTTTGAAGTGCAATAAGTCCCTGCTCTCCATCATTATATGTTTCAACTGACCATCCTTCGGATCTTAAAGCCAGAGAAACAGAAGTTAAGATATTACTATCATCGTCTACGAGAATAATTTTTTCACTCATTAATCACCTATTTATTTGAAAGTATTCTTAAGTAATATAATATGAGTGCAAAATTAAGGTTTATTCAAGGTTAAATTTTGTTAATTTATAACAAAACAAAATCAATGTGCTTCTGCCCAATTATCCCCATATCCAGTATCAACCTTTAATTTTACATTCAAAGGCACCATTGGTAAATTTGCATTTTCCATGATTGGCAAAATAATATTTTCAATATTATTAATTTTTTCATTTTTAATTTCAAACACTAACTCGTCATGAACTTGCATTAGCATAGAAACATCTTCGTTATGATTTAGTAAGTTTTTATCAATTTGTATCATTGCATTTTTTATTATATCTGCTGCTGTTCCTTGAATAGGTGCATTAATTGCTTGTCTCTCTGCAAAACCTCTTATATTTTGGTTTTTTGAGTCTCCACCATTGATATAAATTCGTCTGCTAAACAAAGTTTCAACATAACCGTCATTATAAAGGCTATTTTTAGTTTCTTCCATGTAATCTTTTATTTTAGGAAACCTATCAAAGTAAGAGTTGATAAAAGACTTAGCTTCACTTGGTGAACATTTTAACTGTTTTGCTAATCCATAAGATGAAATACCATATATTATCCCAAAGTTAATAGCTTTAGCTTTTCTTCTTATATCTGTTGTCATGTCAGAGATTGGAATTCCAAAAACTTTTGAAGCAGTATCTGCATGAATATCTAGTTCATTATTAAAAGCTTCTATCATTTTATTTTCGTCTGCTATATGTGCTATCAACCTTAATTCTATTTGTGAATAGTCCATAGAAACTAATTTGAAGCCTTCTTTTGCCTCAAAAGCAGTTCTAATTAATCTTCCTTCTTTTGTTCTAATTGGAATATTCTGTAGATTAGGGTTTGAGGAAGATAACCTACCTGTACTAGCTCCAACCATTGAATAGCTTGTATGAACTCTTTTACTTTCTGAGTTTATTTGATTAATTAAGGCATCAGAATATGTACTTTTAAGTTTTGAAAAATGTCTCCAATCTAATATAAAATCTGCTATTTCATGACCTGAAATAGACATATTTTCTAAAATTTCTACACTTGTTTGCCATGAACCATTTTTTGAACGTTTTCCTCCATCAATTTTCATTTCATCAAATAAAATTTCACCTAACTGTTTTGGTGATCCAATATTAAATTTTTTATTTGTCATCATATAAATTTTATCTTCTAGTTTGTTTATCTCTACTGATAAATTTTTAGAAATTTCTTTTAGCTTAGCTGGGTTTACAATAATGCCTTTATCTTCCATCTTCATTAAAACTTGTATCAAAGGGTTTTCTAATCTTTTATAAACAGTATATTTTTTATCATTTATTAATCTTGGAAGTATCTTCTTATAAATAGCTAGGGTTACGTCGGCGTCTTCAGATGCATAATTAAGAGCTTCTGAGGGAGACAACTGATTAAAAGAAATCTTATTTTTACCTTTACCGCATAAATCCTCATATTTTATTGTTTTGTGGTTAAATTCACGCATTGCTAAACTATCAAGTTTATGATTATCAACTCTTCCAGGATCAACCACATAAGATAAACACATAGTGTCACCAATTGGATGAAGAAGAATATTGCCATTATGATTTTGTTTCATTACCAATGCATCGTATTTAATATTATGGCCAACTTTTAAAATAGAGCTATCTTCTAAAAGTGGTCTAATTATACTTATCGCTTCTAGAAAAGGCAGTTGAGAATAGGATGTTTTATTATCTAAAATAAAGTCTGACTGATCATTAACTAAATCAAGACCGTGCCTCAACGGAATATAACAAGCTTTACCTTCACTATAGGACATTGAAATACCTATTAATGAGGCGGTTTTAGCATCTAATGAGTTTGTTTCACAATCTACTGATATTATTGATTGACCATAACAATTCCTGATAAATTCTCTTAATGAAGTTGCTTTATTAATGAGTTCATATTCATCTGAAGAGCCATTAAATTCTATAATATCATTTTTTATTAATTCTGTTGTATTAGATTTACTAACTATTAATTCATTACGTTCATTATTTTTAAATTTATTTATCAAACTTTTAAAGTTATGTGTCTCTAGAAAAGGGATTAACTTGTTTAAATCAAGAACTGGATTAATTTTAAAATCTTCAATTTCTGAAATAACTGGTACATTTTTTTCAAGAGTAACAAGAGATCGTGACAGTCTTGCTTGATCAGCAAATTCGATAAGATTTTCTCTTCTTTTATTTTGTTTAATTTCTGCCGCTCTTAATAATAGTTCGTCTAAATTTCCATATTCATTTATTAGTTCAGCCGCTGTTTTTATACCAATACCAGGAACACCTGGGATATTGTCACTACTATCACCCGCAAGAGATTGGACATCTATAACTTTTTTAGGTGGTACACCAAATTTTTCATAAACCTTAACATCATCAATCCACAATTGTTTCATAGGATCAAATAACAGAGTATTATGATCTACAAGTTGCATCAAATCTTTGTCACTAGAAACAACAATTGCCTTCTTTGTTAATTTTAAAGCTATATTGGCATAAGTCGCGATTAAATCATCTGCTTCAAAACCTTCCATTTCAACAACGGGTAATCCAATTGCTTCCGTAGCTTCTCTTATTAGAGAAAATTGAGGTATTAAGTCCTCAGGGGGCTCTGATCTATTAGCCTTATAAAATTCAAAAAGATCGTTTCTAAAGGTTTTTCTTGATACATCAAAAATAACAGCTGCATAATGAGGCTTTAAATCATCAATAAGCTTTATAAGCATTTTTGTAAAACCAAATACGGCATTAACTGGAATCCCGTCTTTATTAGTCATAGGCGGTAAACCATAAAATGCACGAAAAATATATCCTGACCCATCAATCAAAAGTATATTATTAGGGTCATTAAATTTTAAATCTGGTCTAGTATTTTCTTGTATCTCATTATTCATTTCTACTCGTTTAAATTTAGTAAGTTTAATTCAAAATATTTATAAAACTGTGATTTAAAAATTAATTTATGATAAATATTATAGTCTATATTATAGATAATTAAGTATAATTGTCATTAACTCATGATAATTTTTATACTTTAATAAGACCGATAAAAATATAGATGATCTAATTAGAAAGAATTAGAATGAAAACTAAAAATTGGCAAATACCAAAAAATAAACTTGCCCTTGAAATAAAAAATCTTACTAAAACTTACCAAGGTGAAAGTGAGTATTATGCATTAGATGATGTGTCATTAAACGTGAAAGCAGGATCTATTTTTGGTTTATTAGGGCCAAACGGAGCTGGCAAGTCAACATTAATAAATATTATATCAGGAATTGTATTTAAAAGCTCTGGGGATGTGTCTGTTTGGGGTATGGATATAGAAAAAGAAAGAAAACAATCCAAATTAGCTGTTGGCATAGTGCCACAAGAATTAAATATAGACGCTTTTTTTACTCCTGATGAGTTGTTAGACTTACATTCAGGAATGTTTAATGTTCCTAAAGCTCTTCGTAAGACAAAAGAATTACTAAAATTAATGGATTTAAGCGATAAAGCTAAATCATATAGTAGAAAATTATCTGGAGGAATGAGAAGAAGATTACTTGTCGCTAAAGCAATGGTGCACTCACCTCCTATCTTAATACTTGATGAACCCACAGCTGGTGTTGATGTAGAATTAAGGCAAAAACTATGGAACCATTTTAAAGACTTAAATAAGCTAGGTGTCACAATAATTTTGACAACTCATTACTTAGAAGAAGCTGAATATTTGTGTGACGATATAGCAATAATTAACAAAGGAAAAATAATTGCTAACGAAAATAAGAAATCATTACTAACAAAGTTTAATGAAAAATTAATTTATATTAAACTAAAAAAGAAAAAGATTTCAGATGAAGATAAAATTAGTCTTAAAAAAATTGGTAACGTTAAAATTGTTTCTGACACTGTAGAGATTACTTTTAAGCCTAACGAAACATCTATGAATAGTATTATTAAAACACTATACAACTCAAGCTTAGATATTCTTGATTTATCCACTAAAGATGCAAGCCTAGAAGATGTGTTTATAAATATGATAAACAATGAATAAAGTAGAATAGAAATGAAGTGGATAATTTATATTTTAAAATGTAAAGACCAATCACTCTATACCGGAATTACAAATAACTTAGATAGAAGAATAGAGCAACATATCTCAGGAAATGGCTCTAAGTATTTACGTGGACGTTTACCACTTAAACTAGTCTATAAAGAGCATGCTCTAAATAGAAGTGATGCAACTAAAAGAGAATTAGAAATTAAAAAGTTGAATAAAAGAGCAAAACAATTTCTAATAAAATCACATACAAAATATTAAGAGAGGTTATTATGGCAAATTCAAAATATATTTTTGTAGTTTCTATGAATGTTAAAAAAGAATATGAAAATTTATTTAATGAGGTTTACGATGAAGAACATATTCCCTTTCTTTTAAAAGTACCTGGTGTGAACAAGGTAACAAGAGGAAAAGGTACATCCTTTAATTTTTCAATTGGTGGCGAGACAAAATCAATGAATGCTCCAGCACAAAAGTTTATAGCTATGTACGAAATAGATAGCCCAGACGTTGTGCAAAGCCAAGAATGGTCTTTAGCGGTTGAAGAAGGACGCTGGAGTTCAGAAGTCAGGCAACATACATCTGACAGATCTCATGTCATGTATGAATATTGTTAACTTTCATTTAATAAATTTAAATACTTATATAATTATTTGACCTCTTTATTCATTTAAGTATATCATTGATAACATAGCTAAAAGGAGAATGTTAAATGACTAATATCATTGAAACTAAATTTGGTACTTTAGTTAATACGAGAAAAATAGCATCTGGAAGCGCATCTAGTATAAAAAAAACAGGAGCTTTTTATAATTTTTCTATCAGAATAACAAATGACGATATACGTGAATATTCTTTTACAGATTTAGCAAGAGCTGAATATATGAGAAGAATTATGATTGGTCATTTAGAAGAAAAAATTAAAAACGAATCTAAGAGTGTTTCTAAACGTTAAGCCCAACAAAGAATAACGTGTAAAATTTAACCACTCTAATAACTCATAAAGTATCAAAGTGCAGGGTTAATGAAATTAGTATCAATCGTGTATGATATATGCATGTAATGGTCGTAAAATTCTATGTAAGTTAGTAATCATTGTTTAATTCTATTGAAAAGTAGCAGACACATTTCCAAATAAAGAAGAGGTAACCTCTATTAATTTTTTATCATTTATAGGAATTGGAAGTCCATAAGCTCCTGTCAAAATTAAATCACCTTTTTTTAAAATATTCCCTATTTTACTTTGTTCTTTAACTAACCACTCTACCTCTGACACCATATTATTGGGCCACTTTTTATCTAACCATGTATCAATTATCTCTTTGTCAAATATAAGCTTTAGGTCAGTAATTTGGGACTGAATATTTCCTGTTGTTGGTTTTCCTATCACTACACCGGCATGGATAGCATTATTAGCAAGAAGTTCTGCACCAAAAGGTGGATTTCCATTAAAAACTAGATTATGAATTTCAATTATAGGATGAATTGTTTCTATAGAAGCCAAAATATAATCTAAATTTACTAACTCAGGTGTTAAGTCACGATTAAGTACAATACCAAATTCTGCTTCCATTGCAGGGTTTGAATAGTTTGTTTTTTCTAAAGTGACCCCATCAGGGTATAATTCATGTTTCCAAAGTCTTCCCCAAGCTGGTTTTGTAAAACCCATTTTAAGTTGAGTGTCTTTGGAAACACACCCAATTTTATAACCTATAACTTCTTCACCTCTTTTCTGCCTTAAATCAGTTACAGTAGATTGAATACGCCAAGCATCTTCATTACTTATTGTGATTTTATCTTTAAATATTGTGCTAGGATTTTTAGAATCATAATCGTCTAAAATTTGACGGGAATAGGTATTTAATTGATTTTTAGTTAATTCGATCATTATTAATTTGATTTAATTTCTATTATATCAACAAGTAAACCTATTGGATTTATTATTCATATCATAATTACAGATTAATTTCTATTATTGTTAATTTAGATTATTTATTATATTTCATAAATTTGACATATTTAGTCGTGAAGGTTTTAATAAATATTACAATCTTGGGGGGACGAAATGAATTCAAATAATGAAAATATTTTAATATCTCAACTGCTAACAAGAAATTTAGTTTCTGTAAATGAGAATAAAACTACATATAATGCTATAAAATTATTAACTACAAATAATATAGGAGCTCTACCTGTACTAAATGATAATATGGAGTTATCTGGAATTATATCAGAGAGAGATATTATAAGAGAAATATCTAATAATTTATCAGTAAATTTCAAGAAATCTAATATTAAATCTATTATGACATCTAAAGTTATAACAATTAATAAAAACACTAAATCTGAAACTATAATGGATATAATGTCAAAAAATAAAATCAGACATATTCCTATTGTTGAAAATAAATTATTAATAGGAATAGTTTCTATTGGTGACGTTGTAAAAAGATTATTAGAAAAGTTTAATTTAGAAAATCAACATCTAAAAAGTTGGCTATATTAAAGTAATTATACCTTGTAAAATCTTAGCCATTCTAATGAACCATAAAGTGTCATATGGCAGGGTTAATGTTATCAGAGTCAATGGCATGAGATGTGGTTTAATGGTGTGTACAATTCTATATGTGTCAGGGATTAACTAATTTAATAGATAAATCATTAACAAAATATTTAAGTGCCAGGTTTGATTTTTTATCTCATCTTAACTAAAGATACATTTATTAATGATGACATTTCAACTTCACATTCACCTTCTGTCATAGAAACAACACCACCCATATCTTTAATATCTTCCCAAAATTTAGTAGAGAATTCTTTCCTCGTTTTTAATTGATAAGATTTATCTTTCCACAAATGAAACATATCAACCTGAGTATCGGAGACATTTGTAAAACATCTCATCAGCAGTCCTCTATCTTCACTAAACAAGTGTTGACTTACATTTTTTAAACTCATAACTATAGAATCTTTAGCAAGTTTGTTTTGTAATTTTACTGTTACCGTAACACCTATCATGAATACACCTTTATAAAATTTAATTATAAAGTATTTAATTTATGTATTACTTAATCTGTGTCAACAAGCACATAATGGTCTACCATTTGGTCTGCCCTCTAAGCACACATTACAAAATATGCTTATACATCAAATTCTTAGGGTAACGGAACCACTTCAAATGCTCCAGCTGATCAGCACTTCGATACTCTTATGGTTATCATGCTCTATCATAATTAACCTATAGCTTGGAATATTTATACGCATGATATTATCAATACGCACGATATGTTTCACACTTTGTTTTACATCTAAATTAGCGTTCTTAGTACATAGAACTTAGACATGAATATATATAAATATAACTAACTATAATAACACTTATATGTATCATTTAACTAACCTTTCCCATGCATGGGACCATAAAAGCTATTTAGGATATATATACATAAGGTCTGGAGCAGATGGGGCATTGGAAGTGTTAAGCAATTAGGGTTGAAATTAGAGTTAGAAGGATGGGTAGGTTATTTTACTAATCATTTTTTGCCAAAACGTCTTTTTTTTGAACCAGTCGCTAGATGAATAATTATTGCTACAAAGAAAAAAAATAAACATATCATCCATTGTTTTAAAGTAACTTCAGCATTTCCTTTTATGAAGACAGTTAATCCTATAATTGAAAGCATAAATAGAAATGTTTTTAAAAAGTGAACTGGATATACTTCTTTACTTCCATGCAACAAATGCATTATCCCATAAAATCCAAAAGTAGCAAATATTGCAAGCCTAATTCCAATCAAGTTATTATAAGGTATTTCTTCACTTCCTACTAATGTAAATGGAAAAATCAAATATATATCAAAATAAAATAACGCAACCGTAAATATAGAAAAGAAGGAAAGACAAAGAATAAAAATATTAGTAAATGTATGAATTTTCATAGTTTAAAATAAAGCCATATTATTTTTTTTTGAGTACGATAAAAAATAATATAATTCAACAAGTAAAAATTTAAAACAAATAATTATCATAAAAGTGATTTTATGTTCATGACATTTACTAAAAACATATTGTTAACCTTATTAATCAATTATACTACTTTATAAAACAGGGTTTATGTAAACAGAGTCAATAACATACGAGATGTGGTTAAATTTGCTGTGTGAATATATGTGATTCAGGTATGGCCATGGCTAGATATGTATATATAGGCTCTGCAGCAGATGAGATGTGTTAGAATTGATATAGATAAATTTAATCAGATAATACTATTTTTCATTTAAAAATTTAAAAATGATTTATTGGAAATTTTAGAACTTTGATAATATCTTTCTAATGCTTTTCCACTTAAACAACTTTTAGTTTTTGATGCGCCTCTGTGAATATTGATATTAAAATGAGGTATATTATTCATAACTTTTTCATCTATAATTTCAGCATAAATATCCAAATTAGAAATCAAATATAGTTTATCGCCAGGTTTCATGGTATTTATTCCGTATAAAGAAAATGGTATTGTCGTGGATTAGATTTTAGTAAGTCGTTTGCTATGATTGATATTTAAGGTGCAAAAACTTAAATACAAGAGCAGATTCTAAATTTATATGTTTCACTTAAATGAACCTACCCACGGATGAGACATAGGGGGTGTACGTATAGTATTCATAGGGTCTGCAGCAGATGGGGTTTTTATAATTGACTACGATAAATCTTAATTTATAAAATAGTCTAAGAATTACAAAAAAGGAGTATAACGATGTCTGCACTTATCAATTATACTACTCTTGTCTTTACAACTGAATTTGAGATGAACGAGATGATAAAGCATCTTGATGATACTAGTAAAGTATGGGCACCTGAAATGAAAAAACGTGGTTTGAAACGTTTTGTATGTACACGCATTTGGAACAAAGGCGATACATTTAAATTAGGAATTTTGTTTGAATACGATACAAAAGAAGCATTTGAAGCAAACGTTGATTATTTAGATAAACATTTTAATACCCTTCCTAAAACAAAAGAATTGATGACTTTAGCCAAAATGGAAGGAAGCCGAGGTATTGCCGTTTTTGAAGTTTAAATATCCACTCCACTACTAAGTTAAAAATCATTTGTTTCTATTTGGGTATAGTGTAAATTAACGACATAATGCATAGAGCGTCATACAGCAGGGTTAATATAATCAGTGTCAATTGTCATCCGATGTGGTTACAGTGGCTGTATAACAAAAACAATTATCCAATTATATAAATTATAATTACTTAAGTTTTTTTGAAAACTGTTTTGAAAGTCCATACAAACATAAAGGTGAACCACGTGCCCAAT
>ERZ767114.879-NODE-879-length-15350-cov-3.982649_pt1 | contig 15350 bp, 17 predicted proteins | sample MGYA00374952_ERZ767114 | MGnify/ENA primary metagenome ERZ767114 (study PRJEB28939, sample SAMN06267156) | marine metagenome | isolation source: Columbia River Estuary | place: USA:Columbia River Estuary, USA | collected 2012-05-05 ...
CGCCGATATGACACCCGGAGCTTGATTCAGGGCATCCCTGAGCTGAAGCAAACCTTGATTTTGCAAGGCCTCCGGATCCAGTCGCGTCACGGAAGACGCGATGGTGGAAGCGTCACGGGCCGTCCTCAGGGCGGAAACGATCAGCGGTTCGAGTTCGGGCTTTTTTTCCTCCGCGCGGGCAGGGGAATGGGCGAGCAGGGCGAGCAGGGCGATCAGTGCGAGGGCACTCTGGCGGGAGCCTCTGAGAGGCGTTGGTTGATGTAGCATGGTTTCTGTCTCAATGTCTGTAAGTCGCAGACGTCTGAAAACCCCCTCAGGCTGGTGATCTGGCTGGCCGTTCCGCTTTCGCAGTCGGGCATCACAGTGGCGATACCGCGCCGGAATCTCACCGGCTTCCCCATCAATTTCCTGCCCTTGCGAAGGGCGTCCTGAAGAGAGTCGGATTTCGCCGACGGCGTGGTGGTATTCCACGAACGGCTCAAGGCGCAAGGGTGGAGCGCGAGATCAGAGGAAATGCAGATGAGTTGAGCGATTCCGATCAACCGCCCCGGCGGCGAAGGGGCGGAATTTCTTGGCGCTTGACGGCGGGGCGACGGGGGATTTCCTTCCCGCCATGTTCCGCGAGGTCCTGAAATCAAAACTACACCGGGCGATGATCACCGGCTCGGACGTCGATTACGAAGGCAGCATCGAGATCCCGACGGACCTGATGGAAGCCGCGGACCTGTGGGCCGGTGAAAAGGTGCTGGTCGCCTCGATCACCAGCGGCGCCCGTCTGGAAACCTACATTCTCCCCGGCAAGCCCGGCACCGGCCACATCATGATCAACGGCGGCGCCGCGCATTTGATCAAGGCCGGCGAACGCGTGGCGATCATGGCTTTCGCGCTGTCGGAAACACCGGTCGTTTCCAACAATTTGCTGCTGGATGAGAATAACGAGATCGTCCGGCAGAGTCGGTAGGATCGGGCGCGGTGCCTGAAATGACGTTGACCACGCTCGCGCGGCGTGCCAATTTCCCGTCACTATGAAGTGCACTCCGGCCATCTCCGCTCTTGCTTTCCTGAGTCTCGCGGCATGCGAAACGATGACGGGCCCTGTCACCAGCGGTGGCTACGACCCGCTCCTTCCGGCCGGCAGCAGCAATCTCTCGACGCCGACCACCAGCACCACGTTTTCGGCAGGCCAGTTCGTCCGGGCCTCCATGGACAACACCGCCTTTTTCAAAGCCCGCCCGAAAGGCGACGCGGATGCGGACAAGCTTCTCACGCGGGGCACTTCGATGAAGGTGATTTCCACCAGCGACAGTTATGTGAAAGTGGAGCTCGATAGCGGCGAGGTGGGATTCGTCCCCTCGGTCATGCTCGAGGATCCAAACGCCGCGGCGCAGGCGCCAGTGACGGCCCCCGGAGAATATCAGGTTTATCCGCCCCTGCCCGGCAGCGACATCGGTCAACCGCTTCCGGTCGTCGATCCCGCAGGCCTGCCGCCGGAAGGCGCGATTCCGACAGTGATCGATCCCGACGCACCGGCCGCCACCGCGCCGGCTCCTGTCGTGACTCCTCCGACTGACAAGTTTCCCGCTCCTGTTCCCCCCGTGGAGCCGAAAGCCGAGTGACCGGGGCGGGGCAAAAGCAGCCCGAAATTTCTTGCGCCTTGAATCGCACTTCCGCGGCGGTTAAATCCCCGGCGTGAATCTCTGTTACAGTCTTCTTGCGGTGTTGTTGCTTGGTGCCTGCGCGGGGCCACACCAAGCCTTGGCGGTGAAACAGTTCCAGCTCCGCGATGCGGACCCAAAAGGCACTGATCAGCCGATGGCGAGAATGGAGAAGGAGCAACACCTGCACGGCGCTGTCAGCTGGGAGGAGCAACGCAACCGGCTCGGACAATATTACACCTTGCTCTGGGACGACCCGGACGGCGCGGGCCAGGGCGATGTGGAAATCATCTTCCAGTATCAGCAAGGCGGCAGCGCCAGCCTGGTGAAGCAAATGACGAAAATCTTCCCGTCATCCGCCTCCAAGGGCGTGGCGGAATTCGCCGTGATCGGCGACGCCTATTTCAAGGGATGCAAGGTCTTGACGTGGAAAGCCACGCTGCGGCGGGGCAAACGCGAAATCGCAAGCCGCCAATCCTATCTCTGGCAGTGAGATGTTGAATTCTCAGATGGATGGTTGACCATCGCCGACTCTGATTTTACACTCAGCAATCCCTTGCCGTTCAAATGACGGCTTTTTTTCAGTGACTACGGAATGCCCAATTTTGGTCGGAATCTTCGATGGATTCAGTTGGATCCGCTGTGAGGGGAAAGGCTCCTTCTTGAACAGCCCCGCGCTGAAAACATTCGGCCTCGAACGAATCGTCGCGGGCGAGACTTGTTTGATCGTGGATTTACAAGCATGCACCGGCATGGATTCCACCTTCATGGGAACGCTGGCCGGAATGGCCACCCGTCTGGCCGCTAACAAAGACGCGGTCCTTCAAATCGCCGACGCCAGCGAGCGCAACCGGCACTCGCTTGAGGATCTGGGCCTGGATTTCCTGATGGAAATCAATCCGGAGCACCCCGTTTGGTTAAGCTCCGTCGAATCCATTCGCAGCGCTTTGAAACCCCAAGCCGCCGTCTTGGGCCAGATCCAGCAAACGAAACACGTTCTCGAGGCGCATAAGGTTCTCTCCGAAGCCAACGAACGAAATTTACACGCGTTCTCAAACGTCGTCACCCTGCTGGAGTCCGAGTTGGAAACGAAGCAGAAGCAGGCAGAGGCGCAGGGAGAGCAATCATAGTGCCGCAAGGATGCCCGACCTCACTGCCATTATAGCCGCCGTCGGCGCGCTGCTGATCTTGGTATTATTGCTCGCCCTCCGCAACCAGCGGCGGAAATCCCGGATCATGCGCAAGAAATTCAACGACCTCGAAGGCGAGGAACAGCGGATGTTCACCTTCCTGCATGACCTCGGCCTGGCGATCGAAAACGAGCCCTCCCCTTCCTTGCTCTCACGCATCATCGTCGATGGCATCGACAAAGTCGTCACCGCCCGCGGCGGCGCGATTTACTTCGTGAACGCGGAAAATGATTTCCTCAATCCGTCCTACATTTCGGAGGAATGTCCGCCACTGATCGGGATTCCGGTGGAAATCCGCAAGAAGGCCGAGCGCGATCCGCGCGCGCTCGAAAGCCACCTGCGCCTGTCCCGCGTCGCCGTGGACGAGGGAATCCTCGGCCATTGCCTGAGCGTCGGCGAGCCGATCCATGTCAGGGACGTGAAAAACCACCCCGCGTTTCGCGACGCCTTCACCCGCTACACCGACGACGTGTCGGCGCTGCTCTCGCCACTGCGCCACGCCAACAAAGACCTCGGAGTCTTGGTCGTGGCCCGCCGCCATCAGGACGGCAATTTCACGGCTAACGACTTCGCCGTCTTCCGTTCCGCGGCCGAGCAATCCTCCTTCGCCATCGGCAACGCCCGGATTCACCGGGAAGCGCATGAAAAACGCGCGATGGACGGCGAGTTGAAAAACGCCCGCGAAGTGCAGCGCATTTTGCTGCCCCAGCAAGATCCCGTCGTCGCCGGCTTCCGGATCAGCGGAACCAACCTTCCCGCTCGGATCATCAGCGGCGATTACTACGACTACATCGACCTCGGGGCGCAGAAATTCGGCATCGTCATCGCCGACGTCTCGGGCAAAGGAGTCCCGGCCGGCATGCTGATGGCGATGTGCCGCAGCGCCCTGCGCTCGGTCGCTTCCGGCGAAATCTCGCCGTCTAACGTCATGGCCGCCGTCAACCGCCAGATTTTCCCGGACATCCGCGAAGACATGTTCATCAGCATGACCTACAGCGTCCTCGACACCGCCACCGGCATGCTCACCCTCTCCCGCGCGGGGCACGAGCCCGCGCTGTTTTTCCGGCGGGAAACCGGCAAGGTCGAACTCCTCCGCTCACCCGGTCTCGCGCTCGGCATCGATAGCGGCGCGGTCTTCGAACGCGTGACCCGGGACCAGGAAGTGCCGCTGAAAGCCGGCGACTGCGTGCTTTTTTACACCGACGGAATGAAGGAAGCGATGAATGCCCACGAAGAGGAATTCGGCATGGAGCGGATGTGCGAATCCTTCCGCATGGCCGCGCCGCTGGGAGCCGAAGCCGTTCTGACCCGGATGCAGGAAGAGCTGGCCCAGTTCACCGGCGACGGCCCGCAAATGGACGACATCACGCTGGTCGCGATCGAGAAGCGGTGAATCACGGCTCCATCGGATAGGCGTTCTCGCCATGTTCCGAGCGGTCCACGCCCTCGTATTCCTGCTCCTCGCTCACCCGCAGGCCGAGCGTAACTTTCACCAGCCAGGCGATGGCGACCGTGGCAACCGCTGACCAAACGATCGTCACCCCGAGGCCTGTGGCCTGGATCCCAAGCTGGGCGCCGATCGATTTCACGTTTCCAAGACCGCCCAGCGAACTCTGCCCGAAAATCGCCAGCAGCAGCGTGCCGAGAATCCCGCCCACGCCATGCACCGCGAACACGTCCAGCGAGTCGTCGATGTGCCATTTTTCCCGGATCAAACTGACCGAGAAATAGCAAACCACCGCCGCGATCGAGCCGATCACCATCGCGCCCAACGGCCCGACATCACCCGACGCCGGAGTGATCGTCGCCAAGCCCGCGACCAAGCCGGTGACCATGCCGATCAGCCCGACCTTGCCGTTGCGAATCCGTTCGAGAAGGCACCAGACCAACGCCGCCGCACAAGCGGACAAGTGGGTCACCAACATCGTCATCCCGGCACCGCCGCCCGCGGCGAGCTGGCTTCCGGCATTGAAGCCAAACCACCCGACCCACAGCATCGCGGCACCCACAAACACCATTCCCGGATTATGCGGCGGGTGCGGATGCTCGGGAAATCCCCGGCGCTTGCCGAGAATGATCGCCAGGACGAGCGCGGAAATTCCAGCCGTCGCATGCACCACGATGCCGCCCGCGAGATCCTTGACTCCCATGTCTTGCAACCATCCGCCGCCCCACACCCAATGGGTGACTGGCGTGTAAACCACCGCCAGCCACAAAGCGGAGAAAAGCATGATCGCGCCGAATTTCATCCGCTCGACCACCGCCCCGACATACAAGCCCGGCGTGATGATGGCGAAGGTCATTTGAAACATCACGAACAGCGTCTCCGGAAGCTTGGTCCCCGGTGCAACCGTTTCAATGTGAATGCCTTTCAAAAATGCCGCGTCCAGATTTCCGATCCACGCCCCATCGCCCTTGAACGCCAGACTGTAGAGTCCCGCGACCCACAAAAGCGACGCCATGCAGGCGATTCCAGCGCACTGGGCCATTACCGAAAGCACGTTCCGCCCCCTCACCAGCCCGCCGTAAAACAGAGCCAGCCCCGGCATCGTCATGAACAAAACCAATGCCGTGGAAGTCAGGATCCATGCGGTATTGCCAGAATCGATGGCGGGAACCGCGTCCTGCGCTTGAGTCATCGCCGTTCCAATGGCGAGGGTTCCTAAAATAAGTCCGCTTGTTTTCAATGAGTTGGGTCGATACATCAGCCAGAATTAAGCAGAATTCATTCCAGCCATTACTTCAATTCATGAAAAAATACTATTTTGATGAATCCCACAAGTTTTCCCGGTCAAATCTCAGGCTCGACGTGATTCCCGGATCCAATGAAGATCGCCCTCGGACCTGCGATTCCCGTCTCCATCCCGTAAAATAAAAAAGGAGCTCCCGCGGGAGCTCCTGTTCTCGTCTTCCAAATCAATGCAAATCAAGTCAGCCGTCTTCAACATGAGTGCCCGCGACCTTCAATCGGCACCCGATTGGCAGCGTCCTGAATTCGCCTTCATCGGCAGATCCAACGTCGGCAAATCGTCGATGATCAACATGCTTTCCAACAAGGACGCGCTCGCGAAAGTCTCAGCCACTCCGGGAAAGACCCAGCTCCTCAACTTCTTCGTCATGAACGAATCCTGGAGCCTCGTGGACCTGCCGGGATACGGCTACGCCAAAGTCGCCAAAAGCGAGAAAATCAATTTCAACGAATCGGTCGGCGACTATGTGGAACAACGCGAAAATCTCCGGCTGGTGTTCGTCTTGATCGACTCCCGCCTCACCCCCCAACCCATCGACGTCTCATTCGTCAGTTGGCTGTTGGAATGCAAAATCCCCTTCGCCCTGGTCTTCACCAAGGAAGACAAGCAGTCCCCCGCCAAGACCCGGGCGACGGTGAAAGCGTTTCTTGAAACCCTGCCCGAGGAGCTCGCCGGAATCCCACCGGTGATCACCAGCTCCTCAAAAAGCCGGACCGGCCGAATCGCGATCCTCAAGCTGATCGAACAAGCACTCGCCGAGTGAGCGAGCCCGGTCACCAGTTGCTCTGCTTCACATAAATGACGTCGTAAGTCCGCACGTAGAACGGGCTGCTATCCGTGCCGTAGAGGGCTTCGTTCATGTTCAGCACGTATCGCTGGCTCCTGCCCCCCTGATTTCTGACGACGATCACCTGCTTGGGGTTCGCGAATTTGGTGAAGCCGCCGCATTCCATCACCGCTTCGAGAGCTGTCATCGGACGATCCAACGGAATTTTTCCCGGCCGCAGCACTTCTCCAGAGACATAGACCCCCGCGGCAGCCGTCTCGACCGAGACCGTCACCCCGGGATCCTGCAAATGCGGTTGATAGCGTGAGGTAAGCTCTGATTGGAAGCTCGTTATGCTCTTCCCCACCGCGCTGACGTCCCCGATCGTTGGCAGGCTGACCTTCCCGTTCGCCTGGATCTTCTGCTGCACATTCAGCTCGGGCGCTCCCGAGAACGCGACTTTGATCTCGTCACCCGCGGCAAGACTCGCGTTAGGCATAGACCTGTATGCCTCGGCAGGCACCGGTGGCGCCGGATTCATGCCTCCGCATCCCGTAGTCACGATGACGTTGAAGAGACAAAGCACTCCAACAAGAGCCGTCCGGACACATTGCCATACCGAACTCGAACATTGACTGAGACGTGTATCCATATTCATACCATCGTTTATATAGATTTTCATTTTGATGTCTATTGGTTTTTAAACAAATCACTCCGAAACTCGGATCAGCTGCGGCTCTTTCCTGCGCAATGCGCGACGATCGTAATTTCTCGGTCTGCGCGATTCCTCGACAAATCGCCTAAGACTCTCGATCCCGGCGAGATAGCTCATCTCCCATTCGGGGCACCCCTCGGCACCTAACCGCGGCGTCCGCCGTAAAAGGCGGCGCAGAAAAAGTTTTATCTTGAGCCAAAAAGCCCGGAGCCCCGGATAGTGCACCCGGGTGTGCTTCCAGTGATGTGCCGTGTATGCCGAAGTGCGGCCGAATCGCTCCGCCGTCGCCAGCCAGTTCGACCGCAGAAGCCGCGTGGCATCCGGGTGATGAATGACGAAGGTGTCCTCTACTGCTTGAATGCGCAGCCCAGCCTCCTTCATTTGCATCCAGAGAAGCGTTTCCTCCCCGAATCCAGAGGCACCCGGTCCGAGCTCTTCATCAAAGGCATCGATCTCCTCAAAAACGGATCCATGAATCCCCATGCTGGCTCCGACTAGCTCGGGAGAGTCCGCCCCAAGCACCGGCACGTCGGCAAGCCAGATTCCATGCATGTGAGTCTGCCATGAGCGGCGGAGTTCCGGGCTGAGCAGGATGCGGCCTGCCACCGCCTCACAGCGCTTCTCCAAGAGCGGCCGCGCCATGCACTCCAACCAATTAGGAGCGGGCACGACATCATCGTCGGTGAAGAGCATTACCTCGCCTCTGGCCACCGCCAAGGCGGTGTTCTGCGCCCGACTCTTACCAGGGCGGGGTTCGGAAACATGGCGGATCTCGATGGTCGGATGGCTGGCCATAGTGACCACACTGACCGTTGCATCGGTGGAGCCGTTATCCGCCACGATCATTTCCACCCGCCAATCCTTGGGCACCTTCACTGCCAGAAATGCCCGCAGGGTTCTCTCGAGCATTGATGCCCGGTCACGCGTACAAATGATGATGGAGCATTCCATGTTGTCTTCATTTATGCTACCTGATCCACAATCGATTTCCCGATCTCGAGCGCGGCCGTGGCGGCGGGCGAGGGCGCGTTACAGACATGCAGCGCATGATGGCCTTTCACGATGAGAAAATCGTCGACCAATCTCCCATCTTCCAGCAAAGCTTGGGCTCTGACGCCCGCCTTGCATGGAACCAGATCCTCGGAACGGACTTCGGGAATCAACTGCTGCAGGCTGTGCACGAAGGCGGACTTGAAAAACGAGCGGTGCATTTCCTTGAGGCCTTCACCCAGATTCCTGCTGATAAGTTTCCAAAATCCAGGGAACACCATCGTCTCGGTGAAATCGCGCAGGTTAAAATCGGACTTGTAGTAGCCCTCGCGCTTAAGCGCGAGTACCGCATTCGGCCCGGCATGCACAGAACCATCGATCATCTTCGTGAAATGAACTCCGAGAAACGGGAAGTCGGGATTGGCCACTGGATAAACAAGAGTGTTGACCAAATGTCTTTTTCCAGGAACCAATTCGAAATACTCTCCCCGAAATGGAACAATTCTGGCAGCTGGGACGACACCATCCATCCGCGCCACCCGATCACTAAAAAGACCCGCACAGTTGATCACAAACCGACCCTGATACTCGCCTTTAGAGGTTTCAATCGTATGGACGTTATTGGCAGTTCTGAAAGATCTCACTTCACACCCGAACTCAATCGCCCCACCTCCATCGACAAACAACTCGCCAAGCTTTTGTGAAACCAGGCGATAGTCTGTGATCCCGGTGGTCGGGACCTTGATTCCTCCCAGGCAGACTACGTGTGGCTCAATTTCCCTCAACTCATCCGCCGTGATTCTAGAAACAGGAAGGCGGTTCAGGACTCCACGATCAAAAAGTTGTCGTAATATTGGCAGTTCGGATTCCCGTGTAGCGACGATGATCTTTCCACAAACATCATGTGGAATACCATGATCACGGCAGAATTCCACCATCGACATGGCCCCGGCCCTCGCGAATTCCGCCTTGAAACTTCCCGGTTTGTAGTAGATCCCTGAATGGATCACACCACTGTTACGACCCGTCTGGTGTTTGGATAATCCTTCTTCCTTTTCTAGCAAAATAATCCGTGCGGAAGGCAGTCGCTTTCCTAACTCCAACGCGGTTGCCAATCCCACAATGCCGCCACCCACAATAACATAGTCAAATATAGCCTTCATGCTGCTGTGTATTGATTGCTTCAAGCGTCTATCAACCTCGTTCTGACCTTTATCTCCTTCAATTTCAACTCAACCTCTCGTCTATAAATCGGATTCATCAAGACAACAACATCAGGCTGGTAACTCATGAGAAAATCCGGAGCGATAATCTCTTGTCCCGATCCCGGAATATACAACCCCTGCTTGTTGGGATTAATATCCACTACATGCGAGATGACTCCGCTCATCGACAGCATGTTAAGGAAACTCACCGTTTTGGCTCCACCGCCCCAGATAACGGTCCGGGTGTTGTCCTGTGACCATGAGGCAAATCGATCAATCCATGGCTTCTCGCGGGCCGCGACATTGAGTGAAAATGCATCCACGGATTCCGCAAGTGCGGACATCCCTGCGCTGTGGGTAGCCTCGCTCCTGCCATCCCAATCCTCTTTCGAAATGCGCGCCTCGATCGACAAGAACTGACCGCCGTAGGCTTCCTCTAGGCGAACCACCTCAAAGCCCGCCTTCTTGAAGACGAATTCAAGCGACTCGTAACCAAAGTAATTGCAATGTTCATAGATGACGTCCCAGACAGAAAGTTGATCAAGAATAAATCGGACATTGGGAACCTCAAAATAGACCATCACATCCCGATCGCCGTTGATCGTCCGATGGACAGTCGAGAGAAACTCCACTGGATTCTCAACATGCTCGAAGACGTGCCGGCAGCACACCAGGTCACCCTGACTGGACACGTGCTTCTCGCCATAGAAGTCCTTATGATATTCGATACTGCCGTGCCCGGACGATCGGATTTGCTCGCCCTCATAACTCGGATCGAAACCAATTCCGGAATTCCCTCCCTCTTCACAGAGCAGGGAAAGAAAATGTCCCTTTCCACAGCCGATTTCCAGGACGCGTTTATGGGTGATTCCGTAGGTATGAATCAAGCGACGGGCGAGCTCCCGAGCGTATTCCCTGAACCCAGGTGAATGATCGAGCGAATTGTCGTATCGCTGTGAATACTCCAACAAACTGGCGTCAAAACTCCTGTTCCAAATGAATCCACACTTGGGACAGAACATCAGATCAAGCCGACCTCTCGCGCAGTCCGTTGCCTGTCGGCGACTGGGATATTGAACCCCAATGGAGGCCGGCATATTCCCGATCTCGAAGACACTCGTCGATTTCACCTCCGAACAAACGGGACACTTCATTGTATTGGTTGACATTCTTTTTTCCGATTTGAAGAATCTCGACTTTCACGCAGTCGCCTAAACGGGTAGTATTTGCGGGGTCAGCCGCATGCTTTCCAGCATCGCAAGAACTTCCTCATGATAGACGGGATTCATGAGAATCACGCAGTCCGGATGGAAATCCCGCAGCTCTTCAGGACTTCTTACAACATGACCTGAACCCGGGATAAACTTCCCGTGTTTGTGTGGGTTGATGTCGACCACGAAGTCAATCTGCTCGCCCAATCCAAGTGTCGTGATAAATGAGACGGCCTTTGATCCGCCGCCCCATATGACCACTCGCTTTCCTTGGGAACGGAGTCTGTTGAGGTGGGATATCCAACCTTCTTTTGCATTCCTGAATCGTTCGGGGAAGTCCGCCACTGCTTGTGCGATGACAGCGAGATCCGTTTCACCATCAAGTGTCAATGGTCTGCCGTCGTTGGACGAACGCCCTGCGATCACGATATACTGTCCGTCATACTCGAGTTCCAATTCCAATAGATCGAATCCATGTTTGCGGAAGAGCCGGGCGAGTGATCCCGTGGTGAAATATGAACAGTGCTCGTAGTAGATGTCCCAAAAGGCGGCCTCGCGCAAAACACGATGAACATCCGGCAATTCGAAAAGCAGCAAGGTGTCCTTGCGATCGCCTATCGTGCGGCGAACTGTCCGCATGAATTCGCTGGTCGGAGCAATGTGTTCGAGGGTGTGGCGGCAACACACGACGTCTGCGGAAAGATGGGTATAGCGCTCGCTATAGAAATCCTGGATGAAGTTTAGTTGTGATGCAACCGGTGTCTCAAGCCTGCCGGGAATGAACGCTGGATCCATACCGACGCCCTCGGCCATTCCCATTTCAACCAGCAGTGCGAGGAACTCACCCTTCCCACAGCCAATTTCAAGCACACTCCGACCTTGCAGCTGATACTGTTGCACCCAACGTTGAGCCAATCCCCTGGCAAAGGCATTGAACGTGGGCGAGAAGCCCTGCGACTCCTCACAGGACATGGAATACTCATGGACTGATGGGTCAAAGGCAGTGTTTGAAATAAAGCCACAATTCCCACAAAACCCGAGTTTAAGATCGCGGCGCGGATAATTTATCGCTCGTTCCCGAGTAGGCATCAGCAATACGGAGTGAACAGGTATGTTCTTGACCTCATAGAATAGACTCATCTCACCCGCTTCACAATTCGGGCAGATGCAGTGCTGGGATGGTTGATAAATCATGATCTTGTTGTTGGAATGCTGGATGATCAAACGATGTGAACTTCAGGTATCGGTATGATAAACTTGCCGCCACGTTGTCGAAACTCCGACTGTTGCTTCAGGATTTCACTGGAAAAGTTCCATGGTAACATCACCACGTAGTCGGGCATGTTTTCCAAAAGCTTTTCCACCGGGAATATTTCAATATGAACTCCCGGCATGAACCATCCGTGCTTGTGGGTGTTTCGGTCAACGACGTACTCGATGACACGGTTATCCAATCCAGCGGAGTTCAGCATGATTGTGCCTTTGGCTGCGGCCCCGTAAGCGGCGATCCGCTTGCCATCCGCTTTCAAGCCGCAAACGACCGTGCGGAGATCATCGCGGATCTTCTGAACTTGCTTCGCGAATCCGTCGTAGTAAATCGACGAATCAATCCCGAGGCATTCTTCTTCGTTCAAAATTTGTTGTAAAGACTCGGACGGGTCCTCGTGCTTCTCGATGTAATATCGGATGGATCCTCCGTGTGTTGGAAGACGCCGCACGTCATTGAGGAACAGGCCATGGCGCCGGAGCAGACGATCCACGGCAGTCACCGAGAAATAGCAGAGGTGCTCATGATAAATCGTATCGAATTCACAATGCTCAATGAGAGATCGCAGATAAGGAGCCTCAATTACCGCGATTCCGTCGTCTCTCAGCAATGTGTGGATTCCAACAAGGAAACCATGGGTGTCAGCCACGTGGGCCAGCACGTTGTTTCCGATCATGACATCGGCACGAACACCCTCGCTTTTGAGTTGCTCGGCCAATTCTCTGGTGAAGAAGTCGATTAAAGTGTGGACGCCCACCTTCTCGGCCTCAGCCGCCTGCCTCGGGGCCGGGTCAATGCCGAGCACGGGAACGCCCTTTTCAACGAAGTTTTTCAAAAGATAGCCGTCGTTACTAGCGAGCTCAACCACGAGACTCTCAGGCCCAAGCTTGCGTCTCTCGATTAGATCAAGTGCGTTGCTTCGACAATGATCGATCCATTCCTGGGAGAATGATGAAAAATACATGTAGTCTTCTCCAAATAGAAAATCGGGCGGAACGGTCTCAAGAATTTGAACCAGTGTGCAATCAGGGCAGAACCCCACATCCAGTGGAAACTTGCGCTCTTTCTCATTCAGTTGATTGCGGGTAAGTATGCGATCTGATGGCGGCATCATTCCAAGATCGACTACAGGATGTAGACCCACTCGATCACAACTGCGGCAACATGCGGATTCACAACGATTCAGAAATGTCTCTTGATTTTTCATGGGTGTTTTTTTGCTAATACTTGCTGGAAAATCGCAATTTGATGTCACGACCGAAACCTCAAATCGTCGCCGATGACACCAGCGGCCTTCAGCATTTTGATGTGGGCCAGGCGTTGATACTTGTCACCCTCGAACTCATTCAGATTCAATCCGTGTTTTCGATAGGCTTCATAGCATTCCTCCACCCCCTTGCGTGCGGTCCACTGCGGTCGATAAGACGTTAGCTTCTCCATGGCCTTGTCGAAATTTACCCGGTAATTGCGTGAGTCGGCGGGAGCATCATCAGCGAAACGGAGATCCGAGTTCGGGACGACATCGCGTACCATCTCGGCAATCTCACGGATTCGATAGTTCTCGGACGGCACGCCAATGTTGAATGCCTCATTGTGCACCACATCCCGCTCGGCTTTAAGAACCGATAGGAAGGCGAGGGAAATATCTGCGATGTGGACGATAGGCCGCCACGCTCTGCCATCGCTTTTAAGATGCACCTTTCCAGTCGTATAAGCCCATGCGGTGAGGTTGTTAAGCACGAGATCAAAACGAAGTCTGGGAGACACCCCAAAAGCCGTTGCGTTGCGAAGATAGGTTGGCGTGAAATTGTCATCAGCAAGTTGACTGATATCACGCTCTGCATAGACCTTTGACTCCCCATAGGGTGTCACAGGGTTGAATGCCGAGGTTTCTCCGAGAATGCCATCTCCGCCCGCACCATAGGTGCTGCATGACGATGCTAGCACAAAACGACAAACGCCCGCTTCTTTCGCACACTTGGCGACCCGCACCGCGCCTCGATAGTTGATATCGAGTGTCAGGTCCCGATCAATGTCGCCGAGCGGATCGTTCGATAATGCAGCCAGATGCAGCACGGCATCAATGCCGTAAAAATCCTCAACTGTGGCATCCCGAACATCCTTCTTGATGTTCGGGACCATCGGCAAACCGTCTCCAAAAGTGCTGGCACGATAGAGATCGCTATCCATCCCCACAACATCGCACCCCTCCCGTTGAAGCATCGGAGTGAGAACCGTTCCAATATATCCCAAATGTCCTGTCACAAGTACTTTCATGGCCGTATTTTTTGTTATTCCGAGATCAATCATCCCATGTTTTCCAGGGTGGATTTCCCTCCTGCCATAGGTCCTCAAGCAGCACTTTATCCCGCAGTGTGTCCATGCACTGCCAAAACCCCTCATGACGGTAGGCCATCAATTGACCATCGCCTGCGAGACGCTCCATGGGTTCCTTTTCCCACTGTGTGGAATCTCCATCGATGTAATCAAATACTTCCGGTTCCAGCACGAAGAAAGCACCGTTCACCCAGCCTTCGGCCGCTTGAGGTTTTTCCGAGAACTCCGTCACTCGATCTCCATCAAAGATCATGTGGCCAAAGCGGGCCGCTGGACGAACCGCTGTTACGGTTGCGATCCTGCCATGAGATTGATGGAATTTTAGCAACTTCTGGAGATCAACATTTGAGACTCCGTCGCCCCATGTCAGCATAAAAGGTGAATTCCCAACATAGGGTTTCAAGCGCTTGATCCTTCCACCTGTTAGCGTGGCGACACCTGTATCGATCAATTCCAGGTTCCAGTCGGGACGTCTATTCCCGTGGGACTCCACCGCTCCGGCGGCCAGATTCACGGTGAGATTGCTTTCCAATGAGCAATAATCGACAAAGTATTTTTTGATGTATTCCCCCTTGTAGCCCAAGGCTACGGTGAAGTCCTTCAAACCATAGTGCTCATAGTGCTTGAGGATGTGCCATAGGATCGGCCGTCCTCCTATTTCCACCATGGGCTTCGGCTTGACCTGGGTCTCTTCGGATAGACGACTTCCCACACCGCCCGCTAGTATCGCGACTTTCATGTTGAATTCTATGTGTTTTGTTGAGGAACTATGGCTCGGCATTTCCGCCCACCAGTGAGTTAAAAACTTTTAGAAGCTTCGTGGCTGTTATATCCCAGGTGCGCTCCGACAAGACCTTGCAGCGCGCGGCTTGACCCATCGCAGAAGATTTACTGCGGTCTTGCAGCAAGCCGAACAAGGCACCGGCCAATGCTCTGGGATCATTCCGATCCACCAGGATGCCGGTTCTGCCGTCCTCTATGGTTTCAGTCATCGCGCCCGCCCGGGTCGCAACGACAGGCGTGCCGGCGGCCATCGCTTCAATCGGTGGCAATCCGAAACCTTCGTTCCACAGCGACGGGAATGCGAACACATCCGCCTCATAGTAGCCGCGCACCAGTTCCTCGCGGGGGACATTGCCGCGGAATGCGACGCGGTCGCCCAACTCCTCGGGAAGCAGGTTCTTCAGATGGGCGATGTAGTCACTTTGATAGAGCGGAGCTAATTCGGACAATAGCGGATCACCCTGCTGCGGAAACATGTCGT
>ERZ767114.880-NODE-880-length-15325-cov-2.392904_pt1 | contig 15325 bp, 12 predicted proteins | sample MGYA00374952_ERZ767114 | MGnify/ENA primary metagenome ERZ767114 (study PRJEB28939, sample SAMN06267156) | marine metagenome | isolation source: Columbia River Estuary | place: USA:Columbia River Estuary, USA | collected 2012-05-05 ...
CTATCTATCTATCTATCTATCTATCTATCTATCTATCTATCTATCTATCTATCTATCTATCTATCTATCTATCTATCCATCTATCTATCTATCTATCTATCTATCTATCTATCTATCTATCTATCTATAGGCATCCCTCCCACCAGCCCCCCCTGCGTGATTGCACGCGCGCGGGCGGCCTCGGCGCGCCACCAGCGCCGACGCGTCTCGCGCGCGGGGCAGGGCGGTGAGCGGGGACGAAGCGAGCCAGCAACTCGCGGCGGGCGCGCGAGTCAAGAACAGCGGCGGGCGCGCGCAGCGCTGACTTTGTCAAGCTTTTTTACTATTATTTGTGAATTTTTATTTTCATTAGGATATATTTTAGTAACTTCCACACTAGCACTAGGAATTTACTAAAAAATATCCTAATGTAATTTTTATGGAATATATTAATGGTATGCCTATTAATAAAATTTTAGAAGAAGACTATGAAGCATTTGCGAAACAAGTATTAAAATTTGGATTAGTAACAATATTAATACACGGAGTTTCACACGGAGACCTACATTGCGGTAATGTTTTATTTATTAAAGATGAAAACGATGAGAAATATAAATATAAAGTAGGTGTTTTAGATTTTGGTATAATTTATGAGGCGGATCAAAAATTCAAACAATCCTTGATGGAATTTGCTTCTGAAATGATGACTTCGCCAACTGAAGAATTAGCAATAAAGGTATTAAATACTGGCCTTATCGAGCCATTAGAAGTTATACAAAATTTACCAAAGTTTCATTATGATAATATAATTAAAATAAACTTATTCGTTTCTTCTGATAAAGTGAAAATCCAATTGTTTTTTTACCAAATCGGCATTTTTTACTTTTATGAAAACCTTGTTCTCTCCTGGCTCAATTCGAATATCTTCATTCACAACTGCAGCACAGGCTTTAGAAGTAGCCCAATTTTTTTCATATTTTCGGTGACCAATGAAGGATATTTCAGTTGCTGAAGCTTCGTCTAATTGTTCGGGAGCTGTAATTAAAGTTGTTGTAGATCCAACAATTGTTCCTTGAAGTACTTCGTTTATTTCTTGAATGGAGTAGGATTTCATAATAATTAGTTTGGTTTTTTGGCAGTATAATTTTCAAATAAAATCAATTCGTTTTGAATTTGCAACTATTTAAAATAAAAACTCCTCAAACGATTCTTGTTTAGAATGTTGAGGAGTTTTATTTTTAGTACTTCTGTAATTTATTCTTCTTCTTTTTGGCCCATCATCATCAGGTAAGCTTTCAAGAAATGATCTATTTCGCCATTCATGACCCCATCGACATCAGTCGATTCAAATCCGCTACGAACGTCTTTGACTAATTTGTAAGGATGCATGACATAGTTTCTAATTTGCGAACCCCATTCAATTTTCATCTTTCCGGCTTCAATATCGGCACGTTGCGCCAACTGTTTTTTCAACTCAATTTCAGTGTTTTTAAATAACAAAGATTCTTTAATTTCATTTTTACTATTTGTGTGTGAACAATTAGATATTAGATTCCAATTTAATAAATTATCTTGATCTTCAAATTCAAAGATTGAATAAAAGCCATCTTGGCCAGAAATATCCAAATCTTTAGAAGCTCTTTTTAGCTCGATATTTAAGTTTTTATTTAAAAAGAATGCAAGTCTGTAATCAATTAATACCGAATGAATGGCGAATAAATAATACTGTATAGACTCTTGTTCTGGAAAAATAAATTTTCTAATTGCCATAATAAAATATAATAAATATTATTCTATTTAAATATTAATATGAACAATAATTCTTATGTGTTGATTTGTTTTTGATTAATATAAAAGGCTCTTTGAGAAACTTTTTCTTCTGCCTTTTTTTTCGAAGTTGATCTCGCTTTGACTAACTGAAAAATTGATATTTGTAAACTAGATGTAAAATGTTTTATACTATCATTTCCTGAATCTTCAAATGTTTCGTAGCAATATTTTAATTTGTTTTTTTGACACCACTCAATAATTAATGTTTTATAGCTAATTATTTTTCCATCTAATTTTTTAAGATCAACATGTGGAATAATTACACTTTGAAATATAAATTTCTTCGCATATTTGTAACCTTTATCTAAAAAAATAGCTCCGACAAGCGACTCAAATAAATTTCCTTCAATATTTTCTCCATAATTCTCAATATTTAAATCGCATGTTAAATGTTGAGTTAAGTTTAATTCTTGACCTAATTCATTTAAATGTTTTCGACTAACAATTTTAGATCTCATTTTTGTCAAATATCCTTCGGATCCCTCTGGGATTTGATTGAACAAATAGGTTGATATTATGGAGCTTAAAATAGAATCCCCGAGAAATTCTAATCTTTCATAATTTACTGCAACTCCATTAATATCTTTTTCATTTAATGATCTATGAGTGAATGCTCTTTTATAATAATGTATAGAATTTGGAGCAAATTTTAAGAGCTTTTTAATTTCAAAATAGAAGTTGTCTTTTTTATTAAATAGGATAAAATTATTCAATATTGAATTACCCATTAATTAATATATTTTTTAAATATAACACAAGCATTATGACCACCAAACCCAAAAGTGTTACTCATTGCTATATTTATATCTCTCTTTTGAGCTTTATTTAATGTTAAATTTAAAGAAGGGTTTATGTTTTCGTCCGAGTTATTGTGGTTTATAGTTGGAGGTACAATACCGTTTTTAATAGATAAAATAACAGAAATCGCTTCAACAGCTCCAGCTGCCCCAAGTAAATGCCCAGTCATAGACTTTGTTGAGTTTATATTAATGTTTTTTGCATGATCACCAAAGACAGCTGATATTGCTTTTAGCTCAGCAACATCCCCCAAAGGAGTTGAGGTGCCATGTGTATTTATTGCATCCACTTGCTCAACAGAGACTCCTGCATTATTTAAACAATTTTTTATAACAGCTTTTACCCCTAAACCTTCAGGGTGAGGTGAGGTTATATGATATGCGTCCGAAGACAGTCCTCCACCAATAAGTTCAGCATATATATTTGCTCCTCTAGCTTTTGCGTGCTCGTATTCTTCTAAAATAATGGCTCCTGCTCCTTCACCAAGAACAAAACCATCTCTTGTTGAATCAAATGGTCTAGACGCTGTTGCTGGATCTTCATTTCTTGTGGATAATGCATGCATGGCATTAAAACCACCCATTCCAGCTTTATTAACTCCTGCTTCACTACCGCCAGTTATGATTATATCACAATGACCAAGTCTAATATAGTTAAGGGCGTCTACCATGGCATTTGCTGAAGAAGCACATGCAGAAACTGTGGTATAACTAGGCCCCATAAAATGATATTTCATCGATATGTGCCCTGGGGCTATATCTCCGATCATTTTAGGAATAAAGAAAGGGTTAAATCTTGGGGTTCCGTCACCAGATGCGAAATTAATTACTTCATTTTGAAAGGTTTCAATACCACCAATTCCACTCCCCCATATGACTCCAGCTCTGTAATTATCTATTGATTCTAAATCAATTTTTGAATCTTGTATAGCTTCTTCTGAAGCGACCATAGCATATTGAGTAAACCTATCCATTTTTCGAGCCTCTTTTCTGTCAAGAAAATCTAAGACATTAAAGTCTTTTAACTCACATGCAAATTTTGTTTTAAATTTTTCAGTATCAAAATAAGTTATTGGCGCAGCTCCGCTCTTGCCACTAATTAGATTGTCCCAATACTCATTAACGTTGTTCCCAATAGGGGTTAGAGCTCCAAGACCTGTAACAACAACTCTTTTTAATTCCATAAAAAAAATTTATTTACACATTTTCAATGTAAGAAACTGCCTGACCAACAGTAGAAATGTTTTCTGCTTGATCATCTGGTATTTGAATATCAAATTCTTTTTCAAATTCCATAATTAATTCTACAGTATCTAGAGAGTCTGCCCCTAGGTCATTAGTGAAGCTTGCTTCTGTTACAACTTCATTTTCATCTACACCTAATTTATCTACAATAATAGCTTTAACTCTTGATTCAATGTCTGACATAATTTTAAGTTTTATTAATTTAATATTTAGTTATAGTTGACAAAAATAAAAAACTTTATTTTAATTTAACTATTTAGAAAAGAAATGTGCAATTTATTTAATTTAAATGGCTAATATTATTGAAAATTTAATAAGTTTTTGAATGTCAAAAATAAAAAAAATAATAATTTTTGCTTCTGGTAATGGTTCAAATGCAGAAAACTTGATTTTAAAACTATCTGCTGATAATATAAAAATCAATTGGCAAGTTTTTACTAACAACCCAAAAGCTGGTGTCATAAAAAGGTGTGAAGCTCTTAATGTAGTTTGTGAGATTTTTGAAAAACAATTATTTTTAAATTCATCTGAAATTGAACAAAAAATTTTAAAAATAAATCCAGATGTAATTATACTAGCTGGCTTCCTATTAAAAATTCCAACTAGTTTTATTAAAATGAATTTTCCAATAATAAATATTCACCCTTCGCTTTTACCAAAGTATGGTGGAAAAGGTATGTATGGAAATTATGTTCATGCTGCAGTTATAAAAAATAAAGAACCCTTCAGTGGTATTACAGTACATAAAGTAAATAGTAATTATGATGAAGGGGAGGTTCTTTTCCAAAAAGCAATTAAATTAGATAAAAACGAAAGTATTATTAGTTTAGCTAAAAGAATTAATGCCTTAGAAATGAAGTATTTCCCTAAAGTTATGGCAAGATTTGTTAACTAAAATGAAGAAAAAAATAAAATATTATGCAGTTTGGGAAGGTCATAATTCGGGCGTGTACAATACATGGGAAAAATGTAAAGAGCAGATTAACAATTATAAAGGGGCTAAATATAAATCTTTTTTGAGTCTAAAAGAAGCCAATAACGCGCTTACCAATGATTACAAAAATTATATTTCTAAATCTAAGTTAATTTCTAGTGATGAGCTTCCTAATTTAAATTCTATTTCAGTAGATGCTGCATCAAGTGGGAATCCAGGAATTATGGAATATCAAGGGGTAGACACTAAAACTAAAAAACTATTATTCAACCTTGGACCATTTAAGCAAGGAACTAACAATATTGGTGAGTTTTTGGCATTGGTACATGGGTTAGCTGAATTAAAAAAGTTGAAAAGTAATAGACCTATCTATACTGATTCTATCACTGCAATAAGCTGGGTTAAGAAAAAAAAATGCAATACCAAATTGGAAAGAACTAACGAAAATGAAAATTTATTTTTATTAGTAGATAGGGCTATAGTATGGCTTAATTCCAATTCTTATCAAACAAAAATATTAAAATGGAAAACTAAAATTTGGGGTGAAATTCCTGCAGATTTCGGCAGAAAATAACTTATATTTGGCGCCTAATTAATAAATAAAATGAATAAATTACTTATAGTTGGTACCGTTGCTTTTGATTCAATAAAGACTCCATTTGGTGAAGTGGATAAAATTCTTGGGGGTTCAGGCATGTATATTGGTATATCTTCATCTGTTTTTAATGTAAATAATGCTATAGTTTCAGTTGTTGGTGATGATTTTCCTGAAGAATATTTATCTATTCTAAAAAACAATAAAATAGATATTTCTGGGATTGAAGTGGTTAAAGGTGGTAAAACTTTCTTTTGGGAAGGCCTTTATCATGTAAACATGAATCATAGAGATACTATAACTACAGAACTAAATGTACTGGCAGATTTTAATCCCATCGTTCCAAACAATTATAAAAATGCAGAAATAGTTCTACTTGGAAACTTGCATCCAGCAATTCAATTAAGTGTTCTAGAGCAAATGAATTCAAAACCAAAACTTGTAATCTTAGATACTATGAATTACTGGATGGATAACTCCCTTGATGAGTTAATTAATGTAATTTCCAAAGTTGATTTGTTATGTATTAACGACCAAGAGGCGGAACAATTAACTGGAGAGAATGATTTGAAAATTGCTGCACAGAAAATATCTGAACTTGGCCCGAAATTTTTAATCATTAAAAAAGGTGAGTTTGGCTCATTAATTTTTTCTGGAAATGATTTCTATAATTGTCCAATATACCCTACTGAAAAAGTAAAAGACCCAACTGGTGCTGGCGACACTTTTGCTGGTGGATTAGCTGGATATTTAGCAAGTTGCTCAGATCTTTCATTCAATGAAGTTAAAAAAGGTGTTATGTACGGAACTGCAATTGCGTCTTATTGCATTGAAGATTTCGGACCAAATAACATAATGAATTTAGATATTGATCTAATAGAACAAAGAGTGTCCAAAATTAAAAAATAAAATAAATCAATTTTTTTAGATATTTGTAAAAATTGATTCTATTTTTGTTTTTTAACAAGATCATAATATATCTAAATGAGTGATGCCTTAAAACATGAGTGTGGAGTTGCCCATATTAGACTTCTTAAGCCTTTAGATTATTACAAAAAAAAGTATGGCTCTACATTTTATGGAATAAATAAAATGTATCTATTGATGGAAAAACAACACAATAGAGGTCAAGATGGTGCTGGTTTTGCCAGTATTAAATTTGATGTTGAGCCTGGGGAAAGATACATAAGTAGGGTCAGATCTGTTGAACAGCAACCAATTCAAGATGTTTTTTCAAAAATTAATAATAGAATTAATGATGTTTTAGAAGGAAACCCTTTGCTTAAAGATGATGTTTCTCTTCAAAAAAAACATATTCCATACATAGGAGAAGTAATGCTGGGGCATGTTAGATATGGAACTTTTGGAAAAAATAGCGTAGAAAGTGTTCACCCGTTTTTAAGACAGAACAATTGGAAACACAGAAATTTAATTCTTGCGGGGAATTTTAATATGACCAATGTCAAAGATTTATTTAACAATCTTGTAGAATTAGGGCAGCACCCAAAAGAGTACACTGACACAATTACCATAATGGAAAAAATTGGTCATTTTTTAGATGCTCAAGTCAGAAAAATATATAAAGATTTAAAAAAAGAAGGTTTTACCAAATCTGAATGTTCTCCTTTAATTACCAAGAGACTAAAAGTTAGTAAAATATTAAAAAAATCTTCAAAAGATTGGGACGGAGGATATGTTATTGGGGGTATGATAGGTCATGGTGATTCTTTCATTCTTAGAGACCCAGCGGGAATAAGACCAGCCTTTTATTATAAAGATGATGAAGTTATAGTAGTAGCATCTGAAAGACCTGCTATTCAAACTGCATTTAATCTAAAATTAGATCAAATTAAAGAAGTTCCACCTGGTAATGCATTACTTATAAACAAAGCAGGAGAGTTAAGTATAAAAGAGATACTCCCTCCAACAGAAAAAAAAGCATGTTCATTTGAAAGAATTTACTTTTCTAGAGGAAGTGATGCTGACATTTATAAAGAAAGAAAAGAATTAGGTAAACTAATAATGCCTACAATTTTAAAGGAAATTAATTACGATATAAGTAACTCTGTTTTTTCCTACATACCCAATACTGCTGAAACTTCATTTTATGGGATGGTTGAAAGTGTAGATAATTATTTAATTAACAAAAAAACAAATGAAATATTAAATAATAAAAACATTTCCAAAGAGCAAATAGTTCAAGTACTAAGTGAAAGAGCTAGAATTGAAAAGATTGCTATAAAAGATGTTAAACTAAGGACTTTTATTACAGAGGATAGCAGCAGGGATGACTTAGTGGAGCATGTTTATGATATTACATATGGTGTAATTAAGAAAACTGATACTTTGATTATTATTGATGATAGTATAGTAAGGGGAACAACTCTTAAGAAGAGTATCTTAAAAATGCTTGATCGCCTTGGTCCTAAAAAAATAATTGTTGTTTCATCTGCTCCTCAAATTAGATACCCAGATTGTTATGGCATTGATATGGCAAACTTGGAGAGTCTTATAGCTTTTAAAGCTCTGTTATCTTTATTAAAACAAACCAATCAGTATTCGTTAATTGATTCGACGTATAAAAAATGTAAAAAACAAGAACTTTTACCAGATTCTGAGATTACTAATTATGTAAAGGATTTATATTCTTTATTTTCTGCTGAAGAAATTTCTACTATGATTACTTCTCTTTTAAGTACTGATGTGACTAGTGCAGAAGTTAAGATTATCTTTCAGTCTATTGAAAATCTACATAAGGCCTGCCCTAATAATTTAGGAGATTGGTACTTTACTGGTAACTATCCAACAAATGGTGGAAACAGAGTCGTAAATAATGCATTTATAAATTTCTTCGAAGGAAATAAAAAAAGAGCCTACTAATTAATATCTCTCTCTTTAATATTTAAACATTTAACTACAAATAATTAAACAACTAAAGTGTAATATATAAATGATTATAAGTGTACATATATATATTTATACTTTCACTTTATAATTTCTTTATTAAGTGATTTGATTTGGGGGAAAAAGGCGGACTGTGTCCGCCTTTTTTATTTATTTAGATAAATATTTTGTTTCAACTACTTTCCAATTTATTAAATCCATAAATGCAGAAATATAATCAACTCTTCTATTTTGATAGTTTAAATAATAAGCATGCTCCCAAACATCCACACCTAGAATAGGTGTTCCAGAGCATCCAATATTTGGCATTAAAGGATTATCCTGATTTGCAGTTCCACAAACTTCAAGTCTACCATCATCCATAACACAAAGCCATGCCCATCCAGAACCAAATTGAGTAGCAGCAGCTTTAGAGAATTGATCCTTAAATGAATCAAAAGAGCCAAAAGATTTATTAATAAGGTCCAACATGGTGTTAGAAATATCTTCATTATCAACAGGTGAAATTACTTCCCAGAATAATTTATGATTATAATAACCTCCAGCATTGTTTCTTAATCCTTTATTATCCATGTCAAGATCTACTAAGATAGACTCAATTGTGCTAGAGTCTAAACTCGTGCCCTGGATTGCATTATTTAAATTATTAGTGTATCCATTGTGATGTTTGGAGTGATGGATTTCCATTGTTCTAGCGTCTATTGATGGTTCTAATGCATCATATGAAAAATTAAGTTCTGGTAATTTAAATCCCATTGTATTTATTTTTTAAGATTAATATTATATAATAATACAAATTTACAAAAAGGATTATTAATAAGTAATCTAGATTACTTATTTTGGTTAAGTAATCTATATTACTTGAAACATTTCTATAACATATACAACGCATCAGCTGGAAGTGGAAAAACTTTTAACCTGGTTAAGGAATATTTAAAAATATTACTTACTGATAATCAGATTGATTCTTATAAAAATATTCTTTCAATAACATTTACAAATAAAGCCGTAAATGAAATGAAAAGTAGAATAATTGAAAGTTTAAATCAGCTTACCAAAATAGAGACAAATGAAAAAAACAATCCACTTTTAAATTCAATAAAAAAAGAAACTGATTTAAATAATGAAGAAATTCAATTAAAGTCGATATCAATATTAAAATCAATTCTAATAAATTATGCGTCTTTTGATGTTTCAACCATTGATAAGTTTACACAAAAAATCATAAGAAATTTTGCATATGAAATAAAATTGCCAGTAAACTATGAAGTAGAAATTAAAGCTAATGACTTACTAGAAGAATCCACAGCTAAATTAATATCGAGAGCCGGCGTCGATATTAAATTGACAAAAGCTCTTATTAATTTTTCATTTGAAAAGTCTTCTAACGATAAGAGTTGGGATATTGAATATGATCTAAATAATATTTCAAAATTATTGCTAAATGAAAATCACTTTGATCAAATCTCGGAAATAGGGGTTAAGAATTTGGAAGATTTTGAAATATTAAAAAAACAAATTGATCATAACAAAATAAAAATTCAATCAGAAATTGTTAATGAAGCAACAGACTGTTTAAACTTAATTTACTCAAAAGGATTAGATGATTCAGATTTTTTAAGCCAAGCTTTACCTAAACATTTAAAAAAAGTAAAATCAAAAAAATTTAACGCATTGTATTCAAGTCAACTTGAGTCAAAAATTAAAAATGGGATTTTATATAAAAAAGCGTTAGCTGATGATAAAAAAAGTATAATTGATTCAATAAGTGATGAACTATACTCAATTTTTACGGTCTTAAAGAAAAAGATATTCAAATTTAAATTTTATGAAAATATTCAATCAAATAATAGGCCTTTATCAATACTCAAACATATAAATTCAGAGTTAGAAATTATTAAAAAAGAGAAAAACATTATTCTTATTTCTGAATTTAATAAAATTGTAAATAATCAAATAAAAAACCAACCTGCACTTTTTATTTATGAGAAAATAGGAGTGAAGTATAAACACTTTTTTATTGATGAGTTTCAAGATACATCTAAATTACAATGGAATAATCTAATACCTCTTATTGAAAATTCTCTTTCGTCTGAAAATTCTTCTTTATCAATTTCAGGAGATATAAAACAGGCAATTTATAGATGGAGAGGTGGGGAGCCCGAACAATTACTCAAACTCTGTAATAACAATACAGATTTTTTTATTAAAAGTCGCGTAGTTGATCTAGAAACTAATTATAGAAGTAGAGATGAAATAATTAAATTTAATAATTCTCTATTCACTCATATTAGTCAATTTGTATTTACCTCAGATATTCATAAAAACATTTACAACAATTGCCAGCAAGAGTCCAATAATAATTTAGGTGGATATGTTGGAATTAACATATTAAAAAATATAGATTCTACAGATGAAAAAGAAGACACTTATAATTTAAGGCTTTACCAAATCATTCTTGATAGCTTAAAAAATAATTATGCACTTAGAGATATTTGCATTTTAGTAAGAACCAATGATCAAGGGATTAAGATTTCTGACTTTTTAAACAAAAAAGATATAAATATCATTTCATCTGAGACATTATTAATTAGTAAATCTGAAGAAATTGAGTTTATTATTGCGATTTTGAAATTTTGCTCCCAACCTAAGCTTACAAATTCAAAATTAGATATTATAAATTATTTACACAGAAAAAATAATTTAAAAACTTATAAGCACACATTTATTAAAAGATTAATTACAAAAAATAAAAAAGATTTTTTCAAAGAATTGCATAAAATTAATTTATATTTTGATTATAATATTTTAACAAAGTCTTCACTTTATGAAGCAGTTGAATATGTTATATACGCTTTCAAATTATCTAATAAGTCTAATAATTATATTCAATTTTTTCTAGATTTTGCATTTGATTATTCAAATAAAAATTTTGCTAACATACTAGATTTTATTAGTCATTATGAATCAAAAAAAGACAACTTAAGTATTGTATCACCTGAAGAAAGTGATGCAGTTAAGGTAATGACTATTCATAAATCAAAGGGGCTTGAATTTCCTGTTGTTATTTATGCTTACGCAGATATAGATATTTATAAAGAAAAAGATGCAAAAGAGTGGTACCCTGTAATCGAAGATGAATTTAATGGTTTTAATAATTTACTGTTAAATTTTAATAAAGATTTTGAATTTTTTGGAGAGGTTGGTAATTCTATATACGAGACTCATTTAATGAATTTAGAATTAGATAATATCAATTTACTTTACGTTGCATTAACAAGAGCTCAAGATGAGCTTCATATAATATGCTCCAATTCGATTAATAATAAGGGGGAAGAGAACTTAAAAAAATATTCAGGCATGTTTATTAATTATTTAAAGAAAAATAATTTGTGGGAAGAGAATAAAGAAACTTTTGATTTTGGTGAAAAAATAAAAAAAAATATCTCAAATAAAATATCGAATGCATCACTAATTGATGATTTCATTATTAATCCAAAAGAAATTCACAAAATTAATATTGATGCAAAATCCGCAAAGTTATGGGGAACATCTTTAGAAAAAGCTACAAATAATGGAAACTTGCTACATGAAATAATGTCAAAAATATCTTCTAATAATGATTTAGAGAAAGTTTTGCAAAATTTATACGATGATGGTACGTTAGATAAAGAGTTGAAAGAAAAATATTGTGCGCTTGTAACTGAAATTATAAATCACGAGAAGTTAAGCTGTTATTACAATCCAGATTTAATATCATTCAATGAAAAGGACATAATTTTAAAAAATAATGAACCTATTAGGCCCGATAGGATTGTTTTTAGTTCAGAAAAAGAAATCTCCATAATTGATTATAAAACTGGTAAAGTAAAAAAAGGGGACTATACTCAAATTAATTATTACGAAAAGGTTCTAGTAGAAATGGGGTATATAGTTCAAAATAAAATTATCGTAAATACATTAAATAATGTAGAGGTGATTATTTTTTAATCAAACTAAACTCGATGTTATGACAGACCTTATAATTGAAGTTAGTTTTTGGAATCTCAATAAATTTTTGTTAGTTCTAATTAAGAACAAATAGCCGTTTCCTTATTACAAATTGTGTCAATCTCTTTCATTTATATAATTTACTGATTAGTAGAGTTTTACATTATTTTTATTTTATAAAAAAAACACAATGTTTATCTCTGTTAACAATGTTTATTATGCTTAAAATTCTATAAAAAATCTAAAAAAAAGTGGTTTTTTTTGATTGTATATGCTGATAGTTACAGGTAAAAAGCATATTTTTGTAGGAAATACAAACTAAATTAAAATTATTATGAAAAATTTTAGCAAACTATTGTTAGTACTTTTAATAACAATTAGCTACACAAACACGTACGCACAGGACAATAATAATCCTTGGCAGTTCACATTTGGCATAAACGCTGTTGATTTAGATGCGGACGAAAGCACTAAGTTAGATGAGTTCTTTGCTGTAGATGAAAACTGGAATGTTTCAAGTGGTTTATCTATGTTCACTCTTTCTAAGTATTTGGGTGATAATATATCACTTGGTCTTAGCGGATCTGTAAACAAAATATCAAAATTTGCAGATGGTGCCGAGTTTATAAATGAAGTAAAATACTTTGCAAGTGATTTGATGCTTAAATACAGTTTAAGTGAAGCGCTTAATATGCAAAAAATGGAGCCTTTTGTTGGAGTTGGTTTAGGTAAAACATGGATGGACACTCAATTCTGGATGACTTCAAATGCAAGTATTGGAATGAATTACTGGTTATCAGATGTATGGGGCTTAACCGCTCAGGTGGATTATAAACTTAATCTCTCTAACAACGGAAGAGGGAACACACAGCTAATAAATGGTCCGGATGGTCTTTACCCAATAATTGATGAGGGTGGTACTATGAGATACTCAGTTGGATTATCTGTAAAATTCGGTGGAACAGATACGGATGGTGATGGTGTTTATGACAAGCACGACACATGTCCAGAGGTTCCTGGACTAGAAGAGTTTAATGGTTGTCCAGACTCTGATGGAGATGGAATCCAAGATAGTGAAGATACATGTCCGCTGCTAGCTGGAAGCCTAGAATATGACGGTTGCCCAGATTCTGATGGAGATGGTGTATCCGATAACAAAGATGCATGTCCTAACAATGCAGGATTAGCTTCTTTAGATGGTTGCCCAGATTCTGATGAGGATGGAATAGCTGATTCTAATGATAATTGTCCAAATGTAGCTGGACCAAGAGCCAACAGAGGTTGTCCTTGGCCTGATAGTGATGGAGACAGTGTCTTAGATAAAGATGATGATTGCCCGTCTGAGGCAGGTTCAGTAGCTAACAATGGTTGCCCTGAAATATATCCAAGTGATGAAGCTTTAGCTCAATTGGTTGATTACTCAAGAACAATAAATTTCGCATTTGACTCTGCTAAATTTACTGATGGAACTCCTCCAGTACTTGATGCAATTGTTGAAATTTTAATGGCATATCCAAAAGCTAACTTCTCTGTAGAAGGACATTGCGATAGTAAAGGATCCAAAAAAGTTAATCAAAAAATCTCTGACAAAAGAGCAAATGCTGTTGTAGATTATTTAACTAACAGTGGAATTGCTGAATCTAGATTAGATTCTAAAGGTTTTGGTGAATCATCTCCGATTGATACTAATGATACTAGAGCAGGTAGAGCTAATAATAGAAGAGTAGAGATTATTCTTGTTAAATAAATATTAGTTAAAATATTCTTTTAGAATTATATATTTAAAAAACGCTTCTTATTTAAGAAGCGTTTTTTATTTTTATAAAATGGATAGTTTTATAAAAAAAGTTCTTTTAGATCTGAAAAATAAAAATATTGATTTTTCTAAATCTGTTTTTATTCTCCCAAATAAAAGATCTGGCTACCACTTAAAAAAAACACTTTCTAAGGTAGTTTCTAAAACAATTTTTTCACCTAAAATAGTAAGTATAGAAAATTTTATTGAAGAATTATCCGAACTAAAACTTCTTTCAAATACAGAGTTAATATTTGAGTTCTATTCAATCTATTTAAATATTACCCCCAAGGATAAACAAGAAAAGTTTGAAGATTTTATCAAATGGAGTAGAATATTAATTCAAGACTTCAATATAATTGATAAAGAAATAAAGGACCCAAGTCAGGTCTTTGACTACTTGAAAGCAGTAAAGGAGATGGATCATTGGTCCTTAGATTCAAATCCAACAGAATTAATAAAAAGACATTTATATTTTTGGAGTAATATTAAAAGTTATTACATCGAATTTTCAAATCATCTTTTAAATAAAGGCACAGGTTATCAAGGTATTTTAGAAAAAAAAGCCCTGAACAATGTTGAAAATTTTATTAAAAAAAAAGCAAACCAAAAATATGTGTTTGTTGGTTTTAATGCATTAAATAAAATAGAATCTTTAGTTATTCAACAATTCTTAAAAACTGGATTAGCTGAAATTTATTGGGACATTGATAAAATCTCAATTAATTCCACTTTTAATAATTCAGCATTTTTTATAAATCAATATAGAAACAATTGGCCTTATTATAAAAACAAGGAAATAAATTGGATTAACAATAATTACTCTGCAAAAAAGAATATTAATGCGGTAGGAATATCAAAAAACATTGGTCAGGCAAAATATATTGGTGAAATCGTCAAAAAGAATATCAATCAAAAAGGTAAAACAGCTATAGTACTTGGAGATGAGTCCCTATTAATTCCAATGCTAAATTCATTACCAAGGGGAATTGAAGGGGTCAACATTACAATGGGCTTCCCACTGTTTTCTAGTTCTGTAAGCTCCCTATTTTATAAACTATTTAAACTCCATACTAAAGTAACATCTGCATTTTATTACAAAGAAATAATTTCCTTATTGACTCACGAGTTAATCAAGCCTTTGTTTGAATACCAAGGGATAAATTATTCAGATATAATTATTGAAAAAATAAATAAAGACAATATTGTAAATGTTAAATTAGAATTTTTAATAAGTAATGGAGAATTCCATAAAG
>ERZ767114.881-NODE-881-length-15324-cov-8.531055_pt1 | contig 15324 bp, 18 predicted proteins | sample MGYA00374952_ERZ767114 | MGnify/ENA primary metagenome ERZ767114 (study PRJEB28939, sample SAMN06267156) | marine metagenome | isolation source: Columbia River Estuary | place: USA:Columbia River Estuary, USA | collected 2012-05-05 ...
CCTCGCTTCCATTGACCAAGATCATGGGTATAGTAGGTATATAGAACTCTGGTTCAATAGATCGACCATCGTCGTCCAAATAAGTAAGGACTGCGTCATCTTTGGGATCGAAAAGCTTTCGAGCCTCGGGTGTCAATCTCGTGAAGATATAGCGTGTCTGGCTGGCATCTTTCCCACCCATAAGCCGTGTTCCAAACTGACCACAAGGCTCTAGGAGATTCATATTGTTGGAGCCTGTATAGTCATTGGCTAACTTTACAATTGTATCAGCGAGAGATACTTCACCGTGATGATAGGCAGATTTTTCAGCCACAAAGGCGGCAAGTTGAGCAACTTTCATTTCGTTGCGGAGATTCTTGTGGAAACATGCGTACATAACTTTACGCTGTGATGGTTTGAGTCCATCAGCCAGATGAGCAATGGATCGCTTGAGGTCAGCAAGGCTAAAGTTCACAAGGTCCTTATGAATAAAGTCAGTGATCCCCAATTGTTTTATGTTACCGTAAGGTACTTCAAGATCCTTTGAGTCTTTTGCAGTACTTTCGAGAAGCCATGTCTTGCGTGCATCTGCTTTCTTTTTGTCGAATGCCAAAATAATAGACTCATCAGTCATCGTATCAACATCAAACTTAACTGTGAGATTCTCAATTTGTGTGAAATACTCACGAGCCTCTTTTGAAGTTGAAGTACCAAGACCCTTGTAATACTTGATATTCCACCCAGATTGTACACTCTCGTACCAAGTTTTGAATGCAGTCTCCGTGTAGAATGACTTGATTTGGTTACCACGACTAGCCTTAATAATGGGTGTGACCATCGATACAACAAACCCCAATTTTAGGAGACTGGGCCAGAAGTAGTCAATCATATTGAGAATTAGACCCTTGATGTGTGAACCGTCGTTATCTGCGTCTGTCATGATCATGAGACGACCATATCGAAGCTCTGAAACATCATTGTATTCCTTGCCTTGTTGGAGACCAAGGATTTTCTTGAGGTCATTGAACTCCTGGTTCCCTGTAAGCTGTGCCACAGAAGCATCGCGTACATTTTTACACTTACCACGGAGTGGAAAAACACCATAATGATCCCTTCCCACCACAGATAGTCCTGCGACGGCGAGGGTCTTAGCCGAATCACCCTCTGTGACGATAAGGGTGCACTTTTTCGATTGAGCTGTTCCAGCTTTGTTTGCATCATCCAATTTAGGGATGCCAGTAATCTTAGACTTTCGTGCTCCACCATCAGTCTTGGCAAGCTCCTTCATCTCTTTGAACTTTGAGAGAGCTGTAAGCTCATCGGAAATACCCGTTTTTAGGACGTTTTTGACGAAGGTTTTAGGCATCTCAAATTTAGATCCAAAATCCTGTACCTTGATTGTGCACTCAGATTTGACTTGACTCGAGAAAGTTGGATTCTCAAGAGTGGCCTTTACAAAGATATTGAAGGTGTTCTTCACTTGTTGGGGCTTGAGTTTGATCTTCTTTGCCATCTCATCAATAATACCCGATGCAACTAGGGATGCCACGTGGTCTACATGGGTACCACCCTTAGTTGTACAGATACCATTGACGAAGGATACCTGCTCTAGACCATTCTCTGAAGGCCCGATACATACAGACCAACGGTCTCCAGTGACTGATGTGACATTCTCAACACCTTCATGCATCTTGGCATAGGTATCGAGGTTCTGTTTGGGTAGAACATCTCCATTGAACTTGACCTTACAGTTTGGGGTTGTGCAAATATTTGCATCCCAAACTCTCTTTTGGAAAATCTTATAGATGGCATTTTCCATCTTAGAAAGTCCAAATCTTCGCCAATCGGGGACAAAGGTCACAGAAACAGATGACGTGGCACCCGAATGTTTTTTGATTTTTGGTGGTTCACAGACGGTCATATTTTTAGACCATTTCTGTGTGTAGGTCTGTTTATTTTCATGGTCCTTGATCACGATAGAAAAATCTGATGAGTAAATATTCGTCAACTTGGCTCCATAACCATTACGTCCCCCAACAATTCTCTTTTGAGAGTCGTCGTAGTTGGTACTCGTGAGGAGATGTCCAAATGTAAGTTCTGGGTTCCATAGACCCTCCTTTTCGTGCATACGAACACCGATACCACCGAGAGGTCCATTGTTCTCGATAGTCACGGCACCTGATTCCTTGTCGATATCGACAGAGATGGAGGTAACATTTTTGGGGTGCATAGAGTTGCGGTCGATTGCGTTGACGAGGATCTCATCAAAGATTTTCAAGAGAGCTGGGGAATACTTGAGGTTCTTCTTCTCAAACTGTGATTTGTTACTGTTGAGAACCCAATACGGTTCGACATTTAAGTCGACTGGACCGACATACGAGTCAGGTCTCTTGAGAATATGTTCTATGTGGGTGAGCTTTTGAACTGATTCCATGGTTTTATTACAAGTCTAACTTTTAACTTAGGTTTCATATGCACTGTCGTAATCTTCGATAAGTTCCTTAACAAGAAATTCAAAGAGACTATCATATAGATCTTCTGGAACGTCTCCATCCAGTTCCGCGTCACCATCAACCATGTAATGATGAACAAACTGAAAAGATGAAACCTTATTTTCTCTTGAAAGTTTACCTTTCCACTCTCTATATTGATTATACGGATCATCCTCGTCTTTTTCTATACTATAAACTTCGTAGCGCACATCATCCAATTCAACGTCCCACCAATACTCGGGGTTTTCTTCTTCATCGGGATAAAACTTCATTTTACTAATGAACAAGTCTAACTTTTAACTTAGGTTGATGGTATCATAACATTTCTTCAAAATATTAGAATTTTTAAGGTATTCTCCCTCCGATATTTTTGTCCCAACCCGTACTTTCTCATCCATAAATTCCATAAATTCTGCTAGATGTTTTTTAAGTTCATTGTGATTACAGTTTGAATTAACCCAATCTTCATATTTTGTTTTGATTATATCATCAGAAATTTCAAAGCTCACACGTCCAATACCACCATAGCCATTACAATTACAATGGTAACGACTTACACAACATTGTTTTTTAGGTCTTAAACATTGAGTGGTGATAACTTCATTTACGTGATGAGGTGATGCAAAAAACATTTCTCTAGATGAACAACCACGAGAATTTTTACAATTACTTTCTACAAATGCTCGATGTAATTGATTTTCCATACACTTAACTTCATTTTCAGAATTATACCCATACTTATACACAAGTTCCCATTGTTCTAAATCAGAATTAGAAAGTTGTTGCATTCTTCTATGTACATCACGACTATAACCAATTTTTATGTATGGTGGAGTTTTACTAGGATTTGTAGCTACATACACGTAGTACATTAAAGAAAATCTGGGTAATTCTTTAAATACAAAACATATACATGAATACATTACTTACTGATTTTCTTTTTAACAGATTCAAGAAGTTTCAAAACAGATATAGTTCCCGTGAATAAAAATAGTATCTGTTTGGTGAGTGGTATCCGTAATTCATTTGGATGTGGTATAGAAGGTCTTCGTAATTTTTTATGTATTCGTCGTAAAGCATCACATGTCTCGAGATATTTACCCTCTGGCATCTGGTCCTTTGCCTCGTCAATGGTGGTCATCACTATGATTAGATCTTTATCTACTGCCATATTTTAGGTTGATACTTTCTTTTTCAACAATTCTTCGAATTCTTTATATGTATAACGAGCACCAACCACTTTTTCTAAATCCATGTAGTCAAGTTCTTTAATAATAAAATCATCACGACAAGCGTTGACATAAATATTTTCTCTCCAACATACCCATTCATCTTCATCAATTTCTATGAATACAGTCACATAGACTTTCTTCGTTTCAATAGAAAATTCTACATCACTTTCTGGTTCAAGTGATTTTCTTTGTTTCTGGATCGTCACGGCATTGTTTTCATAATTTACTCCACCCCCCTTCGGAAGGGTTAATGTTGATATAACTGATTCCCGTGTTGGACTTATGATTACATAACCCCTATACTCACTCCGATTTAATACACGTACTACCCTTTTAGGGAACATCCATCTCCAAACACCTCTACGGTCATATGCTGGCGTTGTATCTCGGATTTTTCGTAGCATAGGAAAACATTCACCACACTTAGGAGGTTCGGGTCTAGATTCCATTTAAATTAACATAATATTTTTCTTTGGATACGATAAGAAGATATGTACTTCTATTTGATTATTGCAATTTTCATTCTAATTGTGATTATGCAGAACAAGAACAGGGGTATGAAAAGTTCAATCGAGAAACTGATCAGACAGTCAGCTCGGTATGCTACTGCGGCTCAACAGGATAAGTCTCCTGTCATAGCCGTTCTTCACGCCAACTATGCAGCTGCATACCTTTACGCTGTCAAGGATATCTCGAGTAATTCTCAGATACACAATGCGACTGGAATAGATGTTAAGAAATTCAGTGAGCATGTGACTAATGTACAAGATATGGTGACTAAAAAGACTACGGAGACTTGTCCAGAATTTGCGGGAAATGTTGACATTTATCTCGCAGAAATTGGTGGTGAAGCTTGATGAGTACCTAAGTAATGATTCAAAATTATAAAAAGTAAGTTCTAAAAATGCAAGTTATTCGTGACGAAACGTGGCAACAATGCCTTGCCAGTGCGGTCAAGATGTTTCGCCTCAGTGAGCCCGATGATAAATGCTATCATCTAGCTGATGCGACGTGGAAGTGTAAGATGTCTTATAAGAGACACGAAGAAAAGAAAGAGAGTCGACAAGTTGTTGTGATTGATAAATTACCAGAGTCTGTGGTGACACAAAGAACACATGTTAAAACATGTCAGGCAACTACCATGTCTGGGAAGCCCTGTTCATTCAAGGCTGTGTGTGGAGATTTTTGCAAAAAGCATCGAATTGACAAAGTTCCTCTCGGGAAGAAGGTTCAATTAAAATCCTAGAGTACTATAAATGTTAGATCAAGAGAGTCTTAGACCTGTAATAATAGCAATGGCTCTTTACATTGCCGTAAATATTCTTTTACCTCGTATCATCACCAAACCCACTGGTTTTCAACCCCTAGATGATCTCGTAATGACTAGCATTGCCCAACGTGATTCATTAATGAGTGGTACTATCCTCATTGGTCTTATCGTCCTCGGTACCAATTACATTCAGGATGAATTCTTCTAAGACATTCTTTCTACCAACTAGATTTTTAGTGTGTTCGTGATCCATATGACGAACACGATTATCAAACGCATGCCTCATGAACTCCAAGAGTTGGTCAAAGTTTGGTTTACCCCAAACCATACCCTTTTTGAAGAGAAAATCATCATTCTCCAACTCTTGAAGTCCACAGTCAATTGTATACGGTGTCTTGATATATTCAGGTGCTCCACCGTAGTCCGTTATAATAACCGGTTTGTCTCTCACAGCAGCCTCCACCGCCCCCATACCAACACCCTCAGAATGTGAAAAACTTACATAGCAATCGGATCTATGATGAATATCATCCATTTCTTCATTCGAAATGAGACCGTTTATAACCTCCACATTTGGGAATTGAATTGTAACATCTCTACCACACGTTGCTTTGACTACCAGTCGTGAATTTGGTTCATTCAGGCGAACAAATGCCTGAAGTATATCACGGAACTTTTTACGTGGATCCATGATATTCCCAATATGATAAAATACATATGGTTTCTCTTTCGGTGTGGGAATGTGTGCATGAATCACATAGAACTCATTCTCCGGGAACTGTCTAGATAACACCCGTTTACAGAATTCACTCGGTACAGCAACCCTCTTAAATTCTTTCATAATCAGCCCATAATCTTCATGTACTGTTTCTGTCTCACACACAGTCATACAGGCCAGGTTTTTTACTCGAGTTTTTGCATATGTGATATATTCCATATGCTCCTTCATTGGAATAGTAAATACGAGACCATGTTCACACTCAGGAAGCGTACTCCCAAGTTCATAATAGTCTGAATTAGGGAGAAATAGTTTTGTATATTTTTGTGCATGCTGTCCAATACCCGTGAGAAGTTTAGGACCAATGAATATCATTTAGTATAAAGATAATCTTTCTTTTATATATAGTAACATGAACCCACTCCTCAAAGAAATCGAAGAAGAAATGAAGCGCACCCGTCTTGACAAGACTCGTCTATATGGTCTTCTAGCCAAGATCGTAGAGAGCTGTCCTCATGTGCCCGCGGCTGCCCCCGCTCCCGCTCCCACCCCGGCTCCTGCCCCAGCTCCCGCTCCAGCCCCAGCTCCCGTTAAGGCTCCTACCCCAGCTCCCGCTAAGGCTCCTGCCCCAGCTCCTGCTAAGGCCGCGACTCCCGCTAAGAAGCCTGCCGCTAAGAAGCCTGCCGCGAAGCCCGCTGCGAAGAAGACTGATGCGTAAATTAAACACCTAAGTGGAGCCCGACTCCTATAATATTCAATAAATTGTTCTTCGCGAACTTTGAAAAGTGATTGACACATTTTCCAAAGCTTTTTAAGGACTATAAAGACTACGACATCTATTAAATTAAGATGGAGAGCAGAACCATTCACGATGTATATGACTTTTTGAAGTCTTATAATGGGACTATAAAAGCTTATATAGATGGTGAACCCGACGAATCTTCTTCTGGATGTCTTCAAGAAACTATTTTTACACTCTTCGCCAGCTTGCGTCTTTTCCCACAACTTTCCAACTACACACCATGCACAGGAAATTTTGGTCTTAAAACCATCAAGGAGTTGAAATCTATCGAAGAAATATTTGAAAATAAGATCCGCGCCGTTGGTGATGGTGCTTGTGATTTCACAGCCATAAATCGCGAATCCAATTCTATTCTTGGTACCACTTCCAAGTATAAAAGAAAGTTCACAGCTAAAGAATTGGATCTTGATGGACTCGTACTTGGACTCACTCGACGATACTCCGAGTATAACAAAAAACAGATTTGCGTCGTCATCCCAAGTCGTGATGACTTTGTGACAATGCAAAATAGGATGAGGGAATCCACTTCTTCCAGATTTGAACCCACTGCTTCCGATGATGAACATTTCATACACGACGCGATCGTGATTGATCATGATGACCTCGAAGCTGCCTTCAATAAGTTCAAATCACACAAATTCAAAACAACTAAAAAACCTTCCGAACTTAAGGGTGTACATCAAGAGTTCACTGTTTGGAAAAATATAAAAATGAAAGAAATGGGTGAAAAGTGTGCACTTAACGCACACATGCCTAGAAGTGGAAAAACTCATATGATGATTGGATCTTTTAAAGCTGATCGAGGGTCTAATTATCTGGTAATAACAACGGCCCCAAATGAAACGGTGGATCAGTACACGAAGGCCTGTAAGGGAGATGGATACAAAGTGACACACCTTGGACCCAAAACTAAACCCATTACTGAGGGTAAAAACATTATCTTGGTTTCGAAGCAGTTTCTTGACCGGCACGATGACATTGAGTGGCTAAAGGATTTACACATTGATATGGCTTTTGTTGATGAGGGGCACTATGGTGGTACTACTGAACTAGCTCAAGATTCACTCCGACTCTATGCTCCAGACGCGTTTATTGTTTTTATGTCAGCCACACCCGACAAAATTAAGTACGCCTATGATATTCCAGAGTCTAACATTATACGGTGGGATCAAGAGGATATCAAACTTTGCCAAAATATTGATAACCCCCAAAGTCGTATTCGATTGGAGGAGAAATATGGTCCCGATTTCATCAAGATTCTCAACACTTTCTCCGACCATCAAATCAAAACCGAGTATTCGGAATATCCCGAGATGCATATTCTGACCCAATCACTTCCTGATGATGTTAAATCTGAAATCATCGCAGAGACAGCGGGTACTTCTTATGGGATCTCTAACACTGCAATTTTTGCATTAACAAAGGATAAAAAGAACTTCCAAGAACCTGTTCAGGTTTTGGAGCTATGGTATAGTATTTTAGGAAAGTGTGGTAAGTACATACCAGACCAAAAATACCCAAACCCCATCATGAAACGGATTGTGAACATCTGTAAAAACTCACAATCTAGGTACATTGGGGATCTTTCGGGTCAGGTAAAGGTTGTACTAGCCTTTTTACCCCCTAACAATATCAATCAAACTTCTAAGGCTCTCATAAATCTTCTCAATAACTCCGAAGACCTTGGGTATGATAAACGGTTCAGCGACCAGTATATCGTTGTCTCGATTAACTCAAAAAAATCAAATAATCCCAAAAAGGCAATCAATGACGCTGTAATCCAAGCGAATGATGAAGGGAAAGATGTTCTTGTTTTGTCTGGGAAGCAGTGTCACATGGCTGCAACAATTGACGAGTGTGACATCGTTCTTCTTCTAAACGATATTACGAGTTATGATATGATCAAACAGATGATGTACCGTTCGATGTCTCCACAACCAAACAAAAAATTCGGATTCGTTGTTGATTTATCCCTGGAGCGTGTACTTGATACAGTGGTTTCTGAGTTTGCCTCAAATCTGTATAATTGCTCTATGTCACGCAAAGAGGCTCTCAAGTACATCTTACTTTCCAAGATTGTCAACATTAATGCGGACACGTGGATTTACAAACCCGGTGATCACCACGACCAAATTGCACAGATCGCTGAACAGTTGGACAATCTATACATTTCTAATGGGTTTAACAAACCCATAGAAAAATTGAGGAGACAGTTAAAACATTCGATACCCAATTTTGGTGCAATGTCAAATGAAGAGGCAGCGGCTCGGGGATTCATTTCCATGAAGTTCAACGAGAATATAAAAATTACTGGTAAAGACTTGGTTGAAACTATCCAAGATGGTATTGAGAGAAAGAATTATGAGTATGCAGATAACGTATCAGAGTCAGAGCCAGAGGTAGTTGATAATAAGGAGAACTTCAACTTTATTGATTTTTTGTGTTTTATGGTTCCACTGTTTTCATTTATTACATCCCACCACGAAGAATCATCGTTTTTGGGTATGTGTAATATTATTGAAAATGACGAAGAGCTAAAGAAGATTTGCATTGATCACATTTCTACGTTGGCTCTCAAAGGCATTTCATCTAATACTATATTAAAAAATTTGGTTGATGTCTACACAGAGTTGGGTATGTCTGGTGCTGTTGAATTGAACAAGACTATATCCAATGTAAAGGAGTTGGTATTTAAGAATAGGAATGATCGGCACCAGATGTCGAAACTCCTCGATGAGATTCTACTCGTCCATAAAAATGAAAAGAAGATGAATGCTGAAATTGCTACCCCCAAAGAATTACGTGTTCAGATGGTTGACAAGGTACCTGAATCATTTTGGAAAAATCCATCTCACAAAGTTCTGGAATCATCTGTTGGTAAGATTGGTTTTCTTAATGAAATTATCGACAAGTTCATGGTTGGATTAGAGTCTGTCATCCCATACGCTAATGAGCGTTACAAACACATTGTTGAAAAATGTGTATACTTCTCTGACAAAAATCAGTGCAATATTCATATTGTTAAGGCGATTTTGGACCCAGAAAAGGCATACAAGCTTAATATTAATATTGGCGATACAGTTGATGATGATATGAAGTTTTTCAACGGTCTTGATGAAGCTCTCCCCCCAAACGATTTCGACCTAGTGATCCAGAATCCGCCGTATAATGACTCAAGTGGAAATAAGGGAGCTAATCATACCTTGTGGGATAAATTTACAGTGAAGGCTATCGAAAGTTGGTTAAAACCAGGTGGGTATCTTGTGGCTGTCCACCCCGGTAACTGGCGACAGGGAAACAATGGCGGCCGCGAAAAAAACGTGGTTTTCCCCCTATTCAAGGAGAAACAACTTCATTATCTTGAAATTCATAACTCAACTGACGGTCAAAAGACGTTCAAGTGTGGCACTTCATACGACTGGTATATCCTTGAAAATACATCGAGATACATGAAGACTGCCGTCGTAGGTGAAGATGGTGTGCGCTCTGAACTTGATATGGGTGAATGGACGTTTTTACCGAATATGATGCACGAATATATCAAGGGTTTGATAACTGATGACGTTACTAATCGTCTCGATATCACACGAGATAGAAGTGTTTATGCGACAGATAACAAAAAGGGGTTGGTTAGTAAAGAGAAAACCGATAAGTACTGTTATCCTCTGATTAATTCAATCAAGAAGGACGGGTCTATTGATTTCAGATACACTTGTGACGATACACAAGCCGGAAAGGGTCAACTCCCTCAGTTTGGTCGAACGAAATTTATCTTTTGCAATGGAGCTGGATGTTACAAAGATGTGACTGGTGATATTGGTTTTACAGAGTGGGGTTTCGCTATCTATGATACACCTGAGAACGTTGAAAAAATTGATGTGGCGTTTAAAACCAAAGAGTTTACAAATATTATAAACGCTCTCAAAATTGTACCCAGTCAGAAGGGTAACCCCAACGTCATGAAATTATTCAGAAAGGATTTTTGGAAAGATTTATTGGTTTAAAGTTAATACCCCTAATATGAATACATGTTCTCGATTACTTGTGCAGTCAACACCACCCCCCATGAGCAGGATAAGCCAAAACACTGGCGCCAACACCCTAACCGAGTTAGAAGGAGGGTTTACGCGGTGAACAGTCCCAAAGTGAATGAGGACACAGTGAAAATCAAGAAGTTGGAAAAGGAGGTTGACATGTACAAGAAGGCACATCATAAAATGAAAATGATTGCAAAATGGAGTCTTCGTGCGAATGAAGCGGCTCTTTCTGACTCACGAAGCATTCTTCATACTTTGGAAGAACTATACGGGGATGAGGCTTTCGAGGATCAGAGTGGAAAGTCTCTAAAAACAGACAAAGACGACGAGGAGAACTGAGGTCTATAAAATTTGAGAGTTCTTTTTTGTCTAGCAGGTAATGCATGTGGTAATGTGATACCACTTTTATACACGGATCCCATAAATAAACCAGCTGATAGTGCTCGTGTGGGATTAATACCAAATCTAGCTGGGATCGTATATACTCCATTTTTAATATCATCTTCTACGTCTTCAATGTCTGCCATATTAGAAACACTCGTTGCGAGAAGACCCATCGCAATCATTTCATTTTCAATAACATCTGTGTGAGCTATGAGATGCGGTACAACACTGATAGCTCCCGCCCAAAAAGTACCCACATAAAAGGGTTTTAGTAATGGTAAATTCTGTTTAAATGAAGGATACATGAGAATACATAGAATTTCTGGTGGTATATACTTAGACTGATCTGTATACCATAAAATTAGATTTGCAGTCAATAGAGCGGCTGTTATAGATTCTGGTGTATCTTCAGTCTTTCCATCCAAATATCTATCTGCACCATACGCCCATCGTGCAGAAGCCATAATATACAAAAGTGGTAGAGGTTCGAGAGGTGTCCCCGAACACAATGCTAATATAGACATGATTGTACCGACTCCTAATCCGGTTGTCATCTGTATATTATTAGTTGTCACCATAAATCTCAAGAATATCTCGCACGATAGGACTTCTCTCGATATCACTGAATTCAAATTTAATGTACTCAATTCTTTTGGTGCGTTTACCATCTATTTTTGAACATATATCTATGAGACCATTATCTTCATATTTACGATCATGTTGTTTGGGATCACCTGTTATGACCATCTTACTACCTTCACCTATACGTGTAAGAAGCATCTTCATTTGATTTGGTGTTGAGTTTTGCATTTCATCTGCTATAATGAATGAATCTTTGAATGTCCGTCCTCTCATATACGCTAAAGGGCAAATTTCAATAATCTTCTCTTTGATCATATATTGAATATCACCTTGACTGTAGAATTCACTAAAAACATCCATGATGGGTCTGGTCCATGGATCCATTTTCTCTTCTAGAGTCCCGGGGAGATAGCCTATATCTTCTTCAACAGATACAACTGGTCGGGTTAAAATGATTTTCTTGTATGTTTTGTCGTTATAACCAGATATAGCTGCATAACACGCTAACATAGTTTTACCCGTACCTGCTGGTCCTACTGCGAATACCATGGGTTTATTCATACTGTAGAGTACTCGATTGTAGTCTTTTTGATGGTCATTTTTTGGTACTATAGTTGGATGCGGAATCTGTTCAATTCCCTCCATCTCTCCATCTATGTAATAGTCATGTTCGTCGTATGATGATGAGAGTGAAAATTTTAAATTGTTGCGACCTCTTTTACCTCCCATACTTTTTACGCAGAAGATTTATTTACCCACCATATAAACCCACCTAATAATGAAACCAAAACGGCGATTAACATACCAAATGAATATTTTTTAGGGTTTTCGTCTGGAGGTTTATCGGGGAGTCTTTCAACATTGTCATTGAGTCGATCAATTTTACCTAGTAACTTTTCAAGTGCTCTCAGGATTTGAAGTTCTCTATCTTTTGGTTTTTCTTTTACATTCACTGTGGTAATCTCGAGAATCATATACCATTTAGCATCTGGTTGAAGAGTTACGTAGTCACCATCATCTTGTTGTTCATTGATGGTAAAATTCAATTTCTTAATGGATATGGGATTAAAGTAATTTGTTTGTTGATTAAATCGACGCCATTGCTTGTCACGTAAAATTGCATTATTACTCCCAGAAAAGTGTCTTTCGAGTGGTACTCTAGCAAGTATTTGCCCTTGTCTTTCATCAAGAATTTGAGCAACTTTGGGGATATCTGGACAAACGATATCTACAAACTTTGCTATATTTGTACTACCACTTGCACCACTATCACCAATTTGTGTAATATAAAAATCAACTAGTTTAATTCCTAGTACCCTGCTCATATCCTCAACATGTGTATTTGATTTGAGTGTGAGGTCTAGTGAAAATGTATTATTTGTACCATTCACGAAATTGGAATCAACAACCACGTACTGAACCTTTTTAGGTACGTCGTCCAGCGACATTTCTAATATCACTAGAGATTATATTATGCCGATTTCTATGGCAACAAAGGCAATTGTGTTTACTGGTACTCTCGCTGCGGTGACGTTTATAGATAGTATTCGAGTTTTTAATGAGTATAAAAAAATAGATACTAAAGTTAATAAATAATGATTTATCCTCAGGCTATTATGCAGACAATGATTGGTATGGGTCCTACATACGTTCATTATATTTTCACATGGGTTAAAATGGCTGTTTGGGATGCCCCTTATCGCGTGTGGCTGGATATTGAACTCGAGAAAATATCGATTGAGCGTGATCAATGGAAACGAGATACACTTGACGAGGATACACCTAAGTCGGCCTAAATTATCTAAAAAATTAACAATGACTGATTACACTATTCCAATTGGCGAACTCTTTGTTCATTCAAGTGTACCACTTGGTATCCCTGGGTTGGCCACTGACGAATTGAGAATTGCTTTTCTCCAAGCTACTGAACCACTTTGTCCAGACGTTCAACGAAAGATCTGGGAAGAAGTTCTTTACTGTACCACACCAATTGAACCACCCCCCGCACCCCAAAAATGCCGTTCGGTTTCATACAATCGGTCGTCGATCTCATTGCCCCGAAACCTATTCGAAAGGAAAGATCTTTGAGTGATCAAGATATAATCGAAACGGTTAATGATTGTGGTGAAAAGCGATACATTCAAATTGAAATTGAGAGAAATCAAAAAAGAGAACGAGAAACTGATTTAAATATTCTCCTTACGAAGTGTAAAAGGTTACTATCCTTCGTAGAGACAACAAAAAATGAATCAATCTTCAAAAAATTGGTGGCTTTCACTGAAAAAGTAAGACAAGCCTTATATCTTGGTGATGACATTCGAGATTTGTTTCATGAGTTTGAACAAATTGAAAATATTACAAAAAAAAGTTCCAAGTCTTTTAGAAACCTAAGTGATGTAATGATGATGGGATAATCAAGTAAAACATGGATCTCTTTCATAAAATAATGGAGCTTGTTGACAAGAACTCAGATAAGATCCCTGAGGGGGACTATCTGGAGCTATGTGACACTATACATGAACTGCGACAACAAGTGAAACCACCCTCGTTTCTTCTTGATCAAAATCAACCACTCATGTATGCACCCATGACTGATGGACAACCACCCGAATGGATTGAGGATTCATTACCATCCGATCCCGATACTGCTGCTCAGCGAGCACGGGAACAAATTCATCAACAATGGAGGGATCTTAATGAAGAAGTTTTATACCCCGGTCTCAACCAGTTTCTAGAAGAGTTACATGAGGAATGGTCAGCGACCGATAACCTCGAGCCGGTAGAACCGGGTGCGTATTACCCTCCACCGAGACAAGGGATGCATCAACACGTGGAGGATGGTACCACAGTTGCTGAAGTTTCTATGATGGATATCGACTAACGTCTAGGTCTCACACGTAAACTACTGAGGTCTCTCCACGGAGTTGGTGGACGACGACGAAGGGGTGGTGGTGCCGAGGGATCAACTGTAGCTGTAGTTTCTATCTGACCTGTTAGCTCTTTTAATTTCAAGTGTAAATGTTTGAGTTCGTTTGATATCTCCACGTACGCCCATTCTGTTTTTGTTGGAAACATTTCATCATTTTCCATGATCTCCATGATGTTTCTTAGATGTTCCATACCTAAGTGAAGCCTAGAATTTATATTTTTCAATAAAAAACAATCAACCAACATGGAAGACTTACGTAACCTCATGGCATGCATCGACGAAATATCCAGTCAGATTCCTGATGGGATGTATCTGAAGATGGCTGACCAAATGAAACGCGTTCATGACCACATGAACGGCAACAAGAGCATTCACGATGACACCTTCTACCACAGTGACGATGATTCGGAACTTGAAAGTGATGATGACTCGGACAGTGACTTCGCCCCGAATCTCGATCGAACACGTCTCTCTGATATTGCACTTCTCAGAGACAAGCTTCTGGATGTTGTGAAGAAGATGCACGAGGAGTACAAGGTTCTCATGAAGTGCGAAAAAGAAGCGAGGCGTACTTGGACCCCCATCAATCGTATGACTGCGTTTCGAAAGACTCAGGCTATCAAGCTGTGGTGTGAAAAGAACACTCGTTGGGCTCCTGGTGGTGAGGCTGGGGAACTCGTTGGTCGACTATCCACCGCCGCCATGACGGGTCCCGGCGACTGGACCTGGGAAAACCTGATGGAAAACGGTCTTCGGACAATTGTGTTGGAAATTGGAACCGATGAGGAGATTATCCGTGCTCAACGTGGATTCGTCTACTACGATGAACTTTCACTCAAAACACTCCAAAAGCTTCCCGCCTTTGAGAAGAAGATTCATGATGACTACAAGGAAGAATG
>ERZ767114.882-NODE-882-length-15298-cov-3.853886_pt1 | contig 15298 bp, 15 predicted proteins | sample MGYA00374952_ERZ767114 | MGnify/ENA primary metagenome ERZ767114 (study PRJEB28939, sample SAMN06267156) | marine metagenome | isolation source: Columbia River Estuary | place: USA:Columbia River Estuary, USA | collected 2012-05-05 ...
AGCAGCCAATAAAGCAGCAATGGCTTTAGCTATGCCGCCACCGCCACCTGTTAATAGTATATTTTTCATGAGCCTTGTGGCGTATACATAGTTGTTCCATTCTCTTTATATGCGTCCAGTAAAACCCTTTTAAAGGCCTTAGCATCCGCTAGCAACGCAGGCGCTTCCCCAACAGTAACACGAGTAAGGGCACCTTTTGTTTCAAGTAACGGTATGAGACCGTCACATTTACGAAGCGCACTCACTTCTGGATTATGGCATTTTGTTACTACCGTAACGTTTCTGCCGTCTTTCAATTGTATAGGAAAAGTCTTATTGCGCTCTAAATAGATGGGAAATGAAAACGATTTCCATCCAATCGCATCTTCTACTGCATGTAAACTGGTTCCGCTATTGATCAGTGTGGTGCCTATGTAGAGCAGCTGACCACCCCTATCTAAATGTTTCATCCAAGGACTTTGCTGTCCATAAGGTGTTCCATCCGTATGGTGCCCCTTCACATACATCAAGGCATCTGGTCCGTCAACAGAAACAGGCTCTAACGGGTGGGCACTACGCTCAGTGGCTACTTGCGTTCGAAAGTACTCCGTTATTGCACCCATTTTACTTGGGGTTTCAACTACGTTAAATACCTCTTGTGGATGCAGCGCTTGAAGCGTCGTTACTGGACTGGTAGGCATGAGTAGATTCGCATTAGGACCTATAACTTCTCGCAATGCGTCAACCACAGTTTTGGGCCCTCCTTCTACGTACCCTATAGCGCTCATCGAACTGTGCACTAATAAATCTGTTCCCTCATGTACGCCTGCCGCACGCAAAGAATCGACCAAACGTGCCTTCGTCCAGGTTTCACCTGAATCTTTCTTCTTCGTGAGTGCCTTTCGCACCTGGTTTTTTTTACGACGGCGGTTCCAAGCTAAAACGGCGGACGGAACTAAGGACCTTAACAAATCTCTAATGCTCATTCGACCAATTTAATTCATTCATCAAACTATCTACCATGTATTTGGTTGCCCAATTGGGTAAACCAAACGATTCGTACCTGCCCCACATGGGAAAAGAACCTTGTAAAGCACCTCCTACATCCGGCGTGGTGCGCGCACCGCTAGTGGCAATCACAGAAAGTAAGACATTCATACTGCCTCGTGCCTCTTCCGCCCAGTAGGCCTTTGTATCAGCTCTAGCAATTTTGTGCCAAAGGATGGACAGCTGAGCACCCCCCGTAGGTATAAAGGCCTCCGATCCGTGCCAACGCTTATCATATCTTCCGTGCAATAGTCCACGTTCTAAAAATTTCTGCGCGAGCATTTCAGCACCACCTATGGCCGCATTCTTGTACTTCTCGTCCTGCAATAAACTGCCGGCATCAAACAAGCCATCTAATGTATAGGCGATGGTATGAATAATGGGCTTGTGATTTTTATGTTCGGTATTGTCACAATTGGCCAGCCAAAAGTTATCCTGTTGCTGCGTCAACACCCAATCTAAATGCAGACGAGCCTTTGCTTCCCAAGCGTCTTTATCTGCCTCAAAGTGTTGCGACCATTCTAAAATAGGCGCAACAACGTAGGTTCCATAAACCCGTACCGCGCCCATGAAATCGTTTGAAGAAAATTTACCTTCCGTATCCAATTGGTTCCACACCCAGACGATTGCCCGATGTGCTGACTCTTTATACACTTCTTCCCCTGTAAAAAGATAAAGCGCCCGCATTCCACGAAGAATTTGCCCAGTATTGAACACCACAGAATCTCTTTTTTGATGCACGTAACCGCCCGGCCAACCGCCGTCGGTATGTTGTGTTTCCAAAAGCCATTTTCCTGCTTCTAATGCGGCAGATACCGCATTTTTCGCCCATGGACCTTCTTCATTTTGTGCATAACGCAATAGCGTCGGAACGATGTACCCTGTAGTTTCCGGATACGATGACGTCCAACCGCTGTTGTGGTAATACGTACCGGAACCCCTGTCCGAACCTGTTGAAATACTGTGAATTAACCAACGTACACCGTGATGCAATGACTTTTCAATTGCACCACTGTGATGGTGCCTGCGGTACGATTTTAAGTACAGGAGTTTGTTCCACTCCGCGAAAAAATAACGCCAATGGTCGTACTTCTTAAAAAATGCAGCCCATCGCTGACTGTAGGCCAATGCTCCCATTACAATAATCCCTGATCTGAAAAGCTAAAGTAGCCACTACCGGCCACAATTAGGTGGTCTAGTAACTTGATATCTAAAGTATCTGCCGCCGCGCTTAATTTTCGTGTCATGCGCTTATCATTTTCACTGGGCTGTAGAGAACCACTCGGGTGATTGTGGGCTACAATGATTGCTGTTGCATTCCAGTGTAAAGCCCGTTTTAGAATTAATCGTACATCCGTTACGGTACCCGTTAATCCACCCTTGAACAATTGGTGACGGGCCAATGGTGCGTGTGCACGATTTAAGTACAATACATGAAACTCTTCGTGCGCTGGAAATTCCAGTCCCTTGAAATGTAGATACGCATCGGAACTTTTTCGAATCACCTCTTTTAGCGTCTTTGGAGTGCTCCAAGCTTGGTGCAAGGCAAGAACAGCCATAATCTGTTTTGCTTTTTTCGGTCCAATTCCTTTAATCTCTCTTAAAGCATCTTCATCCACTTGAAGTATCCTATGAAAATCGAGAAAGTATTCATTCAATGCGGATTCTAGCTCATCAACACCCTGAAATTGGGCACCAGCGTTCAAGATGTAACTCAAAAGCTTTGCCTGCGACCAATGTCGCGAAGCTTCAAAAAAAGATTGTTTTTCCATGACTGTACTATTTTCACTAACGGGGCCTTATTAAGCTAAGAGAGACCGAAGAATTATCCTACTTTTATCCTGTGAAGATTGCAGTACTAGGATCAAGGGGGATTCCAAACCGATATGGAGGCTTTGAAGAAATGGCCGCTCAAACCGCACCATTATGGGTGAAAGCGGGACATGAGGTGGTGGTCTACACTGTTGGCAATCATCCAGAGAAAATCACTGAATTGAACGGTGTAGCAATTCGCTACATTTTCAATCCCGAAAAGCGCCTTGGCCTTTCGGGCCAATTCATCTATGATTTCCTTTGTATTCTTGATGCAAGAGCTCAGAATTTCGACGTAATTCTGCAACTGGGTTATACCACGAGCGGCATCTGGTCCTTTCTTTGGCCTAAGCATAAAACGATCACGAATATGGACGGTTTAGAGCACCAAAGGGCCAAATACGCCGGACCACTCGCTTCCTTTCTAAAATGGAGCGAGCGACGGGCCGCGAAACGCTCAAAACTTTTAATTGCTGACAATCCAGAGATTGCCAACTACCTCAGCAAATACAAAGTACCTATTTCCACTATCGCTTACGGAAGTGAAATCATAGAGGAACCTGCAGACGCCAAAGAACTTTTACAACGTCACCACTTTCCGACCGATAATTTCCACCTCCACATTGGACGCATACAGCCCGATAACCACGTATTTGAAATTCTGGATGCCGCAGTAAACAGCAGAGAAACCCTGGTTACTGTTGGGGATTACACTACGCGCTATGGTCGAAAACTTAAAGCCACCTTTCCCGAACCGAACATTATTTACGCGGGTACTATTTACGATAAAACGATTCTTAATGCGCTCCGCACGCGGGCAACCTTTTATCTGCACGGCCACAGCGTAGGCGGGACAAATCCTGCATTATTAGAGGCTATGGGTTCAGGATCCATGGTACTGGCACATGAAAATCCTTTTAACGCCAGCGTGCTTGGGGGATTAGGTGTTTTATGGAAAGACGAAGAAGTATTAACGCGATTACTTACCCAACGTCCGTCCATGGAGATCCGCTCAGAGCAAGCACGCCTTTCTCGCGAACGCATCAAGACACACTTTAATTGGGAAGATGTTGCCAAGAACTATCTAAAATCCTTTGCTAGCCTAAAATAATAAGCCCCACAGTTTGCACTGCAGGGCCTTTGTTATGTATTCTGATCCGTATTAGATGATCAACATGGCATCTCCAAAAGCGAGGAAGCGGTACTTTTCCTTAATGGCTTCGTTGATCGAATGCATGGCCAAATCATGACCCAACATCGCACTGTTCATCATCAATAAAGTAGAACCTGGAGGATGGAAATTAGTCACCATCGCATCTGGTACTTTTACCTCATAGGGCGGGAAAATGAACTTGTTTGTCCAACCTTCACTGCCCGTCACACGTCCACCTGTAGTTAAAGAACTCTCAATGGTTCGTACGGTGGTCGTACCAATAGCACATACTCTTCGCTTTTCGGCTAATGCCTTGTTAATGGTATCTGCAGTGCCTTGCGGTAATGAATATTGTTCACTGTCCATTTTATGTTTGCTTAAGTCTTCCACCTCAACTGGGCGAAAAGTTCCTAAACCCACATGGTGCGTTAGCTCCGGTAAGTGTACCCCTTTGATTTCCAAGCGCTTCATAAGGTGCTTTGAGAAATGCAATCCAGCAACTGGGGCTGCAACTGCACCTTCAACTTTTGCAAAAATGGTCTGGTAACGTTCGCTATCTTCTTCTGTAGGCTCGCGATCGATGTACTTCGGTAAGGGCGTTTCACCCATTTCCTTCAACTTCGCACGGAACTCCTCATAACTTCCGTCAAAAAGGAATCGTAGCGTTCGCCCACGTGAGGTCGTGTTATCAATAACCTCAGCAACTAGAGAATCATCTTCTCCAAAATACAACTTGTTACCAATTCTAATTTTACGTGCCGGATCAACCAATACATCCCACAAACGGCTTTCAGAATTCAACTCACGAAGTAGAAAAACTTCGATGCGCGCACCGGTTTTTTCCTTATTTCCCCACATCCGAGCGGGAAATACCTTTGTGTTGTTGAGGACCATTACGTCACCATCGTCAAAATAATCGATGACTTCGTGAAAGTGCTTGTGTTCGATTTCACCAGTGTCTTTGTGAACTACCATTAAACGACTATCGTCGCGGTGAATCATCGGTTCTTGCGCGATAAGTTCCTTTGGCAGGTCATACGCGAAATGTGAAAGTTTCATTTTCATAGCTTACGGGCTTTGAAAAATTAATATTAAAAGAACTGTAAAGATACAATTTCGAAACCCCCTTTGTCAAGTTTTATATGAACCAATTAATTTTAAACAATGCCGTTCCGACATTTGTTAATCCTTCTCGCCACACATGGATTGAACGGACGCATTCAAATACAATACTATGGGAGTTAATCTACATGAAAAATTGAGCGGCTTACGCTCAAAAAACACAACTTCAGTTCACTTAGATGTTCTAGAAGGTTTTAAAACATTACTCAACGCTCCTACTGAGGGCGAGCGAATTTTAGCAAACCTGTTCGAATCTAATGGCGATCATGAAGTGTTGAATTTTGACGCACTTGAGTCGGATAAAATCTACCACATCACGGATATCAAAAAGCTTTGTGTAGACTACCGTCTTCGGTTTTTAGATTCCAAACGTTTCAACGGCACGTTCCCCGCTGAAGCTTTGGATGCTGTTAAGGAATTTGAAATGGCTCAGGGTCGCGAGATTAAGGGATTCAAAATGATTGCACCTGCAGGCATGTTCAAATTAGCGGAGAAAGACAAAGACCCTTTACTGTTCGTCCCGATGGGCGGCGGCTACCATTACTTACTTGCCAAATGGGGTAATGATTTACACCCTTTACGCAAAGCTTTAGTATACCCCTTTAGAGATTTCGAAAGTCTCATGAAGACCGTATTTGGCTTTTGCTTGGCCGTAGCCTTACTCTTCCCGGAAAGTCTTATTCGAGGGCCAAAGGATACAGGTACCATTTTACACCTTCGTGTAATCTTCTTCTTCTGGATGGTCTTTTCTACGGGTGCAATGACTGCGCTTTACGGCTTTAGCAGAATGAAAAATTTCAATGCCAACCTCTGGAAAAGTAACTATCTAGACTAACCCCTTAAGGCAGACTTAAAATACGCAGACCATTCTATCGGATTCTTGGCGCCATCGGCAGCGAAGGACCCGATTTTCGTTCTTCGCAATGCGCTCAAATGGGCTCCAGAATGAAGTGCCTTACCCAAGTCGTGTGCTAAAGAGCGGATGTAGGTTCCTTTACCACAAAGTACACGAAGCTTTAAGACATTGTCTGAAAACGATAAAATTTCTATTTCATCAATATAAACCGTTCGTGGCTCCACGATCACTTCTTCGCCAGCACGCGCTTTTTCGTACATGCGCACACCACCTTGCTTGATCGCTGAAAATATTGGCGGATACTGTTGAATTTCTCCTTGAAACTGTGGGAGTATTTCCGTTATCGCATCGGTAGAAATATGCTCGGTCGGATAGGTGGCATCAATTTCACTTTCTAAGTCATATGAAGGTGTGGTACCACCAAAAGTGATTTCAGCAATATACTCCTTCTCTTGTCCCATAAAACTGGCAATCTCTTTGGTCTTTTTTCCCACGCAAATAATAAGCAAGCCCGTGGCCAGCGGATCAAGCGTACCTGCATGTCCTACTTTGAGCTTTTTAAGGCCCAATTCTTTTTGAAGGGTAAACCGAATTTTCGCGACTGCTTGAAAGCTAGTCCACTTAAGAGGTTTGTCCACCAGTAGGACTTCCCCTGCCAATATTGATGCTTTAGTCAAAGCTTAGACGAGTTGACTGATCAACACGATGGCAGCCACCACGAAACAGTAATAAGAGAAATATTTCAATTGGCTGCGCTTCACGAGTGCGACCATCCAATTACATGCGACAATACCACTAAGGAAAGCCGCAAGTAAACCAATAATTAAAACGGAACCACTGACTTCTTCACCCATGGTCTCCCCTGCGACAATATCTTTTGCATCTAAAAATGCTTTACCCAGGATTATTGGAAGTACCATTAAAAAAGAGAATCGTGCTGCCTTCGCACGGTCTATACCGAGCAGGACGGAGGTAGAGATGGTTGCTCCACTGCGAGAGATTCCCGGCAAGATGGCTACTGCTTGAGCCAATCCAACCACAAATGCATCAATCCACTGGACGCTTTTACGTGTTTCTCTCGCACGGTCTGCGAGAAAAAGTAATACTCCTGTTAAGACCAACATTGCACCTATAAGTAGTAATTGCCCTTCAAATAAAGCACCAATCTGTTCTTCAAAGATTAATCCAATGAACGCCGCCGGTAGCATTGAGATCAAAACGAAACTTACAAACTTTGTTTCCGCATTCCATTTGAATTTTAACACACCTAAGATGAGCTCGGCAATGTCCTTTCTAAAAACAACGATTGTGGATAGCGCAGTACCTGCATGTACGACGACATCAAACGTTAAGCTTTGAGCACCCGACATCTCGAGACCAAAAAGTGCTTTACCGATTTCAAGATGCCCAGAAGAACTTACGGGTAAGAATTCCGTGAGGCCTTGCAGGAGACCTAGAATTAAGGCTTGGATTGGCGTCATAGTATAAACTTAATCTTCCTTTTTCTTCATCATAATTGCTGCGATAGGCAACAATAAACCGATAAAAATGAACCAAGGCGCCACACCAATACGCTGTGCACCAAAAATGGCTTCGTTGAATTCATCCGGCGCGTCTGAACCACCGCCTAACATTAAGGCAAATCCAATAGCAAGCATAACTAATCCAGCGATAAGGACTACATATTTTCTGCGGTCGAAAAGGAAAGTGTCTTTGTTTTCCATAGTTAATAGTATAATTCGTTCGTTCTTAATTTTAAATATTTTCGGATTGCAATGGCGGTAGATACCCCGGGTACTAGCAGCCCAATGCATAATAAGGCAGCAAATACTACCCACATAGTTTCTCTCTCAAAAAGTGCGAGGAGAGCGGGAAAATAATTATCCAGCGCCGTACCTAAAACGAGTAATAACCCCATACTCAATGCCGCACTCAGCAAACCTAACACTAAACTATTTAAAAGATACGGCCTTCTAATAAACCCTGAGGTGGCTCCTACCAACTGCATAGTCTTCAAAAGAAAACGTTTAGAATAGATTGTTAGACGTATGCTCGAATTAATCAACGCGAGCGCTACTAACAACAACACCAAAACGGCCCCAGCAAGAATCCAGCTAATCTTTTCAATGTTTTGATTTACTAGGGTAATGAGGTCTAGATCGTAGATTACATCTTCAATGTAAGGATCCCGAAGTAGTTCTTGCCGCAGCGCTTCGAGATTACCTGAAGCAACAAAAGTGCCGTTTAAATGCAAGTCCACGGTATTTGAAAGCGGATTGTACCCTAAGAATTCTACAAAATCCTCACCTAAATCTGCCTGAAGAGCTCTTGCTGCTTCCTCCTTCGTCACTAATTCAGCACTTTTCGCATAGTCCGCTAACTGCTGCGATTTTACTAAGGTGCGCAACTCTTCTTCTGGAACGGATTCATCTAATACCAGGGTAAAAGTGAAGTTTTCACGCACAGCCTGGGCCAACGTCTTTGCAGAAAATACGAGCGAGCCCAAAACGCCAAGTACAAACAGGACGAGGGTCATGGAAACGACAACAGACAGGTACGACGACCGAACGCGCGAAGAAGTAAATTTTTGTTCTTTGGAACTCATTGCAGCGAAAATAGTAAATCTAGCGGCGCATTCACTAATTTCGCGCATGTTCAACACTTCTTTAACGCTATGGAGTACAACCACAACGAAATAGATAAAAAATGGCAGCAGATTTGGGCCAACAATGGCACCTATCATGCTCCAAACTCGAGTGACCAACCCAAGTTTTATGTGTTGGACATGTTCCCTTACCCTTCAGGTGCGGGATTGCACGTAGGACATCCGCTAGGATACATAGCCTCAGATATTTATGGCCGTTACAAAAAACAAAAAGGATTCAATGTCTTGCATCCTATGGGCTATGACGCCTTCGGCCTTCCTGCAGAACAATACGCCATTCAAACCGGTCAACACCCCGAAAAAACCACTGCAATCAATACCGCCCGCTACCGCGAGCAATTGGATAACATTGGGTTTGGATTAGATTGGTCACGTGAATTTAAAACGACCGATCCATCCTATTACAAATGGACACAATGGATTTTTATTCAACTTTTTGACGCTTGGTATGACCATACTAGTGGAAAAAGTCGTCATATTGATTCCCTCGTCCAACATTTAAATGAATACGGAACTGGGGGTCTTCATGCAGCAGAAACCGAAGTACTGTTGCTTACCGCAGATGAGTGGAAAGGCTTGAACGAAAAGGCCCAATCTGAGGTGCTCTTGAATTACCGTTTGGCCTACCGTAGCGAAAGTAACGTAAACTGGTGTCCAGCATTGGGAACCGTACTTGCAAATGATGAGGTGAAAGACGGTGTAAGTGAAAGAGGCGGCCATCCAGTCATTCAGAAAAAAATGATGCAGTGGTCCATGCGCATTACCGCATTTGCAGACCGCCTTTTGGAAGGTCTCGATCGCATCGACTGGAGCAACGCATTGAAAGAAACACAGCGCAATTGGATTGGTAAATCTGTAGGGGCTGCGCTGTTCTTTGACATTCAAAACCACCCGGGACAGATTGAAGTTTTCTCTACCCGACCGGATACGCTCTATGGGGCGACTTTTCTGACGCTAGCACCTGAACATGAATTAGTTGATGCTATTACCACGGCCGAGCGCAGCGAGGCCGTAGCAGCTTATAGAGAAAGAGCTGCATCGCGCAGCGAACGCGATCGAATGGCAGATACGAAAACCATTAGCGGTTGCTTTACGGGGGCCTATGCACTTCATCCAATCACAAAAGCACATGTGCCTATCTGGATTGGTGATTATGTATTAGCGAGCTATGGTACGGGCGCTGTAATGGCAGTGCCAGCGCACGACAGCAGAGACTATGCCTTTGCTAAGCACTTCGATCTTCCTATCGTGGAAGTAGTTGAAGGAGGTGATGTTACAAAGGAGAGCTACGATGCAAAATCGGGTAACATGGTGAATTCAGGATTCCTCAACGGCATGGCTTGCATGGACGCTAAGGGAAAAATGATTGAGCATTTAGAAGAAATTGGCTACGGAAAAGGCGCCACCCAATTCAAGCTACGCGATGCTATATTTGGCCGTCAACGCTATTGGGGAGAGCCCATTCCTGTGTATTATGAAAACGGTATTCCGAAAACACTACCTCTAGAAGACCTGCCATTGACACTACCCGCAGTAAATGCTTACCTGCCAACTGAAGATGGAGAACCACCATTGGCACGGGCAGAAAACTGGACGTATAAAGGATCTCCACTGGAAACTACCACTATGCCCGGTTGGGCAGGATCTTCATGGTACTTCTTGCGTTATATGGACGCTCATAATGAGGCCGAATTTGCCGGCGAATCAACTGTAACATACTGGAATCAAGTCGATCTTTATGTGGGCGGCTCTGAACACGCCACCGGCCACCTACTCTACTCAAGGTTTTGGACAAAAGCGCTTTATGATTTAGGCCATATTACCTTTGATGAGCCGTTTAAAAAACTCATCAATCAGGGGATGATTCAGGGCATCAGTGCCTTTGTGCATCGCATCAATGGTACAAATACATTCGTAAGTGCCGGCTTAAAGGACCAATACGAAACACATCCACTGCATGCGGATGTAAGTTTCCTGCAAGGCGATGAGTTGGATGTAGAAGCGTTTAAAAATTGGCGCGAAGAGTACAAGAGTGCCGAATTCATTTTAGAGGAAGGGAGATACATCTGTAGCAGGGAAGTAGAAAAAATGTCCAAATCGAAATTCAACGTTACGAATCCGGACGACATTGTAACAAAATATGGCGCTGACGTACTCCGTATGTATGAAATGTTCTTGGGACCTATTGAACAGAGTAAACCGTGGAATACACAAGGATTAAGTGGAGTTGCTGGATTCCAACGTAAATTTTGGAAGCTCTTTCACATGGACGGCACCTTCGATGTAAGTGATACTCCCGCGGATAAAAAAGCGCTTAAAGCAGCGCATACGTGTATAAAAAAGGTAGGCGAGGATATTGAAAACTTCAGTTTCAACACTTCCGTCAGTGCCTTCATGATCGCTACGAATGAATTGACGGAGTTAAAGGCAAATAATCGAGAAGTGCTTGAACCTTTAGTTCGACTCATCGCGCCGTTTGCACCGCATTTAGCAGAGGAGCTTTGGGAAAAATTGGGAGGTAAGGGCTCCGTGACCCATGCGGTCTACCCACTACACAACGAAAGTTATCTGATCGAAAGCAGTAAGAATTACCCAGTTTCCTTCAATGGAAAAGTACGTTTCCAATTAGAATTACCGCTGGACATGGCTAAAGAAGCTATTGAAAAAGCAGTGCTAGAAGATCCTCGTACTTTAGAACAGATCGGTGAGAAGCAAGTACGTAAAATGATAGTCGTACCTGGACGTATTATCAATATCGTTATTGGGTAAGGGCATCCAATTCTACTTTCAAACGAGTCATGTAGGATTGATACGCCTCCATGCGATCGGCCGTAAGCGGCTTAGCATCGGGTAATTTTTGCTTGTACGGATCAACCTGCCTTCCGTTTGCCCAAAATCGGTAACACACGTGCGGACCGGTAGCTAAGCCGGTAGAGCCTACATACCCGATGACATCGCCCTGTTTCACCTTCACACCGTTTCTAATGCCAGGCTTAATTTTGCTCATGTGTAGATATTGAGTAGCGTAAGTGCTGTTGTGGCGAACCTTAACATAATTTCCGTTTGCAGAAGTATACTGGGCGGCTATAATGACACCGTCTGCAGTAGTCATAATGGGCGTTCCAGTCGGAGCTGCATAATCTGTTCCTAAATGTGCTTTCCAGCGCTTTTGTACCGGATGAAATCGGCGACCTGAATACCGCGAAGAAATACGCGTAAAATTCAGTGGTGCTCGAAGAAATGTTTTTCTTAAGCTGCGCCCTTCTTCATCGTAGTAGTCATGAAAACCCAATTCATTTTCATAAGGAAAGGAATAAAAATCATTGCCCATGTGGGTCAAATTTGCCGCTACGATACTTTTAAATCCTACGTAAACCGTATCATCTACATACTCCTCTTCGTAAATAACACTAAAGGCATCTCCTTTTTGTAGACGAAAAAAATCAATGGTCCAAGCATAAACCTCTACTAGGGACATGGCGAGCGCCTGCGTGCCGCCAGATCGCCCTACACTGAGATAAAGTGCATCATCGATGGTCCCTGAAATGGCTCTTCTGCGTACTTCACGTTCTTTCTCTACCTTTTTTGCATAAATAGAATCTTGAAGCCCGATGATCCAATATTCATATTTACTTTCGGGATAAATGAAGAATGCGGGAAAAAGTGAACTGTCACCAGTAGCGAATTGGACTTCAATGCCCGCGCGAATGCGACGAACATTAAAATCGTTCTCCACTGCTGCTGCAATTTTATATATCTGAGCCGTACCGATACCACGTTTACCCAAAAGTGCTCCAAAACTCTCGCCTGATACAATGGTATGCTTTTCGAAACGCAAAGTGTCTGCAGGTAACGTGAGAACCACTTTAGGTTCAATCACCTCAACAACTTCTTCCTGATTTTCCAGGACATCTACCTGTTCATTTTTCGAAGAAATGACCCAAATTATGAGCAATACAAAAAGTGCCGCTATCGCGATCCAGGCATTCTTTTTCAAATTCATTGAGCTCCCTCTATTTCTTGCAAAACGCTTTCCACCCAACTCTTACCCCATTCGGCCCGCTGGGTCTCTGTCCATAATTCCGGGTAAAAAATGCGACGCTGGAATCTCGGAGGTAAGTACTTCTGCCAATTCGTACCGCCTGTAGCTGCAATATCAGTTGGATTCTTCGATAAATAACGTACCGCCGTTTTATAATGCTGCAAGGGCCAGTTTACATTGACGTTCAAATCCAACAAACGCAATGCGTTTTCGAGACTTGCCAATTCTTCATCGCTAAGCCCATTGCGTTTTAATTCACAAAAGCGCTCCCAAATATTACAGTGCTCGTAAGACTCGGCAGCAAAAAGAAAATCATCCCAATACTTCTCAATGAATTGTACAGCCGTATAGGCAGGCTCTCCTGTGGACTCTATTTTCGCACCATCGCGCCAATAAATAGCTTCCATCTGCTCTTCGATAGAGGAACGAAGTAAACCTTCACGCTTCGATTCTGCAACGATGTTGATCACTGGGGCACAGCCCAATTCAATCATACGATACTGTGCACTTTGAAAACCGGATGCAGGAGCTAAGGCGTCTCGAAAAGCCAAAAACTCTGACTTCTTCATGCCTTTTTCCATGACACCGAAACTACTACGCAGCGCACCGAAATAGCGATTTAAACGATCTATACGCTCCTTGAAATCGGACACTTCTAACGTTTCAGCAGAAGCAATTGTATCGATTTCAATACGAGCAAGTTTAAAATACAACTCTGTAATCTGGTGATAAATAATGAAGATAGGTTCATCCTGAACATCTGTTACAGGACGTTGAAGACTAAGAAGCGTCTCTAATTGAATGTAGTCCCAGTAATTTTTAAACTGCGCACGCTGCCAACCGTCAACATAGGTCTCAAAATCCTGGCCGGTACTTTCAATTTTTGTGCGAAGCCCTTCGAGCTTCTTCATCATTTCAGGAGTCCATTCCATACAAAGGTTTTCGGTTGATTCAAAAATAAGCCGAATTATCGGTGAGGTGATGCACTCAACGAGAGGTTATACACGATTACGCCTTTGTCAATGTGAATCTAAATGTAGTTCCAACGCCTTCCTCTGAATGAACCTCAATAGATTCGCTGTGCCGATCAATAATATGCTTAACTATAGACAGTCCGAGTCCCGAGCCTCCTGCCTCTCTTGAACGCGCTTTATCCACTCGATAGAATCGTTCGAAAATGCGATGGATATCTTTCTCCGGAACACCAAAACCGTTGTCAATTACGCTGATATTGATTTTTGTACCCGCATCTTCCAATACTATTTTTACACTCCGCGGTTCTTCGCTATACTTGATAGCATTGACTATTAGATTATCCAGAACCTGTTCTATTTTCGCCGTGTCACAGAGAACTACTTGACTCTTTTGACAGGAATATTTCACTTTGATTTTTGCGGAGTAATTCGCAGCGAATGAATCTATCCCTAATAAAGTATCATCGATAAGCAAGTCCAAACGCGTGGGCTCTAAACGTATATCGTATCGCCCTGTTTCTACCTTAGAAAGGACATCCATATCTTTAACCAAAGAGGTCATTCGGTCAACAGATTTAGCGGCGCGCTTCAAGAATTTCGTAGTAATCTTAGGATCGTCTTTTGCACCATCAAGCAGCGTTAATATATATCCCTGAATATTGAAAATGGGGGTCTTTAATTCATGGCTTACATTCCCAATGTATTCACGTCGAAATTCTTCTCTACTTTCAAGTTCTTGAATTAATTTTTTCTGTCGTGAAGACCACTCGTCGACAGACTCCTCAAGCTTCTCTAAGGTCATGTTTTGATCAAAACCAAGCATTGGCTGATCACTACTTTCTAAAATTTTGCGTTGAATGCTACGAATGCGCAAGGTGAAATTCAAATAGATTGCAGTGGCAATTGCAACAAAGCAGGTAATCGCCATGGCGATTACCCATACTATCAGCGGCACTTGTTCCATGCGCTGAGATCCGAAATAAAGGAGGCTACTTATACAAGTAAGAAGCAGGGCCATACCGAATGAAAAAAGCAATACTCTGCGTGAGCTCATTATTCTTCGATTTCAAATTTATAGCCCACACCTTTGATCGTTCTGATACGCTCTTCGCCAATTTTTTCACGGATTTTCCGAATGTGTACGTCGATAGTTCTCCCGCCAACTACAACAGAATCGCCCCATATCCTATCCATAATGCGTTCCCTAGAGAATACCTTACCCGGATTGGAAGCCAAAAGACTTAACAGTTCAAATTCCTTTCGAGGTAAGACGATGATATCTCCAGACAATTCAACATGATATTGTTCAGTATCAATAGCTTGGTGTCCTTCAACTTCATCACAGGTTAATGTTTGATAAATTGGTAAATTGTATAATTCTGTTTGTTCTTTATCCACACCCATTTGAAATCTATCAAATACTTGATTAAAAATACCTAAAGCATCAGGACCACGTAGCACAGCTATAATAATATTAAGAATAACGCCCAGTCCCGCAAGCGCACCTAATCCACCAATGTTCCACACAATGCCCCGCACAAACTTGGCGTCCACAAGGGTTGCACCCTTATCCTCACAGAAACTTTCGAGCTTATTGTTCAGATATCTAAAGGTCTTTTCTAGTGCAGTCATATCCTATCCAAGCAAC